>Ga0210040_10000179_pt1 | contig 115339 bp, 113 predicted proteins | sample CryGeyCG12114_NA_FD_185462 | JGI IMG/M metagenome (GOLD analysis project Ga0210040, IMG submission 185462) | Groundwater microbial communities from aquifer - Crystal Geyser CG19_WC_8/21/14_NA (SPAdes) (version 2) | ecosystem: Environmental > Aquatic > Deep subsurface > Groundwater | place...
AACACGCACATAGCGTGCCGCCGAACGGCTCAGCTGTTGGCGCGGGGTGGAGCAGCCCGGTAGCTCGTCAGGCTCATAACCTGAAGGTCACAGGTTCAAATCCTGTCCCCGCAACCAACTTGATTTGCAACGCCTCCTCGGTCACCACCGCGGAGGCTTTTTGCGTTTCTGGGCCAGCGCATAGCTCCAGCATCGACGCCAGCTCCCCGCGCATATGGATCGCTAGCTCGCCGTTCTCCGGCGTTAGCACCACCGCGTCTATCAGCGCGCGAATGCGCTCGAACGCCTGCGCTCGTAGCCCATCGTCCTCGAACGCTTCGGTGAGGCTTGCGACCTTCTCCCGGTACACGTGGCCAAGGTCCACGTGCAGCAGCGCTGGCTCTGGCGTCCGTACGGCAGCAGCCTCAATTTCGGTGGTCAGCCGCTTCTGGCGATCGCCGAGTTGCTCCAGCTCCGCGACGAACATCGACGCGTCTACCCCCTTCAGGATGGCGGTCTTGATGGTGCCCAGCTGTGCGTTGACGTGAGCGAGCTCGACTTCGTGCTCGGGTAAGGCAGTCGTGCTCGCGTTCCGCAGGCGCCTGGTCTCGGCCGCATATTCCTCGATGAAGACCGCGAGTACGTCGTCGCGCATCATCTCGGCAGCGAGTCCGGTTAGTACCCGAGCGTCGAGATCATCCTGGCGGATGGTGAGCCGGTTTCCGCAGTAGGTCTCGCCCTTCTTGGCCGAGCCCTGGCATCCGAACCTGCTCTTGCCCGATTTGGCGTAGCTCGCGCCACATTCGCCGCAGGTCATCTTGCCGGTCAGGAGGTACTTCGGCCGCTGCTGGGCGAAGAAGGGCAGGGCCCGCGCGTCGTTCATCTTCGCCTTGGGGCCGCGCGCGAGCTTTGCCTGGCGGTCCTTCACTGCCTCCCACAACGCGTCGCGGACGATGCGCAGGTCTGGTGCGGCCACCAACTCCGGTCGGTCCTCATCGTTGCGGATGAAGGCGTGACGCTTCCCGGAGTCGGGGTTCTTCCGATAGGTCTGCTTCTGGTAAGGACGCCAGCCGGTGTAGAGGACATTGTTGAGGATGCCGGTGCCCCGGCCGGCGTTGCCGGTGATGGTGTTTGGCGTCCAGGCGGGCGGCTTCAGGCTCAGCTTCTTGTCTCGTTTGCCGCTGCGTGGCGGGGGTACGCCCTCCGCGTTCAGGCGACGCACGATCTTGCCGGGAGACATGCCGTCCGCGAACTCCTCGAAGATGCGGACCACGACGGCAGCTTGCGCGGGCAGCACCTGCTGCAGCCCTTTCACGCGCTCGCCATTGCCGTCATACTCGACGCGCTTGTCATAGCCGTACGCAACCCCGCCTGGGTTCTTGCCCATCGCGTGTCGCCTGGCCAATGCATCGCGCGTCTTCTGACTCGTCGCGCTGAGCTGCTCGGCGTTGATGGTGCCCATCATGCCGATGTGCATCGGCGTGACGATGCCTTCCCGGTTGGTCGCGAGAACTAAGCCGCGGAAGCGCAGCCGCTCGTATAAGGTCGCGATATCCGCCTGGCTGCGTGAGATGCGATCCATGGCGTCGGCGTAGACGACGTCGACCTCACCACGGCTGACGGCGCCGAGAAGCGCCTGCATGCCCGGTCGATGCATCGTGGCGGCGGACTCCGCCTCGTCGGTGTGGCAGCCTACCTCCGTCCAGCCCTGGCGCACCAGCTCGCGCCGGCACATCATCAGCTGTGTGTCGATGCTGAGCGGGTCCTGTTGGTCCGTCGAGTACCGGGCGTACAAGACCACTCGCATCATTTCTTTCCCTGCAATCTAATCACAGCTCGAACGCGAGTTTAACTCGACCGATGTGGCCGGTCGGGCTGCCGACCTTCTTCCTTGTTCTGCCCGCGCAAGATCGCGGGCCAACAGCCGAGCCAATTCGAGCGCAAGGGCGCTTGGGGCAGGGGGAGGAGATCTCGGCGGCACCCACTCGAAGTAATGCAGTAAGGAGAGCTCATTCCCGCCCTACCCCCCTCAGGCCGATGGGGCCCCGGGAAAACGCCAGCACCGTCGCAGGGTGCGGCGCAAATTGCTGCCGAGCGTATCACCGTGGCGGCAGAGGAGACAGTCCACCCTGCCTCAAGCAGTCGCCTAGGGGCCATTGAAATTACCTTGCCGTCAGGGATTCACGTGGCGGTGGACAGCTTCGCCACCGAGAAGGCACTGGCGCGCGTGCTGCGCGCATTGGAACACGGCGCATGATCTCGGGGGCTCCTGGCACGCGGGTGTATCTCGCCAGCCAGCGGTGAGCATGCGGCTGGTCTTCGACGCTTGGAGCGCTGGTGCGGCCGCTGCTATCGGTCGAGCTCAGCCGCGCCCTAGTCAGGGTGCAGAGCATCCGTGCGTTGACCGGCCAGCCCCGACGCCACCCGGTCAGCCGTCCCCGTTCAAACGTTCCCAGAGATCGATGAGATCGTCGTTCCGGCCGAATGCCTTGGGGTAGGTCACGTCGTTCTGGGCGATGTAGGCCAGGATGGTGATCATGTCCTCGCGCGTAGTCGCATCGAGCATGCAAAAGTCGGCCATGCTGATAAGACCGACGGTGCCGTCGTGCCACGCCAGCAGGAAATGGGCGACGCGGTACGCGCCGCCTGAGCGGCCCTGGGCAACGGCCAGCAACCGATCGAGCGCCGCTTGGGCGTCATCGAAGGACACGGCGGCGATCGGGACCCGTGATACTGGATGACTCATGCTGCTCCCCATGCCATCGTCGAGAAGGAGTTGTAGGTTGGCGCGCTGCCCTCGACGAACGCCATGTTCGTCCGCTGACATACATGCCCGTCTTTGTGGCCCGGGACGCGAGCAAAATAGTTCTTATCAGCGCTGCCTTTTGACACGAACATTGGTTCGACGGTCGCCTGCATCAGCACGCCCCACAGGTCTACTCAAAGAGGGAGCAAAATCAATCCGAAACGCCCGTCGCGGCGCTCCGTGGTAGAGTGGAAGCCGCGGCGCGCGAGAACCGATGGGCTTTGTTGTCGAACGCAGCCAACGCCGCCGAGCGGCAGGCTCCGATCGAACCCCGCATCTATGGAGTGAAGAACTTTACCGCTCTTTGAAGCGGCGGGGCCGGTCGAGATTCAGGGCTGAGGGTGGCCGCCGGTGGCCGGCAGGCGCAAAAAGCATCGGGCGGACAGGCCGGCGATGTGACGTCCCCTGAGCGATCCGAACCAAAGCGGAATAACGAAAAGTCCGCTTTCCGGATCGCTCGAAGCCGCTCTCATTGGCGAGAAGCGGCGCTTAACGGCCGATGATTTTGCCAGCAACCAAGCGTCTTTTCCTGCGTCAGCTGATCTCGATCCGCGTCATGGTCGCGGCGACCGGCTGATGAACCCAGTACTCGAACCGGGTTCGTCCCGTGACGCGCTCTATGGCGCGTGCGTACATCGAAACCTGCCCCGCGAATGCGAGCAACCGCGCCTCGTCCATTGCCACCGAGCCGGGGAAGCTCTTGTGGTCGACGATCGCATAGCCGTCGCCTAAATCGAGAAGCAGGTCGAGGCGTCCGGACAGCACCTGCAGCCCGTCCTCGGCGTGCACCGGCCATTCGCGCAGTGCGGTCGCGCCCGCGAACCGCGTGCCGATGAACGCGTGCAACCGGTCCCCGATGGTCACCAGGTCGGCCGGCCCCACTTGGGGTACGCCCCAGCGCATCAGCATCCCCTCGGCTTTGGCCGTCCGCACGTCGAGGGCCACGCCCGGATCGTCTGCGGCTAGAAAACGGTGGATCGCCTCGCCGAGCAGCTGAAGATCCGGGTTGCCAACGAGCGGGATGCGCGCGCCGAGGGAGTCGGTGGCTGTCACTGCCACGCCTGCGTCCTGCAGGATGGCATCGCTCGGCCGGAGGCGCAGCGGCGGATGCGGGACGCGCTCGGTAAGGGGGCGGCCATACTCCCTCGGCGCCTCGGGCGTGTTCCCGGTTGGTTCGGCTATGCTTGCGCAGGCGCGCGCAACGAACCGTGCGGCCGGGACGCTGACCGTCTCACCCGTATTCGCGACGAGCGGCGAACCCGCGTCGTCCTGCAGCTCGTCGAGCCAGGGCAGGGCGCCGCCCGTCGTGGCGAGCGCGAGATGGTCCCGAGCGCGGGTCATGCCGACGTAGAGCAGGCGAGTTCGCTCGAGCCGCTCGGCCGCGATCGCCGCGACGCCCTGCGGACTGGCCGGCGCGCTCACGTCAAGATCGACGTCCTTCTGCTGCTCGCCGTACGGCCACGGCCAGTAGCGCAGCACGCGTCCGGCGAGCGGGGAGCTCCAATCGGGTTCGGCCTCGTCCTCCGCGGCCAGGCCGAAGGGCGAGCCACGCGAGGCCGTATCGAGTTCCGTCAGGATCACGACCGGCCACTCGAGCCCCTTCGCACCGTGGTACGTCATCAAGTTGACCGCGTCCGGATGCCGGCTCTCCGGCTGGCGCGCGTCGTCGCGGTCGGCGATCCAGGCGCAGGCGCCGGCCAGGGTAGCGGCCTGGCGCTCGGCCCGCTGCTCCTCCTGGTAGCCCTCGACCAGTCCCCGCAGCGCCTCGAGGTTCTGCAGGCGTTGTTCGGCCTCGCCCCAGCGCAGCATCGTGTCGAGGATCTCGTCGGCGTGCAGCAGGGCGTCGAAGACCTCCGCCGGCGTGAGCTGCGATGCGCGCCCGCGGATCGCCACGAGCGCCCCGGCGAACGGGAGGTGGGCGACCAGACCCGCGCGGGCATCCGCTTCGAAGGCCGCCGAGAACCAGCCGTCGTCATCCGAGGCAAGGCGCGCCAGCTCGGCGAGCGCCAGCGTGTCGCTGGCGTCCGCGATCCAGCGGAACGCCGCCAGCGCAAACTCGATTTCGGGCTGGTCCAGCAAACCCGAGCGCTCGACTGCCACGCGGATGCCGTGCCTGGAAAGCGCGGCGGCGAGATCCCCGACCTGCGCATTGCCGCGGCACAGCACGGCAACGTCGCCGCCGCGCACGTCACGCGTCGCGCCACTCCTGTCGGTCACCGGCCAAGCCGCCCGGTCGTTGAGCATCCCCGCAACACGCCCGGCAAGCATCGCAGTGCGATCCTCCTTTTTCTTCCCCGTCATCGGCCAGAACGAGAGAGCGGCGGGGGCGGCCGGGTCCTCGATCCGGTCGCAGCCTTCGAAGCAAATCTCCTCCTCGGCCATGCCGACACGCAGCATGTTCGGAGCGATCGCGGCATTGACGAACTCCGCCAGCTGCGGTCTCGCCCGGTAGGAACGGCGAAGATACGAGACCTTGCCACCCGATGCCGCCGTGATCGCCGCCGCCGCGGCCGTCGTCAGCGTCGGATCGGCGTCGCGGAAGCCGTAGATCGACTGTTTCGGATCGCCGACCCAGAGGTTACGGCCGGCGATGCGCGAGAGTGCCGTGAAGATGGCGATCTGGATCGGGCTGGAATCCTGGAACTCGTCGACGAACACCGCGCCGATCAGCTCGCGGAGCCGGGCGGCGTTTGCCGGATCGGAGATGATCTCGAGCGCGAGCATTTCTTGGTCGACGAAGTCGAGAAGGCCGCGGGCGCGCTTGTGCTCCGCATAGGCGTCCATGCAGCGGGCGGCGCAGCTGAACACCAGTACGATGTGGCGGCGGATGTCCGACTTCAGGCCCGGATGGCGGGGATGGGCGGCGGCCGCCGTGATGACGGCCGCGAAGAGTGGGGCATCCGCCTTGGTCGCGCCGAGCTTCGTGAGGCGCGCCCAGTCTGACCATGGTAGCCGGTCACCCGACGCGAGCGTCCGCAGCGCCTTCTCCACCACGGGAACGTCCTTCGAGACTGTGGTTCCCTTTAGTCCCGCACGGTTGCGCTCCAAGTCGGCCCTGCACGCCTCCAGCGCAGCGCGCAGTGCAGCATCCAGGCTGTCGGCCGTGTCGCCGGGCCCGGGGTCGGGCAGGAGTGCCACGAGGTCGGCGGCGGATCGGTCGGCGCAGTGCGCCAGCCGATCGGCGGGAACGCCATTTGAGCGTGCGAGATCGACGGCGCGCCTGACCTCGTCGTGCCAGCCCCTCACGGTTCGGCCGTGAGACGTGTAGCTGCGCGCCGGCAACCCGAAGCGCTCGGCGATCTGCGAGATCTCCGGGCCGCTCTCCTCGATCACGGTCCCCACGGCCCTTGAGAAGACCGACGCCTGCCTGTCCTCCGCGATGACCTCGGCGACCGGTGAACGTCCAAGCTCGAAGGCGAACTCCGAAATGAGCGATCCGCAAACCGAGTTCACCGTGCCGATGCGGGCCGACAACATTGCGGCCGCAAGGTCAGCGCGACCGCCCTCAATCAGCCTGGCGCGGATCCGCCCAGCGAGCTCCGCGGCCGCCTTCTTCGTGAACGTGGTGGCGAGCACGCGGTGCGGCGCGGTGCCGCCGGAGACCTCGGCGACAATCTCCTCAACCAGCCGGTAGGTCTTGCCGGTTCCGGCGCTTGCGATGATCGTGTCGACCGTGTTCTGCATGTCAGCCTCCGTCATGCGAGCCCCCTGACGCGACAGAGAGTGGCGTAGTCGCACCACTCGCAGTGCACGTCGCGCGTGATGCCGAGCTCCGCCGGGATTTGGTCGTCCACCCCGTCCACGCCGGTGGCGAGAATCGTCCCTCCCTCGGCGCCCGTCCTCCAGGTGCGCCACCCCGCGACAATGGCGTCCCAGGTTTCGGGAAAGGTCCGCGCACCGTCGATCGGTCGGCCGACCAGGCCATTTCCGGCGAGCGTCAGGAACTGGCGCTGGTTCAACAGGAAGTATCCGGCCCGGTACGGCCGGTCACCCGACAAAAGCGCTCCATACGTTGCGAGCTGGACGGCCCGACCGCTGGACAGCTCATCCACGCGCGAGCGATCGCTGCGCGTCCACTTCAGGTCGACGATCACGGCGTCCCCGGAACGATCGCGGGCAACCAGATCAACCGCGCCGCGCATGGCGAGGAGGTTCTCGAACGTCCCGCTGACTTGCAGCTCGGTCGCCTCGACGCTCAGGCCGTTCTCCGCAAGACATCCGGCCAGCGCGGCCATGGCGACAGGCAGGCGCCGGCGCGCGAAGTTCAGCTCCTCGGCGAACTCGGGATGCCGGAGGGGCGCCGCCAGCTGGTCGATGCGTCCTTCGAGGAGCTCGGCGGTTCGCCGCTCGGCCTCCTCGGACCCGGGCGGATCTCCCGGCGCGAACACCTCGCGGGCGATCGCGTGGGCGAGATTGCCGAGCAGCTGGTTCGCGTCTGGGATTGAGCGTACGCGGCCGGGACGGAGTTTCGCGACGTGGCGAAGTGCCCACATGAGCTGGCAGGAGAAGAGGTTCTCGAGCGAGGTCGCGGACTCGGCCGTGTCGGCCGCCCGGTTCGCAAACCCGGCGGGCGCGGTCCAGGCGAAGCGCGCGCCGGGCAGGGAACGCCGCTCGACCGGGCGCCGTTCGATCGTCGCTCCGGCCAGGACGAATTCGGGCGCACGCAGCGCGGTCTCAAGGCTGACGCGCGTCGCCACGCGGTCGAGCGCGGGCTTCAGCCGGTGCGCCAGTGGATGGGCGCCGTCATCCGACTCACAGCCGGGGCCGCCCGACACGAAGAGGATGCGCTCGCGCGCGTTGAGCACCGAACGCTCCCAGGCCGCGCTGGCGGCCCGGGCGGCGATGGTGACGTCGTCGGCGGGGCAGCCGGCGGCGGCGAGCTCCGACCGCTCCGCGTCGGTCCATGGAGAGCGGGCAGCGCCCTCACGGGTGTTAACGAAGTTCCACCAAACCACCGCGTCCCTCGGCGCCCAGACCGCTCCGGGATGGGGGACGCTGCGCCAGCGCGCGGCTTCGGCCTGCGCCGCCGGGTTCGGGTGGCCCAGATCGAGCGCTTGATCGATCACGCGCTCAACGAGGAGGCGGGGCAGGCGCTCGCGACCGAGCGAAGCGAGTGCGGCGCGGACCTCGTTGGCCAGGACAGAGGTCGACGCGTACAGCGGGTCCTGGGTCGCGGCGTAGCGGCGCACGGCCCAGTCGGTGACTCGGTCGCAGATCTCAAGCGCCTGGCCAAGCGGCATCCCGGCCGTCGCGTCGGCCATCTCGGGCTCCGACCATGCGCGCCACCGCGCAAGCCGCGGATCCACCTTGGCGAGCTCGGCGTCGTCCCCAGCGGCACGCCCGCGCTCTGCATCGGCGACGGCCTCCCATGCCGCGGCCCACTCGGCGCCGCCGCGCCCCGGTGCCTGCTCGAGAGCAGACGCGAGCCGCCACGCCGCCCGCGAAGGCACTGGCGAGTTGGGAAAGATCAGCAACTCCACCAAGGCCTGCGGGTCGAACGGTGCCCAGGACCCCTTGAACGCGAGGAGCAGTAGCTGGAGCGACCCACGGTGGATGGAGGACCGACTGCGACCCGCGCGGGGCTGCCCGGATGCCGCGAGGCCGTGATCGAGAAGGTCGGTGTCCCCCTCCTGGGCAACGAGAGCGACGTCGCGCGCGGCTTGTCCGGCGAACCACTGGCCGAGAACCTCGGCCGCCAGCGGCTCACTCGCCGACGTGGCGATCGTGACGGTGCCGTCGTCGCCCGCAGCCGGGGGCGTGCCAGCGAGCATCCACCGCTGCAGCCGGCCCAGCGACGTACCCGGGTCGGCGGCGGCCGCGGTCGGGAGGTCCTCCACGACGCAGCCGAGGGCCCGTAGCCGCTCGACGACCCGGCGAACTGGCGACGGGTGCAGGTCCATGGGATCGATCAGCCGGAGGCGCGAGATCGGTGCTGCGGTGGCACCGCCAAGCCCTTCAAGAACCGCCGCGAAGCGATCCGGCAGTCCGGGTGCGAGGGTGGTTGCAGCGACCGACGCAGTGGCGAGATGGGAAAGGCGCTCGCCGGTCCACGCCGCGTCCGCGCGCCAGCCCGTGCCGACCAACTCGTCGCGCCAGCCGAGCAGCGTTCGCGCGGTAGCCCAGGGGTCCATCGCGAGCGAGCGCGACCAGAAGAAGTCGCCATCGAGCGCTTCGAGGGTCGACTGGAAGGAGGCGATCCGGACGACCTGCGCGCGACGCGGACCGCCGAGACCGAGGGCCGTCTCGAGGATGTCGACCAGACCACCCGGTCCGACGACGGGCTGTCCAAGCGCGCCACCCTCGGTGCCGCCGTGATCCGGGCTCGCGCCCCCGTCCGCCCAAAGGCCGAAAACTACGTCCATCTCGCAAGCTCCTCCCTAGTCGAGCATGTCAGGGGGTTGAGGCGCAAGGCAACCAGCATCGCTGCCGATTGAAGCCTTATCGGATTGAAACGGCGTGCTCGTGAGCGGACGTACGCTTGTAATGTCCGTCGCTGGGCGCGGAGCAGCCCAGCGCCTTGCGGCTCACCCGCTACGCCTGGATGGTGCTCAGCACCAATTGTGCAGGACGACCTGCTTGTCGACAGCGACGCCATCGCGGACGAGGGTGGCGAGTCGCTGGGCCGCACGATCGATGCCGCTCGCCAGGGCCTTGGGCTTGTTCGCGACCTGGACGATCTCGCCGGGCAGAGCCTTGAAGTGACCACGTACCGCGTCCCGGGGCGCGATCACCGCGCGCGTGTGGCCGGGGATAAGCGACAGCCGGCACTCGCTTTGGATGAAGCAGAACGGCTGGCGGGGAAGCACGAGGGTGATCCCCGCCATCACCGGCGTGCTGGCCCCGTCGGCCGAGAATTCGAGATGAACGATGTCGATGCGCGTTTCCACCGTCATCTCGGCGAGCTTGAGGCGACCGTCCGCGTCGAGCGGCTCGCCGGCGATGATCGAAAGGCTCGGCTTCATCATCTTGTCCCCGAGCAGGAGCTTGGCGACGCCTGCGACGTGCGCGCGGATGTGAGCGACCTGGGTGCTGTTCATGTGAAGTACCTTCCTTTTTCATCCCCACCCTGGGGATCACCCGTTCCTCCTCCATCCACCCCATCTGTCTGGTTCAGTGCCCGATCCGCCACCAGCGAACGGTCGGCGCGGCCATGCCGTCGATGCTCGCGCGGATATCACGCAGCGCCGCGAGTCCGCCGCTCAGCAGGTCGGCCGGTACCGCTCCGTCCAGCGTCGCGAGAGGCTGGCTGAGCGCTGCCCGCATCGCATTGCCGTCATGGCGAAAGCGGAGTTCCAGCCGCACCAGGATGTTCGCAAACAGCGGCAGGCACGCCGCCTGATCTGCCCCAAGCGTGAACCCCGAGCGTTCGCCCGCGATCATGGAGCGGGCGTCGTTGTCCGTGATCCCGAGCGCGCGACACGCAAGATTCGGATCAAGTGCGTGGGTGAACATGATGCGCCCGCACAGATCGAGCAGGAAGGCGATGTCCTGATCGGGCGGCATCACGGCCGACGCCTGTGGCGGGCTCGCTGCCCCGTCATTTCGCCGATGGCGATAACATGACGACCCGTGTCATTGGTGCGAGCCCGGCATCGTTGCCCGTCAACGAGCAGGTCGCCAAGGCGGCGCAGCACCGCCCAGTCGAGCGCGTGCGCTGCATGGCCGACGCTGGCATGCTTGCGGGCAGCACCCGGTTCGGGACAGATGGCCCGCGCAACGCCGAGTACCATCTGCGTGCCCGCGCCACCCGGCTGCGCACACCACCAATTTCCGAAGCCCGCGAGCAGGGGCATGCCGAAGATGACACCATACAGGATCTGTCGCATCAGCGGGTGAAAGCTGACGACCTTCTCGTGGGCAGCGAGACCGCTTGTGCCGTGGGTCATCGATCCTCTCCCGCTTCGCCGAATGCGGCGGTGGCGCGGGTAAAGCCGTCGCGTCGCTCCGTTCCCGTCCTCCAGGGCAGGGTGTCCGCCCGCAGGTGCCGGGCCACGAGCTTGTAGGCGCTCGGCAAGTCAGCCGAGGTATCGGCGACGGGGACGAGCCACATGGCGCCGTCCTCGGTGAGCCACGGCAACAGCGGCTGGTGCCAAGTGACCTGGCCCGAGCGCCACAGGCCGAGCGCGATCTCTGGCAAACGGTGTTGCGATCCTGCCGGCCCGATGATCAGCCCGTCGCTGCGCGTTTCGAGCAGGGAGCCGTGCATGGCGTCCGCGGCCTCCGGCAGTGCCCCGTCCGTCACCGCGACGAGCAGGGCTAGGGTCTTTTCCTGCAGGAAGCCGGCGAGCGGCAGGCCGTCCGACGCGGCGCAGGCGGCAAGCTGCCATGTCGCATGCCGCGCGAGGATCTTTGCGGCACGCGAGACTGCTGCCTGGCCCATCAAGGGCCAAGGTCGGTTGTTGTTCATGATGATGTCCTTAAAAAGTGGAGGGAGAGATGCTGGCTTGGACAGCCACGTGCGCGAGGACGGGAAGCGTCAGCCTGCCGGTCATGCGGCGTGGCACTCCAGGAACGCATCGCGGATGAGCGCATGAGTCTTGTCGCCGGCAAGTTGCGGCACGAAGGCCCCTAGCCCGAGCGACGTCGCGCGTCTTGGCCCAGCAATAAGCGCGTGGAGGTGAGGTAGTTTCGGGCTCGCTGCACGGTGGGGTGCATGCTGAATCAGCAGCGTGGCAACTTCGAATCCATCAACGATGTAGCGCTTCAGGAAACGTCGGACCTCCTCCCAAGCGACGTGCAGCCGCTCGGTTTCGAAGGTGAACGTCAGGTACGCCAGCAACGCCTTGGCGTTTGCCGGCAACTCGGCATCGACCATCTCCATCAGCGTGCGCGGGTCGCTCAGGCGGTCGTCGGCGCGAGGAGGCAGGAGCACCTCCGCTCGTGCAGCGGTGAGCGTCCAGGGTGGTGTTCCCGCAGGTGCGCCAACCGTTATTTTGGCCGCGGCGAACTTCGCGGCGGTGGGGCGAAAACTTTTGAACGAGGGCCTGAGGCAGCCGTACATCACCCTCGGGCCAGGCGTGCCTGGCGGATCGCCGAACAGCGGCATCCAGGTATGCGGGTTCGCCGGATCGGGCTGGCAGCCGGCGTTGATCTCGACGCTTTGCCGGCTACCGCGGCCGGGTCCCTTCCTGCCGGCCATCAGCGCACACCTTGCGGATAGAGCATTGCGGCGAGTTCGCCCGCGGTGCGGTAGATGCCATCGGCACGTTCGGCGAGGGTCTGGTACGGCGGCACCAGGCAGAGCTCGAGGCCGTCGGACCCCAGCCGGATCGCAGACCCGAAGCCAGCGGGAACCAGCCAGAGCGCATTGTCATTGTGTCGGTAGAGCGCGAGATCGTGCAAGTTGAACGGTGACAGGCCGCCGCCAGCCAGCGTCACGTCGGCCGAGACGGGCAGGATATCGGCAGGGGTCAGGCAGCAGCGCAGCAGCACGACGTCGAGCGCCCGGCTGCTTGCCAGCTCGTGGGCCTTGTCGCGGAACATCGGGGCTGACACGCAGGTGAACCCCAGGATCGCCCACGCAGCCTCCAGGCAGATGGTATCGCTTGGCATGCCGTGACCGGCGAGGACGGTGGCGGCAGATGGATCGTCGACCAGTTCGGTGGCAATGTAGCTGTACAGGACGCTCGGCAGCGAACGGGCCGGCTTGAGCAGGTGGTTCATGGGACTTGGGTGTTCCGGGGCTGATGGTCGCGAACCGGTCGGTTCGGACAAGCACCGTCAGGCCTTCTTTTTCATCGACCTTCAGGGCTCAAAGCCCGCTTCCCCGTCACCATCAACTTCGTCGCCGCCAGCACCGCAGGGAATGCGGGTGCGGCATTGCTTTGCTCAACAACGATCCCTCAATCGTGAAAAGCGGCCGATCTCACGCTTTGCGACATCGTGCGCTGGAAAAACGAAGTTAAGACCGAGTTTACCACATCCAGCAGAAAAATCTGACCTGCTCATGTCGCAAAACGGCGATCCCGCCGCTATTCACGATAAGACCTCAACTTGGCCGCCGACCTTGCCGATACGTTCGTAGCCGCCGACATTCTGGATCCGGCGGAAGTCCGAGATCCTGGCCGAGCTCAGTGCCGAGGAATGGCAGGTTCTGCACCGGTCGGCATCGCTGCTGGGCAGGCGGGTGCATCTCCCTGGTGCCGATATCCTTCAGGAAGCATGCCTGCGCATGCTGCAGGGCAAACGCCGCTGCCGGCGGGATTGGCCGTTTCGCCGGTCCATTACGGGCATCATGCAGAGCCTGGTATCGACCGAGCTCGAGGCACTCGAGGGCGAACGCCGCCCGGTGATCGTGCCGCCCGAGATGATCGACCGACGGGGCGACGAGACGCTGTCGCCTGCCAGGCTCGTCATCGAGCGGCAAGCCGGCATCAGCATGCTCAAGCGCATCATCGCGCAGATCGACGACGATCCCAAGCTCGTCGCGCTGGCCGCCGCGGTCGGCGATGAACTACATGGCGAGGCGTTGCGGCAGCATCTTGGCGTCACCAGGAAGGAGTTGGCGACACTCAAGCGCCGGCTGGCCCGCCGCATCACCGAACTGCTCGGCGAGTATCGGCAAAGCCTTTTTGCCGATTAAGGCGGGCTGCGACGCAGGCACGTAAGGCTGGTCGCTGCGCCGCTTGCATTGCGACCCGTACCCACTGCGAGCCCTTCGTATGTGCTTTGCGGCTCGAGATCATCGTCCGTGTCCCCCGCGCGGGTCAGAAAGGCCGTCGTCGCCGCCATCACCTGGGCCGTGCGAGCCGGGCAGGCGGGTATTACTGGCCCCGCCGACCTCCCCATCCGGCGCGGATGTTGATTCAGCCACTCGCGTCAGGTCAACGGCCTGCTTTTGTTTCCGCTTTTCGGATTCCATTTGTCCCAGTTTTTCCAAGGTGCCCGTCGACACGGGCATGGTTGCCTTCGTACTGTTACCTTCAGCCGAGGCGCTGGGTCGGTCATGCGGCGCGAGGTCTGGCCCGGCGTCTGCGGGCGGCGTCCGCTCCCAAGTTTCTGGCTGCCCGACCTCGTTCGACACAGGCATGACTGGTCCGCCATTCTCGGACGTCGTTTCGATCGGCGGGGCGATAGGCTGGTCGCCGCTCACCACAAGTGGGCCGGGGGCCATCGTCGGGACGGCCTCGTGGAACATGGCCAACAGGCGATCTTGCAAGGTCGCCGCGAATGACGGTCGCATCAGCGCCTCGCGTTCGGGATGCTGCAAGCCAGCCATGTCGACGGTGAATAGCCCATTTGCACCGCGTCTGACTGCTGCCCGTTTTTCTTTCAGGCTAGCGAGCGCGATGTCGCACAATTCCCGTTGACGGGCAGCGGCGGCCTCTCGCGAGGCTGCAAACGCGTCCCGAACGACGGGCTTACTCGGTGGCGTCGCCTTGGCCGGCGGCAGGGCCCCTTCCAGCGTTTGGTTCTTGTCGTCGATCGTCCGGCCGAGCCTTTCCTGTTCGATCTTGGCGAGATGCTGACGCTGCGTTTGCAAGCGGGCGAAAGCCGCTTCGCCAATGGCGACGATCCGCGACGACTTTGATGTCATAGCGTCCATCAGCCTGTGGCGCACATTCGCAAGTGCGGGACTAGCCGCGAAGCTTCTGGCCCGACGCGCCTTCGCATCGAGGTCGGCCTGAACGGCAGTTCGCACCCGCAGAAGCTCGCGGCTCGACGCTGCTGCTAAATTTGTGACCTCCGTCATCCGGTGATGCACGGCACGGGACACTCGTTCGCGTGCCTCGGTCAGCGTCGGGAAGGTGTCGGATCGATCCTCGACGCGAAGCAGCATGACCGGCACGATGATCAGCAGCATCAGGCCGATCGACAGCAGGATCAGATTGCGTTGCTGGACCGCTATGTCACCGGTCGGGTTCATCACCACCATGTCGCACCCGCCCAGCAGCGCGGGCATGGCGAGAAGCGGAAGGCAAAGTGCCCGGCGGAGGAGGGTGTGTCCTGATCTGCGCATGGCTTGCAGTTAGCCTCGCCGCACCAGCCCGACTTTGACGCTGGTCAAACGCGTTCTGTTTGTTGGCGGCCATGGAATGCCATCAGGTGGGCGAGATCGTCGCGCCAACAGCAGGTGTTCGCCGCCGCCGACGAATCGAAAGAAGAGGACAGGACGGGATGGCAGCCAACACCCTGGGCGCGGCGAACTCGACGCCTTTGGAGCGTGACGCGCGGCTGATCAACGCACGCGAGCATGAGGTGCGGCCCGGCGGGATCGCGGTCGGCGTGATCATCGGGCGCTCGTCCGGGTTCTTCGACTTCTTCGTCTACGCGATCGCGTCGGTGCTGGTGTTTCCGTCGCTGATCTTTCCCTACGTCACCGCCCTGACCGGCACGCTGTATTCCTTCGCGATCTTCGCGCTCGCCTTCGTCGCCCGCCCATTCGGGGCGATGATGTTCCTGTGGCTGGACCGAAAGCACGGGCGCGGCGTGAAGCTCACGGTTGCTCTATTCCTGCTCGGCGGATCCACGGCGGCGATGGCCTTTCTTCCCAGCTATGGACAGGTCGGGAGCGCTGCCGCCATCATCCTGGCGCTGTTCCGGATCGGGCAGGGGTTCGCCCAAGGCGGCACCTGGGACGGCCTGCCGGCGCTCCTGTCGCTCAATGCGCCGCCGGAACGGCGCGGCTGGTTCGCCATGATCCCGCAGCTCGGTGCGCCGATCGGGCTGATCGTCGCCAGCGCCGTCTTCGCCTTCCTGCTCACCACATTGACCCGGGCCGACTTTCTCGCATGGGGCTGGCGCTATCCGTTCTTTGTTGCCTTCGTGATCAACGTGGTCGCGTTGTTCGCGCGCCTGCGGCTGATCTCGACGCCCGAGTTCCAGCGCTTGTTCGAGAACCGCGAATTGCAGCCATCGTCCGTATCCGAGCTGCTCCGCGAGGAGGGGCGCACCGTCGTGCTCGGCGCCTTTGCGCCGCTCGCCAGCTTCGCCCTGTTTCACCTCGTCACGGTCTTTCCGCTGTCGTGGGTCGTGCTCTCAACGGGGGAGAACCCCGCGCGCTTCCTGTTCATCGAACTCGTCGGCGCGGCGGTCGGCCTGATCGCCGTCGCGCTGTCGGGCGTCATCGCGGATCGTGTCGGCCGGCGAACCCTGCTCGGCGTTTCGGCCGTGCTGATCGGTGCCTATAGCGGCTTTGCTCCCCAGCTTCTCGGCCGCGGCTATGCCGGCGAATGGATCTACATGATCCTCGGCTTCGCCCTGCTCGGCCTGTCGTTCGGGCAGTCTTCGGGTGCAGTGAACGGCAGCTTCTCGCCCCGGCACCGCTATACAGGTGCAGGCACCACGGCGACCGCATCCTGGTTCATCGGGGCGGGCTTCGCGCCGCCGGCGGCCCTCCTGCTGGCAAGCAATTTCGGGCTGATCTCTGTCGGGGCGTACCTCCTGTCCGGCGTTGTGTGCACGCTCGCTGCGCTTGCTCTCAATCGCGAGTGGGGCCGCAGGGCCAGCTGATCGCGATAGGGGAGTACCGCAAGTCCGGAGAGGAGGGATTGTCATGGCACACCTGTCGGTCGAGCATCAGATACTTCCCTTCCGTTCCCCGAGCGGGCCCATCGTAAGCGTGGCCTGCGGGCGGCCTTGCCCGTCCAGTCGTAGCGGGGATGCTTGTCGTCTTTGACGAGGGCGATAGTGATGCGGGAAGTTTTCGGGTCTGAGACTGGTCATACGAGCGCTCGTATGACTGGTCGCGTGGAGGTGGTCGGCCGGGTGTCGGGTCGGCGGAGCTGGTCGGACGCAGAGAAGCTGGAGATCCTGGCTGAGGCGTTCCGGCCGGGCGTGCGGGTGTGCGACGTCATCGCGCGGCGCGAGGTGTCGAGCAGCCTGATCTACACGTGGCGCAAGCAGGCGCGGCTGGGCAAGCTGGGCGGGGTCGCGCCTTCGCTTCCGACATTCGCCGAGGTGCGTGTGGCCGAGGTGGCCGCATCTTCACCGCAGCCGGCGACGTCCACGCCCGGCCTTATCTGCATCGAGTTGCCGGGCGGCGTGCGGGTGAGCGTGGACGGCTCGGTGGACGCCGGTGCACTGGCGCGGGTGCTGTCGGTGCTGCGGTGAGCCCGGCGCCGTTGCCGTCGCGGGTGTTCCTGGCCTGCGGCGTGACGACATGCGCAAGGGGTTCGACGGGCTGGCGGTGCTGGTCCAGCAGGTGCTGAGCCAAGATCCGCATTCGGGTGCGCTGTTCGCGTTTCGGGGCAAGCGCGGCCACCTGGTCAAGCTGCTGTGGTTCGACGGCCAGGGTTTGTGCCTGTTCTCCAAGCGGCTCGACCGCGGCCGTTTCGTCTGGCCGGTGACCGCCAGGCCAGCGCGACCTGCGCCGGATTCGCACCGGCCGCGTGGCCATGTCGCGCAGCGTCCGGTCAGCAAGCAGGCGGCCCTGTTCGATGGGGCTGTAGGCCATCGCCGGCATGCCGCGCACCTCGAGCCACGGCAGCAGGTCATGCTCGGGCCCCGGACGCGCGAGGTTGTAGAGGATCTGGTCGGCGGCGTAGTCACTGCCGCGAGTGGCGATCAGTTCGTCCATGTCGGCAATATCGAGATTGCTGACGCCTCAGTAGCGGATTTTGCCGGTCGACCGCAGCGCTTCCATCGCCTCGACCGTCTACCCCCACGGGACGGCGCCGCGCCAGTGTAGCAGGTGGAAGTCGAGCCGGTCGGTGCCGAGCCGTCGCAGGCGCCGGCGAGACGCGCGCGCCAGGCGTTCTGCGGGTGGGCCTTGCTGACCAGGAACAGCGAGGCAATCGGTGCGGTGTTCGACGGCAACATCCACAGCCTGGGCGGCAACTATGGCTACGATCCGGCGCTGAACCGGACCGTGTCGGTGTCAGCTGCGGCGATAAGCGAGGCGCTGCGGAAGGCGTATCGGGCGGACGCCCTGGCGGACGAACTCGCCAAGGGAGCCTGACCTCCCCGACGCCCGCCCGCGAGCCGCAGGCCTATCCGCCGGGCTCGCGGGGCGCACGATGGCGAGGCTGCGGCCGGATCGGCATCGCCGGCCCCTCGGCGCCACCGGGGCAACCGACCTGCGGCCTCCTCAGGCGATGGCGAGTTCCGGTCGCCCGTGCGGAACGGTGATGGTGGCGGCGGTGGTCACCGGCGCGCCGGGCACCGACACGCGCTCGACCACCTGATACCGCGTCGTCCACGCGTCCGGCGTGATCTCGCAGGTCAGGTAGCCGCGGCGGTCGTTGATGAACTTCAGGAACGGGTTCTCCGCCAGGATCTGCTCGCTGCCGGCGCGCTTGTCGGCGCCGTCGCCGCCCGAGGTAATGGAGGTGCCGACGAATTCCACCGCCACCGCCTCGCCCTTGCCGCCGTGCGTGCGCAGTTCGCCGGCAAAGTTCTGGTGCTCGTCGCCGGTCAGCACCACCGCATTGCCCAGGCCCGACAGCCGCGACAGCATCCGCTCGCGCGGCGCGTTGTAGCTGCCCCAGCTATCCATGTTGCGGATGGGGGCGGGCTCGTCATGCGTGCGCCGGTCGAGCGGCATCACCATCACCTGCTGCGCCAGCGCGTTCCAGCGCGCGCGCTTCTCGCGCAGCGATGCGGCCAGCCATGCTTCCTGCTCCGCTCCTATGATCTGCGCGGCGGGATCGTCCCAACCGGCGCAATAGGGCTTGAAGCCGTCGCCGCACGGCTGATCGCTACGGAACTGGCGCGTGTCGAGCAGGTGCAGGTCGAGCAACGTGCCGACCTTCGCGCGACGATAGATCTGCATCGCCCCCGGCTTCGGAAACGAGGCGCGCCGGAACGGCATGTGCTCGTAATAGGCCTGAAACGCCTGCGCCCGGCGCAGCGCGAACACCTCCGCCGAATCCTTTTCCTGGTCGATCAGTCCGACCCAGTTGTTCTCCACCTCATGGTCGTCGAACACCGGAAACCAAGCCGCAGCGGCGTGGGCAGCCTGCAGGTCCGGGTCCATCTTGTACTGGGCATAACGGCGGCGATAGTCATCGATGTCGAACAACAGCTGGCCCTCGTGCGCCCGCACGAACGGGCGCGGCCCACCGCCGTAGCTGGTGGGCATCGGGTTGCCGCGGCCTTCGTAGATATAGTCGCCATAGTGGAAGACGAAGGCGAGGTCCTCGCGCGAGATGTGACGATAGGCGGTGAACAGCCCGTCCTCGTAATTCTGGCAGCCGGCCACCCCGAAGCGTACCCGGTCGAGCGACGCGCCCGGCAGCGGCAGCGTGCGCGCCCGTCCCGCCGGAGAGCGCTCCCGGCCGATGGTGAAGCGGTACCAATACGGCCGATCGGGTTGAAGTCCGGCGACCTCGACATGCACCGCGTGCGCAAGCTCGGGCCGGGCAAGGGCGGTGCCCTTCGCCACCAACTTGTCGAAATGCTCGTCCGACGCGACCTGCCAGTCCACCGCCACCGGCGCGCCCATCGGCATGCCGCCATGCTCGCCGAGCGGCTCGGGCGCGAGTCGGGTCCAGATCACGAAACCATCAGCGGCCGGCTCGCCCGCCGCCACGCCGAGGCGAAAGGGGTAGGCGGTGAACAATTGCTGCGCGCGCAGGATGGCGGGCGCACCGACTGCGCCGAGGGCTAGTGCCATGCTGCCGAGAACCGTGCGTCGCGTCGTATTCACCATGGTTCGTCCTTAATCAATCACGCGAGACACTGTATCGTTGGCGCGCGGCCGGCAACCTGCCGAATGATGGTGACAGATCGGCGACAGCGTCCGTTGATGTGACAAATACGCCCCGGCCACCTCGGCTCCTACTCGGCGCTGCCTTCCGGTCCGCCCATGCCCGTGTTCTCATGAGTCGGCGAGCCCACCGTCTGCCGAAGCGCGAGCTGATCGTTGCCCAGTGCCATGAAGGGCAGGGGGTTGATCGCATGCTCGGCAACCCGCACCTCGTAATGCAGATGCACGCCCGTTGAGCGTCCGGTGGAGCCCATTAGGCCGATGACGTCGCCGGCATGGACCCGCTGGCCGGCATGAACCAGGATGCGCGACAGGTGCCCATAACGCGTTTGCACGCCGGCGCCGTGTTCGAGCTGGATCATGTTGCCATATCCACCGGCCGTCTCGGCCCTGCTGACGATCGCATCGGCGGTGGCGTGAACCTGCGTTCCAGTGGGGGCGGCGAGATCGACGCCGGTGTGCAAGGCGGCGTTGCCCCGGAACGGATCGCTGCGCACGCCGAAGGACGACGTATAGCGAAAGCCGTCAACGGGGCGTCGCGACGGTAGCGCCACTTGCACATGGGCGGGGCCATGGAACGACTTCCACGCCTGAAACAACGACCGGAACTCCCCGACTGGCTGGTTGCCTGCGCGGCAGCCATCACTTCGGCGCCGTCCGCGACCGGTGCCGCGAGGGCAGCGCCGCTGGATGCTGCCAGTAGCCCGAGGGAAAGAGTGAGGCCCGCGCCTGCGCGGGCCACCGATCGAATAAACAACATGTTCCCGCCCGCTTTCGCTGAAGCCCCGCCAATGCTCCGACTGGCTGAGACCGCAAAGCACGCACAATATCTCATGTCGGCCAGCCGTGGTGCTGGTGCGCCAAGCGGAGGATCGACACATGGTGACGCAGGATCACTCGATGTTCTGCTGCCGGATGTCAGGATCCTCAGGGAGCCGTTCACCACCTGCCGCCGCGCCCAGCCATTGTGGACAGTCGCTGGCGTCGCCGACCCGAAAGCGCAGCATCCACCAGCCGTCGAAGTAGGTGGGATCGTACACGCTTTCGCACACCGCACCGCACCGCGAGCCTGCCTCGAACACCCGCAATGCGCGCGGTCGGTGAGGAGCGCCGCCGAGCCGGGCGGTGCCGGCATAGATCACCACATGTCCCTCGCGCAGAAAGATGTCGCCGGGCTTGAGCTCCGACAGGTGGCGCACCGGCTGCGGGCAGGCGCGCGCCGGCCCGCGCGGCACGCCGAAGCTTCCCGCGGTCGTGGAGATCATCTGCGGACGCATCATGCCCCCGGTGGAGCGGATCTCCAGGTCCGACACCCTGGCGATCAAGGCCGAGCAATCGATGCCGAGCGGATAGTTGCCGGCATGGCCCGGCCACTCCAGGCCTTCCCGAATATGTCCCACAGGCGGCCCGTTCGTCGCACCCGGCGCGTAGCCGGCCGCCAGGCGCGCGGCGAAGTCGCTGGCGAGATCGGTGCCACCGATCGAATACGGGATGCCGCGCACTTCGGTGCCGGGCGCCAGCCCGACCAGGTGGCGCGGCCGCATCCATTGCGCCCCGCCGGTCCGGTTGACCTTGTCGACGACGGGATAGGGGTAGGCCGGTCCCGTGCCCAGCGCGCCGAACTGATTGGAGCCAACCGCGCATTTGTCCGCGCCGCCGCACGGGCGCGTCCCGGCGCCTGCTGGAAAGCGCCAGCGAAACGCGATCTGGGTTCTCAGCAATTGCCGGGTTTCCGCAAACCACGGGCCGCGAGGCTGCGCGGAAACGAGGCGCGGGCGCGGGCGCGAGCCTTGCGGATGCTCGTCACCGGCAGGATCGTTGCGGTCCGCCGCTGGCTCGCCACCGTGCATCAGCGGGACGACCGCTTGCCCGCCGCGCCCGAGCGTGCCGAGATCATAGCGGCGGATCACGAACGGCCTGGGGCCGCGGGCGTCCATGTCCGCGGCCAGGATCAGCAGCGCATCCCTGCCAGCGATGGCGGCACCGGCGACATATTCGAAACCGGGCTTGGTGAGCATCGCCAGCGGCGGCATCGGCTGCCCGGCGGCAAGGCGCGGATAGGCGGCCGTGCGCAAGCGGACGACCCGGAGCGGGGTTCCACCTCCCTTCGCGACCACGCCGACATATTGCGAGGCGGTCACGCGGCCGCCGAGGCCAGGCCCTCCCGGTGGAGCATCCGGCTGTTCCGCCGGGTCGACCTCGCTCCACCACACCAGCGTGCGGCCACCGGCGAGGGAGCCGGCCTCGCGGATCGCATAAACTTCCGCGCCGGAGCCGCCCTGGGGAGCGATGCGGGCGCTGCCACCGCCACGCAAGCCGAACCGTGCGGTCGAGCCGGGCCGTTCGCCATGGCTCCACGCAATCGGCGGCGGCGTGTCGCTCTTGCTATGGTAGCGGCCGATCGGAAAGCCGCACGCGGCACCATCGGCCATGCGCCGCACCGCCGCCAGCGTCAGCGTCATCGCCTGGCGCGAGCGGAAATGGTAGCCGTTACCGCGCTTGTCCGGGCCATAAGGCTCCGCGATCAGGCGAACGCCGTTCGCGGTCCGCACCGTCCGCCACGGCGCGAACGCGCGGGCGTAGGTGCAGGTCACCGGCGCCGCGTGCAGATCGGCAAGCGAATAGCGGCGGATCGCGGCGGCCCAGGGATCGACCACCAGCAGGTATTCGCCGAGCGGGATCAGGTGACTGGGCCCGGATCCGTCCGCTACGTCGCGCACCTTTACCCGGTCCATGGGCGCAAGCGGGCGCGGCGGGCAGGCGAGGGCGCCCGCCATAAATCCCCGGACCAGCAAGCGGCGACCGGCGGCCGTCACGAGCAGGTTCCCGGTGGTGGCACATGCGCTATCGCGCGACCCGCCGCCCTGCCGGTCAGCGCGCCGCCGTCGACGGCGAGAACCCCGTTCACCACCACCGTCCGCACGCTCGCGGCAAGCACGTTCGGCTGCTGATAGGCGGCACTCGCCGCGTAGCCAGCAGGGTCGAACACCATCACGTCCGCATGATTGCCCGGCCGCAGCCCGCCGCGCCCCGTCAGCCCGAAGGCATCGGCGGTAAGCGCCGTGCTCCGCTCGATGAACGGGCGTAGCGTCAGCAGTCGCTGCTGGCGCACATGGACGGCGTATCTGCGGGCAAACGTGCCATCAACGCGCGGATGGCCGGGAGACGCATCGGAGCCCGTCATCACCCACGGCTGGGTCACCAAGCGGGCGATGTCCTCCTCGCGCCGGTTGAACGAGATCACCGCCGGGTCGCCCTCGCGGATCAGCGCCACCGCCACTGCCACGGGATCGCCGTGGAGGCTAGCCGCGACCGCCGCCAGCGTCTTGCCGCGCGTCGTGAGCAGCAGCTTGTCGGCGCCGCCGCGCTTGCGCATGTTCTCGGCCATGTCGACGCGGACGCGCGCCAGCGTCGGCGGATCGCCGAACCGCGGGGTCGGGGCGTCGCGGCCGCCGTCCTGCGCCCACAGCGGCACCAGCGAGGCGACCAGGCTGCTGCCGGACGCGAGCCACGGATATTGGTCGGCGGTTACTACCTGGCCCGCACGCCGCGCCGCCTCCACCTTGGCGACGATCGCCGGTGATTGGCCCTGCACATTGACGCCGAGCGCTTTGTTATGGGCAATATGGACCGGCAGGCGACCCTCGCGGCCGGTCCGGATCGCCTCGTCAATCGCCGCAAACAGGCCCACCGTGTAGTTCGATTCGCCCCGAATGTGGTCGCCGGTGATTGCGACATCGCCGACAAAGGGCGCATCCGATCCCGGATAGATCGTGTCGTTACGGACCAGCAGGTCGACACGCTCGGGCAGCGGCGCGGCGCCGCCCGCGAGCATCAGCCCGCCGACGGTCGTCATCCCGGTCATCAAGCGGCGCAGCGCAGCCTTGGCCCTTGGAGTGCGACGGAACGTCAGTTGCAAGCTCCCAACCATTCCCGGCCAACGACGCCGCGGCCATTGTCCGACGTAATCGGGCGGGTGGCAAGGTCAGGCTGGACCGCCAGAAGCGACGGGATCGAAGACGCCACTTTAAGCCGCCCGATTAACATTGATCACTTGCGCACCCCGGCACCGCACGACACAAGGCCAGCGTAAGCGGAAGGGGGAGCCGTGTCTCAGTTGTTCCGCCCCGGCGCGAATACCTACGTCAGGTTAATGCTGGCGGCGATCGTGGTCGGGCCGTTGCTGCTCCTGCTGCTTGGCGGCGCGGTTGTGCGCAGCGGTGCGGTGACCGGCGAGAACCGCTTTGTGGAACAGCAGGTGCCGTTCAGCCACCAGCACCATGCCGGGGAAGTGGGCATCGACTGCCGCTACTGCCACACCGGCGTCGAGACGGGCGCTTATGCCAACGTGCCGCCCACGCACACCTGCATGACCTGCCACTCGCAGCTCTACACCAATGCGCAGATGCTCGCGCCAGTGCGTGAAAGCCTCGCCAGCGGCAAGCCGTTGCATTGGAAGAGGGTCAACCAGCTGCCCGACTATGTTTATTTCGACCACCATGCCCATGTGAACAACGGCGTGCCCTGCGCGGCCTGTCACGGCGACACACGCCGGATGCCGCTGACCCGCCAGGCCGCCCCGTTGACGATGGGCTGGTGCCTCGACTGCCATCGCAGCCCGGAGGACCGGATCGTCGCTGCACCCCGCGAATATCAGGACAAGCCGTATCACGAGCGCACGCCGGCCGACCGCGCCGCCGGACGTGCGGTCGCGATCCGCATCGCGCATTCGGGGCGCAACATCACGGATTGCTCGACATGCCACCGATGAACGAGTCTTCCGGGATGGACCGGCGCGCGATCCTGCGCCTGATCGCGGGGGGCGCGGCGGCGAGCGTCGCCGCCTGCAGCGGGCCGGAGGAGATGATCCACCCGCTCGCCAATCAGCCGGAAGGGACGCTGCCGGGCGAGCTTCGGCGCTATGCGACCGCGCTGCCGCTGGCGGGCTACATGCGCGGCGTGACGGGTCACGTCGTCGACCAGCGGCCGATCAAGCTTGAGGGGCTGGCGGCGCACCCCGCGAGCCTCGGGGCGACCGATCCCTTCATCGAGGTGTCGATCCTCGACCTCTATGATCCCCAGCGGCTGCGGGTGCCCGTCGGTCCCGCCGGGCCGGCGAGTTGGCCTGCCTTGTCGCGCGCGCTGTTCCAGCGGGTTGCGCCACGAAGGGGCGAGGGGCTTGTGCTGCTTACCGGCCGCGTCACCTCGCCAACGCAGCTCGCCCGGATTGGGGCCCTTCGGGCGGCGTTGCCCGGCACGCGGCACGTGCGGTGGGAGCCGTTCGACGACGACCGGGCGATGGCGTCGGCCCGCGCGGCGTTCGGGCGCCCGCTGACGGCACGGCCGCGGCTTGCCGATGCGGATGTGGTGCTGTTGCTCGATGCCGATCCGCTGGGACCGGGGCCGGAGCAGATCGCCAACGCTCGCGCTTGGAGCGAGCGGCGCCGCCGCGCGCCGATGCACCGGATGTACGCGCTCGAGGGCTCCCCGAGCATCAGCGGCACCATGGCCGACGTTCGCGTTGCCGCGGGCCCGCGCGATCTCGCGGCGGCCTGCCATCACCTCGCCCGCGCCTTGGGAGCAGGCGGCGCCGCGCCGCCGCTGCCGCCGCCGCTGGCGCAACTGGTCGCGGATACGGCGCGCGATCTTCGCGGGGCAAGAGGCCGGGCGCTGGTGATTGCGGGCGAGCGGCAGCCGGCGGCCGTTCACGCCTTTGCCGCCTGGGCCAACGGCGTCCTTGCCGCGCCGCAGGACTGGATCGCACCAGTCGACCCCGACCCGACGCCCCATCGCGAGGGGCTGGCCGCACTGACACGCGACATGCACGCGGGGCGCGTCGACACGCTGGTGGTGATCGATGCCAACCCCGCCTATGCCGCGCCCCCGGAGCTCGGTTTTGCCAAAGCGATGGCGCGGGTGCCGATGACGGTGGTCGCCAGCCGCTTTGCCGACGAAACAAGCGCGCGCGCGCAGTGGCTGGCACCGCTGTCGCATCCGCTGGAGGGGTGGCACGACGGCCGCGGGCCGGATGGCACCACGTCGATCGCGCAGCCGCTGATCCGGCCGCTGTACGACACCAGGACCTCCATCGAGATGATCGACCTGATCCTCGACCCGGCGGGCGGCCCCGGTGGCTATCGGCGGGTGCGCGAGGCCTGGAGCACGCTCGGCGATCAGGACTGGCAGCGGGCGGTCGCGGCCGGCGTCGTGCCGAGCACCGCCGCGACGGCCGAACAAATGGGGGCGGCGCCGCTGGTGCTGCCGTCACTGCCGGCGGCGGGGCAAACGGTGGAGCTCCGCCCCTCGTCGCAGCTCTACGACGGCCGCTATGCGACCAACGCCTGGGCCCAGGAATGCCCTGACCCGATCACCAAGGAGGTGTGGGGGTCGTCGGCACGCATGCACCCCGATGACATGGTCGCGCTCGGCGTCAGCACGGGCGACATGATCCGCATCGAGCGCGGCGGTGCGGTGACGCTGCCGGTGCGTGCCCTCGACGGGCAAGCGCGCGGGGTGGTGACGCTGCTGACCGGCTACGGGCGCAGCGACGCCGGCAAGGTGGCCGACGGCCACGGCGCCAACGCCTGGGTGCTCAACACGGAAGCCCCCGTTGCCATCGCGCGCGCGGCGGGGCGGATCGAGGTGGTGTCGACCCAGCCTGTCTTCGAACTCGGCGGCGAGCTCGCCAAGCTGTTTCCCGTTCTTGCGCCCGACGAGGCGATGCCGCGCACCCCGGAGCGGCTGTCGCTGCTTCCCAACCCGCCGGCCAGGGACAATGCGCCGCCGCAATGGGCGATGGCGATCGACACCGATTTGTGCATCGGCTGCAACGCGTGCGTGGTCGCCTGCCAGGCGGAGAACAACGTGCCCGCGATCGGGCCCGAACAGATGGCGGTCGGCCGCGACATGCACTGGCTGCGCGTCGACCGGTACGAGGATGCGGGCACCGCCGGTTTCCAGCCGGTGCCGTGCATGCATTGCGAGAAGGCGCCTTGCGAGCCGGTCTGCCCGGTGGAGGCATCGGTGCACGACACCCAAGGCCTCAACGTGCAGGTCTACAATCGCTGCGTCGGCACCCGCACCTGCGAGGCGAACTGTCCCTACAGGGTGCGCCGGTTCAACTTCCTCGACTACGCCGGCGCGTCGCTGTGGGGCGATGCCGACGATGCGTCCGTGACGGCGCAGCGCAATCCTGACGTGTCGGTACGCGCCCGCGGGGTGATGGAGAAGTGCACCTATTGCGTGCAGCGGATCGAGTCCGCCAACCGCGAGACCGACGCGGGTGGCACGCCGGGCCCGGTGGTCACCGCCTGCGCCGCCGCTTGCCCGACGCGCGCGATCCGGTTCGGGACGTTGGACAGCGACAATATCGCCAGCGCGCGTGCCAGCCCGCGCCACTATGCGCTGCTGGAAGAGCTCGGCACCAAGCCGCGCACCACCTATCTCGCGCGGCGCCGCAACGATGGGGAGCCGTCGTGATCGGCGCGCATGTCGTTCCCACCGACCGGCGCTGGACGCTGCCGTCGATCCGCACGCTCGGCGACGTCACCGACGCGGTTGCGGCGCCGTTGATGGATCGGAGCGCCGGTCGCGCCTGGTGGCTGGCGGCGATCGGCGCGGCGGTGCTGACCGGGATCGGCGCGCTCGCGGTCGGCTTTTCGTTTTGGTACGGACCCGGCCTGTGGGGCAACAACACCGCGGTGGTGTGGGGCTTCCCGATCGCCAACTATGTCTGGTGGATCGGCATCGGCAATGCCGGCACGCTGATCTCGTCGCTGCTGCTCTTGACGCGTCAGGAATGGCGCGCATCGATCAACCGCTTTGCCGAGGCGATGACGCTGTTCGCGGTGTCGATGGCGGGGCTGTTCCCGATCCTTCACCTTGGCCGGCCGATGTATTTCTATTGGCTCGCGCCGTATCCGAACACCTTGCAGCTGTGGCCGCAATGGCGATCGGCACTGGTGTGGGATTTCTGGGCGATCGTCAGCTACCTGCTGTTTTCGGTGATCTTCTTCTACGTCGGCCTGCTGCCCGACCTCGCGACGCTGCGCGATCGGCCGGGGAGCCGGTTCTGGCGTCGCATCTATGGCGTCGCCGCAATGGGCTGGCAGGGAACGCCGGTGCAGTGGCGCGCGCAGGAGCGGCTGCACCGCACCATGGCGGCGATCGCGGTGCCGCTGGTCTGTTCGGTGCATTCGATCGTCGGACTGGATTTCGCCGCCAGCCTGATGCCGGGATGGACCGAAAGCATCTTCCCCCCGTATTTCGTGGTCGGCGCGTTCTTCTCCGGCCTCGCGATGGTGGTGCTGATCGCGCTGACCATCCGCCGGGCGATGGAGCTGGAGGGCGTGATCGTGCCGGCGCATTTCGACGTTATGGCGAGGCTCATCCTGGCGTCGGGCATCGTCATGGGCGCTTCCTATGCCGCCGAATGGTTTTCCGCCTGGTGGGGCGGCGAGGCGGCGGACCTGCGGGTGGTCCGCTTCGAGTTCACGGGCACCTATGCGCCGTTCTACTGGGCGATGCTGCTGGGCAATGTCGCCGCGCCGCAGCTGTTCTGGGCCAGGCGCCTGCGCACCAGCGCGCCGGTGCTGGTCGGCGTGTCCGTGGCGGTGCTGGTCGGCATGTGGCTGGAGCGGATCCTGATCATCACCGACACGCTGTCGATCGGCTATGAACCGAGCTTCTGGCGCACGTACGCGCCGACGATCGTCGACTTCCTGATCCTTGCCGGCACGCTGGGCGGGTTTCTGCTGCTGCTGCTGATCTTCGGCCGGCTGTTGCCGGTGGTATCGATGCATGAGGTGCGCAAGCTCGTCGCCAAGGAAGCGGAGCAGCAACGGTGACCGCGCTCGCGATCGCGACCTTTGCGGAGGAGGGTCCGTACCTGCGCGCGCGCGTGGCCGCGGTGGCGGCCCAACGTCGGATCGTCGGCGAGTGGCTCCCTTATGCCAGCGAGGCGCTCGGCGAGGGGGAGGGGGAGCGCGGCATCCGGGCGGCGGCGATCATCGTCGGCGTGATTGGCGCGGTGGGCCTGTTCGCGCTCACCACCTGGAGCATGATGGTCGCTTACCCGCTGAACGTGGGCGGGCGGCCGTTGTGGAGCTGGCCCGCCTTTATTCCCGCGCCGGTCGAGTTCGGCGCGCTGGCCGCGGGGATCGGCGGCATCGCTGTCCTGTTCCGCAACGCGCGGCTCACCCGGCTGCACCACAGCGCGTTCGAATGGGACGAGGTGGCGCGCGCCTCGCAGGACGCCTTTGTGCTGGCCATCACCTGCGACGCCGGGGAGGATGCCAATCGCGTGCTGGCGCTGATGGCCAACGCGGGCGCCACGCACAGCCGGCTGGTCGGCGCATGAGGGGGCTGGCGCTGTTACCGCTGGCGTTGCTCGGCGCATGCGACCTGTCGATGGAACAGCAGCAACGCGACGACCCGCAGGAGTCGGCGGCGTTGTGGCCGGGCGGCCCGCCGCGGCAGGCGCCACCGGCGGGCACGATCGCCACGGACGAGCTCGCCCGCGCCGAAGCGCTGCGCACGCCGCCGCCCCTGACACCCGCGCTCCTCGACCGTGGCGAGCAACGCTACGGCATCTATTGCTCGGTATGCCACGGCACGCGGGGCGAAGGCGATGGGCCGGTGGTGAAGCGCGGCTTCCCGGCGCCGCCTTCCTATCGCGAGCCGCGATTGGTGGCGGCACCGCCCGCCTACATCGTCGACGTGATCACCAACGGCCATGGCATCATGTATTCCTATGCCGACCGTGTCGCGCCGGCCGATCGCTGGGCAATCGCTGCCTATGTAAAGGCGCTGCAACGCACGCCGCCTCGGGAGTCTGCGCGGTGAACGGGCTGGCCGTCATCCTCGCCGACGCGTGGCGCATCGCGTTGCTGACCGCTGCCGCGCCGATCATCGGCTCGGTGCTGCTCCTTGCGATCGCGCGGCTGACCGGCGCCCGCTGGACGGGCATTGATCGGCTGGGCAGCCTTGCCGCCTGGCTGGTCGCGGGCGGAGCGCTGCTGGGCCTCGGGCAGATCGGCGTGGACGCGCCCGTTCACCTCAAGCCGTGGATGTCGTGGTGGGGCGTGGGGCTGCGCATGGGCCTCGCCGGCCTCGTGATGGCCTATGCCGCCGGGCGGCTTAGGGCAGCGGCGAGTACCACGTTCGCGGGCGTCACCCTGGCCCTCTACACGGCGCTGGCGACACCGCTGGCGAGCGACTGGATGCTGGGGCAGGTGCCCGGCCACCCGGTGTCGGCAATCGGCATGATGCTGACCGTCGAGGCGATTGCCGCGGCCGCGGCGGTGATGCTGGTCGCCGGCTGGGGAACGTTGCCGACACGTCAGGACTTGTCGCGGTTGATGGTCGCGGCCTTGCTCGGCCTCGGCTATCTGACCTTCATGGATTTTCTGATCATCTGGTTCGGGAACCTGCCGTCGCGCGTCGGCTTCTACCTCGACCGCAGCACGCCGGTGATGGTCGCGCTGGTATGGGCGGCGGTGCTGAGCGGATTGGTCGCGCCGGTCGGGCTGCTGTCGCTGGTCCGCGGTGAGCGGGGCCGGCGAGCGGCGGGCGGTGCGGCGCTGGTCGGCTTGCTTCTGTTCAATTGCTGGTGGGTTGCAGGGGGCGTGGTTGCGGTGTTGCTGGGCGCCGTGCTGAGCGTGCTGCTGGCTGGCGGCGCGACCGTGCTGCTCCGGCGTCGGGAGGTTGCGCATGGATGAGCGGCCCGCGGCGGCGCCCGAGAGGTGGGACGTGCGACACCGCCCCGCGCTGATCGCCGGGCTGGCGACGCCGGTTGTCATGCTAGCGTTGCTGCTGGTTTCCGGCTGGCTGTACAATCGCAACCTGCGCCCGCGGACGCAGCAGCCGGTGACCGCTTTTCCCGCGCCGGGGCTCCAGACGTTCATCCACGATGGCGTGGAGGATCCTTATCGGCTCCGGCCAAGAACAAGGCCGGACGCGCAGGTCGCCGCCGCCAAGCGAGCGGTCGTGGCCGACGGCATCGCCGGCTGGGAGCGCCAGCGGTGAGCCCCCGGGCTCTCCTGCTCGCGCTGGCGTTGATCCCGGCGCCCGCCGCTGCGACATTGAGCGAGGGTGACCTTGCCCGGGCCGTCGCTCGCCCGCCTGCGAGTGCCAGCCTGCCGGCCAGGTTGGTCTTCACCGATCAGTGGGGCCAGCGCACCACACTCGGGGCGGTGGCGCAGGGCCGGCCGCTGGTGCTGATCTTCGCCGACTTCACCTGCCGCCATGTCTGCGCGCCGGGCCTCACCATCGCGTCCGGGGCACTCGCGGCGACCGGGCTGGTGCCGGGGCGTGACTATGGGCTCGCGGTGGTCGGCATCGACCCGCGCGACACCGGCGCCGACGCGCGCCACCTGGCCGGGGGCATCGCTCCCGCCAGCCTCGCGCGCGCCACGACCTTGCTCGCCGGCGACGCGGCGAGCGTGCGTGCGGCCACGCGCGATCTTGGCTATGGGTACGTTTACGATGCGGACAACGATCAGTTCGCGCATGACGCTGCGGTGTACGTCTTCGGGAGCGACGGCCGTTTGGCATCGCTGCTGCCGGAACTGGCGTTGCAGCCGACGGTGCTGAAGGCGGCGTTGCGTGGCGGAACGCCGCCTGTTCACGAAAGCTACGTGCAGCGCGTCGCCCACCTTTGCTACGGATTCGCCGCAGCGCATGGCCGCTTCGGGCGGCCGGTGGTGATCGGGCTTCAGGCGCTGTCGCTATTGTTGCTCGCCGCGACGGCCCTTCTTTTCTGGCGGAGGCGCACGGCATGATGCCGGTTGAAGCATCCACGTTCGCGCCGCGGGTCGATGGCATCTTCTGGATGCTCAGCGGCGCCTCGATCGCGACCATGCTGCTGGTTGGAACGCTGGTGCTGTTCTTCTCCATCAAGTACCGGCGCGGCACCGCGGCCCCGCGTGGGCCGGTGCCCGAAAAGATGAGCCGTGAGGTGGAGATCGGCTGGACGGCGGTGACCTTCTTCGGGTTCATGTTCTTTTTCTGGTTCGCGGCCGTCGCGGAGACTACGCAGTTCGAGATCCCGACAAAGGCGATGGAGATCCACGTCGTCGCCAAGCAGTGGATGTGGAAACTGGAGCACCCCAATGGCGTGCGCGAGATCAACACACTGCATGTGCCGGTGGGCGTGCCGGTCCGGCTTGTGATGACCAGCCAGGACGTGATCCACAGTTTCTTCGTGCCTGCCTTCAGAATGAAACAGGACGTGCTGCCCGGTCGTTATGTCGAGGCGTGGTTCGAGGCGTCGAAGACGGGCACGTTTCATCTGTTCTGCACCGAATATTGCGGCACTGACCATAGCCGCATGGCCGGCGGCATCGTCGTGCAGAGCCAGCAGGATTATGGCCGCTGGATCGCCGCGCAACCGCAGGGTGACAGTCTGGCGGATCAAGGCGCGGTGTTGTTCGAGCGGATGGGCTGTACCGGCTGCCATGGCGGCTCGACGCGGGTGCGCGCGCCCAATCTCCACGGCATCTTCGGCCAACCGCAGCCGGTGGAGGGCGGGGGCTTCGTCACCGCCGACGAAAGCTATCTGCGCGATTCCATCGTGCTGCCGCAGAAGGACGTGGTTGCCGGCTACCAGCCGATCATGCCCAGCTACCAGAACGTCGCCACGGAGGACGATCTCATTCGCCTGATCGCGTATCTCAAATCCGGCAAGGTGGTGCAGCCGCGCCAGGAGGTCGGGCGATGAGCGGCACCGAGGCGACAGCCCTGGGCCGCGAGGCGGGGCAGGTGAGCTTTCTGACGGAGGGCGGCACCACCGTCCGCTCCTGGCTGCTCACCACCGATCACAAACGGATCGCATTACTGTACGCGGCGGGCATTACCTTTTTCTTCTTCCTCGGCGGTGCGGCGGCGACGCTGATCCGCGCGGAACTGGTGACGCCCGCCGGCGACCTGCTCACCGCCGACCAGTATAACCGCGTGTTCACGCTTCATGGCGTGATCATGGTGTGGTTCTTCCTGGTGCCGTCTATCCCGACGACGCTCGGCAATTTCCTGCTGCCGCTGATGATCGGCGCGCGGGAAGTGGCGTTCCCGCGGCTCAACCTCTTCAGCTGGTACCTCTATGTCGCGGGCGGGCTGATCACGCTTGCCTCGCTGTTGATGGGCGGGGTGGACACCGGCTGGACCTTTTACACGCCGTTCTCAACGCTTTACTCGAACAGCTATGTGCTGCTTGCCGCGGCCGGCGTGTTCGTGGTGGGGTTTTCGTCGATCGCGACCGGCATCAACTTTATCGCCACCATCCACCTGCTGCGCGCCCAGGGCATGACGTGGATGCGGCTGCCGCTGTTCGCCTGGTCGATGTACACGGTCAGCCTGGTCATGGTGCTGGCGACGCCGGTGCTGGCGATCAGCCTGCTGCTGGTCTTCTGTGAACGCGCGTTCGGGCTACCGATCTTTGATCCCAGGAGCGGCGGCGACCCGTTGCTGTTCCAGCACCTGTTCTGGTTCTACAGCCATCCCGCCGTGTACATCATGATCCTGCCCGCGTTCGGCGTGGTGTCGGAGATCATCGCATGCGAGGCGCGCCGGCGCGTGTTCGGCTACACCTTCATGGTCTATGCCATGGTGGCGATCGCCATCATCGGCTTCATGGTGTGGGGCCACCACATGTTCGTGTCGGGCCAGTCGCCTTTTGCGAACCTGGTGTTCTCGTTCCTGTCGTTCGTGATCGCGGTGCCGAGCGCGATCAAGGTGTTCAACTGGACCGGCACGCTGTACCGCGGCCAAATCCGCTTTTCTGCGCCGATGCTGTACGCGCTGGGGTTCGTCGGGCTGTTCACGCTCGGCGGGCTGACCGGCCTGTTCCTGGCGTCGATCCCGCTCGACGTGCACGTCACCGACACCTATTTCGTCGTTGCCCATTTCCACTACATCATGGTCGGCGGATCGGTGTCGGCGTTTTTCGGTGGGCTGCATTTCTGGTGGCCCAAGATCACCGGCCGGATGTATTCGGAGGTGTTCGCGAAGTTTGCCGCCGTGTCGATGTTCTTCGGGTTCAACTTCACCTTCTTTCCGCAATTCATTCTCGGCTATCTCGGCATGCCGCGACGGTATCACGAATATCCGCCCGAGTTTCAGGTGTGGCACGTGATGAGCTCGACCGGGGCGGTGGTGCTCGCCTTTGCGTACATCTGGCCGCTTTTCTATCTCGGCTGGAGCCTGGTGAAGGGGAAGCGGGCGGACGACAATCCATTCGACGCGACAGGGTTGGAGTGGCAGACGACGTCGCCGCCGCCGAAGGACAATTTCGCCGTCCTGCCGATCGTCACGGAAGAGCCGTATCGCTATCACCCCGAAGGCTTCGCGCCGCACGACGTCGAGGACACCCACTCGGCCCAGACGCCGCAATGAGGGCTCCGCGATTGAGCAGCGCAGCGATGCCCGACACTGCGCTTCAGGAGCCCTGGCAGACGGCTGAGCGCCAGCACGTCGCCATGCAGTTCGGCATGTGGTGCTTCCTCGCCACGGAGACGCTGTTCTTCGGCGGCCTCCTCCTGTTCTACGCGGTCGCCCGCTACACGCACACCGCCGGCTTCACCGCCGGTGCGCACGAAGCGGAAGTGACGTTCGGCACCGTCAACACCGTTGTGCTGCTGACCTCCAGCCTGACCATGGCGATCGCGGAACGAGCAGTGCGCGAGGCGCTGACACCGCTTGCGCGCGCGATGCTGGCAGCGACGCTGGTGCTGGGCCTTGCGTTCCTGGTCATCAAGGGCTTTGAATACCATTCGGATATCGAGAAGCACCTGGTCCCCGGCCCCGGCTTCAAGCTCACCGAAACGGGCGCGAGCCAGTTCTGGGCGTTCTACTGGACCGCGACCGGGGTGCATGCCTGCCACATGATGATCGGCCTGGGCGTGGTCGCCCGCATGCTGCTGATCCCCAAGGCCGACCTGCCGAGCCGCTGGACGGCGGCCGAAGGATCGGCGCTCTACTGGCATCTCGTGGACGTCGTCTGGGTGGTGCTCTATGCCCTCATATACCTGGTGGGACGATGACGCGGGAACAGCGCGCTCACGTTATCCTGGCACCGATCAAGGTCTGGGCGGGGCTGCTGGTGCTGCTTGGCCTCACCTTCGGCTATGCCTACCTGCCGCATGGCCCGTTCAAGGCGGAAGCGTCGATCGCCATTGCGGTCGCCAAGGCGTTGCTGATCGCGTTCTTCTTCATGCAATTGCGTGAAGCGGCGTGGCTGGTCAGGCTGGCGGCGCTGGCCGGCGTCGTCTGGGCGAGCTTCCTCTACCTGATCGCGTTCGCAGACTATCTGACACGCTGAGCGCTCGCGCTAGGCGTGGCGTGCCTGGAACAGCCTGCCGCCTTCCACAAGGTAGACCACGGCCAGCACGGCCAGGCCGATCGCGAGATAGCCGATTGCCAGCGGATAGGTGGTGCCGTTGTACGACTGCCCAATCAGCGAGCCGACGATCACCGCGCCGACGCTGGTGATGAAGCCCTGGATCGACGATGCCGTTCCGGCGATGTGCCCGACCGGCTCCATCGCCATCGCGCCGAAGTTAGACCCGCACAGGCCGATGCAGGTCATGCTCAGCGCCTGGAACACCATATAGGTCACGAGCGATTCGCGGCCTACGGCGATCACGCCCAGGTGCAGCACCGACAGCGCGATCAACGCCAGCACCGCGCTCTGCGAGATCAGTCGCGTGCCGAGCCGCTCCACCAGTCGGCTGTTGGCGAAGGACGCGCATCCCATGGAAAAGGCGCACACCGCGAACAGCACCGTGAAGCGCTCGCCCGCGCCGAATTCGTCCACGAATATCTGCTGTGCGGAGGAGACGAACGCGATGATGCCGCCGAACGTCATCGACGCCGCCAGCGCGTAGCCTGCGGAGAAGCGGTTGGTCAGCGTCAGCCGATACGCCTCCCCCAATGACGCGAGCGACAGGGGCGATCGCCGCTCCGCCGGCAGCGATTCACGCAGCCGTGCGATCGACCAGACCAGCACAAAGGCGGCAAACCCCGCCAGCGCGTAGAAGATGAACCGCCACGGCCCGATGCCGAGCAGCAACTGGCCGATGCTTGGCGCCATGATCGGCACAAGAAAGAAGATCATCTGCGCCACCGACAGCGTCCGGGCCATCTGCCGGCCCGAAAACCGATCGCGCACGATCGCGACCGCCAGTACGCGGGTGGAGGCTGACATCAGACCCTGCAGCACCCGGGCGCCGAGCAGGGCGGCAAAGGTCTGCGATCCCGCCGCGAACACGCTGGCGCCAACGAAGCCCGCCAGCGTTGAGAGCAGGATCGGCCTCCGCCCGAACCGATCGGTCAGCGGACCGTAGACGAGCTGGCCCACGCCGAAACCGAGCATATAGGCGGTGATGATCCATTGCCGGTGGTTCGCAGTCGCGATGTTGAGCTGATGCCCGATGTCCGCCAGCGCCGGGAGCATCAGGTCCACTCCAAGCGCGTTAACTGCCATGAGGGCGGCGACGAAGGCCACGAATTCACCCGGTCGCATTGCCGGGTCGCTGACGTTGTTCATCGCGCCCGCCTAGGGGGATGAGACGGCAACGGCCACCGCTGATCGCGCAACGACGATGCGCTCGCCCTCGCACCCCCCTTGTCCCGGTGAAGCCGCCCGAACATAGGCAAGTCACCTCACCGGCCGGGCACCTTCACCCCATGACCTTTCCGCACGGCCCCTCCGCTGGCCTGGATTTCGGCGCCACCAACAGCGTCGCTGCCCTCGCCGGCGGCGAGGAAGGACCGCCGCGGCTGATCGAGATGGAGGGGCCGAACGGGCTGGCGGAGGTGTTTCGCTCGGCCTTGTGCTTCTGGCATGACGACGACATTGCCGGCGGCCTGGCCGTGAAGGCGGGCCCGGTCGCCATTCATGAATACTTGGGAATTTCAAGCGGCAGCCGCTTTCTCGATCTTCCGAGTCAGTTGCCGTCGACCCGTCCTTCGACAGCGCGTACGGCCTGACCGGGGCGGTCAACATGCTGGCCGCCGGACCCGACGCTGCCCGCCTCGTCGAAGGTCAGCGCCTTCAGTCGGTCATAGGTCTGCGCCGACGCACGTGCTCGTTTCGGCCGGCGCGCGTTGGCGAGCCTGCGGGCGGCACTCCGTTCCTCGACGCCGGGGCCCTTCGGCTTGGTCCAGTCGCCGCCCGTTGTGGCCGGGGCGGCAAGCAGAGCGAGCAAAGTCTAGCCGGCGGGCATGGTGATGGTCTTCATCACCGCCAGACGTCCTCATCGCCCGCTGCTTACAGTCTGCCACCTGCAAGGAGCACCGGCCAAGCGTTAACCCAGGGCGACAACGTCGCCTCGTGCGCGCACGGCGAGCCGCCTCGGCGCATGGATCACGTCGACGTTCCCGCCTGTCCCTTGATTGACACCGAAGCGCCCATAACCGAACCTCCATGCCGGCCCCACAACGACAGCGCGGCCCTTGCGCACCCGAAGGAAGACCATGCCATCAGCCGTTCAGACCCTGCTCCTCGGTGCCGCCGTGCTGCTCTCCGCGGCGGGTGTGCGCGCGCAGGCGCCTGGCGACGCGGCTGACGTTCGCATCGATTCGGGGATTGTGCGCGGACGCACGGGCGAGGGGGTGACCGCGTTCAAGGGCATTCCGTTCGCGGCCCCGCCGGTCGGGCCCTTGCGCTGGCGAGCGCCGCAGCCGGTCGCGGCGTGGACCGGGGTGCACGATGCGGGCGTCTATGGCCACGATTGCATGCAGTTGCCGTTCCCCAGCGATGCCGCCCCCCTCGGGACGGCCCCTGCCGAGGACTGCCTGTTCGCGAATGTGTGGCGACCCACGGCACCGGGACGCAAGCTGCCGGTGATGGTGTGGATCTACGGCGGCGGCTTCGTCAACGGTGGTGGGTCGCCGCCGACCTATACGGGCGCCGAACTGGCCAGGCAGGGTATCGTCGTGGTCAGCTTCAACTATCGGCTTGGCCGTTTCGGCGCCTTTGGCGACCCGTCGCTGACCGCTGCCGACCCCGATCGCGGCAGGCTAGTCAACTATGGCCTCATGGATCAGCTTGCCGCCCTGCGCTGGGTCAAGCGGAACGTCGCGGCATTTCGCGGTGATCCGGGCAACGTCACGATCGTCGGCGAAAGCGCGGGCGGCATGTCGGTGCACGCGCTGGTCACCTCGCCGATGGGCAGGGGGCTGTTTCAGCGCGCGGTGGTGGAATCGGGTGGCACCGCCTCGTTCGGTGGCAAGACGGTCGCGACAGCGGAGGCTGCGGGCGTCGCGTTCGCGCAGTCAAAGGGGATCCAGCCCGGCGATCCGCAGGCCGTGGCCAAGCTGAGGGCGCTCAGCGCCGATCAGGTGGTGGACGGCCTCAACCTCGCGTCGCGGCCGGCGCAGGGCGCGGCGACGTATAGCGGACCGGTCGTGGACGGCCGGATCGTGGTTGATCCGCTCGACGCCTATCGCGCCGACCGCTTCGCGGCAGTGCCGGTGATGATCGGGGCAACCAGCGACGATATCGGCGGCGCCAGCGGCCCCATGATCACGGGCGCACGCGACCTCGCGGGCCTGCTCGCGGGCAAGGGCGTGCCGGTCTATTACTACCGCTTCGGCTATGTGGCGAACTCGGTGCGCGGGCCGACCACCAGGGGCGCGGCACATGCCAGCGACATCCCCTTCTTCTTCAACACCGCTGCGATCAAATATGGCGCAGAGACCACTGCAACCGACCGCGCAGCGGCGAAGGTCATTAGCGGCTACCTGGTGAATTTCGTGAAAAACGGCGATCCCAACGGAAGCGGCCTGCCCAAGTGGCGAGCCTATGGGGCCGACCGATCAATGATGACGCTTGCTCCCAACGGCTCGGCAACAGCCGCCCCGGAAGCGGAGCCGCAGCCTCACGGCCAGCCGTAACGCGGCTCGGTCGTCAGCCAGCTCTGCCGGACAGCGCGTCCAGCGCAGCAAAGATGTGCGCGCGCCGCCCCGGCTCGCGCGTCACCTCCAGCATGGCACTGAGGCTGGAGCGCGCGTCGCCCACGTCGCCGCGGGCAAGTTCGAGGCGGGCACGTTCCCACCACGCATGGCCATTCGACGGCGCGATGTCGGTCATCCGGCGGTACAGCGTGAGGGCGCGTTCCCGCTCGCCGGCGGCTTCGGCGCGCGTCGCCTGGTTCATGATCAGCCTCGCCAGCACCGCGCGGTTCGACATGGCCGCGAGATGCTCGCTGGTCGGTGCCGCCTGGGCGCCGAGCATCCGGGCGAGCAGGGATGCAAGCTGCGCGGCGCTGACGACCGCGCCATCGTGGAAGGGATCGACAAGGACCGACTCAAGCTCCGAGCCGATCCGCACCAGCACATGGCCCGGCGTGTTGAGCGCATCCGCAGTCCAGCCGAGACGCCGCGCCGCCGCCACGTACAACAGCGCGAGGCTGACCGGCAGGCCCCGCCGCCGGTCGAGCACCCGGATCAAGTCGGCATTGTCAGGATCGTCATAGGTGTCGGCATCGCCTGTGAACCCGAATTCGACGGCGAAAACCCGGGCGAGCACCGCCGCGCGATCGGCGGCGGACAGGGCGTCGGCACCCACTGCGATCAGCCGCTCGGCGATCTCGCCCAAACGATCAACATAGGGGGCGAGCGAGAGGTTGGGGTGATCGAGCGCCGCGATGTTGAGCGCATCGGTGTCCAGGACGATGGCCTCGTCGTCCAGCAAGCCGAGGTGAAGAAGCGCGTCGTCCATCAGGGGCAGACGAGCCAGTGCGTCCGGAGTTCCTGCCGGCGTCCGTCCAGCGTCGGGGGCGAGGAGGCGCGCTGATGGCCGATCGCAGGCGCCGGCGCGATGGAACGACCGCAAGTCTCGCAACTTCACGCATCGCGGTTGGTTCGCTCCGCATGCATATCAACTTCGACAAAAGCTACGCGCGTCTTCCCCCGCGTTTCTTCGCGCCGACGCCGCCGCACCAGCCGCCCGCGCCGACGCTGGTCCGGCTCAACACGCAGCTGGCGCGCGAGCTTGGCGTCGACCCCGACTGGCTGGCCGGGCCGGCGGGGCTCGACATGCTGTCGGGGAGGAGCCTGCCTGCCGGCGCGGAGCCGATCGCGCTGGCCTATGCCGGTCATCAGTTCGGCAATTTCGTGCCGCAACTCGGCGACGGCCGGGCAATCCTGCTCGGCGAGGTAATCGACGACAGCGGCCGCCGGCGCGACATCCAGCTGAAGGGCGCGGGGCGCACGCCGTTCTCGCGGGGCGGCGACGGTCGCGCGGCGCTCGGTCCGGTGCTGCGCGAGTATCTGGTGAGCGAGGCAATGGCCGCGCTCGGCATTCCCACGACGCGGGCGCTCGCGGTGGTCACCACCGGCGAGCCGGTGCTCAGGGAAACGGTCCTGCCCGGTGCGATCCTGACGCGCGTCGCGGCAAGCCACATTCGCGTCGGCACCTTCCAATACTTCGCCGCCCGCGAGGATGTGGAGGCACTGCGCCTGCTCGCGGATCACGTGGTCGCGCGGCATTATCCAGACCTTGGCGAGCAGGAGGCCGGCGTGGCGCGCTATCGGGCGCTGCTCGATGCGGTGATCGCGGCGCAGGCGCGGCTGGTCGCCCGCTGGATGCTGGTGGGGTTCATCCATGGGGTGATGAACACCGACAACGTGTCGGTCGCGGGCGAGACGATCGACTATGGGCCGTGTGCGTTCATGGACCAGTACGACCCGGCAACCGTGTTCAGCTCGATCGATCGGATGGGGCGCTACGCCTATGGCAACCAGCCACGGATCGCGCATTGGAACCTGGCCCGGCTCGCCGAAGCGATGCTGCCGCTGCTGGGCGAGGATCAGGACGCGAGCCTTGAGGTGGCGCAGACCTCGCTGGCGGTGTTCGGGACGCTGTTCGCCGACGGCTATCATGGCGGGTTGCGGCGCAAGGTCGGGCTGGCCGAAGAACGTGAGGGGGACGTGGCCCTCGTCGGCGATCTGCTGACGGCGATGACCGCCAACCAGGTAGACTTTACCCTGCTGTTCCGTCGGTTGGGCGATGCCGTTGTGGGGGAGGATGAGCCCGCGCGATCGCTCTTCGTCGATCCCACCGCATTCGATGGCTGGGCGATCCGGTGGCGGGAGCGTCTGGCCGGAGAGCCGCGCGAGCCTGCCGAGCGGCGTGCCGCGATGAACGCCGTCAATCCCGCCTTTATCCCCCGCAACCACCGGGTGGAGGCGATGATCGCGGCGGCCGTCGACCATGCCGACTTCGGCCCGTTCGCGACGCTGCTGGAGGTGCTTGCACGGCCGTTCGAGGACCAGCCCGACCACGCTGCCCTCGCCGAGCCGCCGCTCCCCGAGCAGTGCGTGCTGGCGACCTTTTGCGGCACATGAAGATCTTCTTCGATGGCGGCTGCCGACCCAATCCCGGCCTGATAGACGTCGCGGCGGTGGTCGGCGGCACGGAGCATGTCCGGCTTGGCATCGCCACCGGCGACAACAACGAAGCCGAGTGGCGTGCGCTGCTGTACGCGCTCGACCTCGCGATCGAAGCGGGGGCGGCGGAGGCGACGTTCCTGGGCGATTCGGTGTTGATCATCGAACAGGCGAGGGGGCGCTGGCCATGCCGCAGCGCCCATCTGCAGCCATTTCACTCGGCCTTCCACGCGCGGTCGCAAGCCGTCCCCCGCCTGCGACTGAGGCACGTTCCCCGGTCCCGGAACCTTGCCGGCATCGTTCTTGCGCAGCGCGATCGGGCGAGCCCCTGAAGGGCACTCGAGACACGCCTAACCTCCGCTGCCCCGTCTGCACGCGAGAAAACGGCGGTGGCCAGTCTGCCGCCGGCCCATCACCATTGATGATCAGCTTCTTTGGGCGAACGACGCACGTTTCATCGGGTGGAGCCGAGCGGCAACAGGTTGATGCCAAGCGGCCTCGCGGTCGCTCGCATGGCCTGCTACTCCGCGCAGACAGGCAAGGTCTTCACCAATGCGCGCCGTCGTGGGCGGGGCCGCGCGCCACCTGCATAGCCGAGCAAAGGAGCTTCCATGTCGGGCTCAACAGACGACACAATCATCCAAACCCCGGACGGTCCGATGACATGGGCCGACTGGAAAAAGAAGAACCCCGTTCAGGTGCCGTCGCGGCGCACCAAGGGCAAGAACCTGCCGAACAAGGTCAAGCGGCGCACGGACGATTGAGCGCGCATGCCGGTCGTCATCGCCATCGACGATCCCGCCGATCCGCGGGTGGAGCCCTTTCGCGACGTGCGCGAGCGCGACCTGGTGGGCCGCGCCGGCCTGTTCATCGCAGAAGGGCGGGTCGTGATCGAAAAGCTGGTCGCTTCCGCGGCGCACCGGCCTATATCGCTACTGGTCGCCGCCCACCGTATCGACAGCCTCGGCGATCTGCTCGCCTCGCTGGATGAAAGCACGCCGGTGTTCGCCGCCTCGCAGCGGGTCATGGATGCCGTGGCGGGCTTTCCGATCCATCGCGGGCTCCTCGCCATCGGCCGTCGCATCGATCCGCCGAGCGCGGAGCACCTTCTCGCGTCGCTGCCCGACCGTGCCACCGTGCTGGTGCTCGCAGGCATTGCCAACCACGACAACATAGGCGGGATCTTCAGAAATGCGGCGGCGTTCGGCGTCGGCGCGGTCTTGCTGGACTCGGCCTGCTGCGACCCGCTGTACCGCAAGGCGATCCGCGTCTTTGTCGGCGCCGCGCTGCTCGTGCCCTTTGCGCGGGTGCCGCGCGATACGGATTTGCTGGGGTTGCTGGATCGGCACGGCTTCGACCCGGTCGCGCTCAGCCCCGCCGGTCAGATCCCGCTATCGCGGCTCTCCGTCGGCAGGAGGAATGCTGTCCTGCTCGGTGCCGAGGGGCCAGGGCTGTCGGAAAGCCTGCTCGCCCGCATCGTGTCGGTTTCCATCCCGATGGCGAATGCGTTCGACTCATTGAACGTGGCGACCACGAGCGGCATCGTTCTCCACCATCTCGCCAGTACAGCCGCGGGATCGGCCGGGTAGCGCGCCCGCCGGCGCAGCGCGGGGGATGCGGTCAGTGACCACCTTCCACCCAGCGCACCCCGGCCGCACGCAACGCATCGGCGAGTGCCGCTTCCAAGTCCAGCGACTCCCATTGCCGCATCGGGTTGAGGTGCCGCACGACCTCCGGCAGCAGCCTCACGCCGAACCGTCTGACCGCGCCGCTCGCCTTGTAGCCGGCCTTGTGCTGGTCGAAGCGCCAGTCGGGGTCGCGCGAGGTCTGGCCCACGTACAGGCCCCAGGGTTCGCGACGCCTCGGGTCATGCAGCAGAACCACGTACACGCAGTGGGTGGCGCCCGCCTCGCTCACCGTGGCCGCCCGCAGCGTGCGAGCGGCCCGCGTGGCGCTTGCGATGCAATCGGCCTGGTTCATGGCGGAAGCGCTGCCGGGGCAGGCCGCCCTAGCCCGCCTCGTTCAGTAGCGCGCGCGCCGCATCCCGCACGCGCAGCCAGATCGCGTATTCGCCTGTTGCATCGGCCAGGGCGCGATGCGCGGGCGGAGAGTCCTTGCCGGCGCTTGCCCGTGCAACGAGGTTGTGCACCTCCACGTCGAGCCGGGCAGGCGGGACCGCCGCGCGCAGGATGTCGCTTGCCGTCTCACGTAGCGCTTCGTCGGTGTCGCGGAGCCTCAGCGCGTGTCGCGGCAGCCCGGCGCTGCGCAGCAGCGTGCTCAACCACTTGCCGTCCCACGAGGGTGCGCTGGCGAACAGATCATGGCCGGACAGCGCCTCGACCATCCGGTTCGCAACCACGTCGTGCGGTTCTCCCTGGTCCACCAGCATCTCCCGGCTGATCCGGTGGATGACCTCGGCTGCGTTATCCCAATCGTCCCAGGTCGGTGCCGGCGCGATCAGGTGGCTTTCCGTTCTGCCGTCCTGAAACACCCAGCCCACCTCGATCGGATAGCTGCGCTCCGACAGCGAGGAGGCTTCGAAATCGAGAAATACCTTCATGGCCCCCGTTTGGCCCAACTCATGGGCGCGGCCAAGCAGGGAAACGGTGGCAGGACCGGCAAACGCCTGCCCACCGCATCAGAATTGCCGCCGCGCCGTGATGCCCCAGGTCCGCGGCTCCCCCAGAAAGGCACCGAACAGCTGACTGGACGTCGTGCCGAACGCGGTCACTGCGGCCGCCGTGCCGGGTAGGCCCCCGGAGCCGCCGCCCTGCAGGGGCTCACTGAACGCGACCTGCTTGTAGGTCACGTTAAACAGGTTCTGCGCCCACAGCTCGACACTCCAGCTTCGCACAGCGGGGGCGAGGCCGATGCGGGCGTTAAACAGGGCAAAGCCCCCTTGCTCCTTTTCGGGGAGCAGGTCCGAGCCAGTGTTGATCCGGCTCTGATAACGCCCGCCGAGATAAACAAGCGCCCGCAACGTGCGCCCGACGCTCGGCGCCCAGCGGATGGAGCCGGTGGTGGTCACCGCTGGCGCGTTGGACAGCCGCGACCCGGGCAGCAGGAACAGCACCGGCGGAAGCGAATTGTCGCCGGTCAGCGCATCCGGCGAGCCGGCGATATCCTTCGCATAGCGTGTGTCGGCATAGGTGAAGCCGCCGGTCAGCGTCAGGTCAGGCTCCGGATGAAGCATCGCGTCGACCTCCACGCCCCTGGAGCGCACGCCCGCCCTGGGAGAAGAGCACGCCGAATCGCCCGCAACAGCGTCAGAATCGCGGCTGCCCAGCGGAACGGTGCAGCCCTGCACGTTTGACACGATGAAGTTGGTGCCCGTGTAGCTGTTGAGCTGGAAATCGCGGAACGCTTCGCTGAACACAGCGACTTCGAGGTCGAACATGCGGCGGTGGAGCTTGGCACCGAGTTCAAAGGCATCCACCGTCTCGGGGGCGAAGGCGAGGCTGGCGACAGGGAGCTGTTGCTGCCTCGCCGAATTGAACAGCGCCGCCCGGTCGAGGTTGAAGCCCCCTGCCTTGTAGCCGCGCGACCAGCTTGCATAAACGTTGCTGCCTGCGCCGACGCGGTAGGCGAGCGCCGCGGTGCCCGACCAGCGATGCTCAGTCCTGCTCTCATGGAAATCGCCCGCTACGCTGTTGATGTTGCATGGATAGCCGGACAACGGCGCGAGCACTGAATTGGCGAGGCTTGTCGCAATGGCGGCCGTTGCCGCGGTGGTCGCCGTGCTTGCTGCGAGTGCGCGCAGGCGGGCGATGCCGTCGAGATAGGTCCCGCAGACGCTGGTGGAGGAAAGCCGCGCATCCAAAGTCTTGGCATCACGGGTATAGCGGGCACCGAGCGTCAGCGACAGCCGATCGGTGGCATGCACGATATTATGCGTGAAGAGCGCCTGATTGCTATCGTGTTGCTGGAAGCGGTCGAGTTCGCCGGTGCCGCCGATCGGGACGTTCTGCACCGCGGCGCCGATCGCGTCGGCCGCCTGCGCCCCCGCGAAGCTGCGCGCAAAGCCGTTGAGGTTGGAAAAGCCATAGGTCGGGAAGGCCGCGAACCCGCCGCCCAGTGCCCCGATGCGTGCCGACGCGAAGCGGTCATAGTCCAGGCCATAGGCCATGTTGTCCTGCAGCGTCAGGCGTTCGTCGCCAAGATACCCGCCGACCAGCCAATCGAGACGTCCGGCCAGCGCCTGCCCACCGACGCGCAGTTCCTGGCTCCAGTTGCTGAACCGAATGAATCCGCTGCCGTCGCTCGGGCGGTCGATCAGGTCGAGGCTCGAAAAGTCGGCATCCTGCCCCCTGATGAAGTTATTGGCCCGCCACGCCGTGATGCTGTGAACCGTCACGCCGACGAACGCTCTGGTGGCGTTCACCGCGATGCCGCCGTCGCGCACGCCCTGGCGGAAGCTTTGGCCCGGTGTCAGCGCCACCTGCCGGACGGCCGGATCGACCAGCACGATCCCGCTGGCCCCGGGCACGGCGGAGGGCGTGGCGCGGATCAGCGCCGCGATGGACGACGGCAGTACCATGGCCTCGCCGCCCGCCGCTCCCGGCGTGGTGCTGCGCACGTCCCCCGTCGGCAGATAGACGCCGGCGCAGCACTCCTCGTCGCGCCGTGCGGCGTCCACGGTCAGAGTCGCGGAGAAGGTCGCATCCGGTTCAAAGCGAAGCTTGCCGCGCAGCAGCCAACGGTCGCGATCATTGATGTAGCGCTCGGATACCACGTCGGTGACGAAGCCGCGCCGTTTCGTGACCACGCCGTCGATCCTTGCCGACAGCGTGTCGCTGATCGCGCCCGTGACGCCGGCCGACAGGCGCCGGAAGCGATAGTTGCCGACGCTCGCCTCGGCATAGCCGCCGGGCGTGCGATCAGGATCGGCGGTGACGATGTTGATCAGCCCGGCCGACGCGTTGCGGCCGAACAGGGTGCCTTGTGGTCCGCGCAATACCTCAATGCGGGCAAGCGGCCCGAGTTCGGTCAGCGCCACGCCGACGCGGGGACGATAAACGCCGTCCACAAAGGTGGCGACCGAACTTTCCAGCCCGGCGTTGTCGCCCACCGTGCCGATTCCCCGGATGCGCGCGCCGGCGCCCCCCGCTTCGTTCGACGACGAGGAAACGAGCAGCGAAGTCACTGCCATGTTGAGCGTGCGCAGGTCGGTGACACCAGCATCCCGGATCGTTTCCGCATCCACCACCGTTACCGCGATCGGCACCTCGCGAGCGGGCGTCGCGCGCCGCGTCGCCGTCACCACCACCTCCGTCGCCGACACAGGCGCATCCGGCGTCGGAGTCGCGGCTGCGGCCCCGAGCATCACAATCGGAATCAATTCTGTTCTCCGCTACCTATATCGCCGCGCAGGTGCCGCGTGCATTCCTCCAGGCCAGCACCGGCTCGTTAGCTTCGCGCTTCAGTGCAGTCGATGGCCATGCAAACGTTCAGGCAACGTTCGACGCATCTCATCGAGAACGTGGCGCCTCGGTTGCACGAGCCGCCGTGGGTGGCTGCTCGGCCTTGTGAGTCATGCAAAGACGCTCGCGATCAATCCCGACACCAACAAGTCTCAGGTTGGCGCGATCTGATGCTCGCAGGCGATAAGCATGGTGGGCAGGAGCCCTGGCGCGCAAGCTGGCACCGTGCGGCCGGCCGGTGATGCATACGGGCGTCTCGATCGTCGAGGGTCGCGACGTGCTGCTGGATGCGTTGCGAGAGGCGATGCCGACGACCGGCGTCTCCTGCCGGTATCAACTGCTCGATCCCGACATCTTCGGCGGCGAACTGGACAAGCCCGCCTAAGCCGAGGTCGATCGCATCGCCGCCATGGGGCTGTGCGTCAGCCGTGATGCAGCTGAACAGCCCTGACGGCATAGTCTCCCTGTTGCCACCGGGCCGGCGCAGCCGTTTCATGCTCGCGCTGACCGGCGCCAACCGCAGATCGACCAAGGTGCATGGTGTCGCCCATCCTGCGCCGTGCAAGGCGGCCGGCTGGCGGCGGTGAGTGCCTTTTACGTCGGTTGCGACGGGCTGGGGCGTCAGGCCGACATCATCGTTGCCGTCGCGGGCGTGGCGGTCGATGCGCTGGCTGCGGTTGTCTTGTTCCGGCTTTGGCGCCGCGCCCGTGGCGATCTGGCGCGGCTGGTGCTGTGGCTTGCCTGGGCGGACAAGGCGATGGTGGCGGCCGGTCACTTCCTTTTCTCCGGCGTTACCGGGCTGGGTGATCTTGGGCCGGGAGCGAGCGGGGACACCGGGCCATTGCCTCAGCCGGAACTGTGGCGGGCAGCCGAAGCGGTGTTCGGCGGAATCGGCTATTTCCTTGTCGTGCCGGCGGCGATCCGGATGCTGACGTCTATGTTGGGCGATGCGCCGAGCACCCGCCCCGCGCGCCGGCGGATCGCCCATGGCTTTACCTCGCCGCGGGGTGCGCGTCGGTGCTGGTCGGACTGCTCAACCCGCTGGGGCTGTTCATCACGCTCGCCTCGGCGGCGGCGGCCTCGTTCGGCGGCCTGGCCGGGCTTATCTCGGTCGGCTTCGCTGTGCCGCATGGCGAGGAGCAGCGGCCGTTCGAGGTGCGTCGGCCATGGCCGGTGATCGGCGCCGGCGTGCTGGTCGCCGGCGCCTTTGCCGTCGTGCTGGACCCCACCGTCTCATCCTGAGACAGGCCGTTCACCTGCGGGAAACCTTTGGGCACTGCGCGCATTCTGCCGGGGAGACCCTTTAGGATGGCAAGGCCATGAAGCAGATCTTCCCGTTGGTATGTGCCCTTATCCCGCTCGCAGCAGTGCTTGGCGCCTGCGTCAGCTGTCCTTGATGCGGGGCAAACCGACACAAAAAGGGCCGCCTGGTTTGCGCCAGGCGGCCCTTTTCGTTTGGGCAAGGGCGAGGGCGTTCAGCCCTGCGCCGTGTCCTCGCCAGCGCCGGCATCGGCGGTGGCGCCGGGCTCCGCGTTGGGATCATAGTCCTCCGTGAAGCCGGCTTCGTCACGCTCGAACATCTGCGCCATGACGTCGACGCCCGACGCCTGCATCTCGGCCTCTTCGGGCGAGCGGGCGACGTTGACCTTGACGGTCACCGATACCTCGGGGTGCAATGCCACCTTGACGGTGCTGACGCCGATCGCCTTGATTGGCTTGTCGAGCACGATCGCCGACTTCGCCACCTTGTGGCCATCCGCCGCCAGCGCTTCGATCAGGTCACGCACCGCGACCGAGCCGTACAGCTGGCCGGTGTTCGACGCCTGACGGATCAGCGTCACGGTGGTGTCCTTGAAGCTGACCGCTTCCTTTTCGGCATCGGCGCGACGGGTCGCGTTGTCCGATTCGATGCGGGCGCGGTTGGCCTCGAACACCTTGCGGTTGGCTTCGTTGGAACGAAGCGCCTTCTTGTTCGGCAACAGGTAGTTGCGGGCAAAGCCGTCCTTGACCTTGACCACGTCGCCGATGGCGCCGAGCTTCTCGACGCGCTCCAGCAGAATAACGTCCATGGGCTAGCTCCTCACTTCACGACGTAGGGCAGCAGGCCCAGGTGACGCGCGCGCTTGATCGCCTGGGCGAGCTCACGCTGCTTCTTGGCCGACACGCTGGTGATGCGCGAGGGCACGATCTTGCCACGCTCGGACACGAAGCCCTGGAGCAGCCGGACGTCCTTGTAGTCGATCCGGGGAGCATCCTTCGCGGAGAAGGGGCAGCTCTTGCGGCGGCGGAAAAACGGGCGGGCCATTAGAACGAATCTCCTTCATCGCGGCGCGGGCGGTCGCCACGGTCGGGGCGATCGCCCCGGTCACCACGATCGGCGCGGGGGCCGTCGCGGCCCTCGCGCTCGCCGCGGCGCTCACGGTCGCGCTCCTGCTTGCGCATCATCACCGACGGGCCAGCCTCGGCCTCGTCGACCTTGACGGTCATGTAGCGGATCACGTCCTCGTTGATCTGCGTCTGGCGCTCCAGCTCGGCGATGACGGTGCCGGGGGCGTCGATTTCGAGCATCACGTAATGCGCCTTGCGGTTCTTGGCGATGCGATACGCCAGGCTGCGCAGGCCCCAGGTCTCCGTCTTGGTGACGCGACCGTTGTTGTCCGTGATGATCTTGGTGGCGGTTTCCGCCAGCGTGTCCACCTGCGCCTGTGCCAGATCCTGGCGCGCAAGGAACACGTGCTCGTACAGAGCCATGCCTTGTCCTTTGTTGGCCGATCGTTGACGCCGCCCCATGCGAACGCCCCTCCGGCTGTCGTGTAAACAGCAAGAGGGCGGGAAGTGATCGCTTCCCGCCCCAGCTGAGGTGTCCATACGCGGCCCGCCGTGAAAAGCAAGGCCGCGGGTAGGGTTAGCGCAACGCGCCGGCTAGCACGGCCCCGATGATGCCGCTGCTCACCGCCACCAGCACCGCATCGTTGCCCGAGCGCACCCAGTGGTAGCCGCGGGGCGGCGCGTAGAGATGGCGACCGCGATACTGGCGATAGTCGATCTCGCGGTAGTTCTGCGCGTGACGGCGATCGAACCGCTGGCCGCGCTGCCAGCCGTGGAAACCGTTGTCGCGGGTCACCGACCGCTTCGTCACAACCGTGCGGCCGTTGGAGCGCTGCTTCACCGTGGTTTCGGTGTGGCGGCCATAGTTCTGCGCGCTGACAACAGAGGTGGCGAGCGGGCTGGCGATCATTGCGGTGGCGAGCGCCCCCAGGATCAGCTTCTTCATGGTGTTGCTCCTTTGTGTTTGGCGCCACTCCCGGCGTCGACAACCGATATGGTCGCGGTTTGTCGCAGGCCTCTCCCACCGGGCCTGCGAAATGGTCGCAGAATGTCGCGGAGCGGCGAGGTTCGTTCAGGTTGCAACGCGCGCGTCGCGACTCTAGGCCGCGCCAGCACAAGGAGAGGCCAATTGCGCGCATTCATTTTCCCGGGGCAGGGCAGCCAGGCGGTCGGCATGGGCAAGGCGTTGAGCGACGCCAGCCCCGCCGCGCGCGAGGTGTTCGACGAAGTCGACGACGCGCTCGGCCAGCGGCTTTTCCGGCTGATGACCGAAGGGCCTGCCGAGGAACTGACCCTCACGGAGAACGCCCAGCCCGCGATCATGGCCAACGCGGTCGCGTGCCTGCGCGTGCTGGAAAAGGAAGGCGGCGTGCGGCTCGCCGACAAGGCGGATTATGTCGCGGGCCACTCGCTCGGCGAATACACCGCCTTGTGCGCGGCCGGCACGTTCGACCTTGCCACCACGGCACGGCTGCTGCGCTTGCGCGGACAGGCGATGCAGGCGGCGGTGCCGGTCGGGGAGGGCGCGATGGCGGCGCTGCTCGGCGTCGACCTGGAGAAGGCTCAGACCATCGCGGGCGCGGCGGTGGATGCGGTGCTTGCCGAGGGCGGCCCGGAACTGGTGTGCACGGTCGCCAACGACAACGATCCCGGGCAGGTGGTCATCTCCGGCCACCGTCAGGCGATCGAGCGGGCGGTGAGTCTCGCCAAGGAACTCGGCGCCAAGCGGGGGCTGCTGCTGCCGGTGTCGGCGCCGTTCCACTGCCCGTTGATGCAGGATGCGGCCGATGCGATGGCCAATGCGCTGGCCGATGTGCAGCTCCTCGCGCCGCTGGTGCCGGTGTACGCCAACGTCGATGCCGTGCCGATCGCCGATCCCGGTGCGATCCGGGCGGCACTGGTGGCGCAGGTGACCGGCATGGTGCGCTGGCGCGAATCGGTGCTGGCGATGGCGAAGGGCGGCGTCGAGCGTTTCGTGGAGTTCGGCGGCAAGGTGCTCGCGCCGATGGTCAAACGCACCGCGCTCGACGTCGATGCGGTCAGCGTCGTGTCGATGGACGACATCGAAGCGCTGCTGAAAACCCTCTGACCGACAAAGGAAGCGGAATGTTCGATCTGACGGGAATGACGGCGCTGGTCACGGGCGCAAGCGGCGGTATCGGCTCCGAAATCGCAAGAGCACTGACGGTGCAGGGCGCGCGCGTGGCTTGGTCTGGGACGAGTGCGGAGAGGCTCGCGTCCGCACGCGCAAAGGCCAATACGATGCGAGAGGGGGAGAAGATCACTTTCTCGGTAGAGCGCTTCAACGACGAAGTGCCGGAAGCCCCGATTCTGCCATGTAATCTCGCCGATCCAGCCGCGGTCGACGCGCTGGTGCCGCAGGCAGTGGAGGCGCTCGGCGGCCGGCTCGACATCCTGGTCAACAACGCCGGCGTCACGCGCGACAACCTTGCCATGCGGATGAAGGATGCCGAATGGGACGAGGTGATCCGCGTCAATCTCGAAGCCGCCTTCCGCCTGATCCGCGCTGCGGCCAAGCCGATGATGAAGGCGCGGTTCGGCCGGGTGATCTCCATTACCTCCGTGGTGGGCCAGACCGGCAACCCAGGCCAGGCGAATTACGCCGCGTCGAAGGCGGGGCTGGTCGGCATGAGCAAGGCGCTGGCCCAGGAGCTGGCGAGCCGCAACATCACGGTCAACTGCGTTGCGCCCGGCTTTATCCGCTCGGCGATGACCGACGTGCTGCCAGAGGCGCAGAAGGCGGCGTTGCTGGGCCGCATACCGGCCGGCGACCTCGGCACGGGGGAAGACATCGGGGCCGCCGTGGTGTATCTGGCCAGCCGCGAGGCAGGCTACGTCACCGGGCAGACGCTGCACGTCAACGGCGGCATGGCGATGATCTAGAGCAATTCGATCGTCCCGCCTGGGGCTCATCTGACGCTTGCCACGCACGGAGCCCCGTTCTACGAGCGTTCATCAATCAGCAAGAACCCAAACGAAGGGACGAATACATGAGCGAGACCGCCGACCGCGTGAAGAAGATCGTCGTCGAGCACCTCGGCGTCGAAGCCGACAAGGTGACCGAGGACGCGAGCTTCATCGACGATCTCGGCGCGGACAGTCTCGACATCGTCGAGCTGGTCATGGCGTTCGAGGAGGAATTCGGCGTCGAGATCCCCGACGACGCCGCCGAGAAGATCACGACCGTCAAGGACGCGATCACCTATATCGACGAGCACAAGGGCTGATCCACGGCCCTGACCGGCGACGCGGCTCTCGTCCGGGTGTCCGGCGGGAGCCGTTTTCGTTAGTAACGACGGGGGCGCCGTTACAGGCGCGCGCCCTTTCGCACGGGCAGCGGCTTCACCGTCTGCTACGTGCTGTGGGAAGAGGAAGGTAACATGCGGCGCGTTGTCGTCACGGGTCTGGGGCTGGTCACGCCACTCGGCGGCGATGTCGAGACAAGCTGGACCAACCTCATCGCGGCAAGGTCGGGCGCCGGCCCGATCACCAAGTTCGACGCGTCGAACCAGAAGTGCCGCATCGCCTGCGAGGTGAAACCGGCCGATCACCCCTGGGGCTTTGATCCCGGCAAGCGCGTGGACCACAAGGTTCAGCGGCAGGTGGACCCCTTCATCGTATACGGCATCGACGCGGCCGGCCAGGCGCTCGAAGATGCAGGCCTGACCGACATGCCCGAGGCGGAGCGCTTTCGCGCCGGCTGCTCGATGGGCGCGGGCATCGGCGGCCTGCCGGGCATCGAATCAGAATCGATCGTGCTCCACGAAAAGGGGCCGTCGCGCGTGTCGCCGCATTTCGTTCACGGTCGGCTTATCAACCTCATCTCGGGTCAGGTTTCGATCAAATACGGGCTGATGGGCCCCAACCACGCGGTGGTGACGGCGTGTTCGACCGGCGCGCATTCGATCGGCGACGCGGCGCGGATGATCGCGATGGACGATGCCGACGTGATGCTGGCGGGCGGTTCTGAAGGGGCGATCTGTCCGCTCGGCATCGCCGGCTTTGCGCAGGCGCGGGCGCTGTCCACCAACTTCAACGACTGCCCCGAAAAGGCGAGCCGCCCCTATGACAAGGACCGCGACGGGTTTGTGATGGGCGAAGGCGCGGGCGTGGTCTGCCTGGAAGAATATGAACGCGCCAAGGCGCGCGGCGCCAAGATCTATGCCGAGGTGATCGGCTATGGGCTGTCGGGCGACGCCTATCACGTCACCGCGCCGCATCCCGAAGGCTCCGGCGCGTTCCGCTCCATGCAGATGGCGCTGCGCAAGTCGGGGCTCGACCTGTCTGACATCGACTATATCAACGCGCACGGCACCTCCACGCCGCTCGGCGACGAGCTGGAACTCGGCGCGGTGCGGCGGTTGTTCGGCGATGCCATTGGTGAGCTGTCGATGAGCTCCACCAAGTCGGCGATCGGCCACCTCCTCGGCGGCGCTGGCGCGGTGGAAAGCATCTTCTGCATCCTCGCCATGCGCGATCAGATCGTGCCCCCGACACTGAACCTCGATAACCCGAGCGACAATTGCATCGGTGTCGACCTGGTGCCGCACACCGCCAAGCAGCGGAAGGTACGCGCCGTGCTCAACAACAGCTTCGGCTTCGGCGGCACCAACGCGTCGCTGGTGATGAAGGCGCTTTAGCCGCCGATGCGCTCCTATGGCTGCTTCGGGCTGCTCGCCGCCTTCGCGCTGTTCGTGGCGCTGTTCCTGGTGGTGCAGAGCTGGGGCGGGGCAGGGCCGGCGCCGAAGACGCTGACCGTCAACGTGCCGCCGGGATCGACGCTGGCCGGCGCGGCGGCGGAGCTTGAGAAGGCAGGCGCCATCTCGTCCGACACCCGCTTCCGGCTGTTCGCACGCGTGTTTGGGTCCAAGGCGCCGATCCGGGCGGGCGAGTATCGCATCCCGGCGCACCTCAGCCAGTCGGACATCCTGAAGCTGTTGCAGGGCGGCAAGACGTTGCAGCGGCTGGTGGTGGTGCCCGAGGGCTTCCCTTCGGTGCTGGTCGGCGCTGCCCTCGCTCGGGCCGACGGCCTTACCGGCCCGGTGCCGCCGATCGCCGAAGGGTCGGTGCTGCCCGACAGCTATGCCTTTCAGCGCGGCGATACCCGCGCTGCCGTCGCGCGGCGGATGCAGACGGCGATGACCCGCTACCTCGCCGCCGCCTGGGCCAAGCGCAAGCCCGGCACCGTCGCCAAAAGCCCGGCGGAGGCCATCATTCTCGCGTCTGTCGTGGAAAAGGAAACCGGCAAGCCGTCCGAGCGCCGCATGGTCGCCGCCGTCTATGGCAACCGGCTGCGCCAGGGCATGAGGCTGCAGGCCGACCCAACCGTCATCTACCCGATCACCAAGGGTCGCCCGCTCGGCCGCCGCATCCGCCGCTCGGAACTGGAGGCGGTGAACGGCTATAACACCTATGCCTCCGCAGGGCTGCCGGTCGGACCGATCTGCAACCCCGGCCGCGCGTCGATCGACGCGGTGCTCGATCCCGCGGCGAGTCCGGCGCTATATTTCGTCGCGGACGGCACCGGTGGCCATGTGTTCGCCAATACGCTCCCCGAGCACAATGCGAACGTCCAGAAATGGTACGCCGTCCGCCACGCACGCGGGGAAATGTAGCGAGCGCTGGCGTACCGCCGCCCAGCGGCGGAGCGCCGCGGACCTCGGCTCAGCGCAGCGACGCTGCCACGCGGGCCTTGGCTTCGATTTCGGGCAAGGTGCCGCTGGTGACCCAGCTGCCGCCGACGCACAGCACCGGTTCGAACGCCAGCCAATCGCGCGCGCTCGGCTCGGTGACGCCGCCGGTGGGGCAGAAGCGGCACTGGTAGAAGGGCGCGGCAAGCGCCTTCAGCGCCGACAGGCCTCCCGATGTCTCGGCCGGAAAGAACTTGAAATGGGTCAGCCCCATGTCGAGGCCGCGCATGATGTCGCCCGCGCTCGCGACACCCGGCAGATACGGCACGCCGCTTTGAACGATCGCGTCGCCCAACCCTTGCGACAGGCCAGGGGAAACGATGAACTCGGCACCCGCGTTCATCACCGTGGCGAACTGCTCCTTGTTCACCACCGTTCCGGCGCCGACGATCGCGCCCGGCACCTGCTTCATCTCGCGTATGACGTCGAGCGCGGCGGGCGTGCGCATGGTGACTTCCAGCACGGTCAGGCCGCCAGCCACCAGCGCCTCGGCGAGAGGCCGCGCCTGCGCCGCGTCGTTGATCACCAGCACCGGGATCACCGGGGCGGCGCGCATGATGGAGCCGATGTCGTTCATGGATGTTCCTGTGCGAAAGCCGCCGCGGCGCCGAACAGCCCGGGCTGAGGATGGGTGATGAGCTTGACAGGAATGCCTGCCATCATCGACTGGAACCGACCCTTGGCGACGAAGCGCTGATCGAACCCGGAGCGCAGCAGTTTATCCTTGATTCGAAGGCCGAGCCCGCCGGCGATGACCACCGCCTTGGCCCCGTGCGCAAGGGCGAGATCCCCGGCAACGGCACCCAGGGCAAGGCAGAAGCGATCAAGCGCCGCCAGCGCGATGGAATCCGTACCGTCGATCGCTTCGGACCAGATCGTCCGATCGTCCTGGCTCGGCACCGCCCGGCCCTCCATGCTCGCCAGCGTCTCGTATATGGCGACGATGCCGGGGCCGGCGACGATCCGTTCGGCCGACACGCGCGTGAAGCTGTGCCGCAACCGCTTGGCGATCGCGTCCTCGATCGCGTCGAGGGGCGCGAAGTCCATGTGGCCGCCCTCGGTCGGCAGCACGAAATAGCGGTCCGTGGTCTTGAACACCTGCGCGACGCCAAGGCCGGTGCCGGGGCCGCACACGGTGGTGACGCCCTCATCGGGCAACGGCGTATCCGGCCCGCACAGATGCTCGAAATCGTCGGCGGGCAACTGCGCGACGGCATGGCCGACGGCGCCGAAGTCGTTGATCACCGTGAAGTCGTCGATGTTGAGCCGTTCGCGGATCAACGACGGCCGGATCACCCAGGGGTTGTTGGTCAGCCGGATGACGTCCCCGTTGATCGGTGCCGCGATGCTGATGCCTGTCGCGCGGGGCAGGGTGCCCCCCTGCTGGCTGGCATAAGCCTGCCACGCGGTTTGCAGGCTGGCATGTTCCGCGGTCTTGAGCGTGGTCGTTTCGCCCAGAGAGACGACCCGACCCCGCTCCACCTGCGCGATCGCGAAGCGCGCGTGGGTTCCACCGATATCAACTGCTACGACGTCCATCGACCTTCCTTCTGCGGCGTGCCCGTCCGGGTCAAGCAAGCACGGGCGCCATAGCCGCTACAGCCCGGCGGCCGCCAGCATCGCCGACGCGCCTTTCTCCGCCTCGTCCGCACCATCGCGGAACATCGCGAACAGCTCGCGACCCGTTCCCGACACCGCCGGCATGGCCGCAGGCAGCGTCCGCGCCGCCCATTCGTCTGGCGGCACCAGCGCGTCGAGCGTGCCGTTGACGGCGTCGACGCGCACGGTGTCGCCGTCACGGATCAGCCCTATCGCGCCCCCGCCGAGCGCTTCGGGCGAGCAGTGGATCGCACACGGCACCTTGCCGGACGCGCCCGACATGCGCCCATCGGTGACCAACGCCACCTTGAACCCACGGTTCTGCAGCACGCCGAGCGGCGGCGTCAGCTTGTGCAGTTCGGGCATGCCGTTGGCGCGCGGCCCCTGGAAACGCACCACCACGACCATGTCGCCTTCGAGCGTGCCCGCCTTGAACGCCTCCAGCACCTCGAGCTGATCATTGAACACCCGCGCCGGTGCTTCGACCACCCAGCGCTCGGGCTCCACCGCGCTCACCTTGATGCAGGCGCGGCCGACGTTGCCCTGAAGGATGCGCATGCCGCCGTCGGGCGAGAAGGGTTGCGAGGCAGGTCGCACGATCGTCTCGTCGCCGCTCGCGCCGACCGGTTGCCACCCAATGCGATCCTCGGCGAGCGTGGGCTTCTGGGCATAGGCCGCCATGCCGTCTTCCGCGACCGTCATCAGGTCGCCGTGCAACAATCCGGCGCTGAGCAGCTCCCGGATCACGAACGCCATGCCGCCGGCTTCTTCGAATGCGTTCACGTCCGCCGAGCCGTTGGGGTACACGCGCGCGATCAGCGGCACCGCGCGCGACAACCGATCGAAGTCCTCCCAATCGATCACGATCCCCGCCGCCCGGGCGATCGCCGGCACATGCAGCAGGTGGTTGGTCGACCCGCCGGTGGCGAGCAGGCCGACGGCCGCATTGACGATCGCCTTTTCATCGACGCAGCGGCCGAGCGGGCGATAGTCGTTGCCCCGCTGACCGATCGCGGCCAGCCGGTGAACCGCCGCCCGCGTGATCGCCTGGCGCAGCTTGGTGCCGGGATTGATGAAGGCGGCGCCGGGCATGTGCAGGCCCATCACCTCCATCATCATCTGGTTGGTGTTGGCGGTGCCGTAGAAGGTGCAGGTGCCGCGGCTGTGATAGGCGCCGATCTCCGCCTCCAGCAGTTCGTCGCGGCTCGCTTCACCGGTGGCGAAACGCTCGCGCACCGCTGCCTTTTCCTTGTTCGGGAGACCCGACGGCATCGGCCCGCCGGGGATCAGGATCATCGGCAGGTGGCCGAAACGCAACGCACCCATCAGCAAGCCGGGCACGATCTTGTCGCAGATGCCGAGCAGCGCCGCGCCCTCGAAGGTGCCGTGGCTGAGCGCGATCGCCGTCGATAGCGCGATGGTGTCGCGGCTGAACAGCGACAGCTCCATGCCCGGATAGCCCTGCGTCACGCCGTCGCACATCGCCGGGACGCCGCCCGCGACCTGCGCCGTCGCGCCCGCCTCACGCGCCCACACCTTCATCAGTTCGGGATAGCGGTAATAGACCGCGTGCGCCGACAGCATGTCGTTGTACGAGGTCACCAGCCCGATGTTCATGCCGGCGTCCGCACGCATCGCATCGCGATCCTCGTGCGTGCCGGCATAGGCATGGGCAAGGTTGGCGCAGCCGAGGTTCGGCCGCCGAAGGCCGCTGTTTGCCTCGCGCTCGATCAGCGAAAGATAAGCGGCGCGTGAGGGCCTTGACCGCTCGATGATGCGGTCGGTGACGGCGAGGACTTCAGGATTCATGCGCTGGTTCTTACCCGTTCGTGTCGAGCCTGTCGGAGCACTCGGCATAGGGGAAACGTAAAAGGCCGGTCACGGCGCCCAGTGAATATCGACCGGCAGCTCGGCGTCCGCCAGCACGCGGCCGATCGGATAAGGGGAGGACGGCCCCTGATCGATCGCGCGCTCGATCACGTCGCGCTTGCCCTGGCTAGTGACCGCGATCATCAGGGCGCGCGCGGTGACGATGCCTTCGCGGCTCAGCGTCACGCGTGCCACCGGCGCTTCCGGCGGCAGCGGGTCGGGCATCACGCCCAGCGCGCGCCGCTCGCGCGGGCCGGCCAATGCTTCGTCGAAATCGGGGCCGGGAAAGATGGACGCGGTATGGCCATCGCCACCGACGCCGAGCAGGCACAGGTCGAGCGGCCAGTGCAGGTCCTGCATCAACGCATCGGCCGAGCGTCCCGCCGCCTTGTAGTCGGCGGTCGCCTGTGGAACGATCGGCATCACCCGCGCGCCCTTGGGAATGAACGCCTTGCCGATCATCGTGACGTTGCTCAGCGGATCGCCCAGCGGCACCACACGCTCGTCGGTGGGGACGATGGTGACGCGCTTCCAGTCGAGCTTGGCCGAGGCGAGCTTGGCGTAGATCGGCACCGGCGTCTTGCCGCCCGACAGCGCGATGACGGCCGCGCCGCGGGCATCGATCGCGCTTTCGATGATGAACTGGATATCGCCTGCGACGGCCTCGGCCATCTCGGCGGCATCGTCATACTCCCACCATTCGATTTCAGACATAGATACTCCTGTGGGAAAGGGAGGGGATCAGTCGTCGTCCTGCCAGGTGACGCCGTCGCGTTCGGTCAGTGCCGTCGCGCTCGACGGCCCCCAGCTGCCCGACGGGTAGCTCTTGGGCTTCATGGCGTTCGCGGCCCAGCCTTCGCGGATCGCGTCGATCCACTTCCACTGCGCTTCCACCTCGTCGCGGCGCACGAACAGCGTCTGATCGCCCTCGATCAGGTCGAGCAGCAGCCGCTCATAGGCAATCCGCCGCCGGGAGCCCGCGAACTCGGAATCGAGGCTGAGGTTGAGCGGCACCTCGCGCAAGCGGACGCCATCGCGGTCGAGCCCCGGCTCCTTGGCCATCACCAGCAGCTGGACATATTCCTCCGGCTGCAGGCGGATGATGAGCTTGTTGGGCTGCAGCCTCCCGCCACGCGACTGGAACATCGAGTGGGGCACCGCCTTGAACTCGATCGCGATCTCCGAGCGCCGGGTTGCCATGCGCTTGCCGGTGCGCAGGTAAAAGGGCACACCCTGCCAGCGCCAATTATCGACATGCGCCTTGAGCGCCACGAACGTTTCGGTGGTGGATGGCTTGCCGAGTTCGTCGACATAGCTCTTGGCGAGCTCGCCCTTGACGGCGCCCGCCGCATATTGGCCGATCACCGTATGCGTCTCGACATCGTCGGCGGTCATCGGCCGCAGCGAGTGGAACAGCTTGGCCTTTTCATCGCGCACCGCCGTGCCGTCGAAGCGCGCGGGAGGCTCCATCGCGATCAGCGCCATCAGCTGCAGGATATGATTCTGCACCATGTCGCGCAGGGCACCGGTGTCCTCGTAATAGCCTGCGCGCTCCTCGAGCCCGACCGTCTCGGCGATGGTGATCTGGACGTTGTCGATCCCGCGCGCGTTCCAGATCGGCTCAAAGAACGTGTTGCCGAAGCGCAGCGCCAGGATGTTCTGCACCGTCTCCTTGCCGAGATAATGGTCGAACCGAAAGGTACGCGGCTCGGGAAATACTTCAAATACCGCATTGTTGATCTTGCGACTGGACTCCAAGTCGTAGCCGAGCGGCTTTTCCAGCCCGACGCGCACGTTGTCGCCGGCCAGACCCACCGAGGCGAGCCCCTTCACCGAGGCCTCGAACAGCGACGGCGCGATCGACAGGAAGATAGCGAGGCCGCCCGACACGTCGCCGACCTTCGCCGCCAATCCGGGATAGCAGTCGGGCGACGACAGGTCGGTGGGGTGATAGGTCAGCCGCTCTAGGAAGGAGCCGATGGCGCCGTCATCCTTGCGGTCCCTGGCGACGAACTCGTCGAGCGCCTCCCTGGCGAACTCGCGATAGGCCGCATCGTCCTGGTCGGATCGAGCCGCCCCGATGATCGTCAGGCCATGTGGCAGCAGTCCATCGGCATGCAGCCCGTAGAGCGACGGCAGCAGCATGCGCCGGGCGAGATCGCCGGTTGCTCCGAACAGGAGCAGCTTGCCGACTGGATTGCGCTGCATATGGGAGCTCCCGATCTAAAGCGTAAGGCCGGCGACGGGGTCGAGGCCGGCCATGATGTTGAGGTTCTGCACGGCCGCGCCGGCCGCACCCTTGCCGAGATTGTCGAGCGTTGCCACAAGCCGCGCCTGCCCGGCGGCGTCGTTCCCGCACACCCTGAGGGTCAGCCGGTCGGTGCCGGCGTTTTCCCCGATCGCCACGGTGGCGGGGTTGGCCGCAGCGACGCTCACCACCGGCGAGCCGCGATAGGCGTCGGCAAGCGCATCGTGCAGGTCGGCCAGCGCCGGCCGGCCGGGCAGGGCATGCAGCGGCAGCGGCACCTCCACCACCATGCCACGATAGGTGTTGGCGACGGCGGGCGCGAAGATCGGCGGATGGATCAGCCCGGCATGCTGCGTCATCTCCGCCACATGCTTGTGGCCGAGGCCCATGGCATAGGCGCGGAACGCGGGCGGTTGCGCTGCCCCCTCGAACTCGGCGATCATGCTCTTGCCGCCGCCCGAATAGCCCGAGGTCGCCGCGATGCTGAGCGGCCACTCGGCGGGGATCAGAGCGGCGCGGACCAGCGGTCGCACCAGCGCCAGAAAGCCAGTGGGATAGCAGCCCGGATTGGTGACGCGCGCCGCGGCCGCGATCCGGCGCCCGGCATCCGGCTCCAGTTCGGCAAAGCCATAGGTCCACCCGGCCGCGACGCGATGCGCACTGGAGGCATCCACCACCCGCGTCGCGGGGTTTTCGATCAACGCCACCGCCTCACGTGCGGCGTCGTCCGGCAGGCACAGGATCACGACGTCGCTTGCGTTCAGCGCCTCCCGGCGCGCGGCAGCGTCCTTGCGCTGCGCATCGTCGAGCACCACCACCGTCAGCTCGTCGCGCGCCGCCAGCCGCTCGCGGATCTCCAGCCCGGTGGTGCCCGCCGCTCCGTCGATGAACACCGAAAGAGTCATGCCGCCACCAACGCCGCTGCCTCGAGGTAGCCGACCAGCCCCTCCTTGACCGAAATGCCCCAGCCGTCGTTTCCCACCAGGTCTAGAAGTTCGAATCCGTCGCCCGGCTGCATGGTGGCCAGCACGGCGGCATCCGCCTGTCGATTGGCACGCAACGATATCGTGCGGGCGACCGTGCGCAGGACGGGCGCTGCGTAGTGGGGCGCGAAAACCAGTTCGGCCAACCTCACGTCGGCAAGATCGGGACGCACCGCATGGGTTCGCGGGTCAAGGTTCACCGACTGCCCGGACAAGGTGAATCGCCTACGCGTGAGCCCTTCGGGCGACGGGGGCGTCGCCTTCGCCGATGAAGTGCTCGAACTCTTCAAGAAAATCTGCCCCTTCCGGTGTTCGCGCGACAAAGATGTTGCGCTTGTCGCTGTCGTCACGCTGGCGGCGCAGATAGCCGAGCGCACCCAGCCTGTTCAAGGCGCGCGTCACCACTGGTTTGGACACGTTCAACGCCCGCGCCAGTCCGCGCACCGTATGGGGCCCCGGGCGCAGATACACAACCAGCAGCAACGCCATCTGGCGATTGGTGAGATCGGGTTCGCCTGAGCGGACATAGTCCACCAGGGTGGTCATCCAGTTCGCCAGGGGAGGTGCGTTGATCGCTGTTGCCACGAAAGGTGTCCGATAAGCCCGCCGGGGACGAGCATCATTACCGAACCTTAACGCCCGGCACTCCGGCAGGTTTCCCGCCCTTTTCGAAATGCGGCTGCTTCCTGCGGCTTGGACGGCGGCTCGGACAGTGGCTTTGGACGGGGCCGGTTGATCGCCCGGCACCGCTGGCCTATGTGCCCGCCTTCGCTGCCAGCCAGGGTTGTTCATGTTTGCTTTTCTGCTCCTCGTCCACGCCATCATCGCCGCGGCGCTGGTCACGGTGATCCTGATGCAGCGCTCGGAAGGCGGCGGCCTTGGCATGGGCGGCAGCCCGTCCGGCCTGATGTCGGCGCGCGGCGCGGCCGACTTCCTGACACGCGCGACCACGGTGCTGGCGACCATGTTCATCGGCCTGTCCGTGGTGCTGGCGGTGTTCGCCTCCACCCACCGCACCGCGAACGTCGACACCTCGCTGGCGAAGAGCGGTTATGCCAAGCCGCCGGCCGCCGACGCGGTGGCGCCACCGGCCCCGGCGGGCGCGGATCCGTTCGCCAGCGCGGCGCAGAACGCCGCTGCCGCCGCCAATGCGAGCGGGTCGGCGGTCAATGGCCTGCCCTCCGACAATGGCGCGGTGCCGCTCGCCCGCTGATCAACACGTCGTTTCTCGGTCTGGCGCAATCGCGGCTCATCGCAGGCCGCGAGCGCTTCCGATTGTTCACTCCTTTCGCTAAGCGGTAGTTCCCATGGCGCGGTTCATTTTCATCACCGGCGGCGTGGTCTCGTCGCTCGGCAAAGGCCTTATGGCGGCATCGCTCGCGGCGCTGCTCCAGGCGCGCGGCTATCGCGTGCGCATCCGCAAGTTCGATCCTTATCTGAACGTCGATCCGGGCACGATGAGCCCGTACCAGCACGGCGAGGTCTATGTCACCGACGATGGCGCCGAAACCGACCTCGACCTCGGCCACTATGAGCGCTTCACCGGCGTGTCGGCGCGCCAGTCGGACAACGTCACCTCCGGCCGCATCTATCAGCAGATCATCGCCCGCGAGCGGCGGGGCGACTATCTCGGCGCCACCGTCCAGGTCATTCCCCACGTCACCGACGCGATCAAGGCGTTCGCGCGCGCCGACACCGTGGACGAGAACGGCGACGATCTCGATTTCGTGCTGTGCGAGATCGGCGGCACCGTCGGCGACATCGAATCGCTGCCCTTCATCGAAGCGATCCGCCAGCTCAAGAACGAGGTTGGCCGTGGCCAGGCGATCTCCATCCACGTCACACTGGTGCCCTACATCGCCGCCGCGGGCGAACTGAAGACCAAGCCGACCCAGCATTCGGTGCGCGAGATCGCCTCGCTCGGCGTGCAACCGGACGTCATCGTCTGCCGGTGCGAGCATCCGCTGCCCGCCAGTGAGCGCGCCAAGATCGCCTCTTTCTGCAACGTGCCGGCCAGCGCGGTGATCCCGGCGCTGGACGCCAGGAGCATCTACGCAGTGCCGCTGCAATATCACGCCGAGGGCCTCGACCGGGAAGTGTTGCGCGCCTTCGGGATCGAGGCGGAGGCCGCGCCCGACCTGTCGCGCTGGAGCGACATCGTGGAGCGGCTCACCAATCCCGAAGGCGAAGTGACGATCGGCGTGGTCGGCAAATACGTCGGGCTTCAGGACGCCTACAAGTCGCTCAACGAAGCGCTGGTCCACGGTGGCATCGCCAACCGGGTCAAGGTCAACATCCGCTGGATCGACGCCGAGCTGTTCGAAGGCGACAAGGACGAGATCGCGGGCCAGCTCGAACCATGCGACGCGATCCTTGTCCCTGGCGCGTTCGGTGAGCGCGGCGCGGAAGGCAAGATCGCCTCCGTGAAGTTCGCCCGCGAGCGCGAGATCCCTTATTTCGGTATTTGTTTCGGCATGCAGATGGCCTGTATCGAGGGCGCGCGCGACCTCGCCGGCATCGAGGACGCATCCTCGACCGAGTTCGGGCCGACGTCAGAACCCGTGGTCGGCCTGATCACCGAATGGATGGGGCGCGAGGGCCTCGAGAAGCGCGAAGCGGAAGGCGACCTCGGTGGCACCATGCGGGTCGGCGCTTATGAGGCCAGGCTCGACGGCAACAGCGTGGTGGCGTCGATCTATGGCTCCACCGGCATTTCGGAACGGCATCGCCACCGCTACGAGGTGAATACCGGCTACAAGGAGGCGCTGGAAAAGGGTGGGCTGGTGTTCAGCGGCATGTCGCCCGACGGCACGCTGCCGGAGATCGTGGAACGGCCCAACCACCCCTGGTTCGTCGGCGTCCAGTTCCACCCGGAACTGAAGAGCCGGCCGTTCGAGCCGCACCCGCTGTTCGCGAGCTTCATCGGCGCCGCCGTTCGGCAGAGCCGGCTGGTCTGACGAAAAAGGCGCCCGGACCGACCGGTCCGGACGCCCCGTGAGCGCTTCGATCAGCACTCTTTGCTTAGGCGGCCTGCGCTTCATCGGCGGACGCGGCGTTCTCCACCGCGGCGAGCGGCGCACCGGTCTTGATCGCGATCGTCTTCGGCTTCATCGCCTCGGGCACTTCGCGCACCAGGTCGATCACCAGCAGCCCGTCGTTCAGTCGCGCGTCCTCCACGAACACGAAGTCGGCGAGTTCGAAGCGGCGCTCGAAGCTGCGATTGGCGATGCCGACGTGCAGGAAACCGGCGGACTGACCCGCCTTGTCATCCTTGTTGCCGGCCACCAGCAACAGGTTCTGCTGCGCGGTGATCTCGATCTCGTCGCGGCTGAAGCCGGCGACGGCAAGCGTGATGCGGTAACGATCCTCGGCGAGACGCTCGAGGTTGAAGGGCGGGTAGTTCTCGGACGATGCGCCGCGCGCATTTGTCTCCAGCAGGTCGAACAACCGGTCGAACCCGATGGTCGAGCGGCGATAGGGGGTAAGGTCGAGTCGCATATCAAATCCTCCAAAAGAAGCGAGTTGACGTATCCGGCGCCCGTAAGTGCGCGACGCCCCGGTGCAGACCGTTTCGGCTCCGCACAACGCAGATTTGGGACGTTCTGGTGCGTGTTCAAGAGGAAAACCGGCTCGAAAAATGCGGCATGTCCGGCCGACGCCGCAAGCCGCGATGCCACGGCCTCAGCATCTCGCGTGCGTTCCGCCGGATCCAGGCCGCGACGCAGCCAGCCCTCGTTCAGCTTACCACGTGCAACAGCAAACGGCGGCGGGGAAGCCGGGCAGGAGCCGTGATCCGGAAGCTCCCAGTTCCTGCCCGGCCGGTTCCTGCCCGGCCGGTTCCTGCCCGGCCACCGCCGCGCCACCCGACAGGCGCGCGCATGCGCGGTGCGCCAACGGCAAACGCCCGGACCGTTTCCGATCCGGGCGCCTGCGTGACGAGAAACTCGTCAGCCCCCTTAACCTGCCTTCGCCCGCACGCTCTCCAAGAGCGGGGCGGAAAGGCGTTCCCCGAACCACGGCCGTTACCTGCGTTTCAGTGAAACAATGGCTATGGCGTGGTGACCGATTTGTCACCGCCCTTGTGCGGTGCCTGTGTGGATTGCGGCCCGGCTGTGGTGATTGCGCAACAGCCCCTCGCGTGGTTGCCAGTCCGGGACCGGGCGCCTAGAGCCGCTTCGTCTCCTTGGATTGCGCCGATTTCCATGATCCTGTCGCGTTACGAACGGATGATCGCCCGGCGTTACCTGCTGCCGGGCAAGGGCGAGGCGTTCATCTTCCTGGTCGCCTCGATCAGCCTGGTCGCGGTGATGCTCGGCGTCGCCGCGCTGGTGATCGTGATGAGCGTGATGAACGGGTTCCGTGCCGAGCTGTTCGACAAGATCGTCGGGCTCAACGGCCATGCGGTCATCCAGGGAGTCGGCGGTCGCTTGCCGGACTGGCGCGACGTGGTGCGCGAGGCGAAAGCGACGCCCGGCGTCACCAGCGCCGTGCCGCTGATCGAGCAGCCGCTGATGTCGAGCTACAATGGCCGGGTGGAGGCGGTGCTGCTGCGCGGCATGCGTCCCCAGGATATCCGCTCCAATCCTTCCACCAAAACACTGACCGGCAGCCTTGCCAGCATCACGCCCGGGTCGGGCCGGATCGCGCTCGGCTCGCGGCTGGCCGAGGCGCTTGGCGCCGACGTCGGCAGCCAGATCGCGCTGATCAGTCCGCAGGGGCCGACCACGCCGTTCGGGACCATGCCGCGCATGGTCAGCTACACGGTCGGCGCGGTGTTCGAGGTCGGCGTCTATGATTACGACAAGGCCTATGTGCTGATGCCGATTGAGGACGCGCAGACGTTGCTGATGATGGGCGACACCGTCGGCATGGTGGAGGTGAAGACGGTCGATGCCGACCGCGTCGGAACGATCCTCGCGCCGCTCACCGCCAGGGTCAGCGACCGGGCGGTGGTGTCCGACTGGCGGACCATGAACGCGCAATTGTTCGAGGCGCTGGCTGTGGAGCGGGTGGCGATGTTCACCGTGCTGTCGATCATCATCCTGGTCGCCGTGTTCAACATCCTGTCGTCGCTGATCATGCTGGTGCGCGCCAAGACCCGCGACATTGCCATTCTGCGCACCATGGGCGCCACGCGGGGAGGGCTGATGCGGATCTTCATGGTCGTCGGCACCACCATCGGCGCGCTTGGCACGCTCGCCGGCCTGGTCCTCGGCTTCATCTTCCTTTTCTATCGGCAGGGGGTGGTGAACTTCGTCCAGCTGGTGACGGGGCAGAACCTATGGGATCCGTCGATCCGCTACCTCACCGAACTTCCCTCCAAGACCGATCCGATCGAGATCATCGTGATCGCGACCATGGCGCTGGTGTTCTCGTTCCTGGCGACGCTGTACCCGGCGTGGAAGGCGGCAAGCACCGATCCGGTTCAGGTGCTGCGCTATGAGTAGGGCGACGGGCCTGCCGACGTTCGAAGGCGCCGTCCTCGAGGTCAAGGGTTTGGCCCGCAGCTTCACCCAGGGCGACCAGACGATCGAAGTGCTGCGCGGTGTGGACCTTTCGGTCGGCCCCGGTGAGATCGTCGCGCTGGTCGGCCCCTCCGGCTCGGGCAAGTCGACGATGCTCCAGGCGGTCGGGCTGCTCGAAGGCGGCTTTGCCGGCTCCATCCGCATCGCGGGGCAGGAAGCGGCGAGCCTCGACAGTCACGGGCGCACGGTGATGCGGCGCGACCGACTTGGATTCGTATACCAGTTCCACCACCTGCTGCCCGATTTCAACGCGACGGAAAACGTGGTGCTGCCGCAACTGGTGTTCGGTGCCACGCGGGCGGACGCCCACGCGCGCGCGGCGGGACTGCTGACGGCGCTAGGCCTCGGCCACCGGTTGACGCATCGGCCAAGCCAGCTCTCGGGCGGCGAGCAACAGCGGGTCGCCGTCGCCCGCGCGCTCGCCAACCGGCCGGCGCTGGTGCTCGCCGACGAGCCCACCGGCAACCTCGACGAGCACACCGCGGACGTGGTGCTCGCCGAATTTCTCCGGCTGGTCCGCGAGGAAGGGTCCGCGGCACTGGTCGCCACTCACAACGAACGGCTCGCCGGGCGGATGGACCGCGTGGTGCGCCTGCACGAAGGTTGGCTGGCGTGATACTCGCCGCGCTGGCCGGGTTGGCAGCGTCGGTCTGCACCTTGCCGTCGGGATGGTCCGAGGCTGTCGCTTCCCGGCCCCGCTTCGTCGTGTTCGGCGAGACGCATGGGACCGATCAGTCGCCGGCGCTGGTCGGCCGCGCCGCCTGCGCGCTGGCGCAGCGTGGCGAACGCCTTCTGGTTGCGGTCGAATTCAGCTCAATTCAAAATCACGGGTTGCAGGCCGCGTGGCGCTTGCCGCACCGGCGGTTTGCGGAGCGGCTGGTTGCGGCGATGCCGGAGTGGAGGGGGCGGGAGGACGGCGTCGCCAGTCGCGCGATGTTGGCGATGCTGGTCAACCTCCACGCGCTGAAAGCGCGAGGCGCACGGATCGATGTCGTCGCCTTCAGCGGGGCGAACGGGCCCGAGCAGGAAGCCCGCTTCAGGAACCTTCCAGGCCAGGGGCCGCATGAAGCGGCGCAGGCGGAGAACATCCGCAACGCAGCGGATGCCGCGCCGCATGATCGTGTCCTGGTGCTGGTCGGCAGTGTTCACGCCCACAAGCAACCGGTCACGTTTCGCGGCACGAGCTTCGAGCCGATGGCCATGCGCCTTGCCCCCGCAAGCCAGATCGTGTCGCTGGTCATGGTGGATGGGGGCGGAACGATGTGGAACTGCCTGGCGAAGCCAGGCCTGACGCTGCGCCCCGGCGTACCAATCGGCCCGGAGGACATGGATTGCGGCATCCACTCCGCGCAAGCGGACGCCGTGGTCGATTCTCCCGCCGCCGTTGCGCTCGGCACGCCGCCGCAAGGGAGGGCCGATCCGGCCTTTGATGGCTACTACTGGGTCGGTGCGATCAGTGGCTCGCCGCCCGCGGTGCCCGAACCGTGACCGTCTGGCGCGAGCCGCCGACGCTGGTCGGCCGCCACGTTACGCTGCGGCCATTGGCGCCCGAGGACAAGCAGGCGCTGGTCGAGGTCGCAGCGGCAGGCGACCTGTGGGACACCTTCTACGCCAACGTCGCGCAGCTCCGGGACGCGGACGCATGGTTTGCCGCGACCTTCCGCGAGCGCGACTACGGCCGGGCGATGCCCTTCGCGGTCGTGGTGGATGGCAAGGTGGTCGGCACCACCCGGCTGATGCGGCTGGCGGAACAGCACCGCCGGCTGGAGATCGGCGGCACCTTCTATGCCCGCGCGGTGCAGCGCACCGGCGTCAATACCGAGGCGAAGCTGCTGCTTCTCGCCCACGCTTTTGACGCCATGGGATGCCAGTGCGTGCAGATCCGCACCGATTTCCTCAACAAGCGCAGCCAGGCGGCGATCGAGCGGCTTGGCGCCAAGCGCGACGGGGTGCTCCGCGGGCATCAGATCGTCGCCCGCCGCTTGCGCGACACGGTGGTCTACAGCATCCTCGATCGCGAATGGAACGGCGTGCGGCAGAACCTCCGGTTCCTGCTCGCCCGGGGGGAGAGGGCGCAATGACCGCGATCACCGACCATGAGGTGCGCGCCGCCGATGGCGGGCGAGCCTCGCTCGACACGTGGCGCGGCAAGGTGCTGCTGATCGTCAACACCGCCTCGCGCTGCGGCTTCACCCCGCAGTATGAGGGGCTGGAGGAGCTACACCGCCGCTTCGGCCCGCAGGGCTTCGAGGTGCTCGCATTTCCCTGCAACCAGTTTGGTGGTCAGGAGCCGGGCACGGCGGAAGAGATCGTCACCTTCTGTTCGACCACCTTTGACGTCACCTTCCCCGTGTTCGGCAAGATCGACGTCAACGGCGCCGATGCCGATCCGTTGTTCGAGCAGCTGAAAGCCGAGGCGCCCGGCCTGCTCGGCTCGAAGGCCATCAAGTGGAACTTCACCAAATTCTTGGTGGACCGCAACGGCCGCGCCGTGCGCCGCTATGCGCCCCAGACCAAGCCGGAAGAGCTCGGCCCCGACATCGAAGCGCTGCTCTAGCCCGGCACCGCGAAGGCCGACGCACCCTTCTTGTGGTGGAGCGCCGACAGGATCGAATTCACCCCGCCGAGCAGGAAGCTCACGCCAAGGATGAAGCCCGGCAGCACCGCCGCCGACCAACCGATCGTCGCCAGCACGTACAGCGCCAGCAGGATGTTGACCGCCCCCAGCACGACCATCAGCGCCTTGCCGCGGCGCAGGCGCAAGCCGAACACCAGCTCCAGCACGCCGCGGACCATTAGCCAGACCACCACCAGCAGCGTCAGCGACAAGGCGCCCGTTGCGGGCTCCAGCGCGATCACTAGGCCGATCACCAGCGACACCAGCCCGAACACGATCGCATAGGTGCGCGCCTCATGCTCGCGGCCGGCGATCCCCGACACGCCCGACACGATCCCGGCCGCGACAAAAAACGCGCCCACCACCACCGTCGCTGCGATCGTCGCCGCCAGCGGGAAGGCGAAGGCATAGAGGCCGAACAGCACCGACAGCACGCCATAGGCGAGCATCCAGCCCCATCCCGCACCAGCCTGGGGCGTGGCGGCAGTATCCGGCGTCGTGGCCATGGCGCGTCTCCGATTGATCGTCCTCCCGCAACGGTGCCGGCGCGCACGGGTTCCGTGAAGCCGGTCGTGTTATCCACAGCCATCGGCGCGCGCGGGTTGCGACGACTCGGGCGCAGGCCCCATGTAGCGGTCATGCATTCCGGGTTCGTTCCGCTTCGTATCTTCTCGTCCTACACGATGCTGGACGGCGCCATCGAGCCCAAGGCGATCGCCAAGGCGGCCAAGACCCTGAAGTTTCCCGCCGCCGCGCTCACCGACCGGAACGGGCTCTATGCGGCCATGGCGTTCTCCGACGCCGCCAAGAAGGACGGCGTACAGCCGGTGATCGGCACCATGCTTTGTGTCGCACGGCCCGGCATGCCCGACGGGGCGGCGCCGGTGCTCGACTGGCTGGCGCTCTATGCGCAGAACAAGGCGGGCTATGACAATCTCTGCGCGCTGGTGTCGATGGCGCACCTCGACCGGCCGATCGAGCAGGCGGCGCACGTCGGGTTCGCGGCGCTGGAAGGGCGCACCGACGGGCTGATCTGCCTCACCGCGGGCGGCGAAGGCGCGCTGGCGCGGCTGTTCGCAGAAGGCCAGCCGGACCGCGCCGCAAGTTACGCCGACCGGCTCGCGGACCTGTTTTCCGACCGCCTCTACATTGAACTCGCCCGCCGCAGCGATGCCGTGGAGGAGGCGGCGGAGGCGGAGCTGATCGAGCTTGCCTATGCGCGCGAGCTGCCGCTGGTTGCGACCAACCCCTGCTGCTTCGCCGACAGCGCCTTCGGCGACGCGCACGACGCCATGCTGTGCATCGCCAACTCGACCTATGTCGACAGCGACGACCGCCCGCGCTCCTGTCCCGACGCGTGGCTGAAGCCGGCCGAGGCGATGCGCGAGCTGTTCAGCGACCTGCCGGAAGCGATTCACAACACGCTGGTCGTGGCGCAACGCTGCGCGGTGATGGCGCCCGCGCGCAAGCCGATCCTGCCCAGCCTCGCCGGCGATCGCGAGGGCGAGGCGGCGATGCTGCGCCGCGATGCGCATGCGGGACTGGACCGGCGGCTTCGGAGAATCGCGGAACTGACGGGCAAAGCCTACTCTCCCGTTCGCCCTGAGCCTGTCGAAGGGCGTGGTCCAGGCGAGGCGCTCGACGGCACGTGCTTCGACAGGCTCAGCACGAACGGTTCGGACGAGAACGGATCAGATTGGGCCCAGCCCTACCACACCCGCCTCGATTTCGAGCTCGACGTCATCATCCAGATGGGGTTTCCCGGCTATTTCCTGATCGTCGCGGACTTCATCAAATGGGCCAAGGACCACGACATTCCCGTCGGGCCGGGCCGTGGTTCGGGCGCGGGCAGCGTCGTCGCCTGGGCGCTGACGATCACCGATCTCGATCCCTTGCAGCTCGGCCTGCTGTTCGAACGCTTCCTCAACCCCGAACGCGTGTCGATGCCCGATTTCGACATCGACTTCTGCGAAACGCGGCGCGGGGAGGTGATCCGCTACGTGCAGGAGAAGTACGGCCGCGACCAGGTCGCGCAGATCATCACTTTCGGTAAGCTGAAGGCGCGCGCGGTGCTCAAGGACACCGGCCGCGTCCTCCAGATGAGCTACGGCCAGGTCGACCGCCTCGCCAAGCTGATCCCCAACCACCCCACCGACCCGTGGACGCTGGAGCGCACGCTGAACGGCGTCGGCGATTTCGCGCGCGAATACGCCAACGACAACACCGTCCGCCGCCTCGTCGACTTGGCGATGAAGCTCGAAGGACTGCCGCGCCACTCCTCCACCCATGCCGCCGGCGTGGTGATCGGCGACCGACCGCTGGCGCAGCTGGTGCCGCTCTATCGCGACCCGCGCTCGGACATGCCGGTGACGCAGTTCGATATGAAGTACGTCGAGGGCGCGGGCCTGGTGAAGTTCGACTTCCTCGGTCTGAAGACGCTGTCGGTGCTGCAAAAGGCGGTGCAGCTGCTCGCCAAGCGCGGGCTGACGGTCGATCTCGACGCGCTCCGCTGGGACGACGAGGAGGTCTACAAGCTGCTCCAGCGCGGTGACACGGTGGGCGTGTTCCAGCTCGAATCCGAAGGCATGCGGCGCACGCTGTCGGCCGTGCGCCCGACCAATTTCGGCGACATCATCGCGCTGGTGTCGCTCTACCGGCCGGGCCCGATGGACAATATCCCGAGCTTCGGCCGCCGCAAGCAGGGCACGGAGGCGATCGAATACCCGCACCCCCTGCTCGAAGGCATCCTGTCCGAAACCTACGGCATCTTCGTCTACCAGGAACAGGTGATGCAGGCCGCGCAGATCCTGGCCGGCTACAGCCTCGGCGGCGCCGACCTTTTGCGCCGCGCGATGGGCAAGAAGATCAAGGCGGAGATGGACGCGCAGCGCGCCACCTTTGTCGAAGGCTGCCTTGCCGCCAACAACATTCCCAAGGCGAAGGCAAATGAGCTGTTCGACTTGATCGACAAGTTCGCCGGCTACGGCTTCAACAAGAGCCACGCCGCCGCTTACGCGCTGCTCGCCTATCAGACCGCGTGGCTGAAGGCGCATCACCCGCACGAGTTCTTTGCCGCGTCCATGTGCTACGACATGGCGCAGACCGACAAGCTGGCGATCTTCGTCGACGACATGCGCCGTCTCGACGTCGCCATCCTGCCCCCCGACGTCAACGCCTCCGCCGCTGAGTTCGATGTCGAGCAGACGCGCGAGGGGCTGGCCGTCCGCTACGCGCTCGCCGCGCTCAAGTCGGTGGGCGAAGGAGCGATGGAAAAGCTCGTCGTGGAGCGCGACGGCAACGGCACGTTCAAGACCCTTGACGACTTCGCCCGCCGGGTCGACCCGCGTCTGCTCAACAAGCGGCAGCTGGAAACGCTGGCCGCCGCCGGTGCCTTCGACGCGATGGACACCAACCGCGCCGGGGTTCTCGCCGCCGCCGAGACGATCCTCGCCGTCGCGGCGCGCACGCAGGCAAGCCTGGTTAGCGGGCAGGGCGGCCTGTTCGGCGACAACGACGTGGCCGGCGACGCGATCAAGCTGCCGCTCGACGCACGCTGGAGTCTGTCGCAGCGCATGGAGCAGGAAAAGGAGGCGTTCGGCTTCTACTTCTCCGCGCACCCGGTGGACCGCCACAGCCACCTCGCCAAGCTGCACGGCGCCCGCACCTTCGCCAAGCTCGGCGAACTTTCGATTCCCGACGACGGCAGCCGCGCCGGCGCGAGCATGGCAGTGCTGGTCGAGGACGCCAAGTGGCGCACCTCGGCGCGGGGCAAGCGCTACCTGATGGCGACGCTGTCCGACGCCAGCGGCCAGTTCGTCGCCACCTGTTTCGACGATGCCGTCGCCAAGGACCTGGAGGACGCGGCCCGCGTCGGCGGCTGCGGGCTTGCCACCGTGGAGCTCGACCGGCGCCCCGGCGAGGAAGCACCGCGCGTCACCGTAAAGCGCATCCAGCCGTTCGACACGCTCGCCTCCACGGCGCGCTTCGTGATCGAGGTGACGGTCGGCGACGCCGCGGCGCTGCCGCTGCTCGCCCGCTTGCTGGCGGACCATCGCGGCGCGCGCGGCGAGGTGCGGGCGCACCTGCTGTCGCCCGACGGCACGCGCGCGACCCTGCTGCTCGGCCGCGACTTCCTGCTCGATGGCGAGCTGTCGGACCAGATCGAGCAACTGCCGGGCGTTGCGCGTGTGGAACTGAAGAGTTCGGAAACCAGGCTGGCGCTGGTCGGCTGACGCACGCGTCCTTGCCGGACTCTTGAGGGCGGCTATGCTCCCCATCTCAATGGCGACGCCGGAGGAGAGGCCATGCTCGGCGGAATGCAGGATGTGGAACTGCGCGTAACGCGCTTGATCGACCATGCCGAGCGCGAGCATGGCGGGAGGGAGGTGGTTACCCGCTGGGCGGACGGCACCATATACCGCACCGACTGGGCCGGCATCGCCGACGACGCGCGCCGGCTTGCGCAGGCACTGGAGCGGCTGGGCGTGCAACCCGGCGAGCGCGTCGCGACACTGGCGATGAACCACGCCCATCACCTCGTCGCCTGGTACGGGGTGGTCGGGATGGGCGGCATCATCCACACGATCAATCCTAGGCTGTTCGACGATCAGCTCGTCTTCATCGTCAACCATGCCGACGACCGCGTGCTGCTCTACGATCGGGCGTTCCAGCCGATCGTCGATCGCCTGCGCGCCCGCTGGACGGGCATCCGGCACTATGTGGCGATGGATGGCGACGGCCCCGGCTCCTTGCGCGCGCTCCTCGGCGCGGAAGACGGCGACTATGCGTGGCACCAGGGCTCGGAACGCGACGCCTGCATGCTCTGCTATACCAGCGGCACCACCGGCGACCCCAAGGGCGTGCTTTATACGCATCGTTCCAGTGTGCTGCACGCGATGACGGTGGTGACGCCGGCGGTGTTCAACCTGTCGGCACGATCGGTGGTGCTCCCCGTTGTGCCGATGTTCCATGCCGCCGGCTGGGGGCTGCCGCTCTCGACAGCGCTCGCCGGCGCCAAGAACGTTTATTCCGCGGTCAACGATGCGGCCGTGCTGTGCGCGCTCATGAATGACGAGCGCGTCACGCACTCCGCCGGCGTGCCGACGGTGTGGCTCGCGACCTTTGCCCATATCGACGCGACCGGCCAGGCGCCCCAGCACCTGCAGCTCGCAAGCATCGGCGGCTCCGCCGCGCCACGCGCGATGATCGAGCGGCTGATGAGCATGGGGATCGAGGTCGCGCACCTATGGGGCATGACCGAGACATCGCCGGTCGGCACCGCCGGCGCGCTGCCCGAGCATTGGGAGACGCTCTCCACCGACGAAAAGCTCGATCTCCTGTCACGACAGGGCGCGGTGCCCTTCGGGATCGAGCTGTGCGTTGTGGATGGCGAGGGGAGGGCGCAACCGCGCGACGGCGTCAGCGCCGGCCGGCTGCTGGTGCGCGGACCGTGGGTGATCCAACGCTATTTTCGCGCGGAGAGCGACGCGGTCGACGCCGACGGCTGGTTCGACACCGGTGATGTCGCCGTGCTCCACCCCGATGGCACCATGCAGATCACCGATCGCGCCAAGGACGTCATCAAATCCGGCGGCGAGTGGATCAGCTCGGTGGAGCTGGAGAATGCCGCCGTCGGCTGCGCAGGCGTCGCCGAAGCGGCGGCGATCGGCGTGCGCCACCCGAAATGGGACGAACGGCCGCTGCTGCTGGTGGTGCGCAAGCCGGGCGAGGCGGTGGACGAGGCGACGTTGCGCGCGCACCTCGGCACGCAGGTCGCGAAATGGTGGCTGCCCGACGCGATCCTCTTTGTCGACGAACTGCCGCACACCGCAACCGGCAAGCTGCTCAAGACGGCCTTGCGCGAGCGTTACGGGAACTTCGCGCTGCCTACCTGACCGGACCCGCGCGGTCCGGCAGAGGAGGGCGGCAGGTCACCCCACCGCCCTCGATAATCACCTCAACGCGCGTCCTTGTCGGGAGCGCTTGGTTCCTCCGCCGGGTCGGGTGCGGCATGGTTGCCGTAGCCGCCGCCGGACTCCTCCTCCGGTTCCTCGCCCAACAGGTTCTCGTGCTCGCCGTCCGGGTCGGTGGTAGGATCGCTGGTCATCGCCTCGTTCCTCTCAATGGCCTGCGGTTTCGCCTGCCTGCCGCAGGCTGATGTACTTCTTGGTGACATGCGGGATGCTGTTCAGCACCCAGTCGGCCATCCGGCGCTCTTCGTCGAGCGACTGCTGGAGCAGCGGCGTCGCGTTGCTGAAGCTGCCCTCCTGCGCCATCGTGATCAGCGAGGTGTACGCGGCGATCTCGAAATTCTCGAACGCGTGGTTGGCAAAGCTGTTCTTCAGGATCTCGTCGGGCGCCGGCAGATGCGCGAGTGCCGCGATGTTGCCGGTGATGCTCAGTGCCGCGTCCTTGAGCGCCGACGCGGCCGTGTCGAAACCGCTAAGCAGCTGGTCGATGCGCGCGATCTGCTGCTCCGTTTCGGCCCGGTGCTTGGTCAGCATTTCCGCGACCTCGGGATAGTTGGCGAGATGGTCGATCTGTCGGTCCATCAGCGCCAGCGCCTGATGCTCCACGCCATGGGCGTTCTTCAGCCCGGTGATGAAAAGCTCCTGCATGTAGTCGTCGGCCATTGTCCGTCTCCTGATGGTTCTCGCGGGCTTCAACGACCGAGTCGCAAAGGAGTGCCACGGCCTATCGCCTCAGCCGAACAGATCACCCTGCGGGCCGGCCGGCGGGCGGAACAGATCGGTGCGCAATCGGATGCGCGCGCGCTCCAGCCCGTGGCGGCGGCAGGTGATGGCGAAGCGGGTGCGGAGCAGCTCCGCCCACGGTCCGCTGCCCTTCATGCGCGTAAAGAAGTTCGGATCATTGTCGCGGCCGCCGCGCAGGCTCTGAATCGTCGCCATCACCTTGGCCGCGCGATCGGGAAAATGCTCGTCCAGCCACGCGCGGAACAGCGGCGCGACTTCCCAGGGCAGCCGCACCGGCAGGAAAAAGGCGCCGGTCGCGCCCGCTTGTGCCGCGCGCTCGACGATGTGTTCCAGCTCGTGATCGGTGATCGCCGGGATCACCGGCGCGATCGAGACCATCACCGGGATGCCCGCGTCCGCCAGCGTGCGAACGGCTGCCAGCCGCCGCTCCGGATGCGGTGCGCGCGGCTCGAGCGTGCCGGCGATGCGCGGGTCGAGCGAGGTGATCGACATCGCCACCGCCGCCAGTCCCTCCGCCGCCATGGATGCGAGCAGGTCGACGTCGCGCACCACCCGGTCCGACTTGGTGGTGATGGTCAGCGGGTGTGAGCATTCGGCCAGCACCTCCACGATCTCCCGGGTGATCCGCCACGTCGCCTCGATCGGCTGATAGGGATCGGTGTTGGTCCCCAGCGCCATCGGCGCGCAGCGATAGCCCGGCCGACCGAGTTCGCTCCGCAACAGCGCCGCCGCGCTGGGCTTGGCGAACAGCCGGCTTTCGAAGTCCAGCCCCGGCGATAGATCGTGAAAGGCGTGGCTCGGCCGCGCAAAGCAATAGATGCAGCCGTGCTCGCAGCCGCGATACGGATTGATCGACCGATCGAAACCGATGTCGGGGGACGCGTTGCGGCTGATGATCGTGCGCGGCTGCTCGACCGTCACCGTCGTCTTGAGGCGCGGCACCTCGCCATCGATCGCCACCCGCTCGTCGAGCCAATCGCCGTCCGCCTGGACCTGACGGAGGTTGAAGCGCGTGCTTTCGCCGTTCAGCGTGGCGCCGCGGGTGGAGCGAGTCTTGGCCATTGACGACGGCTAGCGGGTTCGCCAGAACGAAGCAAGAACGAGGGGGCGACGATGGCCAGGATCAACTACCTAGAACTGCCGGTCGCGGACACCGCGCGCGCCAAGTCCTTCTACGCCGCGGCGTTCAACTGGGCCTTCACCGACTTCGGCCCGACCTACGCCGCGACCCTGAGCGGTGACACCGACATCGGGTTCCAGGCCGATCCGGGCCAGCAGACCGCAGCCGCCTTGCCGGTGATCGAGGTGGGCGATCTGGAGGCGACGCTGGCGTCGGTCCAGGCGGCGGCGGGGATCGTCACGGTGCCGATCTTTGCCTTCCCGGGTGGCCGCCGCTTCCACTTTCGCGATCCCGATGGCCACGAACTCGCGGTCATGCAGCCCGCGGAAGCCTGAGCAGCGCTCGCTTTGCCGGTCCTCGTTGGCAAGCGCTGGTGAGCGGTGGATAAGCTGCGCCCATGACCAGCGTGTCCCTGCACAGGCGCCCCGATCTGGTGACCGAGTGCTTGCGTCTGCGGCGCCCCAAGGATGGCGACGTGGACGCCATCGTCCGCATCGTCCGCGATCGCGAGGTTGCCCGTCGCCTTGCCCGGGTTCCGCACCCCTATGGACCGGCCGATGCCGCTTCTTTCTCGACCGGGTCGTGCCGGCCGAATAGGTCTGGGCCATCACGCTGCACGGCTGCGATGACCTGCTGCGCGCGATCGGGCTGACGCCGGAAAATGACGCGGCTGAGCTCGGCTATTGGCTCTGCCCGGACCAGTGGGGCAGGGGGATCACAACCGAGGCTGGCCGGGCCGTCGTCACCTTCGGCTTCGAAACGTTCGATCTACCCTGTCTCACGTCGGGCTATTTCGAGAACAATGCCGCATCCGGCCGCGTGCTCGAAAAGCTCGGGTTCGTCTAAACCGCTCGGGTCATGCGCCCGTGCCTGGCTGCCGGGGCCGACGTTCCCTCGATACGCATGCACTTGCCGCGTTTCACCTGATCCGCCCGGCCGCGTCAGCGTTCCGTCAGGCGCGGCATCAGTTCGACAAAATTGCAGGGCGTGTGCCGGCTGTCGAGCTGGTCGCGCAGGATGCCGTCCCACCCGTCCTTCACCGCGCCGGTCGAGCCGGGCAGCGCAAACACATAAGTGCCCCGCGCGACACAGGCGCAGGCACGGGACTGCACCGTCGAAGTGCCGATCTTGGCGTAGCTCAACCAGCGGAACAGTTCGCCGAAGCCGGGGATCATCTTGTCCGCGACATGGCTGATCGCCTCGGGCGTCACGTCGCGGCCGGTGACGCCGGTGCCGCCGGTGGTGATCACGCAGTCCACCTGCGGGTCGTCGATCCAGCGGTGAAGCGCGGCGACGATCAGGTCGGCATCGTCGCGGACGATCGCGCGGTCCGCGAGCACGTGGCCGGCCTCCGTCAGCCGCGCGACCAGCGTGTCGCCGGAGCGATCATCCGCCAGCCCCCGCGTGTCCGAGACGGTGAGCACGGCGATGCGGACAGGCAGAAAGCGGGCGGTGGTGTCGATCGGCATGCTCGGCTCTCTAGCGAATGCGCCTCGCGCGTCCAATCGCGTGGCCCGCCTCAGTCAGCCGCGACCCTGGCGCTGCCGAAGCGGGCGTTGCTGGCCGTCGCGCTGCGGCTGGGCTGCGCGTTGAGGCGCACCGCCGTGGCACCGGGCAGGCCCGGAAAGCGCGGCCACAGCCCTTGCGCCAGCGCCGAGCGGCTGGGCGTCGGCTTGCCGGTCTTCGCCTCGTACACCCAATAATTGCGCAGCACGGTGGTGACGTAGCCGCGCGTCTCCCAATAAGGGATGCTCTCGATGTAGAGCAGCGGGTCGCCGCCGTCCTTCAGCATCACGTTCCAGTCGCCGACCGGCTTCGGGCCGGCGTTATAGGCGGCGATCACCTTGGGCAGCAGCCCGCCGGTGACGCCTGCCATGTCGCGCAGCCGCTCCAGATGGCGCTGGCCGATGTCCATGTTGGTGGCGGGGTTGGTCAGCGCCGCCCGGTCCACCGGCGTGCCGCGTTCCCGCGAATAGTCAATCGCGGCGGCCGGCATGATCTGCATCAGGCCATAGGCTCCGGCCGGGCTGACCACGCCGCGACGGAAGCCCGATTCCTCCAGCGTGTGGGCATAGACAAGCGCCTTGTCGACGCGCCAGCCGCTGTTCGGCGTCCAGTTGGGCGTGGGAAAGCGCGCTTCCGCGACGGCGGGCGTGCCGGCCGGGCAGTTGTGCGCCAGCCAGACCGTGGTGGCGGGCAGGTCGAGCGCCTCGGCGACGCGCACCAGCCCGTGGAACTCGCGCGGGTCGCCGATCCGTGCCTGCTGGCGAAGAACGTCGTCGGCAAGGTCGGTTTCGCCGATCTCCACCAGCGCGGCTGCGACGCGCACGTTGGGCCGCTTGGCAAGCGCTGCCCAGTCGCGGGAAACCGGGCTGGTCACCGGCTGGCCGGGCTCACGCAGCAGCAGCGCCTGCCGGGCGAGCTGGCCATAGAAGCTGTCGGGATATTGCGCGGCGGCCTTAAGCCGGCCGGCGATCTTCTCAGGGCGGCCGCAGGCCATGTCGGCGCGCGATGCCCAATAAAGTGCCGCGGCGCGCAGGTCGACGTCGCCGGCGCGCGCGGCCACGCCTTCGAAGCCGCTGCCGGCCGCCGCGCAATTGCCCGTGCGCCATGCGCTCAGCGCGCCCAGCCAGCGGCCCTGCACGGCCCAGTCGCCCTCGCTATCGGCAGCCTTGGCCGCCATCGCCTGGGCGTTGGCATCGTCACCGGCAAGGTAATAGATCCAGGCCACCTTGTGCTGCCATTCGGTCAGGGCTTCACGGGTGAGCCCCTCCGTTCCCTCCAGCAGCGCCTGCGCTGCCGCGCCCATGTCCGCCTTGATGAACGGCTGCATCTTGGTTGCGAGATCAGCGGCGATCAGGTCGCTCTTGATGCTCTTCGCGCGGGCCCGGCGGGGCGCGCCGTCCTGCCAGATCAGCGTCTGCGTGCCCGGCAGTGGCGGCAGATCGACCGCGCCGCGGATCCTGGCGAGGCGGGCGAGGGCAGGGGCCTCGGGCAGGTCCGGCGCTTCGGTGAGCAGGGCGAGCAGCGGCTCCAGCTCCACCTTTGGCGATCCCTTGGCGATGTACATCTCGGCGCGGGCGACGGCATGCAAGGGGCCCGGCTTCATCGCATCCAGGCCGATCTGTGCGTCGCTCCAGCGGCTTTCCCGAATCGCTCTGAACACCGCGCGATAGCCCTCGCGCTGGGCGGCATCGAGCTGGTCCGGGATGCCCTCGCCGCGCGTCAGCCCCGACAGCGATGCGTCGGCCGCAGGTTCCGGTGCGGCGGTGGCCGCCAGCGCCGGCAAGGGAAGGGTTCCAAGAGCGAGAGCCCAGGCCAGCGTGCGCGAAATCGTCCCCATGGTCGTCAACTCAGTCCCTTGATCAGCACCTGCAGGTCGGCCCACGCTGCTGCCTTGGCCGCCGGCTTTTCGAGCAGAAAGCGCGGGTGGTAGCTGGCAACCATGCCCGCCCCTCCACCTGCGCCATCCCCGCTCGCTTTTTGTCCCGGATTGGGATTGACGGCATGTAAAATTCCGCGTGCATCGCGGGTATCCATCCCGAGCAGCGCACGACTCGCCGCATTGCCCAGCAACAGCAGCCGTCGCGGAGCCACCAGGGCGACGTGATGCGCCGCGATGGCCGCCAGCCGCGCCTGGACCTCGGTCGGTGTGCGGCCGGCGGTGGGCCGCTTGGCGCAGACGGTGGCAAGATGCACCGTGTCACGGGACAGGCCGATCGCGGCGAGCATCCGCTCGAACAAGCGACCCGAAGGGCCCGACAACAGGCCGTCGCAATCGTCGCCGCGATCGGGGCAATCGACCAGCACCATCACCGCCGCATCCGCAGGCCCGGTTGCCGTCACCCAGCCGCCCGGCCAGCTCGCTTCCGGCACGCCACCGCCGCCGCGCCACGCGAGGAATGCGTCGAGATTGCCGGGCAGCGCGTCGGCCTCGGCCGGCGCCGCCGCAACCGAAGGGACAGGCCTGGGTGGAGCGACAACCGGCGCCAGCCAGTCGCGCGGCCCCTCGTCGACCAGCGAGTCCACGCCCGCCTCGCCCCACCAGGCCAGGGCGCTTGCCGCGGCTGCCTGCCAGTCATTCTGCCCCTCGATGCCCACGCCGCTGCTGTTCCCGCGGTTGACGTGGCGGTCAACTCGGGCAATCGACAGGTACGCCAAGACGTTGCGAGCCTGCGCCTGCCTGATGGCGCTGGCCACCCGGGAGTAGATGCCGTGAGCGAACGCGAATCCATGCCGTACGACGTCGTGATCGTCGGTGCAGGCCCTGCCGGCCTGTCCGCGGCGATCCGGCTGAAACAGGTGGCGGCGGAAACCGGCGCCGAGCTGTCGGTGTGCGTGCTCGAAAAGGGATCGGAGGTGGGCGCGCACATCCTGTCGGGCGCGGTGATCGACCCGCGCAGCCTGGACGAGCTGCTTCCCGACTGGCGGGAGGACTGCCCGCTGGCGCAAGTGCCGGTGACGGAAAACCTCCACTGGGTGCTGACGCGCGGGGGCAAGAGGGCGGTGCCGCACCTGCTGACGCCATCGTTCATGCACAACAAGGGCGCCTATACCGGCAGCCTCGGCAACCTGTGCCGCTGGCTGGCGGGCAAGGCGGAGGAACTCGGCGTGGAGATCTTCCCGGGCTTCGCCGCCGCCGAGATCCTGTGGGACGAGCAGGGCCGGGTGAAGGGCGTCGCCACCGGCGACATGGGCGTGGCGCGCGACGGCACCCGCAAGCCGGACTATCAGCCGGGGCTCGAGCTTCACGCCAAATACACCTTCTTTGCCGAAGGCTGCCGCGGTCACCTCACCAAGGAGGTGATCCGCACCTTCGCGCTCGACGCCGACAGCGACCCTCAATCCTATGGCCTCGGCGTCAAGGAATTGTGGGACATCGACCCCGCGCTTCACCATCCCGGCCGCGTGATCCACACGCAGGGCTGGCCGCTGACCGAGACCGAAGGGTCGAACGGCGGCGGCTGGCTGTACCACCAGGCGAATGGCCAGGTCAGCCTCGGCTTCGTGACGTGGCTGAGCTACACCAACCCCTACCTGTCACCCTTCCAGGAGATGCAGCGCTGGAAGACCCATCCGGCGATCGCCGCGGTGCTGAAGGGCGCCAAGCGCGTCAGCTACGGCGCGCGTGCGATCAGCGACGGCGGGCTGCAATCGCTGCCCAAGCTCGTCTTTCCCGGCGGCGCGCTGATCGGCGACAGCGCAGGGTTTCTCAACGTGCCGCGGATCAAGGGCACGCACACGTCGATGAAGTCAGGCATGATGGCCGCCGAGGCCGCCGTCGCCGCCGTGGCTGCGGGCCGCGAGCACGACGTGCTTCAGGCCTATCCCGATGCCTTTGAGACGAGCTGGGTGAAGAAGGAACTGAGCGTCGTCCGCAACGCCGTGCCGCTGGTCAAGAAGCAGGGCGATTTCATCGGCTCGGGCCTGGCCGGCATCACCATGTGGTTTGAGCATCTCGGCCTCAAGATGCCCTTCACCATGAAGCAGCACGCCGATCACGAAACGCTGTGGCGCAAGGATCTGGTCAAGCCGATCGACTATCCCAAGCCCGACGGCGTGTTGACCTTCGATCGCCTGTCGTCGGTGTTCCTGTCGAACACCAATCACGAGGAGGACCAGCCCGTCCACCTGACGCTGCGAGATCCGAACATTCCGGTCGACTACGACCTGCCGCTTTATGATGAACCGGCGCAACGCTACTGCCCCGCCGGCGTTTACGAGATCGTGGGTCAGGACACGGGCGAGCCCAAGTTCGTGATCAACGCCCAGAACTGCGTCCATTGCAAAACCTGCGACATCAAGGACCCGACCCAGAACATCAACTGGACGGTGCCGGAGGGCGGGGGAGGCCCGAACTATCCCAACATGTAAGCGAGCGCTGGTTTCGATTGTCGCAGGGAGCGTGGCGCTCGCCGCCGCTTCGCCGGGGCGGGCCGACACCGGCAAGCTCTCCGCCTATCTCGCGGCGCGGGCGGCGGCGGCCGACGGCCGCACGGCGGTGGCGGCCTCGGCCTATGCCCGGGCGCTGGCCGCGGCGCCCGACAGCCCGGTGGTGGCGATCCGCGCGTATCGCGAGGCGCTCGCGGCGGGCGACCTTGCGCTGGCGGCGCGCGCGGGCGCGGTGCTCTCCGCCGCCGGTGTCGCGCCGGGCGACGTGCCGCTGTTGGCGCTCGCGCAGGCAGCGCGGCGGGGCGATCTGGCGGCGGTCGATGCGGCGGCGAACAAGCTCGGCAAGGGGCCGCTGGCGGTGCTGGTGCCCTCCTTGCGCGGCTGGGCGGCGCTGGCACGCGGCGAGGATCCGCTGTCCCTGCTCGATGCGCCCGCCAACGACCCGATCACCCGCCGCTTCGCTGCCGAAACCCGCGCGCTGCTGCTGATCGCGCGCCGCCGCGCCGCCGATGGCGTTGCCGCGCTTGGTGCGCTCGGCCCGGCCGGTGCGCCGGCGGACGTGCGCGCGGCGGCGGCGGAATTGCTGGTCGGCATGGGCGAACGCGCCCTCGCGCAGACGCTCGGGGGCGACGACCCGGTGGTCGCGGCGGCGCTTGCCGGAACGGGCGCGAAGCCTGGCGTCGCGTTCGGCACATCGCGCCTGCTGAGCCGCGTCGCCGCCGAACTGGGGACGGACACCCGTAGCCCGCTCGGCATCGCGCTGACGCGTGCCGCGATCACCGCCGACCCCGGCAACGATTGCGCGCGCCTGCTGCTCGCTGCTTCGCTCGCGCGCGCCGGCGCGACCGATCAGGCGCTGGCGGTGCTGGACGCAGTGGGCGCAGCGTCTCCCTGGGCGGACGCAGCGGCGGCCGCGCGGATCGCGATATTGTCGGCGGCGGACCGCGGCGACGAGGCGCTGGCCGCCGCGCGCGTGCGGGCCGAGCGCGACGGCGCCGGCCCCGCCGACTTGCAGATCTACGCCGATCTCCTGACCGCGCGGAACGAGCCGGTGCGGGCCGCTGCCCTGTACCGGCGCGTCGTGAAGGCATCACCAAGCTGGACCGCATGGCTGCAATATGGCGGCGCGCTCGACCAGGCCGGGCGCTGGCATGACGCCCGGTCGGCGCTTCGAAAGGCGGTGGCGCTTGGGCCGGACCAGCCGCTTGCCCTCAATTATCTCGGCTACGCCCGCATCGAGCACGGCGAAGACATGCGCGACGCGGTGCGCATGTTGGAACGCGCCAGCGCGCTTGCGCCCGCCAATGCGTCGATCACCGACTCGCTGGGCTGGGCCTATTACCTCACCGGCGACACCTCGCGCGCGCTGCCCCTGCTGGAGCGCGCGGCGATGAAAGAGCCGGACAATCCGGAAATTGGCGAGCATCTCGGCGACGTCTACTGGTCGGTCGGCCGCCACTATGAAGCGCGCTACGCATGGCGTGCCGCCGCGCTGACAGCCGACGCGGACGCCGCCGAACGGCTCGCCTCGAAGATCGAGAGCGGCTTGGCGAGTGCGCGGCGCCCATGAGCGCGATCATCGAAGCCGCGCCTGCCAAGATCAACCTCGCGCTCCACGTCCGGGCGCGGATGCCCGATGGCTACCACCACATCGAAACGCTGTTCGCCTTCGCCCAGCACGGCGACGTCGTCACCGTCGCGGCGGCGGAGGAAGCCAGCTTCACCCTGACCGGACCGTTTGCAACCGGGTTGAGCAGCGATGGCGACAACCTCGTCACGCGCGCCGCAGCGGTCTTTGCCGAAGCGTTCGGGATTGGCCAGCCGCACGCGATCACCCTCGACAAGCGCCTGCCGATCGCGTCGGGGATCGGCGGCGGCTCGGCCGATGCCGCGGCGACGCTGCGGGCGCTGGCCCGCCTGCACGGGATCGCCGCCGACGATCCCCGCCTGCTGGCCGCCGCCGCACCGCTCGGGGCCGACCTGCCGGCGTGCCTGCTCGGGCAGACGTCGCTGGGGACGGGGAGGGGAGACGTGCTGGTGCCGATCGCCGGCATGCGCGGCACCCCGCTGCTGCTCGTCAACCCGCGCGTGCCGGTGTCCACCGGCGCGGTGTTCCGCGGCTGGGACGGCATCGACCGCGGCCCGATCGCCGACGGCCCGCTGCTCGACCGCATGCGTGCCTCGCGCAACGACCTCGCACCCTCCGCCACGGCGATCGCGCCTGTGATCGCTGAGGTGGAAGGGTTGCTCGCCCGCGCGCCCGGCGTCCTGCTGGCGCGCATGTCGGGATCGGGCGCGACCTGCTTCGCCCTGTTCGCGCAAGCCGCCGACCGCGACGCCGCCGCCGATGCCGCCGTCGGCCGCGACTGGTGGACGCTCGCCACCCGGCTCGCCTGAAATTTCCTACAGAAAGCGTCGTTCGCCTCTTGTTCCTGCGAAACATACACAGTACATCGGCGATGACGCGTTGAACCAGTTGCGCGCTTGCTTTAGCGAGGATCATTCCTGATGGCCGCCAATCTGAAAGTGATCGACACCGGCATGGCAGCAACCGCGAACACCGACCGGCAGAAGGCGCTCGACGCCGCGCTGGCCCAGATCGACCGCGCCTTTGGCAAGGGCTCCGCGATGAAGCTCGGCGCCAAGGAAACGATGCAGGTGGAGGTGGTCTCTACCGGCAGCCTCGGCCTCGACATCGCGCTTGGCGTGGGCGGCCTGCCGCGCGGCCGCGTGATAGAGGTCTATGGCCCCGAATCGTCGGGCAAGACGACGCTGGCGCTGCACGTCATCGCCGAGGCGCAGAAGACCGGCGGCACCGCCGCCTTCGTTGACGCCGAACACGCGCTCGACCCGGTGTATGCCAAGAAGCTGGGCGTCAATATCGACGAGCTGATCGTGTCTCAGCCCGACACGGGTGAGCAGGCGCTTGAGATCGTCGACACGCTGGTGCGCTCCAACGCCATCGACGTGCTGGTGGTCGACTCGGTCGCCGCGCTCGTGCCCCGCGCGGAGATCGAGGGCGAGATGGGCGACAGTCACGTCGGCCTGCAGGCGCGTTTGATGTCGCAGTCGCTGCGCAAGCTTACCGGCTCGATCAGCCGCTCGCGCTGCATGGTGATCTTCATCAACCAGCTGCGCATGAAGATCGGCGTGATGTACGGCAATCCGGAAACCACCACCGGCGGCAACGCACTCAAATTCTACGCGTCCGTCCGGCTCGACATCCGCCGCACCGGCCAGATCAAGGACAAGGAAGACATCGTCGGCAACGCCACCCGCGTGAAGGTGGTCAAGAACAAGGTCGCGCCGCCGTTCAAGCAGGTCGAGTTCGACATCATGTATGGCGAAGGCATCTCCAAGATCGGCGAGGTCCTCGACCTCGGCGTCAAGGCGGGGCTGGTCGAGAAGTCGGGCGCGTGGTTCTCCTACGATTCGGTGCGGATCGGGCAGGGGCGTGAGAACGCCAAGAACTACCTGCGCGAGAACCCGGAAATGGCCGAGCGGCTGGAAAAGGCGATCCGCACCCGCACGGACAAGGTGGCCGAGGAACTGATGGTCGGCCCCGGCGACGACGACGACGTCTGATCCGTCGCGGCCTGGGTGCTGCAACGAGGAGGCCCGCCTAACGGCGGGCCTTTTTGTGTCCGGTCGGGTGCGGAGCAAAACGTTGCCAAGTGCGACCCCAAGGTGCGACCTTCGTGACCTTCCGGCATGGTTCAAGTGCCGCGACACCTAACGGCCGGTGGCCCGCGGCCACCATCTTAGGCGGCTTGATCGCTGCGCGGCCAGTGGCCAGACCGTCTCATTCGCTCACCATCGGGCACCACCACGAGGCTTTCCGCGATGATCATCGTCCACCACCTTGAAAACTCCCGCTCGCAGCGCCTGCTGTGGCTGCTGGAGGAGCTGGGGCTGCCGTACGAGGTCAAGCGCTACCAGCGGAACAAGGCAACCATGCTCGCCCCGCCCGAGCTTCGCCGCGTCCATCCGCTCGGCAAGTCGCCCGTCATCGTCGACACGGACGATGGCGGCCGCGTGATCGCCGAAACCGGCGCGATCATCGAGTATCTGGTGGCAAAGGCGGACGGCAGGCTCGGCGCACCCTCCGATCGCGAGGCGGCGCTCCGCTACCGGTTTTGGCTCTACTACGCCGAAGGGTCGTTGATGCCGCCCTTGTTCGCCAAGCTGGTGCTCAGCCGCGTGCCCTTGTTCGGCAGACGGGCGCAGGCGCGGATCCAGCCGATGATCGACGTTCACCTCGATTATGTGGAGTCCGAACTCGCCCAGAGGCCCTGGTTCGCCGGCAACGAGCTGACCGCCGCCGACGTGATGATGAGCTTCCCCCTGGAGGCCGCCCGCAGCCGCGGCGGGCTCGGCGCCTCACGCCCGGCGACGATCGCCTGGCTCGACAAGGTTCATGCCCGTGCTGCCTATCAGGCGGCGCTGAAAGTAGGTGGCCCGTACGCCTATGCCTGACCGGTGGCATGGGCCGGCGCGTGCGGCGGCTCGATCTCGGGCGGCACGCCCGGCCGCTCCAGCTGCCCTTCCCACTTGGCCATGACAGCGCTCGCGACGGCATTGCCGACGACGTTGGTCGCCGTCCGCCCCATGTCCAGGAACTGGTCCACCGCAAAGATCAGCAGCAGCCCGGCCTCAGGGATGCCGAACATCGGCAGCGTCGCCGCGATCACCACCAGGCTGGCGCGCGGCACGGAGGCGATGCCCTTGGAGGACACCATTAGGTACAGCAGCATCGCGATCTGGCTGCCGAGATCGAGGTGGATGCCATAGGCCTGGGCGATGAACAGCGATGCGAACGTGGTATACAGCATCGAGCCGTCGAGGTTGAAGGAATAGCCCAGCGGCAGCACGAAGCTTGCGATCTTGGGCGGCACCCCAAACCGGGCCAGCGCCTCCAGCAGGCGCGGAAACGCCGCTTCGGACGAAGCGGTGGTGAACGCCACCAGCAACGGCTCGCGGATGTAGCGCACCAGCTCGCGGATGCGTGGCCCGATGAACAGGAAACCGATGCCGATCAGCACCGCCCACAGGATGATTAGCCCGAGGTAGAAGCTCATCATGAAATACGCGAGCTGACCGATCACGCCCGCGCCGCGCTCGGCGAGCGTCGCCGCGATCGCGCAGAACACCGCCACGGGCGCGAACCGCATCACGTAATCGGTGACCTGCAGCATCACCGGCACGATCGCGTCGATCGCCTTGACCAGCGGCCGCGCCTGTTCGGGCACCGCCGTCATCGCCACGCCGACGAAGAGGGAGAACACGACGATCTGCAGCACCTCGTTCGTGCCCATCGCCTCAATGATGGAGGCCGGGAAGATATGGGCGATGAACTTGGCGAGGTCGAAGCTGCCCGACGCGAGCCCCGTCGCCTCGCCCGCCGGCGGCAGCGGCAGGTTGAGCCCGACCCCCGGCTGCAAGAGGTTGACCAGCACCAGCCCGAGACTGAGCGAAATGAGGCTGGCGATCAGGAACCAGGTCACCGACCGCACGCCGACGCGGCCCAGCGTCGATGCGTCCCCCATCTGTGCGATGCCGGACACCAACGTCGCGAACACCAGCGGCGCGATGATCATCTTGATAAGGCGCAGGAAGATGGTGGTCCCGATGTGCAGGTAATCGGCGATCTGCTTCAGCCGCGCCGCCGAAGCCGCGGTGCCGTCGTCCAGCCAGCCGTTGAGGGCAAGGCCGACCACGACGCCCAGCACCAGCCCGATCAGAATATAGTAGGTCAGGCGCTTGGCCATGGAATGCTCCCCCGGATCGCTGCCTAGGAAGGGGATTGCGGCGGCGCGGTCAAGGACCCTATCGCTGCACCCATGGCCGCATCGCTCTCCCGCCGCACTCTCCTTGGCTCGGCGGCGACGCTGCCGCTGCTTCCTTCCGCCGTGCTCCGCGCTGCCGAACCGGACCTGTCGGCGCTCCGCGACATCACTGGTGGGGCAAACCCGATCGACGCGGCCGAGCGGGCTCGTCGCCTGTCCCGCGCGCAGGCGCTGATGAAGGCCAACGGCATGGGCGCGGTGCTGATCGAGCCGGGCTCGTCGATGATCTACTTCACCGGCGTGCGCTGGGGCAGGAGCGAGCGGCCGACGCTCGCGATCCTGCCCGTCGAGGGAAGCCCGTGCATCGTCACCCCGTTCTTCGAGGAACCGTCCGTGCGCGAAACGCTTGGCGTTCCGGGCGAGGTACGCGTCTGGCAGGAGGATGCCGATCCGCTCGCGGTGGCTGCCGGCTTCCTCAGGGATCGCGGCCTTCATCGCCGGGCGATCGGCATCGAGGAAACCGTGCGCTCCTTCATCGCCGCCGGCCTCACGCGCAACCTGCCCGACACGCGCCAGCTCTCCGCCAACCCGGTGGTGCGCGGCTGCCGAATGATCAAGACGCCGGCCGAGCTGGCGCTGATGCAGCTCGCGACGGAAGTGACGATCGCCGCCTATCGCTGGGTCCACCCGCGCATCGAGAAGGGCACAAGCGGCCACGACATCGGCGCGCTGATGGATGCCGCCACGGTGAGGCTCGGCGGCTCGCCCGAGTTCAGCTTGGTGCTGATCGGCGAGGCAGCCGCCTATCCGCACGGCAGCCGCACGCCGCATCTGGTTGCCGATGGCGAGATCGTGCTGATGGACTGCGGCTGCACCGTCCAGGGCTACCAATCCGACGTGTCGCGCACTTTCGTCCACGGCGCAGCCAGCAAGCAGCAGCGCACCGTCTGGGGTCAGGTCGCGCGCGGCAGCAGGTCGCCTTCGCCGCCGCCCGGATCGGCGCCACCGCCGGCAGCGTCGATGACGCGGTGCGCGGCTTCTACACCTCGCTCGGCTACGGCCCCGACTACACGCTGCCCGGCCTGTCGCATCGCACCGGCCACGGCATCGGGCTCGACGGGCACGAACCGGTCAATCTGGTCCGCGGCGAAACCACCAGGCTCGCGGCGGGCATGTGCTTTTCGGATGAACCCGGTCTCTACCTCCCCGGCCTATTCGGCGTGCGGCTGGAGGATTGCTTCCACATGACGCCCGCTGGCCCGCGCTGGTTTTCTACCCCGCCACAATCCATCGACGATCCCGTGTCATGATCCCGGTGCTGATCAGTCGCGGCGGCGGGCCTCGGCGATGGGTTGCGTGCCGCCGTGAAGGAAGCGTTCGGGGCCGCAGGGCTGGCCATGGATCTGCGCCGTCGCGTCGTACGGCCGTCTGGCGCTGATCCGCTTCGCCTCGCCATGCCGCTCCATTTCGAAGGCGCAGCCGGCGCGCTTGCCGTCGTCGCTCCCTTGAGCGGCGCGGGCGCTTCGCCTACGTCGCAAGGATGATCTCGACCAACGACATTCGCCGCGGCTTTCTCGACTATTTCGCGAAGGAGGGCCACCAGATCGTGCCCTCCGCGCCGCTGGTACCGCAGAACGATCCAACGCTGATGTTCGTCAACGCCGGCATGGTGCCGTTCAAGAATGTCTTTACCGGGCTGGAATCGCGCCCCTATTCCACCGCCACCTCGTCGCAGAAGTGCGTGCGCGCGGGCGGCAAGCACAACGATCTCGATAACGTCGGCTACACCGCGCGGCACCACACCTTCTTCGAGATGCTCGGCAATTTCTCGTTCGGCGATTACTTCAAGGAACGCGCGATCACGCTCGCCTGGAACCTGCTCACGCGTGAGTGGGGCATTCCGGCCGACCGGCTCACCGCCACCGTCTACCACACGGACGACGAGGCATATCAGCTGTGGACGAAGCTGCTGCCCGAAAGCCGCATCATCCGCATCGCCACCAAGGACAACTTCTGGGCGATGGGCGACAGCGGCCCGTGCGGTCCGTGTTCGGAGATCTTCTACGACCACGGTGAGCACATCCCCGGCGGTCCTCCTGGCAGCCCCGACGAGGATGGTGACCGGTTCGTGGAGATCTGGAACCTCGTCTTCATGCAGTACGAGCAGGAGGCGAACGAGATCACCGGCTCTCTGCCCAGGCCGTCGATCGACACCGGCATGGGGCTGGAGCGCGTTGCCGCCGTGCTGCAGGGCGTGCACGACAATTATGATACCGATACCTTCCGCGCGCTGATCGCCGCATCGGAGGCGCTGACCGGCACCAAGGCGGAAGGGGCCAACAAGGCGAGCCACCGCGTCATCGCCGATCACCTGCGCTCGGCCGGTTTCCTGGTCGCCGACGGCGTGCTGCCGGCGAACGAGGGCCGCGGCTATGTGCTGCGCCGGATCATGCGTCGCGCGATGCGTCACGCCCACCTGCTCGGCGCCGCGCAGCCGCTGATGCACCGGCTGGTCCCGGCGCTGGTCGCCGAGATGGGCGCCGCCTATCCCGAACTGGTGCGCGCGCAGCCGCTGATCGAGGCGACGCTCAGCCAAGAGGAAACCCAGTTCCGCAAGACGCTCGACCGCGGCCTGAAGCTGCTCGACGAGGCGGCGGCGGGGATGGAACAGGGCGCGACGCTCGCCGGCGAAACTGCGTTCAAGCTCTACGACACCTATGGCTTCCCCTATGACCTGACCGAGGATGCGTTGCGGGCGCAGGGCCTCCACGTCGACCGTGCCGGCTTCGACACCGCCATGGCCGAGCAGAAGCGCGCCGCCCGCGCCGCCTGGAAGGGCTCGGGCGCCAAGGCGTCGGACGACCTCTGGTTCGACATCGTCGAGGAAAGCGGCGCCACTGAGTTCACCGGCTACACCGCCGACAGCGGCGAAGGCGAGGTGGTGGCGCTGGTCCGCGACGGCGTGCGCGTGGACCGCGCGGGCGCCGGCGACACCGTGTCGATCATCGTCAACCAGACACCCTTCTATGCGGAAAGCGGCGGCCAAGTGGGCGACGCCGGCACGATTGCCAGCGATACGGGGCTGAGCGCCACCGTCACCGACACCTCCAAGCAACTGGGCCGGCTGTTCGTCCACCATGCAACGATCGACGCGGGCGAGATCAACGTCGGGGACGCGGTGAAGCTGCACATCGACGTGGAGCGCCGCGCGCGCATCCGTGCCAACCACTCGGCGACGCACCTTCTGCACGAGGCATTGCGGCAGCGGCTCGGCACGCACGTCGCGCAGAAGGGGTCGCTGGTCGCGCCCGATCGCTTGCGCTTCGACGTGTCGCACCCGGTGGCGATGACCGCCGCCGAACTCGCCGATGCCGAAGCCTCGGTAAATGCGCAGATTCGCGGCAACGGCGCGGTGACCACGCGGCTGATGACGCCGGAGGATGCCATCGCCACCGGCGCCATGGCGCTGTTCGGCGAGAAGTATGGCGATGAGGTCCGCGTCGTGTCGATGGGCACGGACGGGCCCGACAACGGCAGGAACGGCACCTACTCGGTCGAGCTGTGCGGCGGCACGCATGTCGGCGCGCTCGGCGATATCGGCCTGTTCAAGGTGGTGGCGGAGGGCGCCGTGTCGTCGGGCGTGCGCCGGGTCGAGGCGCTGACCGGTGAGGCCGCGCGCGCCTATCTCAACGGCCGCGACGACAAGTTGCGCGAAGCGGCGGCGGCGCTGAAATCCTCCCCCGACGAGGTGCCCGCGCGCGTCGCCTCGCTGGTCGAGGACCGGCGCCGGCTGGAACGCGAACTGGCGGACGCGAAAAGACAGCTCGCGCTTGCCGGTGGTGGCGGCGGGGGCGTGCCTGCCGGTCCAGAACAGGTCGGCGGGGTCAACTTCATCGGCCAGGTGCTCGACGGCTTCGAGGCCAAGGGCCTGCGCGGCGCGGTGGACGAGGCCAAGCAGCGGATGGGCTCCGGCGTCGCGGTGCTGGTCGCCGTCAACGACGGGCGCGCGTCGGTCGGCGTCGGGGTGACGGACGATCTGGTCGCGAGCCACAATGCGGTGAACCTGCTCCGCGCCGCCGTCGCGGTGCTGGGTGGCCAGGGCGGGGGCGGCCGTCCGGACATGGCGCAGGGCGGCGGGCCCGACGGCTCCAAGGCTGGCGACGCGGTGGCGGCGGTGCGCGACGCATTGGCGGCCGGCTGACACGCGCCGCTGCGCGGCGTCACTCCGTGCGGCGCAACCGCTTGATCCGCGGCTCCCGCTCCATCGCCGCCTCGCGCCGGATCAGCTGCCGCAGTTCGTCGCGTTTCTCATGGATCGACGCGATTACCGGCCCCATCGCGACGCCCAGATCGACCAGCACCGCCTCCGACAGTTGCAGCGAGCTTTCCAGCGTCTCGGGCACGGCGTCCGTAACCCCGGCCTGATACAGTTCGGCGGCGTGGCGCGCGTCACGGGCACGCGCGATGATCGGCAGGTCGGGCGCCAGTGCCCTTACCCGCCGCGTCAGGCGGGCGGTCAGCACCGGATCGTCCATGGTCAGGATCAGCGCATCGGCACGGGCAAGGTCGAGCCGGTCGATCAACTCGGCCCGCGCGACATCGCCGAACAGCACGGCATAGCCTGCTGCTTGGGCGTCCTTGACCACGTCGATGTCGGCCTCCACCGCCAGATAGCGGCGCTGGTGCACGCTCAGCATGTCCGCGACCAGCCGGCCGACGCGGCCGAAGCCGATGATGACGCTGCCCGATCCTTCCGGATGCTCGGGAGCCGCCGCCTCTCTGGCGCCGCGTTCGATCACCCGCGAAAAGCCGCGTCCGGCCCGCGCCAGCAACGGCGTCAGCGTCAGCCCGATCGCCGTCACCGTCTGCCAGAAGGTCGCGGTGGAAGGCAGGATCAGCCCGGCCTGGGCTGCGGTGCCGAGCACGATCAGCGTCGTCTCCGACGGGCTGCCCATCAACAGCCCGGTTTCGGCCGCCACGCTGCGCGGTGCCTGCGACACCCGAAGCAGCAGGTAGGTGACCAATGCCTTGACCGCGACCACGCCCAGCACCGCCAGCGCAAGCTGCCAAGCATTGGCGGCAATCAGCCTCAGGTCGAGGCTCATGCCCACCGTGATCAGGAACACGCCCAGCGCGAGCCCCTTGAACGGGGCGGTGATCACCTCGACCTCGCTGTGGTAGTCGGTTTCCGCGATCAATAGCCCGGCGAGCAGCGCGCCGACGATCGGTGACAGCCCGGCCGCGGTGGTGGCGACGCTGGCAACGATCACCACCAGCAACGATGCTGCCAGAAACAGCTCGGGGCTCTTGGTGCGTGCCGCCTGCGCGAACAGCCGCGGCAGGAACACGCGTCCGCCCAGATACAGCACCGCCACGGTCAGGCTGCCGCGCACCAGCGTCGCTCCCATGCCCGCCAGGCCCCCCGCCGCCGCCGGACCGATGGCGGCGAGCGCGAAGATGATCGGCACCAGCGCCAGATCCTCGAACAACAGCATGGCAAAGGCGGCGCGCCCCACCGCACTGGTCGTGCCCGCGAGCGGAAGCACCAGCGCGGTCGACGACAGCGCCGCCGCAAAGCCCAATCCCAGCGCCCCGCCCCAGGATTGCCCGAGCAGGTGAAGCGCGATGCCGATCAGGACACCCGAGGCGGTCAGTTCAGCAGCGCCGGTGCCGAACACCAGCCGCCTGAGCGACCAGATCCGCCGGAACGACAACTCCAGCCCGATGGAGAACAGCAGCAGGACGATGCCGAACTCCGCGAACGGCTCGATCGCGTGCGGGTCGGATATGGTGATGTAGTAAAGCCACGGCGCTCGCGCGACGAGCGAGCCGAGGCCCGCGGGCCCGACCAAGATACCGACCAGAATGAACCCGATCACCGGGGTGATTCGGAAGCGGGCAAAGGCGGGGATCACCAGCCCCGCCGCGCCCAAGATCACCAGCGCGTCGCTGAAGCCTTCATTTTCCAAACCGATCGCCATTCGCTCGCGTGTAGCGAGGGAATGGCGATTCGGGTCAGCCGGTTACTGCCAGGCCGACATTTCCTGCTCGAGGTTGGCGCGCACCGCCTCAAAGAACTGTTCGGTGGTCATCCACGGCTGTTCGGGGCCGATCAGGATCGCGAGATCCTTGGTCATCTGGCCCTTCTCGACCGTGGACACGCAGACGCGCTCCAGCGTCTCGGCGAAACGGGTGACGTCCGGCGTGCCGTCGAACTTGCCGCGGAACTTGAGCCCCCCGGTCCAGGCGAAGATCGACGCGATCGGGTTCGTCGAGGTCGCCTTGCCCTGCTGGTGCATGCGGTAGTGGCGGGTAACGGTGCCGTGCGCGGCTTCCGCCTCGATCGTCTTGCCGTCCGGCGTCATCAGCACCGAGGTCATTAATCCCAGCGAGCCGAAGCCCTGCGCTACCTGGTCCGACTGGACGTCACCGTCGTAGTTCTTGCACGCCCAAACGAACTCGCCCGACCATTTCAGCGCGGAGGCGACCATGTCGTCGATCAGGCGATGCTCATAGACGATGCCCGCTTCCTGGAACTGCTCCTTGAACTCGCCCTCGAACACCTCGGCGAAGATGTCCTTGAAGCGGCCGTCATAGGCCTTGAGGATCGTGTTCTTGGTTGACAGGTACAGCGGCCACTTGCGGCCCAGGCTGTAGTTCATACTGGCGCGGGCGAAATCGCGGATCGAATCGTCGAGGTTGTACATCCCCATCGCGACGCCGGCGGAGGGGAAGTCGAACACCTCGTGCTCGATGGTCTGGCCGTCCCGGCCTTCCCACTTCATGGTCAGCTTGCCCGCGCCCGGCACCTTGAAGTCGGTCGCCTTGTACTGGTCGCCGAACGCATGGCGGCCGACCACGATGGGATGGGTCCAGCCAGGGATCAGGCGGGGCACGTTCTGGATCACGATGGGCTCGCGGAAGATCACGCCGCCCAGGATGTTGCGGATGGTGCCGTTGGGCGACTTCCACATCTTCTTGAGGTTGAACTCCTCGACGCGCTGCTCGTCGGGGGTGATGGTGGCGCACTTCACGCCGACGCCATAGCGCTGGATCGCCTTGGCGCTGTCCACCGTCACCTTGTCGTCGGTGGCATCGCGATGCTCCACGCCGAGGTCGTAGTAATCGAGATCGATGTCGAGGTACGGCTTGATCAGGCGCTCGCGGATCCATTCCCAGATGATCCGCGTCATCTCGTCGCCGTCGATCTCCACGACCGGCGTCTTTACCTTGATCTTCGCCATGCTTGCTCGTCCTTTCGGAGGGAGGGGTTTGCCGTGGCCCTACGGGACCGGGCGGCGGGGATCAACCGTGACGGCCGGGCGGGAGCCGTGCGCGCGGGGCGAGGGCGCGTGCGGCGTTGTGCAGGCTGCGGCAGCGGGGTACACGGGTGGGATGACTTCGCTTGAAAAGCCGCCTGTGGCGACCACCAACGTCAAGTGGCGCTTCCCCGACGTCCATCCCGAAGGCCGCAAATATGTCGCCATCGCGGTCGGTCTTACCCTCCTGGCGACTATGGTGACCAAGGTGCTGTTCTGGCCTTTCGTCGGTATCACCTTGTGGGTGGCGACCTTCTTCCGCGATCCCATCCGCACCACGCCGACCGGCGACGGCCTGATCATCGCGCCGGCCGATGGCCTGGTGACGATGATCCAGCGTGTGCCGGTGCCGCGCGAGCTCGTCGCCGAGCTGGGTGAGACATCCATGGTTCGGGTGTCGATCTTCATGTCGGTGTTCGACGTTCACATCAACCGCACGCCGATCGCCGGCACCATCCGCCAGGTGGTCTATATCTCGGGCAAGTTCCTCAATGCCGATCTCGACAAGGCAAGCGACGAGAACGAGCGCCAGCACATTGTTGTCGAAGGACGCGATGGCCGCCGCATCGGCTTCACCCAGATCGCCGGCCTGGTGGCGCGGCGCATCGTGCCGTTCGTCAAGCCGGGCGACATGGTCGCGACCGGACAGCGGATCGGCCTGATCCGCTTTGGCAGCCGCGTGGACGTGTTCCTGCCCGACGACATCGCGCCGCAGGTCACGCTGGGGCAGCGCACGCTGGCCGGCGAGACGGTGGTCGGCCGCGTCGGCGGCACGCCCGTGGTCGGCGTGGCGCAGTGATGCCACTGCCCGAACGCCGCCGATCCGGGCTGCGACGGCGTCCGGTGCGCGGCTTGCCGCTGCGGGCGGTCGCACCGAATGCGGTCACTGCGCTTGCCCTGTGCTCGGGGCTGAGCGGCGTGCGCTTTGCCATCGGTGGCGAGTGGCAACGCGCGGTGGCGATGATCATGATCGCCGGCGTGCTCGACGGGATCGACGGCCGCATCGCCCGGCTGCTGCATGGGGAGAGCCGATTCGGCGCCGAGCTCGATTCGCTCTCCGATGCGATCTCGTTCGGCGTCGCGCCCGCGCTGATCCTGTATCTCTGGTCGCTTGCCGCACTGCCGCGATTCGGGTGGATGTGCGCGCTGTTGCTGGCGGTGTTCTGCGCGCTACGGCTGGCGCGGTTCAACGCCAAGATCGACGAAAGCGAACAGCCGCACAAATCCGCCGGCTTCCTGACCGGCGTGCCCGCACCAGCCGGAGCCGCGCTGGCGATGCTGCCCATGTATCTGTGGTTCTGGACCGACGAGCCGCGGATCGCCTCGCCGTATCTGGTCGGGCCGTGGGTCGCCTTTGTTGCGATCCTGATGGTATCCAGCGTCGCGACCTTCAGCTGGTCCTCACTGCGGCTGCGGCGCAACGTTCGTTTCGAGGCGATCGCCCTGGTCGTGCTGCTCGGCGCCGCGCTGGTGTCGGCGCCGTGGCACACACTCAGCCTGGCGGTGATCGCCTATCTGGCGACGCTGCCGTTCAGCATCGCCAGCTATGCGCGGGTCAAGCGGCTGCGCGAAGCCGGGCCGCTGCCGGCGGCACCGGCGCGGACGCCCAACGCCTGACGGCGATCCGGCGCTCGGCGATCGCCAAGGACCGGAGCGGCGCGAAGCTGGGTTCAAGGTGACCGGACGCAAGGCTGGCGATCCGGCGCCATTGCGGCACCACCATCGCGGCGATCACGCCGGCCGACGTTGCCAACGCTCCACCGAAAATCAGCACACTCAAAATAGCAACCATGTTCGCCTCCCTGACGCGAACTTATTGTGGATAAGTCCGCCAACTCACACATTCAGCCGTTGTTCCCGCCGCTCACCGGAAAAGCACTAATCCTGCGCCGTTTAGCGCGAGAGCATGCGCGATCCCGACTCCGCAACCTTGCTATGGGCCCGCTATGTTCCGGTTGCGTTCTTGGGTCAAGTGGTTGCGCTACGTCGCCCGATCGATTAAAGGCTCGCGCTCAACCCGCATGGGAAGCAACATAGCCCGGTGCGCACGGCCAAACGGTCGCGCGTCATCCGCTTCCCAGAGGCTCAACCGGAAGGAGTTATCCCTATGGCGGCACCTGTCGTTACCATGCAGCAGCTCATCGAGACTGGTGCGCACTTCGGACACCAGACGCATCGCTGGAACCCGAAGATGAAGCCCTACATTTTCGGCGACCGCAACGGCGTCCACATCCTCGACCTGTCGCAGACGGTGCCGCTGTTCGCGCGTGCCCTCGATTTCGTCAGCTCGGCCGTTGCCGGCGGTGGCAAGGTGCTGTTTGTGGGCACCAAGCGTCAGGCGCAGGAACCGATCGCGGACGCGGCGCGCCGCTCGAATCAGCATTTCGTCAACCACCGCTGGCTGGGCGGCATGCTCACCAACTGGAAGACGATCTCCAATTCGATCAAGCGCATGAAGAGCCTGGAGGAGCAGCTGTCGGGCGACACCCACGGCCTCACCAAAAAGGAAGTGCTGCAGCTCACTCGCGAGCGCGACAAGCTGGAGCTGTCGCTGGGCGGCATCCGCGACATGGGCGGCATTCCGGACGTGATGTTCGTGATCGACGCCAACAAGGAAGAGCTGGCGATCAAGGAAGCCAACACGCTCGGCATCCCCGTGGTCGCGATCCTCGATTCGAACGTGTCGCCTGAAGGTATTGCGTTCCCGGTGCCGGCGAACGACGACGCGAGCCGCGCGATCCGCCTGTATTGCGAGGCGATCGCCATTGCCGCCACCCGTGGCGGCCAGGAGCAGCAGCAGCGTCGCGGCGTTGATCTCGGCGCCATGGACGCGCCGCCGGTCGAGGAAGCGCTTGGCACCGACGTGGCCATTGACGCCGACGTCAACATGGAGGGCCATGTGCTCGCCGCTGCGGCTGCGGAGGGCGAGCGTCAGATCGACGCCTGAGCCGCGCGTCAAACCGTGATGCGGGCGGGGTGGAGTGATGCTCTGCCTCGCCCGCACTTACATTCAGAATAAAGGATAGCGACATGGCCGATATCACGGCAGCGATGGTCAAGGACCTGCGCGAAAAGAGCGGCGCAGGCATGATGGACTGCAAGAAGGCGCTGAACGAGACGTCCGGCGATATGGACGCGGCAATGGATTGGCTGCGCACCAAGGGCCTTGCCGCCGCGCAGAAGAAGTCGAGCCGCACCGCGGCCGAAGGGCTGGTCGGCGTTGCCGTCGCGGGCACCCGTGGCGCGGCGGTGGAGGTGAACTCCGAAACCGACTTCGTGGCCAAGAACGACCAGTTCCAGCAGTTCGTCCGCGAAGTCACGCAGCTGGCGCTCGCCACCGGCGGCGACGTCGAGGCGCTGAAGGGCGAGACGATGCCGTCGGGCACCACCGTCGCCGAAGTGCTGACCAACAACATCGCGACGATCGGTGAGAACCAGTCGCTGCGCCGCGCCAAGCGGCTTGAAGTGTCCAAGGGCGCGGTGGTGGCCTATGTCCACAACCAGCAGTCGGCCGGCCTCGGCAAGATCGGCGTCCTGGTGGCGCTCGAATCGGAAGCATCGGACGATGTCCTGCAGGGCCTGGGCAAGCAGCTCGCCATGCACATCGCCGCCGCTTTCCCCAAGGCGCTCAACGAGGAAGACCTGGACGAGGCCGAGATCGAGCGCGAGCGCGCGATCGCGACCGAAAAGGCGGCCGAGTCGGGCAAGCCTGCCGACATCATCGCGAAGATGGTCGAAGGCGGCATTGCCAAGTACCGCAAGGAGCACGCGCTGGTCAGCCAGCTGTTCGTGATGGACGGCAAGACCAAGATCAGCGACGTCGTCGCCAAGGCTGGCAAGGACGCGGGCACGCCCATCGTGCTCAAGGATTATGTCCGTTTCCAGCTGGGCGAGGGCATCGAGCGCGAGACCAGCGACTTCGCGGCCGAAGTCGCCGCCGCGTCGGGCGTTCCGCAGAACGCCTGATCGTGCAAACGGTTACCGCCGGCCGGCTCTCTGCTGGCCGGCGGTGAGCCCACGCGGTCCTGGTTGTGCGAACAGCGGGCTTTGCCTAAGGTCTCCGCCGCCCTGCCTCCTAAGAACATCGGAATCCATGACTCCCGCGCCGCGCTTTAAACGAATCCTGCTCAAGCTGTCGGGCGAGGTGCTGATGGGGGAGGGTGGCCTCGCCATCGATCCCGTGATCACGGCGCGCGTCGCAGGCGAGATCGCCGACGTCCGCAACGCCGGTTACGAGCTGTGCATCGTTGTCGGCGGCGGCAACATCTTCCGTGGCCTGTCGGCTGCGGCAAAGGGCATCGAGCGCGCGACGGCCGACTATATGGGCATGCTGGCGACGGTGATGAACGCACTTGCGGTGCAGAACGCGCTGGAGCAGATCGGCGTCGACACGCGCGTCCAGTCCGCGATTCCCATGGCCAGCGTCTGCGAACCCTTTATCCGCCGCCGTGCCGAGCGCCACCTGGAGAAGGGTCGCGTGGTGATCTTCGCCGCCGGGGTGGGCAGCCCGTTCTTCACCACCGACAGCGGCGCGGCGCTGCGCGCGGCGGAGATGAAGTGCGACGCGCTGTTTAAGGGCACCAGCGTCGACGGCGTCTACGACGCCGACCCCAAGAAGGTGCCGGGCGCAACCCGCTACGAGACGGTGACCTTTTCCAAGGTCCTGTCCGACGACCTCAAGGTGATGGACGCGAGCGCCATCGCCCTTTGCCGTGACAACAACATTCCGATCGTAGTCTTCAACATCCGCGAACACGGCAACTTCGCCGCCGTGCTGGCGGGCAATGGCGTTTCCACGATCGTGCAGAACCAGGAGACAGCCGATGCCGGCCTATGACAAGGCAGACCTTGAGCGCCGCATGAGCGGTGCCACCGAATCGCTCAAGCATGACCTGGGCGGCCTGCGCACCGGTCGCGCCTCCACCACGCTGCTCGAGCCGGTGACGGTCGAGGTCTATGGCAGCCACATGCCGCTCAACCAGGTCGCCACCGTGTCCGCGCCAGAGCCACGCATGCTGTCGGTGCAGGTGTGGGACAAGTCCAACGTCGGGCCGGTCGAAAAGGCGATCCGGTCGGCCGGTCTCGGCCTCAACCCGATCAACGATGGCCAGACGCTGCGCCTGCCGATCCCCGATCTGACGGAGGAGCGTCGCAAGGAACTCGCCAAACTCGCCGGCCAGTATGCCGAAAAGGCGCGCATCGCCGCCCGCAACGTGCGCCGCGACGGCATGGACAACCTCAAGACCGACGAGAAAAAGGGCGTGATCTCCGAAGACGAGCGCAAGCGCCACGAGGTGGAGGTGCAGAAGCTGACCGACAGCACCATCGCCGACATCGATGCCGCCGCTTCGGCCAAGGAAAAGGAAATCCTCGGCAAGTGAGCCCGGCTGCCGCCTCGGCGCCGACAGCTGCCACGGCGGGCGGGGCGGTGCCGCGCCACGTCGCCATCATCATGGATGGCAACGGTCGCTGGGCGAAGAAGCGCCATCTCCCCCGTTTTGCCGGTCACAAGGCGGGCGTGGAGGCGGTGCGCAAGGTCGCCCGCGCCGCGCGGGCGTTGGGGATCGAGGCGCTGACGCTGTACGCCTTCTCGTCGGAGAACTGGCGCCGCCCGGAACAGGAAGTCAGCGACCTGATGGGGCTGCTGCGCCTGTTCATCCGCAGCGACATCGAGGAGCTGGTGCGCGACAACGTGCGGCTACGGGTGATCGGCGGCTACCGCCGGTTCGCGCCCGACCTGGTGGCGCTAATCGATGGCGCGGTGGCACGCACCGCCACCAACACCGGTCCGCTGCTGGTGATCGCACTCAACTATGGCGCGCAGGCCGAGCTTGCCGCGGTGGCCCGGCGACTGGCGCTGGCGGTGCGGGATGAAGGCCTCGATCCGGCGACGATCGATGCGGCGGCGATCGAGGAGGAACTCGACACGCGCGACCTTCCCCCGCTCGACCTGGTGATCCGCACATCGGGCGAACAGCGCTTGTCCAACTTCCTCCTCTGGCAGGCGGCCTATGCCGAGCTGTTGTTCGTGGACACGCTGTGGCCCGATTTCGAGGGCGAAGCGCTTGCGGCCGCGGTGGACGCCTTCGGCCAGCGCCAGCGCCGCTACGGTGGGCTGTGACCGGAACCGCCGGTTCATCGCGATCCTCCGAACTGGTTCTGCGCTCGCTCAGCGGGGTGGCGATGATCGCGGTGGCGGTGCTCGCGCTTTACATCGGCGGCTTCGCCTTTTGGCTGCTGGCGGTGGTGCTGGGGCTGGTGATGGTCGCCGAATGGGCTGACCTTCACGGTGTTTCCGCGAGCCACAAGCGGCTGGCGCAGTACAGCCTGTTTGCGGCGCTGGCGCTGATGTGCCCCCCGCCGGGCGCGGGTCCCGGGTTCCTGACGCTGGGGCTGCTGGTGGGCGCGGCTTTCTTCATCGTGATCGTCACCAACCGGCCGATGCTCGCGCTTGGCACGATCTATGTCGGCCTGCCGGTGCTGTCGCTGCTGCTGATCCGCCACCAGAAGGAAGGCGTGGTGTTCACGCTTTGGGCGCTGGCGCTGGTGTGGGCGACCGACATTGGCGCCTATTTCGCCGGCCGCACGATCGGCGGACCCAAGCTCGCGCCCGCGGTCAGTCCCAACAAGACGTGGGCGGGGCTCGCGGGCGGGGTGGTGCTCGCCTCGCTGTTCGGGGCGGCGATGCATGGCTGGGCCGGGTTGCCGCTTCGCATGACGCTGGCGACGCCGGGACTGGCGGTGATCGCGCAGGGCGGCGACCTCTACGAAAGCTGGCTCAAGCGCCGCGCGGGCGTCAAGGATAGCGGTACGCTGATCCCCGGACACGGCGGTGCGCTCGACCGGCTCGACGGCATCGTGCCCGTTGCGCCGATCGCCGCGTTGCTGGTGATATTGCCGCACTTCTATCCATGAGAACCGTTACCATCCTCGGCGCGACCGGCTCTGTCGGCACCTCGACGCTCGACCTCGTCGAGCGGGAGCCCGAGCGTTTCCGCGTCAAGGCGCTCACCGCCAATTGCGATGTCGAGGGGCTCGCGCGAGCGGCGATCCGCACCCGCGCCGACCTGGCCGTCGTTGCCGATGAGGCGTGCCTGCCTGCATTGCGCGCTGCCCTCGCGGGCACGGGGATCGCCTGCGCGGGCGGCGCCGATGCGGTGTGCGAAGCGGCCGCGTCTGGCGCCGACTGGACCATGGGCGCGATCGTGGGATGCGCCGGATTGAAGCCGGTGATGGCGGCGATCGGGCAGGGAGGCACCGTGGTGCTCGCCAACAAGGAGCCGCTGGTGTCGGCGGGCGAGGTCATCCTGGCGGCGGCCCGCGCGTCCGGCGCGACGCTGCTCCCGGCCGACAGCGAGCACAACGCGATCTTCCAGTGCTTCGACGCCGGCCGGCCGGAGGCGATCCGCCGCATCATCCTCACCGCCAGCGGCGGGCCGTTCCGCGACCGCTCGACCGAGGCGATGCGCGACGTCACGCCCGCGCAGGCGGTGACGCATCCCAATTGGTCGATGGGCGCCAAGATCTCCGTCGATTCCGCCACCTTGTTCAACAAGGGGCTGGAACTGATCGAGGCGGCGCGGCTGTTCCCCATTCCGCATCAGCGGATCGAGATCGTGATCCACCGCCAGTCGGTGATCCATTCGCTCGTCGATTATGTCGACGGCTCGATGCTGGCGCAGCTTGGGCCGTCCGACATGCGCGTGCCGATCGCGCACACGCTAGCCTGGCCTGACCGCATGGCAACGCCGATGGCGCCGCTCGACCTGGTGGCGATCGGCCGGCTCGACTTCGAAGCGCCCGATCCTGAGCGCTTCCCCGCCCTTGCTCTCGCCCGCGAGGCGCTGGAAGCGGGAGGCGCACGGCCTGCCATCCTCAACGCCGCCAATGAAGTCGCGGTGGCGGCCTTCATCGCCGGCCACATCCGCTTCCTCGAAATTGCCGCAATCGTCGCCGATACGCTGTCGCGCTATGACCCGCCGGCCCCGGGCAGCGTCGACGCGGTGCTTGCCGTCGATGCGGAGGCGCGGCGGCTGGCCGGTGAACGCGTGAAGGAAGGCGTGATTTGATCCAAAGTCCCGGCCTGCTGCTGACGATCGTCGCCTTTGCGCTGATCATCGCACCGCTGGTCTTCGTGCACGAGCTCGGCCATTATCTTGCGGGACGACTGTTTGGGGTAAAGGCGGAGGCCTTCTCCATCGGTTTCGGCCGGGAGATCGCCGGCTTTACCGACCGTCGGGGCACGCGCTGGAAGCTTGGCTGGCTGCCGCTCGGCGGCTATGTCCGCTTTGCCGGCGACATGAACCCCGCCAGCCAGCCCGATGCCGCCTGGCTCGCGCTGCCGGCCGAAGAGCGTAACCGCACCTTTCAGGCAAAGCCCGTGTGGCAGCGCGCGATCATCGTTGCGGCTGGCCCGGTGGTGAACTTCCTGGTCGCGGTCGCGATCCTCGGCGGCTTCGCGGTGGCGTTCGGCGACGTGCGCATGCCGCCGGTGGTTCACGCGCTGGAGCCCGGCAGCCCGGCGGCGCTGGCGGGATTGCAGCCCGGTGACCGGGTGACGGCGCTGGGTGGCCGCTCGATCGACACCTTCGACCAAATGGTCCGTTACGTGCGGCTGCGTGCGGGCGAGACGATCCGTGTGGACCTGGTGCGCGGCACGCAGCCGTTGAGCCGCGCCATCACCGTCGGCACCGATCGCCAGCGCGACCGGTTCGGCAACGAATTCGCGATGGGCCGGCTCGGAATCGCCGGTGGCAAGCCGGTGCTGGTGCCGGTGCGCTGGTGGCAGGCGCCGGCCGTGGGCGTGCGCCAGACCGCTGAAGTGACCCGCTTCATTGTCGATACGCTTGGCCAGTTCGTGACCGGCCGTCGTTCGATCAAGGAGATGAGCGGCCCGATCGGCACCGCGCGCGTCGCCGGCGAGCAATTGTCGCTCGGCCTCGTCGACTTCGTCGGGCTCGCGGCGCTGATCTCCATCAATCTCGGGTTCATCAACCTGCTGCCAGTTCCCATGCTCGATGGCGGACACCTGCTTTTCTACGCGGTGGAAGCGGTAAGGCGGCGGCCGCTGGAGCCGCGGGTTCAGGAGTGGGCGTTCCGCGGCGGACTGGCCGCCTTGCTGGCGCTGATGCTGATGGTCACGGTCAATGATCTCGGCGCGGTTGGATTGTGGAAGAACCTGGCCGGGTTGATTGGGTGACCGGCTTGGGGCAGGGCGGACAAACAGGGGCTGTTGCGGCTTCTTGGGGTGGGTTTTGTGGCATTGATGAACGGTAATGTTGGTGCGCGCGCTGGCGCTTTTCTGCTGGCGAGCACCATGCTTTCCGGCGTTCCGGCGCTGGCGCAAACCGCGCCTGGGGCACCTGGCGCAGGCGCTGCCTCTGCCGGGGTAACGGCACCCGTCGCCGCGCCGGTTCAGCAGCGGACGATCAAGTCGCTCCGCGTCGAGGGCTCCCAGCGGATCGAGCCCGAAACGGTCCTGTCCTATACCAAGCTCCGGGTGGGCGAGGCGTACACCAACGAAACGCTTGATCAGGCGATCAAGGATCTTCTCGCCAGCGAACTGTTCGCCGACGTCAGCATCGCCGGCGCGGAGACGGGGGACGTCGTGGTCCGCGTTCGCGAGAACCCGATCATCAATCGCGTCATCCTGGAAGGCAACAAGCGGCTCAAGAGCGACAAGATCACCAAGGAGATCAAGCTCAAGCCGCGCCAGATCTTCACCCGCACCGCCGTGCGCCAGGACGTGGCGCGCATCGTCGAGCTCTACCGCCGCCAGGGGCGCTTCGCCGCGGTGGTATCGCCCAAGCAGGTCAGCCTCGACCAGAACCGCGTCGACGTGGTGTTCGAGATCAACGAAGGCCCCAAGTCCAAGGTCCGCCAGATCAACATCATCGGCAACGAGGAGTTCTCGGACGACCGCTTGCGCGGCGAGATGTACACCAAGCAGTCGCGCTGGTTCCGCCTGCTGTCGTCGGCGACCAGCTACGACCAGGACCGGCTCGCGGCCGACCAGCAGAAGCTGCGGCAATTCTACCTGACGCAGGGCTATGCCGACTTCCGTGTCACCTCCGCGGTCGCCGAGCTGACCCCCGACAAGCGCGACTTCATCATCACCTATGTGGTGGAAGAGGGGAAGCGCTACCACTTTGGCGACGTCACGGTGGACAGCGAAATCCGCGATTTCGACAACACAAAGCTCGCGGCAAGCCTGCCGATGAAGAAGGGCGACTGGTACAACGCCAAGCAGGTCGAGGATTCGATCGATGCCCTCGGCCAGTCGGCCGGCCTGTTCGGGTACGCCTTCACCGACGTGAACCCGGAGTTCGTGCCCGACCACGAAAACCTGACCATGTCGGTCAATTTTCACATCGCCCAGGCGCAGCGCAGCTACATCGAGCGGGTGGAGATCAGCGGCAACACCCAGACGCAGGACAAGGTCATCCGCCGCGAAATCCGCCTGGCGGAAGGGGATGCGTTCAACAGCTTCCAGATCAAGCGCAGCCAGGACCGCATCAACAGCCTCGGCTATTTTCAGGACAAGCTGGAGATCAAGCAGAACCCCGGCAGCGCTCCGGACCGGGTGGTGCTGGAAACCAACGTCGAGGAAAAGTCGACCGGCGAGCTTCAGCTGTCCGCCGGCTATTCGAGCCTCGAGCGGTTCATTATCCAGGCGAACGTCACACAGCGCAACTTCCGCGGCAAGGGCCAGGAGCTGCGCGCCGGCGTCAATTATTCCAGCTATTCGAAGTCGGTTGAGCTTGGCTTCACCGAGCCGTACCTGTTCGACAAGAACATAGCGGTCGGCGTCGACCTGTTCCGCCGCGACTACAATTCCTTCAACTACATCGGCAGCGATCGCCAGACCACCTATTCGCAGGTGTCGACCGGCTTCCAGATCCGCGCGGGCGTGCCGCTCACCGAATACTGGTCGCTATCGGGGCGCTACGGCCTCAGCTATGACAAGGTCGGGCTCGATCGCGCCTCGTTCTTCACTGACAACAATGCCGACGGGCTGCGCGGCAACAGCCCCACGGATACCTGCGACCCCCTGCAGGCCGGCCGCTACCTTTGCGAAGCGATCGGCAATCGCCTGACCTCTTCGGTCGGCTATTCGCTGATCTACGACAGCCTCAACAGCCGCCTGCGTCCGACAGCGGGTTCGCGCTTCACGTTCAGCCAGGATTTCGCGGGCCTCGGCGGTGACGTGAAATATATCCGCACCCGCATCGAAGGCGCGAAATACTGGGGTATCGGGAGCGGGTTCGTGTTCTCGGTGCTGGGCGAAGGCGGCTACATCCGCTCGCTGGAAAAGAGCCGCGGCGCCGGCATCGACCGGGTGCGGATCACGGATCGCTTCTACCTCGGCGAGCCGCAGTTCCGCGGGTTCGACATCCGCGGCGTCGGCCCGCGCGTACAGCGCATCGGCTATACGACCGACACCAAGACAGGCGCGCAGGTCCTGATCACCGATCGCGACCAGATCGTCGACGACGCGCTGGGTGGCGACGCCTATTACCTGGCGCGGGCGGAGCTGGAACTACCGCTCGGCTCGGGAGCGCGTGAACTGGGGCTGCGGCCGTCCATCTATGTGCAGATGGGCAGCCTGTTCAGCATCACCCGGCCACTGCCCACCGCCAACTTCCCGGTCGACGCCAACGGTGTGGTGCAGCCACTCTTCACGCGCATATCGGACACGGATGGCAATCCGCTGTTCACCGTGCCGGTGACCGATACGACCAATCCCGGAGCGGTGACGCCGTGCTCCATCGGGTACAGCGCCACGCTCGCGGGCTGCCCGACGACGGGGACCGCCAACTCGCCATACGGAACGACCACGCCGCCGTTCAAGGAAGTGTTCTACGGCAGCACCGCCCGGCCACGGATCTCCGTCGGCGTCGGCGTCAACTGGAATTCGCCGTTCGGCCCGCTCCGCATCGACGTCGCCAAGGCGCTGGTCACCCAGCCCGGCGACGACCCTAAGCTCGTGACGTTCAACGTAGGGACCCAGTTCTGATGACCATGATCAACAAGCTTCTGCTTGCGGCCGCGCTGACCGCGCCGGCCGCGCTGACCGCCGCGCCGGCCAATGCCCAGGTGTCCGGCGTTGCCGTTGCCGATTTTCAGGCGGCGATCGGCAACACGCGCGCGTTCCAGACCGCGCGCACGCAGCTCCAGGCCACCTACAAGACCCAGCTCGACCAGGCGCAGACGCGCAGCACCGCGATCAATGCCGAACTCCAGCCGCTGGTCACCGCCTATCAGACGGCCGCCGCCGCGCCGAACGCCAACGAGGCGACGCTGCGCACCCAGGCACAGACCATCCAGACGCGCCAGAACGCCGCGAATCAGGAGCTCGGCCGACTGACCCAGCCCTATCAGCGCGCGCAGGCTTATGTGGTGGAGCAGATCGAGGCGCAGCTCAACACGGCGGTCCAGAACGTGGTGCGCGCGCGCAACGTCGCCGTGCTGCTCCGTCCGGAGGCGATCACCCTGGTCGGTCAGCCGAGCGTCGACATCACGGCTGCGATCACCACCGAACTCGACCGGTTGGTGCCGACGGTGAACACCAACGTGCCCGCCAACTGGCAGCCCGGGCAGCAGCCGCGCGCCACGGGTGCCGCGCCCGCGGCCAGCACGCGTCCTGCAACCGGCACGCGGCCGGCAACGAACTCGCGCAACCAGGGCCGGTGAGCGCTTCCGACAGCGGCACCGCCGCGCCCGTCCGGTCGAGCGGTCCGCTCGACATTGGGCGGGTGATGGCGGCGCTGCCGCATCGCTACCCCATGCTCCTCGTCGACCGCGTCGAGGAGCTGGTGCCCGACCAGTCGATCGCCGCGATCAAGGCGGTGACGATCAACGAAGGCTTCTTCCAGGGGCACTTTCCGGGGCGGCCGATCATGCCGGGCGTGCTGATCGTGGAGGCGCTGGCGCAGGCGGCGGGCATCCTTGCCGTTGAATCGCTGGGCCTCGCAGGTTCCGGCAAGCTGGTCTATTTCATGGCTATCGACGGGGCCAAGTTCCGCAAGCCGGTGGAACCGGGCGTGCTGCTTCGGCTCGAAGCGTCGTTCGTGCAGAAGCGGGCCAGCGTGTGCAAGTTCGCAGGGATTGCGAAGATCGATGGCCAAGTGGTTGCGGAGGCTAACTTCACCGCCATGATCGCCGATCCTCCAAAGGTGGCATAGGTGCGACCTTTGTGACCTTTGACATTGGCGTGCCGCTCCCCTAGGGCCGCGCCTTCCTTCGGCTGGTCGGTAACCAGCCATTCCGGAGCAAAGCAATGAAGACCGATACCCATCCCGATTACCACATGATCAAGGTCCAGATGACCGACGGCACCGTGTTCGAGACCCGCTCCACATGGGGCAAGGAAGGCGACACCATGCAGCTCGACATCGATCCGCTGGCGCATCCCGCCTGGACCGGCGGCAACCAGCGCCTGCTGGACGCAGGCGGCCAGGTGGCACGCTTCAACAAGCGCTTTGGCGGGGGCTTGACGCTCCGCAAGTGAGCGCCGTTAACCTCATCTTAGTCGCCGAAGGATAGCGTCCGCTGCATGTTCGCGGCGGAGTTCGAACCAGCTGACAACGAAGGCCGACGTCGCTCCGCGCGTGCGTCGGTCGCTTTGGAGGCTGGTCTCGGCATGTTCGGCCAGCGTCGCACACTGTGCAAGGTGGTCGACATATCGATCCACGGCGCGCGGTTGCAGACCTATTCGGGTATGAAAAAGGGCAGCACCATTTGGCTGAGCCTGCCGCACGTCGGGCACGTCGCCGCGGAGGTGAAGTGGGCAGATGACTTCGTCGCCGGCTGTCAGTTCCAGCGCCCGCTCGACACCGAGAAGTTCGAACAACTGCTTCAGACCAACGGCGCCGTGAAGCGCTGAACACGTTTGGCGAGAGGGATGCGCTCGCATGGGTTGCAGCCGTCTCCCAGGGCTGTCCACTTGATCGCGAAGCCCGTCAGCTGTCGCGAGGTACCGCCGTATTCCAGCTGATAGCGCCACTCGGGCAGTAGCTGCGGCGGCCCTTCCGGTCGGCAATCCGCGCGACCGATCGTCAAGCAACGGCAACACTGAACCATGTTGTCCCGGTCCACAGCGGCACGGGACAAGGGGTAGCAACGCGGCTTGCGGCGGAGTGCGCCGGCAGTTCTCTCCTGGCCACCGGAACTAGGTGGTGCGCGCCATGCTGGCCCCTCCAGGAGGGGCGACACCATGACATCAGCCGCCCCGAAGGATGTGATCGTGATAGGAGGGTCGGCAGGCAGCGGCGCAATTCTCGGAACGCTGATCGCAGACCTGCCCGCAGACTTGCCCGCCAGTGTCTTCATCAGCACGCATATTCCGGCGAACTCGCCGGGGTTCCTGTCCGAGCTCCTCCAAAGCCGGGCCAACATACCGGTGTCGGAGGCGATCGATGCCCAGCCAATCGAGCGCGGACATGTGTATGTGGCGGTGCCCGACCGGCACCTCATGCTGTTCGACAGTACCATTTGGCTCGGCAAGGGGCCGCGCGAGAACATGGCCCGCCCCGCCATCGATCCGCTGTTTCGCTCGGCTGCGGTCGCCTATGGGTCACGGTGGTCGGTGTTCTGCTGACCGGCATGCTGAACGACGGCACTCCCGGGCTACACGCGATTGAGGCGTGCGGCGGTAGGGCGGCAGTCCAGAGCCGATGGACGCCGAAGCCGAGCAGATGCCGGTCGCCGCGCTGGAGACTGCGGGCGTGGATCACGTCGCATTGCAGCCGATCTCGGCCGCCTGCTGGTGAGCATCGTTCCACCGCCCATCTCCTGGAACGGCCAGCCCTGCGCCTTCCCTGGTGTCGGCAGGCAAGGACCCGTCCCCACCGTGGTCGCCATGCAGTAGCGGCAGTCGCCCTTGCCGGTAAAGGTTGCGGTCGATGGCAAGCCGATCGACCCGAACCAAATCTATGTCGGCGGTTCCGATGACCTCATCACGAACGAGGACGCGCGCATCCGCACGCGCGTCGTCACGGACCCGTCGGGCACTGCGGCACGATCAACAGCCTGCTGATTTCCCTTGCCGAGCATGCCCGTGACCGCACGATTGCGGTGCTGCTCGATGGCCTCGGCACCGACGGAACCGCCGGCGTCACCGCAACCAAGAAGCTTGGCGGCCCGTCGATCGCCGAAGTTGCCGAGGGCGGCGCCCCGGAGGGGGATGATGGCGTCGGGCCGCTCGGCGTGGTCGACCTGCGCTTGCCGGTGCAGGACATCGCGCTGCACATCCCCCGGTACGCCGAAAACATCGCCAATCCCGCCGCGCACGAAGATGCCGGGCAGATCGCCGCCGACGTCTAGGCGCAGATCACCAAGATCGCCACCGTTCTGCGCAACGTCACCAGCAACGATTTCCACGGCTACAAGCGAGGGACGTTCGTCCGGCGGGTGCAGCGGCGGATGCAGGTCCTTCAGGTCGATAGCATGGCCGCCCATGTCGCGCGTCTGGGGGAAGATCGGAGCGAGGTGTAGAACCTGTTTTCAGGACCTGCTGATCGGCGTCACCCAGTTCTTCCGCGATCCCGCCGAGTTCGAGGCGCTGGCCCGCGAGATCCCGCGCCCGTTCGAAGGCAAGGGGCCGGGCGAGCAGGTCCGCGTGTAGGTGCTGGGCTTCGCCACGGGAGAGGAGGCCTGTTCGATCGCCATTCTGCTGCGCGAGCACATGGCGACGCTGAACAATCCGCCCCAGGCCCAGATCTTCGCCACGATCTCGACGCACGGGCGCTCAACCAACGAGGAGCTGCAGTCGGTCAACAGCGAGCTCAGCCACCGCGTGTCCGAGCTGGAGCGGACCAACTGCGACCTCAAGAACCTGCTGGTGGCTACCCAGATCGCCGCCGTGTTCCTCGACCACGACCTGCGCGTGCGCAACTTCCCGCGGGTTGCGGCCGAGATTTTTCACCTGCTTGCGATCGACGTTGACCGCCCGATCGACCACGCCGTCTCGCGCGTGGACTATCCGGAACTGCTGAACGATCTTCACAGCGTGCTGAAGACGCCGGTGCCGGTCGAGCGCGAGGTGGTGGACCGGGTGCGCGACCGGCATTTCGCGGTTCGCGTGCTGCCGTACCGGAATACGGACAATTACATCAGCGGGCGGTGGTGACGTTCACCGACCTCACCGCGCTCCACAAGGCCGAAGACGCGATGAGGACAAGCGAAGAGCGCTACCGCGGCTTCGTCGGGCGTTTGAGCACGCGCGCGACGATTGGACCGAATACATTCAGGAGTTCCGTTCGCTCCACTCGGACGGGTCGGTGCATTGGCTATCGGCACGGGAAACCTTCCTGTACGACCACGATGGCACGCCGGTCCGGATGATCGGCGCGATGGATCGACGCGACCCAAGCGCGCGAGTTGCAGCAGCGGAAGGAAGTGCTGGTCGCCGAACTCCAGCACCGCACCCGCAACCTGATGGGGGTGGTTCGATCCATGGCCGACAAGCCGATGCGGCGTGCCGCCGACCTGCCGGACTTCCGAAGCAAGTTCCGGGATCGCCCCGATGCGCTGGCGCGTGTGCAGGGAGTTCTTTCGCGCCTGGGGGAGCACGATCGTGTCACCTTCGACGAGCCTATCCGCACGGAGCTGGCCGCGCATGGTGCTCTGGACGATACGGCCGGACGGGTCACCCTGAGCGGCCCCGACGGCATCCGGCTGCGCTCGAGCATGATGCAGACCCTCGCGATGGGGCTGCACGAACTTGCGACGAACGTGGTGAAATACGGCGCGCTCAAGGAGCCGGGCGGGCGGCTGGAAATCGACTGGCAGCTCGTCGACACGGGTGCGGCCTCGGCGCGTTGCCGGATCACATGGCAGGAGCACGGCGTCGCCATGCCTCCGGCCGGTTCCTCTCCGCAGGGATCGGGACAAGGTCGGGAGCTGCTCGAACGGGCGTTGCCGTACCCGCTCGATGCGGATACCAGTTACACGCGGGGTGCCGACGGCGTGTGTTGCGTGATCAATCCCGATTTCGAGAGCAAGCGCATGACTGAGCCGACGCTACGCAACGGCGTCATTCTCGTGGTCGAGGATGAGTACCTTCTCGCCGACGACCTGTGTGCCGAGCTGACCGAGAGGGAGGCGCTGGTGGTGGGGCCGGCTGCCACGGTGAAACGCGGCCTGGAGCTGCTGCGGAACACGCCCAGGCTGGACCGCGCCATTCTCGACGTCAACTTGCGCGGCGAGCCCGTGTTCCTCCTGGCGGACGAGCTGATCGCGCGAAAGCTGCCGTTCGTCTTCACCACCGGCTATGACGCTTCGGCGATTCCCGATCGGTTCAGCCAGGTTGCCCGATGTGAAAAGCCGGTCCGAATCGCGCGGGTCATGGATGCGATAGGACGAGTAACGCACGCCTGAGCGATCTTGCGCGTCGCGGCGCAATCGACTCTCCCCAACGTTTCCCCGTTGCGCCCTTTTTTGCGTCGCAGCGGCACGGCCCGGGCCGCGGTGCGTTTCGTCTTTTCTGACTCCGGACCAGCGCCAGTGCATGACGGAAGTCTCTCCACCCTTTGTTGAGGCACGCTCGCCCGACGGTCCGGACGCGACCGGCACCGAAATGAAGATGCTCCGGGCGGAATCGGCTGCAGTACGGCGGCAATTGGAAGAGCGGGAGCGGTCCGAGGCGGCAAGGGGCGAGCGCGACAGGCTGGTACGGGGCGAGTTTGAGCACCGCGTCCGCAACACGCAGGCCCTCGTGCGTTCGGTATTCAGGCGGACCGTCGAAACAGGCGTATCGCTGGAAGAGGTCGGAATGCATTTCAGCGGTCGTCTCGACGTGCTCGCCCGGTATCAGCTGCCGCTGTTGTTGGACGTGGGGAGTGGTATCGACCTGAGGGGCTGGTGCGCGAAGAACTGCAGGCGTTCGCCTACGGCTACGGCCCCGGGATCACCATCGAGGGGCCGTCCGTCGCTTTGAGCCTCGACCAGGTGCAGCCGTTTGCACTGGCCATCCACGAACTGGTGACCAACGCGCTGAAGTTCGGAGCACTTGTCGTGGCCGGAGCGACCCTCAGCGTAACCTGGACCGTGGCAGAGGACCGCCTGTACCTTGTGTGGGCCGAAACCGGCGTGCCCATGATCGCCTCCGCGCCCTTCCACAAGGGCTTCGGCCGCGAGTTCATCGAGGACGCGCTGCCGTACCAGACAGGCGCCGATATCCGATTGGAGCTGCGGCCGGGCGGCGTGCGTTGGTGGATCAGCTTGCCGTACATCAACCAGACGGCGAAGGCGGCAGCGGGTGCCGTCCGCTGGGGACATCAAGTGTTTTGAAGGTTAGCGGCGATGAACGTTCAGAACTCGGCGAAGCGGCAGCGCTTTCAATTGCAGCCCCACATCACGCGGCTTGGCAGCCTGGCGCCGCTCAACTCGCAAGACATGGCCGCTCTCGACCCCGACATGCTGGTGCGGCGGTCCTTCCCGGCGCGCCGCGATATGGTCAGCGAGGGTGTGCCCGTGAGGCATGCGAGCATCGTTCTGTCCGGTTGGGCGGCACGGTTTCGCCAGTTCCCGGATGGTCGCCGCCAGATCCTGCACCTTCTGCTGCCGGCGGACGTGATCGATTTCTGCCAGCAGCGCGACGCCGTGGCTCCGACGGCCATCACCGCACTCACCGACGTGACGCTGGCGATGCCCCGCTGCCCGAAGCTGGAACCAGCGGCCTCGCCCAGGCCTACGTGCTTGGTGCGGCGGTCGAGCAGGCGTGCCTCTTCCGCCACGTCGCGCGCCTCGGGTGGCTGGACGCTTATGAGCGGCTGGCCGATCTGCTGCTCGAATTCGGCGAGCGCCTGAGCAGCGCGGGTCTGGCAGTCGGCGGCAGCTTCCCGATGCCGCTCACGCAGGAGATGTTGGCCGATGCGCTTGGCCTGACCAGCGCCCACGTCAACCGTACGCTCCAGCTGATGCGGCGCGAAGGCGTGCTGGACCTGCGTGGAAGCATGGTGACGCTGCTCGATGCCGACCGGCTGCGTTCGCGGGTGGATTATCGGCCGGTCGCAGTTGCCGGCCAACCGGACGCGTAGGGCGGATCGACATTCAGCGGATCCAGATCATGGCGGCGGCGAGGTGGACGAAGCCGCTGAGGTGGATGGTTCGCCGATCGTGGCGGGTGGCGAAGTGGCGGAAGCGCTTGATGCGGCTGAAGCATCGTTCGATTCGGTCGCGGTGTTTATAGGCAAGGGCATCGTGCGGGATGGCGAGCTTGCGGGATCGGTTCGACGGGATCACCGCTTCGGCGCCCATTCCGGCGATCACCGCGCGCAAAGCATTGCTGCCATAGGCTTTGTCGGCGAGCACGGCATCGCCGGCCTGGCCGTCCAGCAGCGCCGGTGCCTGCGTGATGTCGCCGGCCTGACCTGCGGTGAGGATAAG
>Ga0210040_10000180_pt1 | contig 115327 bp, 110 predicted proteins | sample CryGeyCG12114_NA_FD_185462 | JGI IMG/M metagenome (GOLD analysis project Ga0210040, IMG submission 185462) | Groundwater microbial communities from aquifer - Crystal Geyser CG19_WC_8/21/14_NA (SPAdes) (version 2) | ecosystem: Environmental > Aquatic > Deep subsurface > Groundwater | place...
ATGTGTTTGAGGTAATTGAAGAAGAGTTGTGGCTAGAAATGGATAAAGAATAAAAACAACTTGTGCCAACAAGGTATAAACGTCAGCCTTCGGCCGACGGCCTCGCCCGTCGTTTATACTAGACGTTCTATGCCATTAGAAATATGAAAATTACATTTGAGCAACTTCAAGAAGAGTATGAACAGCTTTTAAATGGTCCTGTTCAAAAAGAAGAAGTTTATCATCAGTTTTTTGTAAAGTACCCGATATTCCTGCCATTATGGAAACCGTATAATAATGCCATTTTTTCTAAACTAAATTTGTCTACTCAACATCAAGTTGATTTTGCATTTGCTAGAGAAAATACTCCAGGAGTGACTTGGCACTTTATTGAAATCGAAAAACCGAATCATCTCCAATTCACAAAGAACGGAAACCCTTCAAAGGAACTATCTCATGGACTAAGACAAATCCATGATTGGGATAATTGGTTTAAAATAAACAGAACTCAAATAGAGAAATACTTTCCCTATAGTGAAAAAGTAAATGAGATAGGATTGGCTAGACCAGAATTTAAGCTTATCATAGGAAGAAGAGAAAATGCTCTAGGCAATCCCTTGATTCAAAGCTTTGGAGGGTCTTTGGTAGATATAATGTCCTACGATAGATTGATAGAAAATCTTGAGCATCCATTTATAAAATTCAATAAGCCGATAGAAGTTTGCAGCTTCGTTAATGGGAAAATAAAAACAATATCTAAGTTCAAAATTAATTACAGTTATACAATTGAAATAGAATAACGGCATAGAACAACAGCTAAAAAGCATTAAAACGCTTTTTAGCCTAACCGTTAGGTGCAAGCAATAAATGAAAAAATCAGAATTTGAGTATTTGAATAAACTACTTGCTATACTAGATGCTAGTAAAGTAGATATGATTGTTAATCTCTCTTCTACTTGGGGCGAAGAAGACTACGATGTAACCAAGAATACCAAAGCCCTGAAAATAAATCCTTATCTGGATTCCGATAGAAATTTAGTAATAAGTAAAAACCAGAAAGAAGAAATTCTGGAAATACTAGCAGATAACTTTGACGACTCAGACTATTACCATTATAAAATACTTTTCGGGACTAAAATAATTGGATTAGGATACGACAGCTGTGTTATAAATTTCCTTAATCCTGCATATTTCGACTTGACTAAAGAGCACTTGGAAATATTAGAAGAAGATGAAATAGTTTTCCAAGAAGATATAGAAGAATAAAAAAATGCCAGCACCTAACATTGCATATAAGTCAGCATCGGCCGACGGCCTCCGCCGTCTTTTATACTAACCGTTAGCCTCAATTAATAAAAAAATAAACAGATATTGAGATTCAATTTTATAAAAATAGCTTTCGCGCTTGCGGTACTGATTTCAGGAACTGCCTGTGAACGACAAGAAAAGTTCGACACGGAAAAGTGGTTGGTAAAAGTAGATATGGATTACCCGCACCGCGACTTGATGATTGAGGACCTTATAAACAACCGACAAATAAAAGGATTAAAATATCCAGAGTTGGTAAAATTGCTTGGAGAGCCAGAGCGAAACTGGCAAGCGGACTCTAACAAATATTACTACCAAATAGTGGAAGATTACGGAATGGACATCGACCCAGTCTATACAAAGAACCTAATGATTGAAATGCAAGATTCAGTAGTAACTGACTTTGAAGTGCAAGAGTGGAAAAAATAACAGAGGCTAACAACACCTAAACGCCATCTCCAGCCGACGGCTGTCGCCGCTGTTTAGCCAAACCGTTAGCACACATTATGGAAGAATTAACTGATGAGCAAATTAAGTTAGGCTTTTGGTACTGGAACAGAGAACCTAAATTTCCACCACAAGCAATTACCAAAGTGGAAGATTACCATCCAAAGTCAAAACTGAATTTATCAATAACTCAGCTAGATAAAACACCTAAGGAGCAGAATAAGATTATTGACCAATGGTGCGAACTTCTGCCGACTTTAAATGATGTAAAATATCTATGGTTCTGCAGTCGGGTAAATCAGAAGATTTTTGATGCTGCCTGTAAAGTGCCAAATATTGAAGGACTATATATTAAATGGAGCGGAATCAAGGACATTACAAACCTAAGCCAGATGAAAAACTTAAAGCATCTGCATTTAGGTAGTTCAGCACAAGTTGAAAGCATCGACGTATTAAGCGGCCTTGGTAATTTGTTGACGCTAAATCTTGAGCAATTGAATAAAATCAATGATTTCAGTCCAGTATCCAGTTTGGTAAATCTTAAAGGACTAGGCATTGACGGCGGTATGTGGACTGCCCAAAAGATTGCCTCACTCAAGCCAATAGGAAGTTTAACAAAGCTGAAATATCTTACCCTAATCAATACACGGGCACAGGATAAGTCATTTGAACCTATTCTGCATCTTAAAGAACTGATTCGTTTCAATTCTTCATGGAATTACCCAGAAGCTGAATTCAAGAAACTTAAGTCTTTGCCTAACCTAAAATATGGCAATGTGGAAACAAGCTTGAAAGAAATAAAGGAACGTTACCAGTTGCAACAGAAAAAATAACGTGTGCTAACACTGCATAAACATCAAGCTACGGCCGACGGCCTTGCTCGTTGTTTATACTAACCGTTATGTGCAATTAATATAAAAATGAAATTACCATTAGAATATAGATGGCTCAAAGCCCATAATTTCAAATTATTCACTCCATGGTATTTGATTGACCCAATGAATTCTGACGATTTGAGACAAGGATATAAAAAGGAAACAGGAAAAGATATTTTGCCTTTCGCAAGAAGACAGGATATCGACGACTTGGCTGGATTTGAAATAATTGATTCTGTTGTTCAGAGCAAAGTAATTACTGTTCATTTAACGTGGTCAGGAAGACAGGAAAGAGAAGGCTGGCCAAGAACTAGAAATTCAACCGACTTACTGGATTGGCTAAATGAAGTTGCAATACCTGATACTAGAGATTGGATGACAGAAGAAGAACTTGAAGACTTAGAAAAATAACAGCACATAACAACAGCTAAACGCCAGCATCGGCCGACGGCCTCCGCCGCCGTTTAGCTTAGTACGTTATGTGCAAGCAATAGAATTATCTTAAAGAAATTAAAACATGAATTTTGACTTCGCTGAGCAAATCAACCCATACTTAGAAAAACAGGACTATTCAAAAGCAATAAGCATAGCGGAGACAGCACTTAAAAGTATCCCGACAACGGACTTCCACTCAATTATTGGCCAATCGCTTATAGGGCAGGCTGGCGGAGTGGCAAACTGGATAAACGATTTCTATAGAAATGTTTCCAAAGTAATTGAGTCAAAGGCGCTGTACTTTGAAATGAACGAGTTCGACATCAACACGGACGCATGGTACATAGACGGATTCGCATTCAGCGAGGACGGCGGTCTGAACCTTGAGGACATGGATTGGCTTTGCGACGTTAGCCAAGAAACCATGACAACGGAAGAATACGTGATTACTGGCTATGAGAACCTGCAAGAGGCTTTTGAGAATATTGAGCCTGACACGGACGAACTACAGGACGCGAGGGACTGGAGCGAGCAACTCGTCATTGCTAGATTCATGGAATTGATGAACGCAGCACACAAGGAGGCTAAGGAGCAGAACATGGAGTGGGCAGAGTTGCCTTTGTACTTCACAGAGCACTCCTATGACTTTATCGTAAAATCAGAATAAAAAAAGAAATGCCTGCACATAACAAGGTATAAAAGTCAGCTTCGGCCGACGGCCTCGCCGTCTTTTATACTAGACGTTAGGCAAAATAACAAATTATGGAAGAAAAAAGACTTTATGAACTCAAACAGCAACTAGCTCGTCGACTAGGAATGATTCACAATTTTAGCGATAGTGAAGTTAGAGAGTTATTTTTTGAAATAAATAAATATCCTTTAGAAGAAAGGACAATACCGCTTTGGAGAGAGTTAGCACAAAAAATAACAAAAAGTGATTATTTTATTAAAGGATTAGATATGACAGATATCAACAGCTTACATGAACAAATCCAAGCTATCCTAAGCATGAAAAGCAAATGAAAAAATTTACAGATATGATAAAATTAGAAAATCTGAAAGATGATTTTTGCAAGCAAGTTGGTCTAGTAGATAAGAAGCTTACAGATAACCAACTTAATATTTTATTTTCTAAAATTGAAAAGTACCCAGAACAAGAACGAAATTTAGAACTTTGGCAAAAGCTAATCCGCGAAAATTTTGGCATTTCAAAATTCAAAATGAATGAAGGTTTAGATTTAAGTGATATCAACCTTCTTCATTTACAAATTCAGGCACTTCTAAAGAAATGAGTTCTATTACAGAGTTTGAAAATAGTATTCAACTATTAAGGGAAGAATATAAAAGTGAATTACTTACTTTACTTACAATTCTGCAACAGGACAACCCCAATTCCAAAACAGTAGCTAATCAGTTAAATTCGGTTGTAAGTAAGGGAACGGATTTTTTTAATCTTTTTGAAAGGTCTATTGATGAATATGGTATATCAAACTTTGAATTAAACCAAGATACTAGGAATAGAAAAATTGAAGATGCTGAAAATATAATAAATACAATAATTTTCCATTGGACAACTATAAGACAAACTTGCAATAAGTTTAACTTAATTTGTCCATCACCTTCAAGAACTGCATATTCTAGCACCCAAAGATTGATTAAAAAATTTGACCCAAATCTTTCACAAAAAATAAGAGAGGAATTCGCTTTGAAAAACTTACCTACAAATGGATTTGATGATAAAAAAACTCATAGTGGTTGGGAAATAGGAAATCGAAAGTTGACTATTACTCAAATTTCAGTTGGTCTTATTTTTATTCTTATAAGTGGTTTAATACTTTTTAATAAAGAAACCATTAACGGTATGCAATACTTCTTTATTAGATTGATATTATCATTAGGAATAACGCTTGTTAGTTCAGCTTTACTAGAGGGTATGTTGAATATTAATTGGACTATCAGTAAATCACTAACTTTAAAGGCAACAAGTTGGATTGCCTTTTTTATCCTACTTTATTACATGAATCCTCCTGCTGTACCTAAAATGTAAAAATTACTTTGCCTAACATGAGCTATAAGCAATACTCCGCTATCGCTCCGTACAGCTCATAGCCTAACCGTTAGGAGAAATATAAAAAAATGAAGCTTTTAAATATTTTCTATTCGATTGCATTACTATACCTTTTGAGCTTTACTTGCCACGGACAAATAAACCACCTTAAAATGGAGCTTTTGGCAGAAAGCCAAGATTCAATTAAAATCAAGTTGACATCAACCAACACAAGCAGAACTGATACACTTTTATTTTACACTCCAACGGAGGAGTCATTTTGTGTAACTGTTATAAGCATAGATTTGATAGAGGTAGGTACTAATAAAGAGCATAGTTATTTCCCTTGTACTGAGATTGCCGACTTAGACCATATACTTCTAAATAAAACAAATTCAGTTTTGATACCTCCTTCAGATTCTTTTTCATTCGATTTGAGCCTTGATAAAAAAAGAATCTCACCCCATTTGAAAAAAGGGAGATATAGAATGAAAGCTTCTCTCTATTATGGGTATGGAAATTTTAAACTAGAATCAGCAACTAAGTATACAGTCTATAGAGGCACTAAAGCATCAAATGACGTATCAATAAATGTTAAATAAATACTTCTCCTAACAACGTGTAAACGCCAGCAACGGCCGACGGCCTCGCCGTCGTTTACACAAGTCGTTATATGCGATTTTCAAGAAAAGTTATTCTATATAGTACCTGTTCTGACTAAACATACCTTAATATAGTTTCACTTAAGTGCAACTTTTTGTATCTTTGCTTCGTGGATAATAAGAAGCACCGAAATATCATTTTCTATAAAGACTACTTTGAAGAGTTCTTTTTAAAACAGCGGGACAAGGTGAAGGATAAAATTATCTGGACTTTTGACTTGATAGAAAATCTTCCAAGAGTTCCGGAAACCTATCTTAAGCACATTGAGAACACGGAAGGACTATTTGAGGTTCGGGTTCAGCAAGGAAGCGACAACTATCGGATTTTCTGCTTCTTCGACCAAGGTCAATTAGTTGTTCTGGCAAATGGCTTTCAAAAGAAAACCCAGAAAACACCCAAACAAGAAATTGAGAGAGCACTAAAAATCAAAGAAGAATATGAAAGCAGAAGAAAATAACATCATAACACTTGGCCAGTTCAAGGACAAGCATTATGGAAAAGTAGGAAGTAAAAAGCGTGATGAGTTGGAAGAAGGATACGAAAATTTCAAAATTGGAGCCTTGATTTATGAAGCCCGACTTGAAAAAGGCTTGACACAAGCAGAACTTGCTGCAAAAGTCGGAACCACTAAATCCTATATCTCTAAAATTGAAAACAACCTCAAAGAAGTACGTATTTCAACACTTAAAAAAATTATTGAACTTGGTTTAGGCGGACACTTAGAACTTTCCATTAAACTTTAACTGGCTGAAAGGGGAAAAGAAAAACCGCATATAACCAGGCATATACAAAAGCCTTGCTCCGCTGCGGCCTTTGCATATACTAGACGTTATGGCAAATAGTAATTAATAATAAATGAAATTATCAGAAGAGAATAAAAAGACACTGTTGCTCTCTGTTCATAAAGCTATCGAAGAATACGCTGGACACACAGCCAACCACCTATTCCATAACAGGACAAACAAGCTGATAAATTACCCTCCTAATGGCGGACTAACAGAAGAAGAAAAAGAAGCCTTAGGCCAATTAAAAGAAAATGAAGTATTGAAATCAGCTTTAAGGAAGGTAATTGCAGGCAATACGGCTGATGTTTTCTTCGATTTCTTCAATATTCTTGACGGAACAGCCGACCCAGAAACAGGCAAGTGGAGCGAAGTTCTTTTAATTGATAAACCAGAAGATTTTGATGACCATCAAGAGTTCCTCCATGATTCTTTCTATGAAACATACTGGGATTGGAAAGAAAAAAGGAAGAACAAGAATTGGTCACTCGATTTGACTGAAGGAGAATAAAAAATAACGTAGCCCAACAAGGCGCATAAGCCATGCCACAGCCGACGGCCTTGCACGTCTCATGCACAAGCCGTTAGGCAACATTTAAATGACAAACGAACAATTAAGATATTCAGGACCACCAGCCGCTCATCAGTGGTACATGACTGACTTTTTAGTTAAGTGTCCGAAATGTGCAAATGTAGCAGAAGTGACAGTTGATGATTCATATTTTCAGAATAATGGTAAACTGTATTGTTCAAATTGTGGCCATTTAGAATTTGCAAAGGATTTAATAAGGTATAATGTGACAATTATTCGAAACTGTGATAATTGCGGAAAGCATTTTGAGAAAGTCATTCCTAATTTAAAAGAAAAAGTTAACGAAGTTTCTATTGCATGCCCTCATTGTGGTATCATGCGGACATTCACGGCCAGGAATGATGCAGTCAAATTAGTTTATAAAAATTCAGGAAAGGCAATTGACCCTGTATTTAAATTGGCTTTATGGTTTCAGGAGGATGTTCGGGGAAATCTATTCTGGGCTTATAATAGGCGGCATCTCCAAGAAATTAAAAATTATGTAAGTTCCAAGCTCAGGGAAAGGCAAACCACAACACATACCACAATGGTTGAGCGGTTACCTAACTTCATAAAAGAAGCAAAGAATAGGGATACTATTTTAAAAACAATTGAAAAGTTAGAAAAAAAAAATAGAAAAACGTTGCCTAACACAATGTATACCAAACCCTTGCTTCACTGCGGGCTTGGCATACACGCGGCCCGTTATAGCCCATTTATAAAAAAATAGATTGACACTCAAACAAGAATATAGACAGTTCCTCGAAGAGAACTTTCGTGGTTTGAAGATAAAAGCCCCTCTTTTCTTCAATTGGGACAACGGCTTGAGGTTTGACCTCCAAGTGGGCGAAACGAACACGGACGAATACTTTCAAGAGGTAGAGAAACGGGCGACAGCTTTGTTTGAGACTTCTTTCAAACCAGACGACAGAATATATTTAGTTCTTCAAGAGCGCACGGACAGACGCGGGAAAATAAGATTCTCAAATTACTGCTTCAAGCAAATCAACGGACTAAAAAAGGAAGAGGTGACGTATTCACAAGTCCACAGGCTGTATGAACCAGCCGACAAGACAGATATCTGGAACGTTGCAGTCGCCAAAGTGACTACTGACAGGTTAAACTACCGCAATATCATAGCGGCGATTAGTGTCGTGGATTTTCCTTCTCGACAGCCTAGGTTGGATAGCAGGGGATTCTTCTCCAATAAAGAGATATTCTTCCTGAACATCGACAAAAGGCTAATCTATCACATGTATGATGACCGTGGACTGGACATTGTGGCAACGGACAAGGAGACTTTACTGCCAATATACCAAGGATTCAATGACTGGATTCTTGAATGCAACCGTGAACAAATTGATAACGCCCTAAAGAAAAACGGGCTATAACAAGAGCTAAACGTCAGCTCCGCCGACGGCTGTCGCCGTCGTTTAGCCAAGTACGTTAGGAGCAAACAATTACTAAAAATGAAATGGTTTCTTTGGACTGGACTTTTATTTAATCTTCTTTTTTCGAGTTGTTCCTCTCAAAGAGGTTCAAAAGCAATTTCCTCAGAACAAAATAATATGGCGTGGGAAGAATTTGAAATTAGTATATCAGCAAGTAATGACAAAACAAGATGGGACCAACTACAGGGAATATGGGCTGCTTATAAGGGGCTATATAAGATTGGAGATACATTAAGTATCATGGATATCGACAGGTTTACTCTTGAAATAAGAGATAGTACTTACAGGAGTAACGAAGAATTTAGGTTTAAACCCTTTCTATTAAGGCATAATATAATCTATAATCCTATTACAGGAGACTCAACCATAATTGAAAAACTAACTGATGACGAATTAATAACTACTTTGAAAGAAAGCAATATTAATTCAACAAGATATTATTTTAAGAAAGTAAATAAATAAGAAGTCTGCTCCTAACACCATGTATACCAAACCCTTGCTTCGCTGCTGGCTTGGCATACACGCGGACCGTTAGCTGTAACCTTAAAACTGAAGAACATGTTAAAATTAAATCTCGTAGCTTTATAATCAAATAAATCAGGTTACTATGTCGATAGTAGAATTAAAAGAAAGATTAATAAGTAAAATTCTTCACACAGAAAGCCCTGAACTTTTGGGAGAAGTATTCAGGCTTCTTGAAATCGAAAACGAAGAAATGGAAGTTATAAAGCTATCAGACCAACAGAAACAAGCTATACTACAAGGTCAGGAAGATATAAAGAATGGACGTTTCCTGACTAATGAGCAGGCTGACAAAGAGATTGATGAATGGCTAAACAAATAATATGGTCATTCAAAGCGCAAACTGACAGTAAGGAAATATTACTTTATTAGATTAAGAGAAACCAATCTAAAACATATAGCCAAAAACTTTTCCGACTGTTCCAGGAAGCTGTTAAATTAATAGCTCAATATCCAAATATTGGTACTCCTACTGAATTTGGGCAAGTGCGCAGCAAAGTAGTGCGAGATTACTAAATCTTCTACGAAGAAATAGAAGATACCATTCATATCTTAGCCATTTGGGACACCAGACAAGACCCAGATAAATTACCAAATAAATTAAAATAAAAAGGCTACAGCTAACGGTTAGTATATACAAAACCCTTGCGATGCTGCGGGCTTTGCATATACTAACCGTTACACAAAATACAAGTTAAGGATAAACCGATCTAAATCTTTATGCTAACTCTGTACTTACCAAGACTTAGATTAAATTAATTCAAATAAATTTCGCACTCCTAATGTACGTTCGCGGGTAAATCCTTCGCCGAAAGTAGTACCAATTTTATGGCCCATCTCGCGGGCTCTGGCTTCAATAAACGGTAAAAAATCCGGGTTAGAAATGTAAGTATTCGGCGTGGAGTTGTCCGGATCGAAGAATTGAGATTTAAAAGCCCGGATAGTTTCAACTTTATTTTCCCAAACCTCGGTAATGTCAACTACCAAGTCGGGCTCAATATAACGGTCCTGGATAAAATGATACACGTTTTTAGGGCGCCAGGCTACCTGCTCTTCGCCGGTGTCACTTTGAGTTTTTATTTGTTTTAATCCCGCCAAAAAGCAAGCTTCCGAAACCAAATCAGAACCCCGCCCGTGATCCGGATGCCGGTCGTGAATGGCATTCATCAGTATAATTTCCGGTTGATACGTCCGAATAACCCGGATTACGGCCAATAAGCTTTCCCGATCAGACCGGAAAAACCCGTCCGGTAAACCCAGGTTAACCCGCACTTGCAAACCCAGAATTTTGGTAGCGGCCTCGGCTTCCCGGGCGCGAATTTCGGGGGTACCGCGGGTACCTAATTCACCGAGCGTCAGGTCGGCTACCCCGGTTTTCTTACCGGCTTGGGCGTGTGCAATCAAAGTACCGGAACAGCCTAATTCAACATCATCCGGGTGAGAAGCAAAGGCCAGCATATCTAATTTCATATTTTTTAATTTATACGGAGACGGCGGCCGGGGCGTAAGGTGGTGCGGGCCGAAATACCATTTAAACGGGTAATTTGCGAAACGCTAACCCCGTACTTGCGGGCAATTGTTCCTAACACGTCACCGCTCCTGATAGTATGATAAGTAACTTTACGGGCTCGGGCTTTTTTGGCCTGGTTGTAATAATTAAACAAAGCCGCGTTAACTTTAAATTCTTCCGACATGAGCACATAATCCGGAAAATCATACACTCGTTCCGGATCGAAAGGGTTACCCATGTAGCGTACCTCAAAATGCAAATGCGGCCCCGAACTCCGGCCGGTACTTCCCCCCCAGCCTATTAATTCGCCGGCTTTAACCAATTGTCCGGTTTTTACCAATTGTTTGCTCAGGTGGCCGTATAAGGTTTCCAGACCATTATAATGGCGCACCACTATATAATTTCCGTAGCCGCCGCCGTCCCACTTCACTATTCGTATTACGCCATCAAAAACCGAGCGCACCGAGTCACCGGTATCCAGATCCAGATCGGTACCATAGTGCCAGCGGTACCCCCTAAAACCAAAGTCGGAAGTAATGGGAGTAGAGACCAGGGGCATTTTACTTACCCGGTTATTCTGTTTATCTACCAGCTGCAAAGGTTTTTCTTCTTTTATCTGGCGCCCGTCCATTTTATAAGGATTGATATTGCGGGTGTCCCAGATGGCATAATACCCGGCTACTTTAACCCAGGTGCTATCCATTAATATCTCTTCCGATATTTCCACAATACTTTGTTCTCCCAAATCTAAAGAAGACGTATCTTCACTTACAATAGAAAGCTTTTTGGAAGGATTAAACGGAACCGACTTGTTCGCATCGGAAGCAGGATCCGGCAAGTTTTCGTACTCAATCAGTACGGTAGTATCGGGTTTTACATATTGTATCTTAGGCGCTTTTACTTTAAAAAAATCTTTTGATTTGGGATTAGCCGGTTTTTTTTGGGCCATTCCGTTTAAGGCGCTTACAAGTACAAAAATTGCGAGTAATAAAAGTTTAATACCTGATGTATTCAATAACATTATAATTAAGATTTAGCTACGCCGGTGGTATTGCCTCTTCAGGTAGTTAGCGGGAGGCAGCAGGGCAATAATTGTTTTATAACCAGCAGTAGCTATTTTTATTGTCTCTTATTTTATTTTTGCTTACATGCAAATTTTTTCCGCTCTTAATGAAGCTCCCGGGCAACCAAATACCGTTCGGCATCCAGAGCGGCCATACAGCCGGTACCGGCAGCAGTTACTGCCTGGCGGTAAACATTGTCCTGCACATCTCCACAGGCAAAAACACCGTCTACATTAGTCTGGGTAGTTCCCGGAATAGTTTTCAGGTAACCTTGCTCATCGTGGTTTAAGTATTTCTGAAATATTTTAGAGTTTGGTTCGTGCCCGATGGCCACAAAAAAACCACTCACCGGTATATCGCGCAGCTCCCCAGATACGGCATTTTTTACCCGCATGCCTTCCACCGAAAACTGCCCTAATATTTCGTCAGTTACGGTATTGTAAAGTATCTCAATTTTAGGGTTTTTCTTTACCCGTTCCTGCATAATCAAGGAAGCGCGCATTTCGGCCCGGCGTACAATCATGTATACTTTCGAGCACAGGTTGGCTAAATAACTTGCTTCTTCGCAGGCCGTATCGCCAGCCCCCACAATGGCCACTTCCTGCCCGCGGTAAAAGAAACCGTCGCATACGGCACAAGCCGAAACCCCGCTCCCGTTTAAACGCGATTCAGATTCCAGGCCCAACCATTTAGCTGAAGCACCGGTAGCTATAATTACCGTATCCGCGGTTAATTCCCGGTTATCATCAATTATAACTTTTAACGGCTGACTTGAAAAATCTACATCCGTAGCAATACCGTAACGAATATCGGTACCAAAACGGGAAGCCTGGTGTTTAAAATCTTCCATCATTTGCGGTCCGTTAATGCCTTCGGGATAGCCCGGATAATTTTCTACGTCGTTGGTGATCGTGAGCTGACCACCCGGTTGTAATCCCTGGTACATTACCGGTTTTAAGCCTGCCCGGGCAGCATATATCGCCGCCGAATAACCGGCTGGACCGGAACCAATAATCAGGCATTTTATATGTTCAGATTCCATTTTATTTAAATCTACTTTTTCAGGGTGCAATATTACAAAATATTTACCACCTTCACCTTATTTGTACGGGCCTAAACCCAGCTGTTGCGGTATATCTATTAAAATAAAAAAGCCCTAGCTATCTGGCTAAGGCTTTATTTCTTTAAAGTTTTTATTAACCCAAGTAAGGCTTCAGGGCTTTGCTGCGGGAAGTATGGCGCAAACGACGAATCGCTTTTTCTTTTATCTGACGTACCCGCTCGCGGGTAAGATTAAATTTCTCACCAATTTCTTCTAAAGTAAGGGAATGCTCGCCGTTTAAACCAAAGTAAAGCGTAATTACATCGGCTTCGCGTTTGGTTAACGTAGATAAAGCCCGTTGTACTTCTTTCCGTAAAGAATCGTTCATCAGGCCGGTATCCGGTGATTCTTCGTCTTCGTTTTCAAGCACATCTAACAAACGGTTTTCTTCGCCTTGTACAAATGGCGCATCCACCGATACGTGCCGGCCCGAAATTTTCAGGGTATCTACCACTTCGGAAGTAGTAAGCTCCAGCACTTCCGCAATTTCTTCCGGCGAAGGCTCTCTTTCAAACTTTTGTTCCAGTTCGGAGAACGATTTAGATATTTTGTTTAAAGAACCTACCCGGTTTAAAGGTAAACGGACAATTCTGGATTGCTCGGCCAAAGCCTGTAAAATAGATTGGCGAATCCACCAAACAGCGTAAGAAATAAATTTAAAACCCCGGGTTTCGTCGAAACGTTTAGCGGCTTTAATCAAACCTAAATTACCTTCGTTAATCAAGTCACCTAAAGACAGTCCCTGGTTCTGATATTGTTTAGCCACCGAAACCACAAAACGTAAGTTAGCTTTCGTCAGTTTTTCTAAGGCAAACTGATCGCCTTCTTTAATGCGTTGGGCTAAGGTCACTTCTTCATCGGGAGTAAGCAAATCCACCTTACCAATTTCCTGTAAATATTTATCAAGCGATTGGCTTTCGCGGTTGGTAATCTGTTTACTGATCTTAAGCTGTCTCATTTAGCGTATTTTTGAAATATTTATAATATATAAAGATGATTCCGTTTAGTTAAAACATCAGGAGCAAAGTAATATGCTTCTTTCAAGATAGCCCAACAAACAAAGAAAAAATAAAGTTCTTACAATATCAGTAACGATTATTTCTTGTTCTCAGGATTAAGCTTGCTTAGCAGCCGGTGCCCTTTATCTTAACCGCAGTTATACTTAAAATAGTTCGCTGAACAGCAGCTTATTTATTTTGGGTACTTGCTTCTGGTTTGGGCAATAATGCTTTCCGCGAAAGTTTGAATTTACCGGTTTTCTTATCTACGTCCACCAGCTTCACCCGGATATCTTCGCCTACTTCTAATACGCCTTCCAAGGTTTCTAAACGCTCCCATTTAACTTCCGAAATATGCAGCAAGCCATCTTTACCCGCCATAAATTCTACAAAAGCCCCGTACGGCTGAATGGATTTTACTTTACCTTCGTACACTTCCCCAATTTCCGGAACGGCTACAATCGCTTTTATTTTGCGTACCGCTTCCTGCATGGCTTCCTGGTTAACGGCAAAAATATTAACGTAACCTTTGTCGTTCTTTTCTTCAATTTGGATGGTAGCCCCGGTATCTTTTTGTATCTGCTGGATTACTTTACCACCCGGCCCGATAATCGCTCCGATAAATTCTTTATCTACAATCAGGTTTTGCGAACGTGGAGTATGCGGTTTGTAGTCAGCGGCTGGCTCCGTAATGGTTTTAGCCATTTCGCCGAGAATGTGCAACCTGCCTTGTTTAGCCTGCGCTAAAGCTTGCGATAAAACATCGTTGCTTAAGCTTAGTACTTTAATATCCATTTGGCAAGCCGTAATACCATCTTTGGTACCCGTCACTTTAAAATCCATATCACCCAAATGATCTTCATCCCCCAGAATATCGGATAATACGGCAAAATTACCGGTTTCGGTATCCGTAATCAAGCCCATGGCAATACCCGCTACGGGACCTTTTACTTTTACCCCGGCGTCCATCAAGGCTAAGCTACCGGCACAAACCGTAGCCATAGAAGAAGAACCATTTGATTCCAGAATATCCGATACTACCCGGATGGTATAAGGGTTTTCTTCTTCGTTGGGTAATACTTTCCGTAAAGCCCGCATAGCTAAATTACCGTGGCCTACTTCCCGGCGACCCGGCCCCCGGTTTGGTTTTACTTCGCCGGTAGAGAAAGCCGGAAAATTATAATGCAGAATAAATTTGTTGTAGCCAGAGAACATGGCGCCATCAATCATCTGCTCGTCTAATTTAGTACCCAAGGTAACGGTGGTTAACGATTGGGTTTCACCGCGGGTAAAAATAGCCGAACCGTGCGTGGATGGCAAGTAACCAATTTCCGACCAAATCGGACGAATCTCATCTAAACGGCGACCATCTAAGCGGCGGCGCTCGTTTAAAACTACATTGCGCACGGCGGCTTTTTCCGCATCGTGGTAATATTTAGAGATAAGCGCTTTGTTTACTTCCTGCTCTTCCGGCAAAGAAGCCACAAATTCGTCTTTAATGGCGCCAAAAGCTTTTTTGCGTTCGGCTTTAATATTATTTCCGGCAGCGGCAACCTGGTACGCTTTTTCGTAAACGGCCTGGTATAACTGCTCTTTTAAGGCTTCATCGTTGGTTTCGTGCGAATATACGCGCTTTGTAGTAGCGCCTGCTTCCTCGGCAAACTCTAATTGAATGCGGCACTGCTCCTTAATGGCTTCGTGGGCAAACTGAATAGCGGCGAGCATTTCCTCTTCCGAAACTTCGTTCATTTCACCTTCTACCATGGCAACGCCTTCCAGCGACGCCCCCACAATCAGGTCAATATCCGCCCGGTTTAAATCGGATGAGTTGGGATTGATGATGAATTGACCATCAATACGAGCCACGCGTACTTCCGAAATAGGTCCGTTGAAAGGAATATCCGAAACCATAATCGCGGCCGATGCGGCTAAGGCAGCCAGGGCGTCCGGTAATATTTCGGTATCAGCTGAAATAAGGCTAATTAATACTTGGGTATCGGCGTGATAATCATCCGGGAACATGGGGCGTAAAATCCGGTCTACCAGGCGGCTGATCAGGATTTCGTAATCAGATAAACGGGCTTCGCGTTTCAGGAATCCCCCGGGTATTTTGCCGGAAGAAGCAAACTTTTCCTGGTAATCAACCGAAAGAGGTAAAAAATCAACGCCTTCTTTGGCATCTTTAGCCGATACAACGGTAGCCAATAACATGGTACTACCCATCTTTACCACTACGGCACCATCGGCTTGTTTCGCCAGCTTACCGGTTTCCAGGGAAATTTCCCGACCGTCGGCCAAGCGAATGGTTTTATTTATAACTTTATAGGACATTCTTATTTAAATTAACAAACCAGGCTTGAGGGCCTGGATAGGATATGTGGAGGATATATTCAGAAAACAAAACTGCTATAAATATATTAGGGAATTCGTGTGCTGAATTCCCTAATATATTTAAATTATTTTCTGATACCTAATTCGTTGATGATGGCCCGATATCTTTCGATATCAGTTTTAGTTAAGTAGTTTAATAACCGGCGGCGTTTACCTACCAGTTTTAAAAGTCCTAAACGGGTAGAAAAATCTTTCTTGTTCGTTTTCAGATGGTCCGTTAGGTGATTGATACGGTGGGTAAAAAGAGCAATTTGAGACTCTGCCGAACCAGTATCGGTTTTAGTTTTGCTCAAACTGTTGTTTTCAAAAATTTCTTGTTTCGCTTCGGTTGTTAATTTCATCGGGTATTAATACTTATCTGTCTTTTCCAGTGGTATACTCAATATAAGCCGCAAATATAAGATAATTTTGTTTCAAAATAAAATTTTATTAGTACATATTATTCTTTTAAAGCTGTCTTTACAAGAATAATAGTCACCTTCTGGAAATATTAGTGCGGCCTTCTTTACCTTGTTACTTAAAACCGAATTCGGTTACGCCGGTTATTTATTCCGGGGTAAGTGTTTTTTTTGGTTTCCGGGAAAATAACCGCTTAAAACTAAAATCTAATAAGTTTGAATCGTTGCGGGCCTGGTACAGGAAGAATAACCCGATGGGTAATAAGATTGCGTTAGCCGCCCACATGCCTACCGGCACCAGCAGTATACCTTCGCGGCCGTATTTCTCTCCCGAAATAGTGAGCACATAATAAATAATAAAAAAGGATATAGAAATAATAACCGGCATACCCAAACCGCCTTTCCGGATAATGGCTCCCAAAGGCGCTCCAATAAGGAACATCATCAGACAGGCAACAGATTGGGTATACTTTTTATAGATTTCTATTTCGTAATTGTTTGCTTCGCGGTAAGTAGTTTTAAACTTATCGGCATTGGCGGTGGTAAAACTGCGAATGTTACGGGCTTTGTTGGCCGCTACGGCATAGATATCCCGCGATACTTCCGGCAATTCTTTTTCAGCAAACTTTGTTTCCTGAGGTGCTTTAGCCCGACGAATAGAATCGGCGGGAAAGTAAGAATAATAAGAGCTAACCAGCGTACTGTTAAGTTTCCGGTTAACCGCTAATTGGTTCCGGAGAGAATCGGTTACGTTTTGCAGCTCTTTTATATTAAGCATCATTTTACTGCCTTTAAACAATTCTTCACGGGTACGATCGAGGTTAAAAGAAGCCAGGTTGAAGAGCAAGTTATTATTTTTAAAACGCTGCCGGATAAAACCGGCATTAGCAGCGGTATTGCTAAAACTATTTTGCTTTTCTTCGGCAAATATTTGTCCGTTAAACAAGTCCAACGCCAAAAATTGCTCGTCGAATTTCATATACATTTTACCCGAATCAGCTAATATGACGTTGGTATTGCCTTGCCCGTTGGTATGATCATAAATCATAATTCCTTTAAGCTTAGTACCTTCTTCGTCTTTTTCTTCCACTTTAATGCTGTATCCCGGAATACCATTATAAAACACTTTTTCTTTTATATCCAGAGAAGGTTTTTTCTGGCGAATATCCCAAAGTAAGCTGTAAGCTTTCAGGTTAGCTTTGGGCACAACTTTTTCGTTGAAAAAGAAAGCCCCGATACTAAGTAAAACAGCAACAAAAAATACCGGGCGTAAAATACGGGGCAGCGAGATACCGGAAGTTTTAATGGCGGTAAGTTCGTGGTGTTCGCCCAGGTTACCAAAAGTCATTAAAGATGAAATCAGGACGGCTAAAGGCATAGCCACGGGCACCATATTCACACTGAAGTAACCCAAAAGCTGGGCAATCACATTTATACCCAAATCTTTACCTACTAAATCATCGAGGTACTTGAGCATGTATTGGGTAAGCAAAATAAATTCTACAACGGCAAACGTTAATACAAAAGGCCCTAAAAAGGATTTTAATATTAACTTATCTAATTTCTTCATGAAAATAAAGCAACACAGGCCTGCTGCTTTGCTTTGGGTTAGGTGAGATATATAGCAAAGATAATGCTATAATGTTATTTAACCGCCAATAATTTCACGCAAACTTAAAATCAAGCCATCCCACAAATCGGTCATTTCTTTCATGTCGGCTTCTTCCGAATAATCGATTACCCTTAAAAATTGCTCCTGAGTCAATTCGCTGGTTTCAATTGTAAAATCCATGTAGCTGGGGTTAGGGCCATGCTTGCGATCTTCGTCCAGAAATACAAACCGCACCGATTTGTTTGTTCGGTGGCTGTTCATTTCGGCAAAATGGCTCCGATTATCCCACACAAAATTATATACCTTATCTTCATTGATATATACCTTATCGCAGAACCATTGTTCTAGACCGGAAGGAGTGCTCAAGTAAGGGTAAATCATACGGGGAGAAGCGTTAATCGCGTATTCACTAATAAATTTATGCTTGTTCATAGCATGAAAGTTAAGGAAAAGGCACACCAGCGTACCAGGTAAAAGAAATTATTTTAAAATAAAATTTGCGTTTGTTTGAATCTTATTTATACATTTGCACTCCCAAACACGGCGGGGTAGCTCAGTTGGTTAGAGCACAGGATTCATAACCCTGAGGTCAGGGGTTCAACTCCCCTCCCCGCTACAGCAGGTTCCGGATTAAATCTGGAACCTTTGTTTTTTTCTTACCTCCTCTATTTCAATAATATTTAATTTCAAATCTGGCGCAAGTTACTATTTATATAGAACATTACCAATATTAGAGCCAGCCATTATAGTTAAGCGGCATGCATCAGCTTCTTCTGCCGATTTCATTCTATAAATAATATTTAATCATTTCAGATTTAAGCTAATAAATTGAAAGAAAGAGAAGCTAATTTTACGCTTAAACTTAATTCACTTTATAAATTTTCTTGCGTAATCAAGTCTATAATTCCATAATATCTTCGTTCCAGAGCTCGGGCTTCTCCTGAATAAAATCTTTCATCATCGTTACGCACTCGGGTAAATTCAGGTCTATAACTTCCACCCCGTGGCTTTCCATAAACTCCCGGGCTCCGCTAAACGTCTGCGCTTCGCCTACAATAACTTTGGGTATTTTAAACTGCACAATGGTGCCGGCACACATAAAACAGGGCATCAGGGTAGAATAAATAACGGTATTGCGATACGAGCCAATACGGCCGGCTTTATTCAGGCAATCCATTTCGCCGTGTAATATCGGATTATTTTCCTGCACCCGTTTGTTATGGCCTTGGGCTACTACCTGTCCGTCTTTCACCAACACCGAACCGATTGGTATACCGCCTTCCCGACGCCCTTTCTGGGCTTCATCAATGGCAATCTGCATAAATTTATCTGGCATGTTATATCTATTAAGAAAATCTTAAATGTTTAATTTATTAGGAATTAAGTAAAAAACAGAAATTATCTTTTTGCTTGTGTGTCTCTTAAAACTTGTTTACAGAAGAACAAAGTTATATAGGTATGAGCATAAGCATCCTGTATGCGGTTATATAGCCCTATTGTAAAACAAAAAAGCTTAGCGCGAAGGCTAAGCTTTTTTGTTTGTAAACTGATAATCTATTTAACTTTATCTACAATGCCCCGGAAAGCCTCCGGGTGGTTCATTGCTAAATCGGCTAAAACTTTGCGGTTCAGGTTGATTTCGGCTTTCTTCAAGGCACCCATAAATTGGGAGTAAGATAAGCCGTATTCCCGTACACCGGCGTTTATTCTTTGTATCCACAAACCCCGAAAATCTCTTTTCTTTTGCTTCCGGTCGCGGTAAGCATATCCTAAGCCTTTTTCAACGGCATTTTTAGCTACGGTCCAAACGTTTTTACGACGTCCGAAATAACCCTTAGCCAGTTTCATGATCCGCTTTCTTTTTTGTCGTGCGGCTACGACGTTTACTGATCTTGGCATTTCTTTAAATTTTGGAGAATGGTGATCGTTTACCGATACTTTTTACCAGGCCCCGGGTGAAAAATAATTTTTAGATGTTAAGCATGGCTTTCACACGGTTAGAGTCAGCGTCGCTAACCAGTCCTATGTGGGTTAATGCTCTCTTCTGCTTCGTGGTTTTCTTTGTCAGGATATGGCTTTTAAAAGCGTGTTTACGCTTTATTTTGCCTGTACCTGTCAGGGAAAACCGCTTTTTTGCACCTGATTTAGTTTTTACTTTCGGCATTTTATATATAGTTAAATTAATTCAACCTATTTCCGGTCAAAAACGTTCGCCGGCATTATTTGGCACTTTTGGGTTTGGGAGCTAAAAATAAAAACATCCGCTTACCTTCCAGTTTGGGTAATTGCTCAACTTTGGCTACGTCTTCTAAGGCTTGGGCAAATTTGAGCAACAGCACTTCTCCCCTTTCTTTAAAAACAATGGTACGGCCTACGAAATGCACGTAAGCTTTTACCTTGGCACCATCGCTTAAGAAGGACCGGGCGTGCTTTACTTTAAACTCAAAATCATGATCGTCGGTATTCGGGCCAAAGCGGATTTCTTTCTGCACCACTTTCTGGGTTTTGGCCTTCATTTCCCGCTGCTTTTTCTTAAGGTCGTATTTAAATTTAGAATAATCTACAATACGACAAACGGGTGGTTCAGCTTTGGGCGAGATTTCCACCAGATCCAGGTTTTGTTCCCGGGCAATGCGCAAGGCATCCTCTAAAGAATAAACTCCAGTCTCTAAATTTTCCCCCACTAATCTTACCTGCCTGGCTAGAATCCGGTTATTGATTTTGTACGGTTCTTCCACGACTCCACGTTGCGGGCCGCGTCTGTTGTTAGTAGTATTTATGATTGTACCTCCTTAATTAAGCTTTTTTACTATGAAAGTGCGAATATCGCATTTTTTCAGCTATTTTAAAAATAAAATTTAATTTTTACTCATTATATCGGCGAGCAGCGCTTTGAAATTCTGGATATAAGCATCTACCGATAAACTTCCCTGGTCGCCTTCTCCGTGCTTCCGTACCGAGATCTGGTTGTTTTCCTGTTCCTTCTCTCCTACTATTATCATATACGGCACTTTTTGTACTTCGGCATCTCGTATTTTACGCCCGATTTTTTCGTCCCGGATATCAATATAACCCCGAATATCTTCGTCCAACAAACGTTGGTAAACCTGTTGGGCATATTCGTGGTATTTTTCCGAAATCGGCAAAATGGCGAATTGTTCCGGACTTAACCAGATCGGGAAGTTACCGGCACAATGCTCGATTAATACCGCCACAAAACGCTCCAGCGAACCGAAAGGCGCCCGGTGCAGCATTACTGGCCGTTGTTTGGTATTATCCGGCGCGGTATACTCAAGCTGAAAGCGCTCCGGCAAATTATAATCTACCTGAATGGTTCCCAGCTGCCATTTACGGCCTAAAGCATCTTTAACCATAAAATCCAGCTTCGGACCATAGAACGCGGCTTCACCGTATTCGGTTACAGTTGGTAACCCTTTTTCTTGCGCCGCTTCAATAATTGCCGTTTCAGCTTTTTCCCATGCCTCGTCCGATCCAATATATTTAGCCCGATTATCCGGATCACGCAAAGAAATTTGCGCGGTATAATCCTGAAAGCCCAAAGCTTTAAATACGTATAAAACCAAGTCAATTACTTTGGTAAACTCTTCTTTTACCTGGTCCGGCCGGCAAAAAATATGGGCATCGTCCTGCGTAAAGCCTCTTACCCGGGTTAAGCCGTGTAATTCGCCGCTTTGTTCGTAGCGGTAAACGGTACCAAATTCCGCCAGGCGCAAAGGTAAATCCCGGTACGACCGGGGTTTGGTTTTATATATTTCGCAGTGGTGCGGACAGTTCATTGGTTTTAAAAAGAACTCTTCGCCTTCGTTGGGCGTACGAATAGGCTGGAACGAATCGGCCCCGTATTTTTCGTAATGTCCGGAAGTAACATATAACTCTTTACTGGCAATATGAGGCGTAACTACCTGCTGGTAACCAGCTCTGGTTTGAGCCCGGCGCATAAAATTTTCCAGGCGTTCGCGCAACATGGTGCCCTTAGGTAACCATAACGGCAAGCCCATGCCTACTTTTTCCGAAAACGCAAATAGTTCTAACTCTTTCCCCAGTTTACGATGGTCGCGGCGTTTAGCTTCTTCCAGGCGTTCCAGGTATTCGGTCAGTTCTTTTTGTTTCGGGAAAGTAATGGCATATACCCGGGTTAGTTGTTCCCGCTTTTCATCTCCTCGCCAGTAGGCCCCGGCCACATTCATCAGTTTAGCAGCTTTTATAGAACCAGTGTTGGGAATATGCGGACCGCGGCACAAATCCACGAAATTACCCTGCGAGTAAAATGTAATGGAGCCATCTTCCAAACCTTCGAGCAAGTCTAGTTTATATTGATCGCCTTTTTGGGTAAAGTAATCTACGGCTTCGGCTTTAGGCACCGGGCGGCGGACAAATTCGCTTTTATTACGCGCCAGTTCCAGCATTTTTTGCTCAATAGCTGCAAAATCATCCTGCGATAATTGTTTATCACCTAAATCTATGTCGTAATAAAATCCGTTTTCAATGGCCGGACCAATACCAAACTTAACGCCCGGATAAAGTGCTTCCAAAGCTTCGGCCATTAAGTGTGCCGAAGAATGCCAGTACGTTGCTTTACCTTCCGCATCATTCCAGGTTAATAATTGTATCGAGGCATCTTTTTCAATGGGCCGGTTCAAATCCCAAACATTGTTGTTTACTTTTACAGCCAGTACATTGCGGGCCAAGCCCTCGCTTATGCTGGCGGCTATTTCGTAACCGGTAGTACCTCGCGGGTATTCCCGCACCGATCCGTCCGGTAAAGTAATTTTTATCATCTTATTTCTTAAAAAATATTATTAGTAGTATCTGCGTAATAAACCGGCAGGCCTAAGTTGCGCAGACTATCTCGTTTAATTTTGTATAAACCCCAATTAGACCGCCGAACGCCCCACTGTGCCCTTACATCGTTAGGCTGTTCCTTTAGTACTTGGTTATATTGTTGCAAAGCTAAGCGGAACGAACCAGTTTTTTCATAGCTTTCGGCTAATATTTCTGGTAAAAACGGTAAAGTTTCCGGGGTATGTTTTATTTTTTCCAGGTGATGTACGACCTGCTGGTAGTTCTGCCGTTTGTAATTCCATAATCCCAACTGATAATGGGCTTTGTACATTTTCGGATCTAATAGCAAGGCCTTGTTCCAGCTCAATTCCGCACTATCTGTTTGGTGCAGCCCATTATACCGTAAACCTTTCTGGTACCACAAATACCCGTTCAGGCTATCCAATTTTTCGGCCCGATTTAAATAATAAAAACTTTTTTCGTAATCTTTTTTGCCGTTGTAAATACTGGCTAATTGCAAATAAGGATTTATAAAATCCGGCGCACTTTGTACAGCCCTTCTAAAATTAATAATGGCCGAAGCCGTATCGGCCAAAGCGGCACGCGCTACGCCCCGGTAAAACAAAGCGTATTCGTGGTTAGGAATAGCCGCTAAAGCCACATTTACTTTCTCGATAGCTTCCGAATAGTTAGTTAATCGAATCAACAATTCCGCCTGCAAAATATATATTTCCGACCCTTTATAACCTAATTTTTCGGCATCGGCGGCGGCAACCTGCGCACTGCTTACTTTACCATTCTGCCTTAGTATTAACGCTTTCTGAAAATAATATTCTCCTTTATTTGCATCTAAATCGATGGCTAGGTCGATATCTTGCAAGGCTTTCGCAGGTTGGTTATTTTCCTGGTAAAACACAGCCCGTCGGGCGTACAATCCCGCATTGTTCCGGTTACGGCGAATAGCGGTATTTAAATCGCTGAGCTTGATTTCCGAAATTCCGGCCACTTGCGGCAGGTTGAGCATTTTTTCCTGATTAACTGCCTCGGAAGTGCAGGCACCCAGCATAAACAGGATTATGGCTAAACAAAGAAGCCTTTTAAATTTCATCTAAGTGAATGCAATAGCTTTTTAAACAGCAAATTTAGGATTAACTAAGTTTTTTATACCAATAATTAAAACTTATTATTTTAGCAGAGACGATTCCCTAGAATCAAAATCTTTTAACAAAAAATCAACATTCTAAATATCAGCATCCGGTCTGCTATAAAGTTTATTGATTCAATATCTTATATAAAAAAAACAGGTAAACAGATGTATCAACATCTGTTATATTGGTCGAGACAAAAAAGCCGGTTAAATACGCGTAGGTACCGTTAAAGTGGGAGAAGCTGTTTTCGTTACCACATCATCGCTTATTTGTTGTAACATGGCTTTACAGCGCCGGCTTAATTCCAGGTCTTCGGAAGTAATTAGATTGAGTTTAAGGGCTTCCTGTAATACCTGGATGCTTTCGGCCGTTTGCTTCGTGTCGTGATAAATAATGGCCAAGTCGTAAAATCCGCTAATATTAAGTGGGTTTAGGGTTATCGATTTTTTCAGGGATTCAATAGCCCGGTAATTACTGGCTCCTACTGGTACCGTACCCGTGAAAAATTTAGAAGCCGTGGATTCAAAAAAATTTAGGTTAGCCGCTTTGTAATACCAACGCCCCAATAATTGCCAGGCCGCCGCATGATCCGGATTAACGTGCAAAGCTTTATCTAAGTGTTGTTTAATAATACGGAGGTTTACCAAGCGGTCTTTGGGTCCGGAAACCATGGATAAATTATTAATAGCTAAGGCCAGCGCATAATGACTATTCGCGCCGTTTGGTTCTATCTCTAAAGCAGATTCGGCATAAACTTTAGCCGCGGTAAAATACTGGATCTTTTCGGTTTCGTCGGTGTAACGCCCACCAATACGGCAGTTTAATAAACTGGCTTTGTATAAAGCTTCGTAATGATCGGGGTTATCGGATAAAATTAGTCGGAATTTTTCTAAAGCTTCGCTGTCTTTATACTGGTCCAGTAACGCATTCGCTTCTTTTAATAAATCGCCATCATCGGGCACAACAGCCAAGGTGGGGCCGGCAAAAGCCAACCACACCATTACTGCTGTTATTATTTTACAAACCTTATGATTCATTTCGATTTTAAAAGTACTTAGCACGGCTAATATAAATATTTTTTAAAATAAATTCAGCTGCCGTTTTTCTTTTTTTGGTTTTTCCTCAGTATCAACTGCTATTATGGCATTACTTTCTTTACTTACTTCTAACGCAAAAGTTGCACCAGCCTCCAGGGTTACCTCGGCGTTTTCGGGTAAACTTACCGGAATAGGTTTAGGTAATTTTTTAACAGCTTTAACTGGCACCACCGGCAGGGCCTCTTCTTCTGTTTTAAGCAAAGTAATGGCATGTACCTTAAAATAATTTAACTTATTACCGGTCGCTTTCCAGCCTTTAACGTCAATAAAAGCACTTAAAATAATGGTTTCGGTTTCCTTGTCGCTTTTCTTGTCTTTCTGGTACTTTACTTCGGCCATTGGCTCGGCCTGGGTGGAAACGGCAATTAGTTTAGAACCTTTAGTGTCATTCAGATAAGAGAATTTTTTACCAACCGTGCTGGTCTCAATACGGAAACGCTTCACGTAATAATTTTTATTCTCGCCGTCGTAATGCACCGCGGTAATTACTTTCTCCAAATCAAATTTTTCAATTATTTCGATATTCGGCACATCATAATGATTGGTTAACTCAAAAGATGTTTGCTCGTAAGAACCGTCTTTATACAGCACCAGAATGGTGTCTTCGGTATTAAAGCTGCCCAAGTAGCGTCCGCGCGATTCGGTATTTAAACGGCCGATTACTTCATCGTAATATATTTCCCGTCCGCCCAGCGTAGAATCGCCGAGGCTTTTCTGCACCACTTTCTTCACCGGGTATTTCGTAACCGTATTGCCTTGCGAGCCTTTCCCTTTAATCATCAGCTCCGCAAAGTCATAATCAAACACTTTAACCCTGGCAGCCGCCGCCGGTGATAATGTGAGCGTTACAATCTCCGATTCGCTGTTGGGGTTGGCCGTTAGATAATGCACTTTAGAACCTTTATTGCCTTTGGTGAGGTCGTATTCTTTATCGCGGGTAATACCGTTTACTGAGAAACGTTTGGCCATAGAAATACCGGATTTACCATCTACGTAAATCATGTTATACACCATGTGCTCGTCGTTTTTGTTGTAAATACCGGCATAAATAATATCCTTACCCACAAAAGTTTTCTCGGCAATTTTGGTTACCCGGAATTTACCGTCTTTGGTAATGGCAATAATATCGTCCATGTCGGAGCAATCGCAAACAAACTCATCTTTCTTCAACCCATAACCTACGAAACCATCGGTGCGGTTTACGTACAGCTTTTGGTTCGCAATGGCTACTTTTTGCGCCGATACCACATCAAAAGTCCGGATCTGGGTTTTGCGGTCGCGGTCGGCACCGTATTTCCGGAGTAAGTTTTCGAAGTACGAAATAGCAAAGCGCACCAAATTAGCTAAGTTATCGGCTACTTCGGCCATTTCTTCTTCCAGCTTCTTAATATATTCGTCGGCCTTAAAAGAATCGTATTTGGAAATGCGTTTGATCTTAATCTCCGTGAGGCGCACAATATCATCCGTAGTTACTTCGCGGCGCAACAGTTTTTTAAATGGTTTTAAACCTTTGTCGATGGCTTCAATTACCGCTTCCCAGGTTTCACATTCTTCTATCTTGCGGTAAATGCGGTTCTCAATAAATATTTTCTCCAGCGAAGACATGTGCCATTTCTGGTCTAATTCTTCCTGCCTGATTTCGAGTTCCCGCTTTAAGAGTGCTACCGTTTTATGGGTTGATATCTGAAGTACATCGTCGGCCGTTAAGAAAACCGGCTTATCCTCGATAATAACGCAAATATTAGGCGAAATAGAAATTTCGCAATCGGTAAAGGCATACAGCGCATCAATGGTTAGGTCGGGCGATACACCGGGCGGTAATTGCACGTGAATTTCTACGTTGGCCGCCGTGTTATCGATTACCTTTTTTATCTTGATCTTGTTGTTTTCCGACGCTTTTACAATGGAATCCATCAACGCGGTGGTGGTGGTACCGTAAGGCACGTCCCGGATAATGAGCAACGTTTTATCTACTTTCTCAATATTAGCGCGCACCCGGATACGACTGCCCCTCGCCCCTCCTTTATAATCGCTCACATCTATCAAGCCCCCGGTCTGGAAATCCGGATAAATCTGGGTTTTGCGGCCTTTCAGAACATCAATAGAAGCTTTGATGAGCTCCTTGAAGTTATGGGGCATAATTTTCGTAGATAAACCTACGGCAATACCTTCCACGCCTTGCGCCAGCAACAAAGGAAACTTAACCGGTAAGGTAACCGGCTCGTTTTTACGGCCATCGTACGAAGCCTGCCAAACGGTAGTATCAGGATTAAAAACCACATCCAGGGCAAACCTAGATAACCGGGCTTCAATGTAACGCGCTGCCGCCGCACTATCGCCGGTGCGCACATCGCCCCAGTTTCCCTGCGTTTCAATCAGTAATTCTTTCTGCCCCAGGTTTACAATGGCATCGCCAATGGAAGCATCGCCGTGCGGGTGGTACTGCATGGTTTGCCCAATCACGTTGGCCACTTTGTTAAACCGGCCGTCGTCCATTTCCTTCATGGCGTGCAGAATGCGCCGCTGTACGGGTTTCAATCCGTCTTCAATGGCCGGTACGGCCCGCTCCAGGATTACGTAAGAAGCATAATCCAGGAACCAGTTTTTGTACAAACCATCTACCGGCAGTATATCATGTATTTTTTCGTCTCCCTCAAAAGGGGCACTTAATGTATCTTCGTTCTCTATATCGTTATGCATACACTTCTTCTACTTCTGGGTCCTCCACAATGTCTTTTTCCACCTTGAGGTTATCAATAATAAAATTCTGGCGTTCCGGGGTATTCTTGCCCATGAAATAAGTTAATATTTTCGGGATTGAAGTTTCGGCACTCAGGATTACCGGTTCCAGGCGGATATTATCGCCGATAAATTTACCAAATTCTTCCGGCGATATTTCACCCAAACCTTTGAATCGGGTAATTTCGGGATTCTTGCCTAATTTGCTCATTGCCGCTTGCTTTTCCGTTTCGTTGTAGCAGTAAATAGTTTCTTTTTTGTTGCGCACCCGGAACAAAGGCGTTTCCAGGATAAATAAATGGTTGTTTTTTACCAAATCGGGGAAGAACTGCAAAAAGAAAGTTAAAAGCAATAAACGGATGTGCATACCATCAACGTCGGCATCGGTGGCAATTACCACACGGTTATAACGCAGATCGTCCAGGCCTTCTTCAATATTTAAAGCGTGTTGCAACAGGTTAAATTCCTCGTTTTCGTACACTACTTTTTTCTTCAGGCCAAAGCAATTAAGCGGTTTACCGCGCAAACTAAATACCGCTTCCGATTCTACGTTCCGGCTTTTGGTAATAGAACCACTCGCCGAGTCCCCTTCGGTAATAAACAAGGTAGACAGTAAATGCTTTTCGTTTTGCTCATCGGTAAAGTGGATGCGGCAATCGCGAAGCTTGCGGTTGTGCAGGTTGGCTTTCTTAGCGCGCTGGTTCGCCAGCTTTTTAATGCCGGCCATGTCTTTGCGTTCGCGTTCGCTTTGCTCAATCCGCTTTTTCATGGCTTCGGCCACTGCCGGGTTTTTGTGCAGGAAATTATCCAGGTGTTCCTTCACAAAGTCATTGATAAAACCCCGCACCGTGGGGCTATCCGGTCCCATCTGAATAGAACCTAATTTAGTTTTGGTCTGTGATTCGAAAACCGGCTCCTGTACCCGCACACTAATAGCTCCAATAATAGAAGCCCGTACATCCGACCCTTCATAGTCTTTCTTGAAAAACTCTTTTACCGTTTTGGCAATTGCTTCTCGAAAAGCAGCCAAATGGGTACCACCCTGGGTGGTGTACTGGCCGTTCACGAAAGAATAATATTCTTCCCCGTATTCATCGCCGTGGGTCAAGGCAATCTCAATATCTTCCCCTTTCAGGTGAATAATAGGGTAGCGCAGGGTTTCTTCGTCGGTTTTGTGCGATAATAAATCTTTTAAACCGTGTTCGGAGTAATATTTTTGCCCGTTAAAATTTATAGATAAACCAGCGTTCAGGTACACGTAATACCGGATTTGGTTTTCCAGGTATTCCGGAATAAAGCGGTAATTTTTAAAAATAGTATCGTCGGGCACGAACGTAATTAAAGTACCATTACGCTGAGATGTTTCCTGCAATGGCGAATCAATAGTTAACTCGCCGCGTTCAAACTCAGCCGTTTTCATCTGACCATCGCGCACCGATTGTACTTTGAAATAACTGGCCAAGGCGTTTGTTGCTTTGGTACCCACGCCATTTAACCCTACCGATTTTTGAAAAGCTTTGCTATCGTATTTACCACCAGTATTAATTTTGCTTACGCAGTCGATTACTTTACCCAGGGGAATGCCCCGGCCGTAATCGCGCACCTGTACTTTATGATCAGATATTTTTATTTCAATGGTTTTGCCATTGCCCATCACGTATTCGTCGATGGAGTTATCAATTATTTCTTTCACTAAGATATAAATACCGTCGTCCTGCGAGGAGCCATCGCCTAGCTTCCCGATGTACATACCGGGCCTTAAACGGATGTGTTCGCGCCAGTCGAGTGAGCGGATACTATCTTCGGTATAAGCGTTATTTTGTTCTGCCATTCTAAAAAAAGCAATATATAATTAGATAAAATCAGATTAAAGATAAGGAAAAATCCGGAGAAGAGAAAATGATTGCAGCTACCTGGCGGGAAAAAATGAGCTGCTTATTTCTCCTGGAAATATCATTCGCAATGGTTAATTTACATTAATTATGTAACCAAATTAAAGTAGAACTGGTTCAATGAAAAGGCATTTAATAGGGGGCTTAAAGAAGTAAATTCACCTAAAATATCACCTCTCTATTAATTAATTTAAATACTATTTATACCAGCCAGAGCTATACTGTTTGGCGCAATTTACTTACACGAAACTATGGAATTGAAATTACCCGCTTATTTCAAATATACTATTATTTTACTTGGGCTGATCTTGCTGATTTATGTATTGCAATTATTTCAGTCTATCCTGGTACCTATCTGTTTTTCCATGTTGTTTGCTTTACTCCTGCTGCCGCTTAGCGAGAAGCTGGAAAAGCACATGCCCCGGACGCTGGCTACTCTTTTGTGTCTGGTGTTTATGGTTGTATTTATAGCAGGACTTATCTGGTTACTTTCTTCGCAACTAATGAGCTTTTCGGAGGAGCTGAAAAACATTTCGGATAAACTAACGGTTTTCGTTAATAATGTGCAGCAATATTTATTTCGCCATTTTGCCATCCAACCAACCAAACCCGACGAATTAATCAGTAAAAACCTAACCATGTTGCGCGAAACCGGTACGCGGTTTTTGGGAAGCACTATTTCCATCACGACGGGTGCTTTAAGTGTAATTACACTTATACCTATTTATATTTTTTGTATGTTGTATTATCGCGATCATTTCCGGCGGTTTATTTTCCAGTGCATTGCCCGCGATACCCGCGATGCTTTTATGACAACCATGGATAATATTCAAAAAGTGGTTGCCAGTTATATATCGGGTTTAATGATTGTAATTGTAATTGTGGCCATTCTGAATACCGTTGGCTTGCTGATTATGGGTGTTCCTTACGCATTCTTTTTCGGGGCTTTTGCTTCGGTGCTCACCATTATTCCGTACGTGGGTATTTTAATTGGGGCCTTGCTGCCTGCGTTATTTGTCTTAATTCAAACCGGCTCGGCCGTAAATGCCATTATTGTTATTGGTATTTTCACCTTCGTGCAATTTTTAGAAGGTAATTTTATTACACCTAACATCACCGGCTCTAAAGTAAGTATCAATCCGTTTGCAGCTATCCTGGCTTTAATAATTGGGGGCGAAATATGGGGAGCTTCCGGCATGATCTTGTCTATTCCAATAATTGCCATTTTAAAAGTAATTTTTGACGCGTATGAACCACTCCGGCCGCTGGGATATTTACTGGGGGATGTTAATCACCGTGCATCTACCGAACCCGGCTTACTGACCAGGATATTAGAATATTTAAAGAACATGGTTCGCATAAAATCTTAATAACCCGACTCCTTCTTTTCTCCATTAAGGGTTGTATTACTGGTATGTAACTTAAAATTATTTAGTTCAGTATAAATTGCTGATTATTAGAATTAACAAGGAGAACTAAAATATGGATACCAATTTTGATGAAAAAACAACGCGAACGGTTAACGACCTAATTGAGACCTGCAGAGGAGGCATGAAAGGATACGAAACGGCGGCCGGGAGTGTCGAAAATCCGCAATTAAAATCAGAGTTTAGCCGCTTATCGCAGCAACGAGCTACTTTTGCTAACGAATTAGAAAGTACCGCGCGCCAGTACGGAATAACTGCTGATAATGAAAATACGCTGGAAGGCGTAGCCATGGATGCTGCCGGAGCGGTGCACCGGGGTTGGATGAACCTAAAATCGGCATTATCGGGAAATGACAGTGCAGCCATTTTGAATGAATGCGAGAACGGTGATGCTGCTGCTTTAAAGACCTATGAACAAGCTTTAGCCGTACAAACTTTACCGGTCGATCTGATAAATGTGATTGAAAAACAGCATCAGGAAATATTAGAAGCTAAGAATCACCTAACTTCTTTAAAACAAAACGTTTAAAATTTGTTTATAATATAAGTTTAGTGTTTGTTGAGCATAAAAGCAGCCTTTTGGGTTGCTTTTATATTTTAGGGCAATTTTTAAATGCTCACAAAACTGTTTACTAACCAGGTTAGTTTTGCTAAGCAAATGAAACAGTTTTCATCTTTTTTTGGTTATGATAACAACCAGCTGTGTAGCAGCTCATGTACCCAAAATAACCCGTTTTGTACGCAATCATCGACATTGAAACGACTGGCGGCCAGCCTTCTCAGGATAGAATAACTGAAATTGCTATTTTTATCCACGATGGCCACCAGGTCGTAGATCAATATAACACACTCATTAATCCGGAGCGGCCTATTCCGTATTTTATTACCCAGCTTACCGGTATTACCGATGCGATGGTGCAGGATGCGCCTAAGTTTCATGAAGTAGCCCGCGAGATAGTAAAGTTTACCGAAGACAAAATATTTGTAGCCCACAATGTGCGGTTCGATTATTCTTTCCTGAAAAAAGAGTTCGCCGATCTGGGTTATACTTACCAGCGCAAAACCCTTTGCACCGTACGCCTTAGCCGCTCTTTAATGCCTGGTTTGCCTTCTTACAGTTTAGGTAAACTTTGCAAAAGCATCAACATTGATTTAAAAATGCGGCATCGCGCCATTGGGGATGCCGAAGCTACGGCGGTATTGTTCGACCGCTTGTTAAAAATTAATCAAAAAGATATTACGCCTACCGAAGAAACCCAGAAAGAAAGCAAAAAGGTGCTTTCTAACGCGGTAAAAACGTCTTTGCTGCCGCCGGCTATTACGAAAGAACAAGTGAATGCCCTGCCCGATGCCGCCGGCGTATATTATTTTTACGACAGCGATGGCCAGATAATTTATGTTGGTAAAAGCATTAACATTCGTAAGCGCATTATCCAGCACTTCAACATTGATTATAAGAGCAACAAATCGATTGAATTTAAAAACCGGATAGCCGATATTACCTACGAACTAACCGGCAGCGAACTGGTAGCTTTGCTATACGAATCGGACCAGATTAAAAAGATTAAACCGCAGTATAACCGGCAACAACGCCGTAGTGTTTTTTCCTCCGGTATTTACCTGTATGTCGACGAGAATGGCTATAAGCGCTTAACGTTTGATAAAGTAAATTCCGCACGAATTCCATTAATCTCTTTGGAGAATCATTTTAAATCCAAAAACTTTCTTTTTCATAAAGTAGAGAAATATAATTTATGCCAGAAGTTGAGCGGCTTATATAAAACTACCGGTGCTTGTTTCGATTACCAAGTGCACCAATGTAAAGGCGCTTGCCTGGGGCTGGAAGCCCCGGAAGAATATAATGCCCGCGTAGATGCGGCTATTGAGTCATTTAGTTTTGAACACGAAAACTTTGTGCTGATCGGTAAAGGCCGGGAAGCAGGCGAACGTTCGGTAGTTTGTATTGAAAACGGTCATTACCTGGGCTTTGGCTTTATAGATGAAACCTTTTCGGCTAAAAGTTTACAGGATTTTAAAGAAGCCATTAAATTTTACCACGACAATAAAGATGTGCAGCAAATAATCCGGGGCTACTTGCGCACCAAACATCAAGACAAACTGCTCATATTTTAGAGGTAACCGATTGCAGTTAGTCTGGTTCCACTAAATCTACTCTGGATAATTTTTTTAGGATTTACAAACGCATTTCTTGCCTGTTTCTTAAAGCTAATCAAAGCTCTATTCAGTTTTTAATTGGCTGGCATGCTGTAAAAAAAAGATCAAGTAATTAGCTGCAGCAGTTATTCTATTTGATTTTTCACTAAATATTAAATCATTTAAATATAGGAAATTTATATATTTTTCGATATATTTTATTTTAAATACGTACTTTATACATACTAGCGGAAAACAACCTATAATATTAATTAAACCATTCATTTATATAAACCTCGTCAATAGATTCATTATTTAATAGTTTGGTTGAAATTTACAGCTATTTTATTACTATCCGCTACTGAAATCATCTTATAATAAATGTATTACAGGTACTTTATTTTTGTATTTTTATCTTTCCTATTCGGGTGTGCCCGTCAACATTATTTTCAGAACGATGCTTTATATTCTCCGGCTCCTTCCTCGGAAATTAAACCTGCCGCACCAGAATCTTACCTGGTAACGGCGGGTCGGCATTATCAAAAAAATAAAATATACCAGCTATTCTGGGGAAAACATTACCGGGAAGTTTGGGCCACACCGGTGTTGGCTCCGGCTATAGATTTAAATAATGTTAAAGGTGGTTTAAGCCCGTTTGAACTAGGTGGCGGTTTACAAAGTACCAGCCTGGCATTAAAAAATAAACAAGGACGCATTTTCACGATGCGCACATTGGATAAAGATCCGGCTAAATCTATTATGCCTTTTTTCCGGAAAACTTTTTTAGCCAATATAATGCGGGATCAGACTGCTGCCATTAACCCGTATGCTGCCTTTATGGTACCTCCCCTGGCCGAAGCGGTGCAGGTCCATCATACAAATCCGGAACTATTTTATGTACCGCAAAATCAGGCCGGTTTAGGAGAATATAGTAAGTTCTTTAATGGCAAAGTAGTAATGCTGGAAGAAAAATTTACGGCAAAAGCATCTTTATCAGCAGCATTCGGCAAAGCAACAGATCTGGTGAATACAAAAACTTTCTTGCAAAACAACTTTGCCTCTTCCAACCACCGTCCGGATCAGTTAGCATTTGCCCGGGCCCGATTATTCGACGTGCTGATTTTAGATTGGGACCGGCACGTGGGGCAATGGAACTGGGCGGTAATACCGGCAGAAAATCGGCAGGAATTTATCTATGAACCCGTTCCCAAAGACCGGGACCAAGCTTTTTACCGCTACGATGGGTTTATTCCCTGGCTTACTACCCGTAAATTTTTAACGAAACCTTTTAAAATTTTGCGCCATAACCGCCAGGATGTTGCCGGCTTAATTTACAAAGCCTGCTTCCTGGATGAGCGTTTGTTAAATGAAGTAACCCGGACAGAATGGCTTGATATATCCCAGAACATGCAAGTAAATTTAACGAGTGAAGTGCTGCGAAAATCGGTAGCAGCTCTGCCGGAACCCGTGCAAAAAAAAGTTGGTGAAAATACTTTTAAATTACTCCAGACCCGCCGGGATAAATTACCAGCTTTAGCCGAAAAATTCTATAAACTTTTAGCCAAGAAAGTAACCATAGCGGGCACCGACGAGAAGGAATTGTTTCGTGTAACTCGCATCGGTGAAAAAACCTTAGTGCAAGTTTTTACTATTTCTGATGATCAGGCTGAGGAACCTGCACTCTATTACAAACGCGAATTTTTAGCTAAAGAAACCAAAGAAATCATATTAAGAGGCCTGGGCCAGGATGATGAGTTTCTCGTAACAGGTCAGGCAACTAGTAGCCCTTTACTGGTTATTTACGGAGATAAAGGTAATGACAAAATAACGGATACCTCTAAGGTTAAAGGTATCTGCAAAAAAACCATTGTTTACGATACCCGCTCTCAAACTACCTTACAACTAGGGCAAGAAAGCAAATACAAAACATCCGATCAGGTGCAGGTAAAAGAATACGAGCGGACAACCGAATAATGCTCATCCGCTCTCTCTTTCTCTTAATTTTTAAGTTCTTAAAATTATTTAGCTGTTAAAACCGGAATTACTTTTTCCCCAAAAGTCTGAATAAATTCTTCGTGCTCTAAATTTACATTATGGAGGTACAAATGGTCGAAGCCCAAGGCAATATCCTGGGCAAGCCAATCGATATGCTTTTGCACATCTGCAGAAATACGCACAAAATTATCTAATTCATTCGGGTTTACAAACTGCGCCGCGGCTTCAAACTGTTCGGGTACCCGCAAATCACTTAGTAGTTTAGAGTCGAAAATATTTGCCCGCCACTGATCAAAAGCACCCTGCCGGGCCTTATCTTCGTCTGTTGCGTAGGATAATTGCACTTTTAAAAACATTGGTTTACCTTCTCCGCCGCCTCTTCTAAAGGCATCTACCACTTTTTTTAACTCGGCAGGCGGCTTCGAAATCGTAATCATACCATCGGCCCAGCCTCCTACCCATTCGGCGGTTTCCTCCGAAATAGCAGCCCCTATTATTAGTGGTTTTACTTCCGGACGGGTATATAAAGTAGCTTCTTCTACAGTAACTAAACCTTTGTGCGTTACGGTTTCTCCGTTCCACAAGGCCCGGATTACGTCCACCGATTCTTTTAAGCGTTTATTCCGGTCGGCTTTGGCCGGCCATTTATCACCCGTTATCATTTCGTTTAAAGCTTGCCCCGAGCCTTGCGCCATCCAAAACCTTTTCGGAAACATTTCGCCCAAAGTAGCCGCCGCCTGGGCAATAATGGCCGGATGATACCGCTGACCCGGAGCATTTACTACCCCAAAGGTTAAGTTAGTAGCTTGCATGGCGGCTCCCAGCCACGACCAGGCATAACCACTCTCACCTTGCTTATTGGTCCAGGGATGAAAATGGTCGGAAGACAAAGCAGCCTGGAAACCGGCTTTTTCGGCTAGTTGCACATACTGCAATAAAGTACTAGGTTTAAATTGCTCGTGCGATACGTGATATCCTATTATAGCCATATAGAGCTAATGTGTTTCTTACGGATGAAAAAATATATTTAGTAATATTTGGCAGTCCGGCTTAAGCTGAACATTTAGAAAATAGTATAAGTATTCCGCAGTAATTTGTTTACGCCTCAGCTTACATTTATCTTTTTTTGAGGGAAATATAAGTGGATACCGTAATTTAAAGTAAGGATTAATACTTACAACCGTTCTTAGGTTCGGTTACTTAGTTTCGTTTTTTACGGTTTTGAGCATTTCCAAAACCAGCTTTTCGGTAGGAGAAATAAATTCATCTACCGGTTTAGTAGCATCGTGCTCTTTTAAGAAAGTAAATAATTTATCTTCTTTAAAAAAATCCAGTACTTGCGGATGTACATAGTATTTGCTGCATACAGCGGGGGTATTCCCTAAGCCCTTGGCAACTTGCTTAAACGCTTCTTTCACCGTTTTCTCTTTCTCCAGTTCGGGCTTTTCTTCAATCAGGTTTTCCAGGCATTCCACCATTAAAACCGTACCGCCCCAGGTCCGGAAATCTTTGGCCGTAAAATCGGTGCCGCTTATTTCCTGTATATACGCATTTACATCGCCCGACTCCAAGGGCCGGCGTTCTCCCGCTTCGTCGTAATACTGAAATAAATCGTAGCCCGGAATATCTTTGCATTTTTTTACCAGTTTGGCCAGGCGACGGTCCTGAATATCAATTTCGTGCTCTACTCCTTTTTTACCCACAAATTTAAGCCGGATATTTTCACCTTCAATCTTTACATGCTTATCGCGCAAAGTGGTCAGGCCGTAAGATTTGTTTGATTTAGCGTAAAATTTATTACCGATACGAATCAAGGAATTGTCCAGCAGGTTCACCACAATAGCCGTAATTTTCTCCTTACTTAATTCTTTACGGGCTAAATCTTTCTCGATCTGTTTTCTTATTTCCGGTATTTTTTCACCGAAAGCAATCATACGGCCAAACTTAGTACCACTGCGGGCATTTCGCCATTTAGGGTGGTAAATATATTGTTTACGGCCTTTCTGATCGCGTCCGGTAGCTTGAATATGGCCGTTAGGTGAAGGACTTATCCAAACATCGGTCCAGGCCGGGGGTATTATTAGTTTATTTACCCGCTCCAGTACTTTCTCGTCGGTTATCAGTTCTTCCTTTTTATCGAAATAGTCAAATTTTCCTTCGTTATCCCGCCGGGTAATTCCTTTGCCGGTATCCGGTAAATACCGCAACCCGGCTTCTACCGCCGATTGAGCAGGATCGGCATACAAAGCATGTACATCATCCGATATTATTAGCGCCATTTTTTTTATTCAGATTACTTTTATTTATCCCTATTAAACCAGTCCGGGTTAAAAAAGTTATGGCTTACCCAGTTGCATGCATTCAAAAATTACAATTTATATATTTATTTCTCCATGCCCCCAGGTATAAAGGAATTTTCTTAGGCAAAGGATAAATTATCTTTTGTATTGTTTTTTCGTTTAAGAGTTTTGCCGGTCTTCAGATAACAGAAAGTCAGGTTAAAACAGGTCTGGTAATTTGATGATAGGTAAAAACTTATCAGAAAATATCACCTAATTCTAATACTTACCCAGAAGTTGGAAACAATATATCAGAAGATTAAGGCCTTATGCTTCATTTAATTTTCATTACCTGTGTCTTATTTTGTATTAAATAATATTACCCACTAATTTTTATATTTATGAAGATAAATCATAAGGCTATTTATAAGCTCTATTACAGTTTTACATTATGCTTACTCATGCTTAGTTCCTGTGCCAAAGATAAAAACGGTGACCGGCTCATCTTTTCTATAGAAGATGATAAAACCCTGGGTTTACAGGTAACATCCGAAGTAGACTCCACTTACCAGGCACAAGGGAAATTAATCGAAAGAAATGACCCTCGCTATTCCGAGGCCTACCAGCACCTGGACCGAATGGTAGAAACAATATTAAATTCCGGTCAGGTAGCTTATCGCTCTGAGTTTGATTGGGATGTTACCCTTATAAAAGATGATTCCGTACTAAATGCTTTTGCAACTCCTGCGGGGCATATTTATGTTTTTACAGGCTTAATTAAATATTTAGATAATGAAGATCAGTTTGCCGGGGTACTGGGCCACGAAATTGCCCACGCCGATAAACGCCATACCACAAAACAACTACAAACCCAATACGGCATAGCGCTTCTACTATCGGTGGCTACAGGCAATAATCCGGGCACCCTGGCCCAAATAGCTACCGGTTTGGCAGGTTTGAAATTTAGCCGGGATGCGGAAGCAGAGGCCGATAACTTCTCGGTGGTTTACCTGGGCGGAACAAATAAATATGCCTGTAATGGGGCAGCCGGTTTTTTCGTGAAAATGCAAAACGAAAACCAAGGCAGCGGCAGCCCGGAATTTCTTAGTACCCACCCCGATCCCGGCAACCGGGTAGCTGCTATTAACGCCAAAGCACAGGAAATTGGTTGCAGTACTGCAACTACCGGTAACCAGCAATATGAACAATTTAAGGCAAGTTTAAACAGATAAAGTTTTAAAGTATATCCGCACCTAATCCGGTTAAGAATATAATATTATGGCTGAACTAAAAGAAAATCTGCTGGCGCTCTCTAAACAAATTGAAAATAAATTTGATGATTTAATTTTTGATCTGCGGCAACGCTTAAACTTGTTTCAGCCGCTACAAATTATTACTTACCGGAGCTATGGCTCGGTAAACCGGCTTTATGTAAAGGGCCGGGTTATAGCCGATAAAGGAATAACCGTTTCGGCGGATAAAGATAGTATTCTGAATAACATTCTGAATATGTATAAGCGCTTTGAAAGTGATGAAATACCAAATGCCCGCTTACGGGTGCGTTTTGAGAACCAGGAACACCTGGTTACAACCGATGCAGAAGGTTATTTTGTGATTAATCTGGCTCCCCAATTCCCGCTTCAGCTAGAAGATATCTGGCATAATATAATTGTAGAGCTCCTGGAAGCTCCCGTACCCGTGCCGGTCGGATTGCAAGCCAAAGCTGAAATTTTAGTTCCGCCACCCGATGCGGAATATGGCATTATTAGTGATATAGACGATACCATTATCAAAACTGATGCAACAAACCTGATAACCATGTCGGGAAACGTTTTTTTACACAATGCCCGCACGCGTTTACCTTTTGCCGGAGTTTCGGCTTTTTATAAGTCTTTACAGTTAGGCCGGAACGGGAAGCGGAATAATCCATTCTTTTACGTATCCAGCAGCCCTTGGAATTTGTACGATTTGCTGCACGATTTTTTGGATATAAACGAAATACCTGCCGGCCCGTTGTTGTTACGCGATTTTGGTTTGGAAACAAATAAGCTTTTCAAGAGCGATCATATGGGCCATAAGTTTAAAGAGATAGAAAACATCCTTATTACTTATCCGCAACTAAATTTTGTGTTGATTGGCGACAGTGGGCAGGAAGATCCGGTTATATACCGGGAAGTAGTTAAAAAATATCCTACCCGCATCTTAGCTATTTATATCCGCGATGTGCAACTACCTGAAAGAGCCAAAATAGCCGTAGAAATATCAGAAGAGCTAAAGAAAGGCAAAGTGGAAATGCTGCTGGTAGAAAATACCGTAACCGCGGCCGAACACGCGGCTAATTCCGGTTTGATTTTCTCTAATGCCCTACCGGCTATTGAAGAAAATAAAGAAAAAGATAAGAGTCCGGCAGCTCCGGACTCCGGTATATAAAGCTAAACCTTCGTTTAGCTAATAGCTACTTCCGCAGGCTTTCATTGTCATCAGTTGCGGGGAACAAAGGTTTTACAAAAGCTTTACCCCCTAAACGGCGCATATTAAGTTGGATGCGCCGGCGCTTAGACAATATGGCCTTGGAAGGTTTTTTAACCGAATACCGGATCGGGTTGGGTAATACCGCCGCAATTAAAGCGGCTTGTGAGGAGGTTAACTCCTGGGGTTCTTTTTGGTAATACGCCTGTGCAGCAGCACTAATACCAAATATGCGGTCACCCATTTCGGCCACGTTCAGGTAAACTTCCATTATGCGGGCTTTGCCCCACAGTAGTTCTATCAGGAAAGTAAAATAAGCTTCTACTGCTTTGCGCAGGTAACTCCGGCCATGCCATAAAAACACGTTTTTAGCTACTTGCTGGCTAATAGTACTGCCGCCCACTTTTTTTTTGCCTTTACGGTTAGTTTTATATGCTTCTTCCAGGGCATTTAAATCAAAACCATTGTGGGTTAAAAATAATTGGTCTTCGGCCGCAATTAGGGCTAGCGGAACGTTTTCCGAGACTTCATCTAAAGATACAAACCGGTAATTTATATTTTTATCTGCTAGTGCTTCTTTTCCGGCTTTGGCCCGGCGCGAAAACATGTGCAAAGTAGCCGGCGGCGGCAACCAACGGTAAACCAGAACCCAGGCAATACTCAACAAAAACAAACTCAGAATTAAACTGATGAACAAAGACCGGACTAACCGCAGGTTTACTTTCATTTAACTCAATAATTAACAAAGTAAAATTAGTGCTTTTACTTTGGAAGCTGATTAGGGTTTAGGCCATATTAGTAATATAAGGAATAAATATTATAGCTATTATTCTACATCTTTTCAAAAGCATAAAAGTTTTACGCAAAAGCTGCCTTAACCTGTAATCTAAATCTAAATTCAAATCAAAAAAGATAGTTGATGCAACCTTATTCTTAATTCCTGACTCATGTAAGTAGTTTCCTTAAGTCCTGTTCCTAATGTGTTTTAACTTCGGTAAATAAGAATATTACCTAACCCCAAAACACTTATCAAAACTAAAAAAAAGTAATCATGAAATTAAAACTTTTAACCTTTGCCATACTATGCTCTTTTGTGGCTGTAAAATCTTTTGGACAAGTAGAAGCCGGAGTGGAAAATGTACATAGTATTAAGGTTCCCCTTCCTTTTGGAGTGGGTTACGGTTATGAACGCGCGCTCTCCCGGCAGATTACACTTAACACGGAGCTAATGCTGGCGGGAGGATACGGCGGTCGGTATGGCGCTATATTAGTGCCAACCTTACGGATCGAACCTAGGTTTTATTACAACTACTTAAATCGAATTGCAAGAGGCAAGAAAGTTCTGAATAACTCCGCCAGCTTTTTATCACTGTCCATTGAGAATAGTTTTAATACTTACCTAACGTATGACGATGTAAAAAAAGGAACCAACCTGATTAGTATTATACCCAAATGGGGCTTACGCAAAACCATTGGGCAAAATTTTTTCTTTGAAGGAGCAATTGGCCTGGGAACTTCTTACAGTAAGTTAAATAAATTTAAAGTAGTCCCAAGCTTAGATCTAAGACTTGGTTATACGTTTTAAGTTACCTTCATCAACTACTTTGCTCCTAATACTTGTCAACTTTAAACTACCGCCTTATTCTATATAAACTTTATAAGTATTCATTCAAAACACAGATTGAAATACTACAACTTGCCTATTATCAAATTAAAATATAATCAATTCATTACCATCTGGTTACAAATTTAATCTTGTATAATTCTATAGGTTTTACAGTTTTTAAATCAGGATAATAGTAGTCTGCTATTCTTTCGGTAATAATACTGTCTATTAAAGTACAAACCAGCATAACTATTAAGTGGCTATTTCTTCCATCGAATTTAAATTGGATTAATAATACCTAGCAAACATCTTTACCTCCTCTGGCTTTGGATGTACTTATAGTCTAAACAGCTTCTTTCTTATAATCAGACAAACAAAGTAAATCTTGCAGTGAATATCCTGATATTTGTATCCGGGTACTTATTACATCGGTAATACCAAAAATTACGTAAACCAAATCAAAGCTTAATTGTTCTATTTGCTGCATGGCCAGATTCCTGCCTTTATTTCCTTTAAATATTGTAGTTTTTCCGGGTGAAAAATTAAACTTGCATATTTTTGAACCCCGGTATAAACAACTCATTACCGAGTGTTTGCAGCAGGAGTCTACTTTTGGTATGCCTTCCTTTTTAAATAACCGCATAACCACTATAGGAACAGAATTAAAAATTTTGAGTCTGGAAAAGACGCACCCTAACGGGGAAATGGATATAAAAACCATAGGTTTAGGACCTATCCGGATTTTGGACTTTTATAAGCAGGCACCAAATAAATTTTACCCGGCGGGCAGCGTAGAAGATATCAGCTTTCACAACCAGGAAGATCCGGTTTTAAAACACCAGATTACCGAATGCCTGCGCCAGATGTATAGTATTCTGGGTATTGAAAAATTATATATGAACTTGCCTGCCGATTATAAAATTTTTGATATTGCCCACCATTTGGGTTTATCTACCGAGCAGGAATACGAGTTATTGCAGTGCGAAACTGAACTGGCCCGGCAAAACCTGGTACTAACGCATTTGCAAAAAGTTATGCCGGTAATTTTGGAAACCGAAAGACTAAAAGAGCGGGTCCGGATGAACGGTCATTTTAAAAATATTATTCCGCCCAACTTCTAGGTAAGCCTGGGGAATTAAAAAACTGTATGCTATTTTACACGCTTTCTTATCCACTACTCTATAAAATTCTGCTCGGTGTATTCCTGCTTCTTAGTTTAATCTTGTTTGCAGCGTATTTGCGCGAGCGGCGAATCCGGAGAAAACCTTATTTCAGAAACAAAGCTGACCATAGCCCGGCTACGCTAACCGACCTGACCAAACCACTTTATTCGGTAGCTTTAATTGGCGACATTGGTGCTGTTACCAATACCAATGACCCCATCATGCTTTTAATACAGAAATGGATGGACTTAAATGGGGAAAACGGCAGCATTGTTTTACTGGGTGACAATATTTATCCCAAGGGTTTACCTCCCGAAACCGATCGACAATACGCCGCCGCCAAGAGCAAATTAGATAATCAGTTGCAGGTATTTAAAAAATACAGCGGCAGAGTTGTATACCTGAGCGGCAACCACGATTGGAACAAAGGCCGGCGAAGTGGCTACTCTTATGTTTTGCGGCAACAGGATTACGTAATAAAAGAACTGAATAAAACTGATTCTTATTTACCTTTAGACGGCTGTCCGGGCCCAGTAACTTTTCCGCTGGTACCGGGTTTGCGGATGATCGTTATAAACACCCAATGGTGGGTACAGAGAGGTATCCGGCCCATTGGTAAAGCGTATGGCTGCCATATAGAATCTACCGAAGAGTTTTTCCAGGAGTTAGAAAATATGCTAACCCGGTACCAGCACGAACAAATTATAATTGCAGCTCATCATCCTTTATACAGCAATGCCCAGCACGGTGGTAATTTCACTTTAAAACAACACGTATTTCCACTTACCGCCGCCCACAAAAGATTTTATTTACCGCTACCCATTGCGGGTTCATTGTATCCGGCTTATCGTAAATTATTCGGGGCTTACGAAGACATGTCGCACCCGCGTTACCGGGGGCTACGCAAAAAACTGCTGCGGCTATTTCGTAATTACCAAAACCTGATTTATGTGGCCGGGCACGATCATAATTTACAATATTTTCCCGTTAAAGGCAATCACTATATTGTGAGCGGATCGGGTTCCAAAACTGCTTATGTAGATAAAGGCGGTAAAGCCACTTTTACCCACGAACACACTGGTTTCTTCACGGTAGATTACTACGAAAACCAGGAAATCTGGCTGCGGGTGTTAGAACCAACGGGTTTTTTGACCAACCATAACGAAGTTTTATTTCAGAAAAGACTGAAATAAAACTTCCTATCTAGGCGGTAGCAGGAACCAATACTTTCAGGCTTCTTTTATGTAATTTGATTGTAATTTCATCGCCTACCTTTACCGGTTCTCCATCAATCTGCAATATATCGGTGGGCGCTTTTATTATAAAAGCTTCTTTGCATTTAAGAATACGGGAATAAACCGACTTTTGAATGGAATTAGTATAAAGGTCATATAAAATACCCAAAGCCGCCGTTCCGGGAAATGGTTCAATCATACAAATTTCAAAAAATCCGTCGTCTACTTCACCTTCCGGGTTGATGGCGGCATTACTGCCAAAAGCATTGGCATTGGCAATGGTAAGCATAAAGGCTGGTCCTTCAAAGGTTTCCTGGTCGGTTTTAATCTGGTAAGTAAATGGTTGGTAGGCCATATACTCCTGAAAAGCTATTTTTGCGTAGGCCCCAGGCCCGCGGGTTTCGCCTTCGCAAAATAATTTTACAATACGGGCATTAAAACCTAAATCACACAAATGGAAAGCCGGATGGCCGTTTATCTCCAAAGAGTCGATCGCCTTGATTTTTCCGTCCTGAATAATGTTTAAAGCCGATGGAATATCCTGCGGAATTTTCAGGTCTTTAGATAAGCCATTACCGGAACCTTGTGGGAGAATAGCCAGCGGAACCGGGCCATGGTTTAAAACTTTGGCCACTAAACTTACCGTACCGTCGCCCCCAATGGCCACTACCAGGTCAAAACCTTTTTGTAAAAGCACCTGCAAGGCCTTTTCATCATCCTGGCCGGTGGTGGCATAAATCTCGCTCTGCAGGTTGTTTGTCTTACAATATTCCTGCATGAGCTGCTTTACATCATCTTTGCTTATATCTCCGGAAATCGGATTTAAAACAAACAAGATATTATTAAATTTCTGAAGTAGCGACATCTTTTTGCCCAATGAAAGATTATGGAATTAACCCCGTTGGTACTCCGTTCGGAAATTCTTCTTGTATATCGGCTTGCAAACGTGCTATCCGGTTTTCCGGATTAGGATGGGTCTGAAAAAATTCCGGGGTAGAGCCACCCTGCCGCCCGGCTCCTAATATTTCCATTACCCCAATCATGGCAGTAGGGTCGTAACCCGATTCGGCGGTAAAACGCACGGCCCATTTATCTGATTCTAATTCGTCATCGCGGCCATACTTTAAATTCATGAGTTTAGCAATGGCAGCAGCAGCTACTGCGCCGGCCGCACTGGCCGGCCGATCCGGATCGTAGGCCGCAATACCGGCAGCACTGGCTAAGCCTTGCGTTAACCGCGATTTAGCTAATTGTTCAGCCGAATGACGCGCAATTACGTGACCTATTTCGTGGCCTAATACGCCGGCCAGCTGGCCTTCGGTTTGTAGTTTACTTAATAAACCAGCGGTAATAAATACTTGTCCGCCCGGTAAAGCAAAGGCGTTCAAGGTTTGCTCATCGGCTAATAAGTGGAAATCGAACTGGTATGGACTGGAACCAGCTTTGGTCTGGCTAACTAACCGCTGACCAATTTCTTTTACTTTTGCTGCCGCTTGTTGGTCCGGATGCAGACCACCGTATTGCTGGGCCATTTGGGGTGCCGCTTGTAAACCCAGCGCAATTTCCTGCTCTACGGTCATGTCGATGTGTTGCGTTTCGCCAGTTATTTCGTTTTCTTCCCGTTTGCACCAGTAAGAAATAAGCGAAAAGCCGGCAATCAGCAAAGCTATTATGTATTTTATTCCTCCTCGCATTTTTAGATCTTTTTTGGCTTAAGAACGCTAAACGAATAGGATGGTTACAGCCGAAACTTTTGAACTCTCCGTAATTATCTCATAACAGCAAAAAATACGTATTACTTGAGAAATCCGTTAAATTAAAAAATAACTATATACCTAAATCTTAGGTAAACGTACACATTGAAAAATATTTATGTAAGAAAGGTTAAACAGATAAAACTAATAATATTATGAACATGAAAAGAACGTTTGCCGCTATACTAACAGTCCTGGGTATTATTTTTATAATATGGGCAGCTTATTCTTTTATGACAGGGGGTAGTTCGGTGGGTGACGTAACTGTTGGGAAATTTAATTCGCTGGTTCCTTTTATTGTGGGTTTAATTTTCTTTGGCTCCGGAATAAGCCTGATAAAAGGTATCAAGGACGAAGCTTGATTTAAACATTTGGACTAAACAAAAAAACCGGTAGCTTTTCAGTTACCGGTTTTTTTTGCTGTAATCTTTTACTTATAAGCTGGCTGTAAGGGTACGATTTCCGGAAACAAAGTAGGATGCCGCAACACTTTTATTTAAATAAGTAGATGTATAAGAGTTTACATTGCCATCGATATATAACAATGATTTATTTTTAATAGTATTGATAATAGCCGGGGTCAATTCAACGGGTAATGCCGGACAACCGTGACTGCGACCTAATCGGCCATGAGCTTTTAAAAAATCTGTACTCACGTAGTCGGCGCCGTGTACCACAATAGCCCGATCGTAGGCGTTGGTATTATACCCGGCATCCAAACCCTTCAATTTTAAGGATAGACCGTGCTTGCCCGTATAAGTATTAGCGGTGATATAAAAACCCAGGCTGCTCTGAAAAGAATTTACCGTATTAGAAAACACCTCGGCTCTTTCGTTGCCACTGCCCCGACCATGGGCTACATAGGTTTGAAACAATAACTTTTTGCTTTTTAAATCGATTACCCATAACCGCTTATAGTTACTGGCCTTACCAAAATCTACTATTGAAATAATAGATTTTTCGGGCGAAATCAGTTTAGCTTTTTTAAAGTTTTGTAAGCCTATTACAGCTTTCGTGAATATTTCCCGTTTTAATCCCGTACCTCTTAAATCCATTTCATCAAAAGTATCTTTGATGTAGTCTTCTAATAATTTCTCCGGTAACTCGGTGGTAGATTCAGCAATAACTTGGGAAGAAGGCGCCGAAGCAACTAAAGTTGATGCCGGCAAATTTTCTGATGAGAAAGGACTATTGGTTTCCGGGCTCCAGCCGATAGATGGTGGGGTAAAGGCGAAAATAATAAAGCTAATGGCAAGTACCGATAATTTCTTCATGTAGTCATCCTTGTCGTTCTATATATAAACGCCAAAATTTACCATTTTTGTTCCTAACTAAAAAAAAAACAGAAAATAATTATAAATCCTTTCTTAGTGCTCATCTTTGCAAATCTTTAGGTTTCTGCTTTTAATTATGCATCACTTTTTTTCACTTATTAATATAAACGTACTGCTCCGGCTCGCTATTTTCTTTTTATCTATACAACTAATAAGTAGTTGCGCACAAAAACCTGATCTTAACGGATTTGATGTTGATACCTGGAAAAAAGATGTGCGGGGATGTGGGAATAAACGATCGCAATTAATAACGTCTCTGGAAAAAATAAAACCTCAGCTTATAGGATTGCGGCACAACGGTATTATTGAGGTGTTAGGAAAACCCGAAGGCAATTCCCTTGAAAAAAGCGGACAAAGGGTATATTATTATTTTTTAGAGCCGGGTCCGCATTGCCAGGATAAACAAAATATAGCCGAAGCAAATAAAGTTTTTATTCAATTTGATGCCTTAGACCGGGCCAAGTATATTATTTTTGATAAATAAAAAAGCCGCTACTTGCGGTAGCGGCTTCTAGTTAAAGCCAAATTACTCTTCTATCACTACCTTTATATTACCTTTAGGTTTCAACTTCACTTCTCTATCTTCATTTTACCTTCAGGACTTTTTGTTTGGTTTTTTCTTTCTCACTTTTGGCTTTAAAAGATCCATCCCAGGCTTTCAGCATTTCTTCATCCGCATCGGCCAAAGAAATTATTTTATTATTTTTTATCTTTTCGCTTTTTTCTTGTTTTAAGTTCACCAACTTAGGAATCAACTTTTATCGGAGTACTTTTTATTTTAACGTTATCTAAGCTCTTAGTACTTGTACTATCAGAAGTATCTGTATCATTTTGCTCGGAAACACTGGTTTTTACCGGATTTGTACCGGTTTCAAATGATCGGCCGCCGTATCCAGTAGCTTCCAGATTGGTATTAGTAGCCGTTGGATACTGGCCTACAGCCTTTAAATAAGCCGTAAACTGAGTGGACGTAAGCGATTGGGCTAACTGCTCATCAAAAGCTTTATTCACCGCATTTATTTTAGCCTGCCGCATAGCCGCATCATTGGCGTATAGATTATTAAGTTCAGCTATTTGTCCAGCCCGGGCCTTGCTTACATCCCGAAAACGGATATATTGGCCTTCGTTTAAACGTAGTTGGGTAGCCATTTGCCTAATCTGATCGTTCGTACTTACATGATCGGTATACTTTGCTGCAGTTGGTGACGCGTCAGAATTTGTTTGGGCAGAAGCACTTAATGCCATACCGGAAATAAGAGCTCCTAAAATAATTTTTTTCATAGCCATGCTGTTTATGAAATAATATTGATTAATAATCTTTTATGGTTCCAACTATTATTTAATACGGACAAAAAGGCCTTAGAGTTGATAATCATTCTTTTATAAGGTTTAAACCATACTACAAGATACAATATCGAGATTAAATAAAGAGACAATTAAATATTAATAGTATACCTGCGGCATGTTGCTAAATCTTATCTTAAAATTTTCACATAAGCTGTTTACTTACTAATGGATGAACTTGTATAATTTAAAGCGACCTACCAAACATATAAAAAAAGCCAGTAGTACTACTGGCTTTTTTTATATGTTTGTTTCGAATCTTCTTTACATATTTTTATCCGCTGTACGTCCGCCCGATTTATCATAAAGCATCATTAAAATATAAGCGGAAAAAGCGCCAACTATCAATCCCATTAGGGCAAATGACATACATAACATAACCGGCGATAAAGAACCAAAATAATCCTCCGTTCTTAAAGTGTTCTGATATTCGGCATCTATATAAGAAGTATAAATCATAATAAATATGCCGTACAGCAACGAGCCTACCAAACCAATTACAAAACCGATTCCCAAACCGGGTAAATAAGGCATTACATTGCCGTGCTCTTTTTTATACTTTACAATTGCCATCATTACAGCCAGAATTATAAATATAAAGCCGGCCATACGGGCTTCTTCTTTGTTATTTATACCGAGTACTGTTAATAATAAGAAATAAAGAATCATTACTACACCGGCTAAAAAGCCGTAGCGTAATCCTAACCTATCCGTTGTTTTACTTGTTGCCATAGTCCTTATATTGATTTTTAAAATTTGTAAATACTGTTTATACCGATATATGCAAAACAATATCTTTAAAAAAATATACTTATTTATATAGTCTGATGTTGTATAAAAAAAGTATTTTTTCTGCTTTTCTTTCTATCCGAACAATTGTGAAGCGCAAAATGTTTTTATAAAGATTTGAAAAGCAAAGAATTAAACCTCTTGTAATCCCATACTTTTTTCAGGCTAACTCCTTTGTAAATTCCAAAATCCTGATTCATAAACCCAAATAATTTACGTACTTTTGCGGCCTGAAATTGATTCGTTAAAAGCTGAAATAAAATTATTTATATATGATAAGTACGTCCAATGTTAGTTTGTCTTACGGCAAGCGTACCTTATTCGAAGATGTTACTATTAAATTTGTTCCCGGCAACTGTTACGGCTTAATCGGGGCCAACGGCGCCGGTAAATCTACCTTTCTTAAAATATTATCCGGCGAAATAGATCCCCGCACCGGGCGCGTGGAAATACCGGCTGGCATGCGGTTGGCCGTATTGCGGCAGAACCATTTTGAATTCGATGAATTTCCGGTATTACAAACGGTAATTATGGGGCACAAACGCCTGTATGATATTATGCAGGAGAAAGATGCCATTTACGCCAAAGCCGACTTTACCGAAGAAGATGGCTTGCGGGCCTCGGATCTGGAAGCCGAATTTGCCGATTTAGATGGTTGGAACGCCGAAAATGATGCGGCTATGCTGTTGAACGGTTTGGGTATTTCCGAAGACTTGCACTACTCGCTGGTACAAGACCTAAGCGGTAGCGAAAAGGTGCGGGTGCTGCTGTCCCAGGCTTTATTTGGTAATCCGGATATTTTATTACTGGATGAGCCCACCAACCACCTGGATGCTGAATCTATCTTGTGGTTAGAAAGTTTTCTGGATTCGTTTAATAATACGGTAATAGTAGTATCGCACGACCGGCACTTTTTAGACGCGGTTTGTACGCACGTAGCCGATATAGATTACGGCAAAATACAGTTATACGCCGGTAATTACACTTTCTGGTACGAATCGAGCCAACTGGCATCTAAACAACGTACCGATGCGAACCGCAAAACCGACGAAAAGCGCAAAGAACTGGAAGAATTTATTCGTCGTTTTAGTGCCAACGCTTCAAAATCCAAACAAGCTACCTCCCGGCAGAAATTATTATCTAAACTTACCTTGGAAGATATTAAACCGTCTTCGCGCCGGTATCCATACATCCAGTTTAAACCCGAACGGGAAGCCGGTAACCAGTTGCTGACGGTAGAAAACCTGAGTAAAACCGTGGAAGACGGCACCGTTTTGTTTAAAGATATTTCGTTTATGGTAGAGAAAAAAGATAAGATTGCTGTTCTCGGACGCAATGATTTATCGGCTTCTACTTTTTTTGAAATTGTAATGGACGAAGCCAAAGCGGATAAAGGGAATTATAATTGGGGCACTACCATTACGCCGGCTTTTTTTCCGAAAGATAATGAGCAATACTTCAATACGGATTTGAACCTGGTGGATTGGCTGCGGCAGTACTCCACCGAAAAAGACGAAAGTTTTATCCGGGGATTTTTAGGGCGGATGTTGTTTTCGGGCGAAGAATCGCTGAAGAAAGCCAATGTATTATCGGGCGGTGAAAAGGTACGGTGTATGTTATCGAAAATGATGCTGCAATCGGGTAATTTCTTAATTCTGGATGAGCCCACGAACCATCTAGATCTGGAATCGATTACGGCCCTGAATAACGGTTTGAAAGATTTTACCGGTACGATCCTGTTCTCTTCGCACGATTTACAATTTGTAGAAACCATTGCGAACCGTATAATTGAGCTTACGCCCAAAGGCATAATAGATAAGCGAATGAGTTACCAGGAATACCTGGAAGACGAAAATATAAAAGCTTTGCGCATAAAGATGTACAGTTAATTTTGGATATACTTTTATCTTTTAAATGCCGTTGAATAATAAAAATTAAGGCAACGATATATAACAAAATAGATGCGGTTATTTCCAAATAAGTACTGGTGTTTCCTAACGTTTTTTCTTTTAATCGGATCAGGTAAAGCTTTAAAAGCCCAGACTACCGATTCGACGCAGGTAAACCAGTTGAATAACAATCCCCCCGCTAATCCGGTAATTACGCCAGCGGATACTATTTTTCCTACTATTGTTCGGCCGAAAGCCGAAAAACCGGAAACCCGTAGTTTACTGGAAAAGCTTTTTATTGGCGGCAGTGGTGATTTGGGTTTCCAAAGTCATCCTTATTACGGGAATTATTTCAATGTTGGCGTGTCGCCTATTGTGGGTTACCGCTTAACGAAAAATTTTGCTATTGGCCCGGGTATTTTGTACCAGTATTATAACATCGGCGGGCGTAGCTTTCATGATTACGGAGGAAAGGCTTTTGCCCAATACTTAATTTACAAAGGCATTCTGGCCCATGCCGAACACGAAATACGTAATACCCAATACGAAACCAATATTGCCATGGCTACTAACCGGTATACCTTTCGCACTACACTGGTAGGCGGTGGCTACCGACAAATGGCTAATAATCGTTTTGGCTTTGATTTTTACGTGCTGTTTCCAATCGTAACCTCTATCGATAATGCGGCAACTTCTTCTCCGGTAATCAGGGGCGGTTTTATTTATAACTTGAAGTAGTTTCAGATTATTTTCAAAAAAAGAGCACCGAAATTGGTGCTCTTTTTTTTATATCTCCAACGCTGAGCCTAAGCTCCTCTTATCAACCTTAACAAAATTGCAATAATAGCAATTACTAATAAAATGTGGATAATACCACCTACTTGGGTAGGGAATCCTAAGAATCCAATTAACCAAAGAATAATTAATACAACTGCGATAATATACAGCAAATTTCCCATAGTTTTGTTTTAGTTTAGTTTATTGTTCGGAAAAAATTAAAAATTAGATCCTTATACGCGTCTTATTAAGCGAAGGATTATGGCAATAACTGCGATTACCAATAATATATGGATAATGCCACCCACCTGATCCGGAAAACCTAAGAATCCGATCAGCCAAAGAATGATTAAAATTACGGCAATAACATAAAGTGTGTTTCCCATTGTTTTTTCTGTAAATACCTTTTTAAAGTATAAATTTATGAATGCAATTTAACCTGTTATAAACCAGTAACATATATAAAATAATTAGTAATACTAACAGGTTTTTTTATAGTGTTTAATCTTGTACGTAGTTATATCACAAAAGATTTATATAGAAATATATTTTTATAAAAACCGCTTATAAGTAAGCCTTAACAAGGCTATTAAACCCCTCTATTTCAATAACTGAAAATAAAGATTTTGGATGTTTTTATTTTTTTTACCTTTAACTCGGATAGAAAAAGGAGCATACAAAAAATGAAAAAAATATCGGTAATCGGTTCCGGAACCATGGGTAACGGTATTGCGCATGTATTCGCACAAAATGGGTTTTCGGTTACATTAATTGATATTTCTGCCGAAGCGCTGCAAAGAGCTTTGCAAACCATTAGCCAAAACCTGGACCGCATGATAGCAAAAGGCAACCTCACCGAAGAACAAAAAAAACAAACTTTAGCTAATATTCAGACTTTTACCAATTTGCCCGAAGGAGTGCAGGAAGCAGAACTGGTAATTGAAGCCGCCACCGAAAATGCCGAACTAAAGGCTAAAATATTTCAGGATCTAGATCAGTTTTGTTCACCCGAAACTATACTGGCCTCCAATACTTCTTCTATTTCCATCACCAAAATTGCAGCCGCTACCCAGCGGCCGGATAAAGTTATTGGCATGCACTTTATGAACCCGGTGCCCATCATGAAACTGGTCGAAATAATCAGGGGCTATTCTACTTCCGATCAAGTAACGGAAAAAATCATGGATATATCGCGGCAATTAGGCAAAGTACCCACCGAAGTAAACGATTATCCCGGCTTTGTTGCCAACCGTATTTTAATGCCCATGATAAACGAAGCCATTTATGCCTTATTTGAAGGGGTAGCCGGCGTTGCGGAAATTGATACCGTGATGAAATTAGGAATGGCCCACCCGATGGGACCTTTGCAGTTAGCCGATTTTATTGGTTTAGATGTTTGCCTTTTTATCCTGAATGTCATGCACGAAGGCTTTGGGAATCCTAAATATGCGCCTTGTCCGCTGCTGGTAAATATGGTACAGGCCGGCCACAAAGGCGTAAAATCCGGTCAGGGTTTTTACAACTGGCACAAAGGCACCAAAGAGTTAATTATTGCCGAACGGTTTCAAACAAAATGAGTTTACTCAAAATCCATTCTGCTCTGCCTAATACTTTTAAAATGTTGGCTTTGGCCGGGAGCGCCTTGTTATGTACTTACGGCTGCACTTATCTTAATTTTAAAGGAGAAAACAATAACCCGTCAACAAAAACCCAGGAATGGCGGACTTACGGCGGGAATGCGGCAGCTAACCGGTATTCGGCTTTAAAGCAAATAAATGCGGCAAATGCGCACTTGTTGCAAGTAGCCTGGACGTACCATACCGGCGATAATAAACCAGGACAAAGTTCGGAGATGCAAAGCCAGCCCATTATGGTAAATGGCGTGGTGTATACCACCTCCCCTAAGTTAAAAGTGCTGGCCTTGGATGCTGCTACCGGAAAACGCATCTGGCAATTTGATCCTTTCCTAGATACTGAACCCCGCATAAGTGCGAACCGAGGCGTTGTGTATTGGGAGCAGGGAGCAGATAAACGCATTTTATTTACGGCCGGCCCTACCCTGTTCTCGTTAAATGCCCACACCGGCCAACCCACGGCCGGTTTCGGGCAAAACGGACAGGTAAGCTTATACGAAGGCTTGGGCCGGGACGTAAAAAACTTGTATGTGGTTACTACTACCCCGGGTATTGTTTACCAAAACTTATTAATTCTGGGCTCCCGGGTTTCGGAAAACGGCGATGCGGCGCCCGGCCACGTACGCGCTTTTGATATCCGGACCGGTAAAATAGCCTGGGTATTTCATACCATTCCGCAACCCGGCGAGTATGGCTACGACCAATGGCCCGCTACCGCCTGGGAAACAGTGGGGGGCGCCAATGTGTGGAGCGGCATGAGTTTAGACGAAAAGCGGGGTTTAGTTTTTTTACCCACCGGCTCTCCTTCTTACGATTTTTACGGCGCTAACCGGCCCGGCGAAAATCTGTTTGGTAACAGTATTGTAGCCCTTAAAGCCGCTACCGGCGAACGCGTATGGCATTACCAGACGGTACACCACGATATATGGGACCGGGACCTGCCCTGCCAGCCTAATCTGGTTACGGTTACCCACCAGGGCAAAAAGATTGATGCTGTGGCCCAAGCTACCAAATCCGGATTTATCTTTTTACTGGACCGGGAAACCGGCAAGCCTTTATTTCCGATCGAAGAACGGCCGGTTCCCACTTCCGATTTGCCCGGCGAACAAACCTGGCCTACCCAACCTTTTCCTTTAAAGCCAGCACCATTTGCCCGCCAGGTTTTCACTGAAGCCGAAATAACCGATATAAGTCCGGAAGCAAAGGCTCATGTAACCAAACGTTTTAAGCAAGTTCACACTGGGCAATCTTTCATTCCGCCCAGCAAAGCCGGTACCGTTATATTGCCAGGTTTTGATGGCGGAGCCGAATGGGGCGGCAATGCTTTTGATCCGGAGAATGGTATTTTATACGTAAACGCGAACGAGATGCCCTGGATTTTGACCATGGTCGATACCGAAAATAAATCCGATAAAATTGTTTCGCCGGGCAAAAGCTTGTATGCAGCTAATTGCGCTTCCTGCCACGGCCAAAACCGCCTGGGCGATCAGCATAGTTATCCGTCTCTGGTAAATATTAGTGACCGGTTAAAAAGCCAGGACATTCAAAGTATTATTAAAAACGGCCGTGGCAGAATGCCTTCTTTCAGCCATATTCCGGAACAGAACCGCCTGAATATTGTTAATTATCTGCTAAATTTGGAAGATAAAACCAACTTCACTGAACCGGAAAGAAAATCAACCGCTAGTACTATTCCGGAATTTCCTTATTTGCACACGGGCTATCACCGTTTCCTGGACCCCAATGGTTATCCGGCTATTAAACCGCCCTGGGGTACTTTAAATGCCATTAACCTGAATACCGGTGAATATATGTGGCAAGTACGTTTGGGAGAATTTAAAGAACTAACCCAAAAGGGCATTCCGCCTACGGGTACCGAAAATTACGGAGGCCCCATTGTAACAGCCGGTGGTGTCGTTTTTATCGGGGCTACTAAAGACGAAAAATTCCGGGCGTTTGATAAAAAAACTGGTAAGATTTTATTCGAAACCACTTTACCGGCCGGGGGTTACGCTACGCCTTGCACTTACATGATTAAGGGCAAACAATACGTGGTCATTTCGGCCGGAGGTAACAAGATGGGTACCAAAGCTGGCGATGCCATTGTCGCGTTTGCTTTGCCTTAATCGATGTTCGTTAATCGTTGTTCGTTATTGGTTGTTCGTTATTCGATGTTTATGATAAGGTATTCGCTAAAGCAATTTCTTACTGTAAGTTAAAACAGCCGCTAGCAAGAAATTTTTCATTCTTGCTAGCGGCTGTTTTAACTTACGATTTTATTAGCAATACTTACAACGAATAACGTAAAGCTAAACCGCTACGCCATTATCCCGTAAGGCATCATTTAAGGAGGTTTTTAGATCTGTGCTGGCTTTGCGTTTCCCGATAATTAAGGCACAAGGTACCTGGAAATCACCGGCGGGGAATTGCTTCGTATAAGAACCCGGAATAACCACCGAGCGGGGTGGCACGTAACCTTGGTACGTAACAGCTTCCGGACCGGTAACATCGATAATTTTAGAAGAACCGGTAATACATACGTTAGCCCCAATCACCGCCTCTTTGCCAATGCGGCAACCTTCTACCAAAATAGAGCGGGAACCGATAAAAGCACCATCTTCTATTATTACTGGCGCGGCCTGTACCGGCTCTAAAACACCACCTAAACCAACGCCGCCGCTTAAATGCACATTTTTACCCACTTGAGCACAACTGCCCACGGTAGCCCAGGTGTCTACCATCGTGCCTTCATCTACATAAGCCCCAATATTTACGTAAGAAGGCATGAGTATAACACCTCTTGATAAATAAGAACCGTACCGGGCAATAGCGTGCGGTACCACCCGTACGCCCAGGTGCGCAAAATTTTTCTTTAAAGCAATTTTATCGTGAAACTCAAACGGGCCTACTTCAATCGTTTCCATTTTTTGAATTGGAAAATACATGAGAACCGCCTTTTTCACCCATTCGTTTACTTTCCAGTTTTCCCCGTCCGGTTCGGCTACCCGGATTGTTCCTGCATCCAGATCGGCGATAACACTTCTAATGGCTTCGGTAGTCTGAATCTGTCCTAATAAGGAGCGATCTTCCCAGGCTTGTTCTATTATTTCTTGCAACGACATACAATTTGTATATTAAATGTAAATTTATTCCGAGCTATAAAAGTAGTAGTTTTACCCGAATGAATAAAACCCGATTGCTACTCGCTTCTTTATTAAAGCCGGTAAACGATAGCCGTTCTTTCGAAAAGCTGGGGCTTTCTATAAGTAAATTACCCAGCGTAGAAGTTCATATTTGCGGTTATAAAGCGGCTACACCAACAACTAAAGCCAAAATTTTTTTCCATCCGGTTTTTAATTTTCCGCGCCTAAGTTGGGGCCGGATTATGGCGCAGTTTAAATACCTGAAATTAATTTTCCATTTAAAACCACAGGTAATTATTATCGGCACGCACGAATTACTCATCTGTAGTTTAATCTACAAAGCTTTAAAATCTTGTAGTCTTATCTATGATGTACAGGAAAATTATTACTTAAACCTGACGAGCCAGAAAGTTTATGCACCAATCATCCGTAAAGTGGCGGCCAAATTTATCCGATTAGTAGAAACCTTAACTGCTCCTTTTATAAATTTTTTTTTCTTAGCCGAAGAAAGTTACGTGCAGGAATTGCCTTTTATTCGCCACAAATATCTGGTATTGCAGAATAAATATAAGCCCGCTCCTCATTTTACTTTACCCCAAAAAAGCACCGGCACGAAGATTCCGTCCTCCGGGAATATAAACCTTTTATATTCCGGTACTATTTCGGAGTTATACGGAATTTTCGAAGCAATCCGGTTGGTGGATGCCTTAAACCAAATCTCTCCCCGATACACGCTTACCATTATTGGTTATTGGCCGCAAGCTGCCATTGGGCAGCAGGTAAAAAAACTTATCCGGAATAAACCTTATATTTCACTTTTCGGGGGGGATATTTTAGTAGCGCATGCGCAAATTTTACAGGCTATTGCTACCGCGCAGGTCGGGTTATTGCCCTATCACCTCCACCCTAGCTTAGAACGCTGTTTGCCTACCAAGTTGTTCGAATACCTGGCCCATTCCTTACCAATCTTAGTCCAGGAAAATCCTTACTGGGAAAAAATCATTACCAAACACCAAGCCGGCTTTAGTATAAATTTTAACAACCCCGATCCAACAGCAATCATCAGAAACCTGGAACAAAACACTTTTTACCACAACATTGACTTAAGTAATGTTTTCTGGAATTCGGAAGAAGATAAGTTACTGCAGTTTCTTTCCGCCAATATAACATAAGAAACCTGATCTTGCATTTAATTTAAATTTATTTTTAGACTAATCTAAAAAAATATCGTACTACCTTTATTCCTGCTCTATATTATATATGAGACACGCTAAAATTTCTGGAGTAGGCCATTATGTGCCGGCTAACGTGGTTACCAATCACGATTTAGAAAAAATTATGGCTACTTCCCACGATTGGATTTTAGAACGCACCGGTATCCAGGAACGCCGTTATTTTGAAGCAGGTACCGATACCACGGCCAACATGGGCGCTAAGGCAGCCTTAAAAGCTTTGGCCATGGCCAACTTATCGGCCAATGATCTCGATATGATTGTGTTTGCCACTTTAAGCCCGGATTATATATTTCCCGGTTCGGGCGTGCTGCTGCAACGCGAGTTAGGCTTGATGAATATTCCGGCGCTGGATGTCCGGAACCAATGCTCCGGTTTTATTTACGCCCTTTCGGTAGCCGATCAGTTTATAAAAACCGGCATGTACAACCATGTGCTGGTAGTGGGCTCCGAGATACTATTCTTCCGGTTTAGATTTTTCGGATAAAGGCCGGGCCGTATCGGTTATCTTCGGTGATGGTGCCGGTGCCGTAGTTTTAAGCCCGTCCGATACAGAAAACCAGGGCATTTTATCCACGCATTTACATGCTGATGGAGAACTGGCTGAAGAACTGGCCTGCGTCGCGCCCAGTAGCAACAAAAAGGAGCGGCTTACCCACGATATGATTGATGATGGCTCAATTTACCCTTACATGAACGGCCAAACCGTTTTTAAGAATGCGGTGGTTAGATTTCCGGAAGTAATTATGGAAGCCTTGCAGCAGAATGGTTATAACCCGCAAGACATTGATATGCTTATTCCCCACCAAGCTAACCTCCGGATTACTTCTTTTATTCAACAGAAAATGGGCTTACCCGAAGAGAAAGTATTCAGCAATATCCAAAGGTACGGCAATACCACGGCGGCTTCAGTACCAATTGCTTTAAGCGAGGCCGTTGCACAAGGTAAAATAAAAACCGGTGATCTGGTTTGTTTGGCTGCTTTCGGGAGTGGATTTACCTGGGCATCAGCTTTGATTAGATGGTAGGTTAGCGGTTAAACTTAAATTTTGAATAAAGGTCTGTATAAATATGAAATTAAATAATTCCTCTAAAACATTTATTTCACCATATCTAATTAATCAACATTATATAAAAGTACAGCTAATCGCTTAAAGCTAACCGCTAAAACATGTACAGCTATACCGAAGAAAATTACATTAAAGCAATATATAAGTTATCGGAGAGCGGCAAAGAAGTGGTGAGCACCAATGCCATTGCCGAATTGTTACAAACCAAAGCGGCTTCGGTAAGTGATATGCTGCGAAAGCTTAGTGCCAAAGATATTATCCATTACGAGAAATACCGGGGGGTATCTCTGACATCTGTTGGTACCACTTATGCCTTGCAAATTATCCGAAAGCATCGGTTGTGGGAAGTTTTCCTGGTGAGCAAATTAAAATTTAACTGGGACGAAGTGCACGAAGTTGCCGAAGAAATGGAACATATAAAATCCGAACTACTCATTCAACGGCTCGATGAGTTCCTGGAATTTCCGCAGTTTGATCCGCACGGCGATCCCATTCCTACCGAAAAAGGCGAAATAAACGAGTTAAAACAAGTTCTTGTTTCGGAGCTGAATTTGGAGGCTGGTGGTACCGTTGTAGGAGTAAGAGATACCCAACCGCTTTTTCTGCAATACCTGGACAAGGTCGGAATATTTTTGGGGGCTCATATAAAAGTACTGGACAAATCAGGTTTTGATAACTCCCTGGAAATCAATATTGAAAGCAAGAAGGCTATTCGGATTTCCCAGGAAGTGTCCCGCAATATCTACGTTACCTTATAAGCAGCTGCCTTTAGTTTAAAACCAAAGTAATCAGATAATATAAATACCTTATGATGTATAAACCTACCGCTGCGGACAGTAAATCGCTGGAAGAAGTACATAATTCCGTTGATACATCGGCTCATCCCGGGTTTTGGAAAAAATTGTTATCGTTTATGGGGCCGGCCTACCTGGTTAGTGTAGGCTACATGGACCCGGGCAACTGGGCTACCGATATAGCGGGCGGCAGCCAGTTTGGTTACCGACTGATCTGGGTACTACTCATGTCGAACCTGATGGCCTTGCTACTGCAGAGTTTAAGTGCCCGCCTGGGCGTGGTGCGCGGCAAAGATCTGGCCCAGGCTTCCCGCGAAACGTACCCGCGCTTTATAAACGTGCCCCTTTACTTGTTAGCCGAAATAGCCATTGCGGCTTGCGACCTGGCCGAAGTACTAGGTATGGCAATAGGTTTACAACTTTTATTTAATATTCCGTTGGTATGGGGCGTTAGCCTGACGGTACTGGATACTTTTCTTTTGTTATTCCTAATTAACCAAGGCATGCGCAAAATGGAAGCTTTTATATTAGTACTGGTTAGTATTATCGGGGCTTCTTTTGTAATAGAAATGATTTTTGCCAAACCTGATTTTTCTGCCCTGGCCCAGGGTTTTGTACCAAATCTACCCAACAACGAAGCCCTTTATATTGCTATTGGTATCATTGGGGCCACTGTAATGCCGCACAACTTATATCTGCACTCGTCTTTGGTGCAAACCCGCAAATTCGACCGCGACCCGGCGGGTATAAAAAGGGCCATCAAGTTTAATTTTATTGATTCTACCATTGCTTTAAACTTAGCATTTTTCGTAAATGCGGCTATTTTAATTTTGGCGGCGGCGGCTTTCTATAAAAATGGTTTGTTTAATGTAGCCGAAATAAAAGATGCCCACCGTTTTCTGGCGCCTATTTTAGGCAATAAGTGGGCCCCTATTCTGTTTGCGGTGGCTTTAATTGCAGCCGGGCAAAGCTCTACCCTTACCGGAACCCTGGCCGGACAAATAATAATGGAAGGTTATCTGAACCTACGCATTACCCCGTGGCTGCGCCGCATGATCACCCGCCTGATTGCCGTTGTACCCGCCTTGTTCGTTATTATTTATTTTGGTGAAGACGAAACCGGCAAGATGCTGGTTTTTAGTCAGGTAGTACTTAGCTTACAATTAGGATTTGCCGTAATTCCCTTGATTCATTTTGTAAGTAATAGGCAAAAAATGGGGGATTTTGCTATTGGTACTTATATGCGGATTGGCGCCTGGGTATCGGCCGGCATTATTGTACTTTTAAACGCCAAACTGGTTTACGAACAAATAAGAGGCTGGCTGGACAGTTCGTCTTCTCCCCTGCTAATCTGGCTTATGGTAGTACCCATAGCCATTGCTTCAGCTTTGCTGCTATTGTATATTACTTTCCAGCCATTAGCTACCAAAATTTTAGGCAAAGCATCACCAATCGCCGCAAAATCGGTCACGTATGCGCCGCAGGACAAACCGGCTTACCGACGTATTGCTATAACGGTAGATTTCTCCCGCAATGACGCCAATGTAATCGATAGTGCTTTATCGATTGGTAAAACCAGTGCCGAGTACGTGTTAATTCATATTGTAGAAACTGCCGGGGCCCGCCTGATGGGCAACGAAATCCACGACGAAGAAACAAAATCCGATACCGAGAACTTAAAACAATATGCCGCGGATTTAAGAAGCAAAGGCTACAATGCCTACGTCCGTTTGGGTTTCGGGAGCCCTAAGAAAGATATTCCCCGCCTGGTAAAAGAATTCGAAGCCGACTTGCTGGTAATGGGTTCTCACGGCCATAAAATGGTGAAAGATATGTTATATGGCACTACCATCGATACCATCCGCCATGCAGTTCGCATTCCGCTACTTATCATATAAAATACTTTCGGAATCTTAGCAATACAAATATCATTTAAAAGAAAGAACAGGTTTTGAAGTAATATAATCAAACCTGTTCTTTCTGCCTTTGAGTATCCTAAGCGGTTTATTTCTCTTTTGTGTAATGTTTTAACTATCTTTGTTAAAGCTAACTCACGCTTAAAGGATCTTTATAATAATTTAAAAACTCTTCTGTTTATAAGTTATATATCTCGTCCTTAAAGCATTGATCTTTTTCTAAAGATTCTAAAAATATAGGAAATCTGAAGCAACACTTCTGATTGAAGCTTGACTCATGAAAATAAAACTAGTTATCTCAGTTTCCACCTTAATTTTGGTAATAACAACTCTGGGTGGATTTGTAACGGCAAACAAATCGGTTAAGAAAGATAGCATCCAATGGTTAACCCTGGAAGAAGCGGCTGCGAAATCGAAGATTGCTCCCCGGAAGATAGTAGTGGATGTGTACACCGATTGGTGTGGCTGGTGCCTGAAAATGGACAAAAGTACTTTTTCTGATCCGGAGGTGGTGGAATATGTAAATAAAAACTTCTATGCCGTAAAGTTGAACGCGGAAGATAAAACGCCCATTACCATTAACGGTAAAACCTATAAGTTTAATGCGCAGTACCGGGCCCACGAAGCAGCATTGGCGCTGCTAAACGGGCAAATGAGTTACCCCACTACCGTTTACCTGGATGAGAAAATGGCTATTATTTCGCCGGTTCCAGGCTATTTAGATGCCGCCGATTTCCACAAAATTCTTAACTACTTTGGTGGAAATTACTACAAAAGCAAATCTTTTGAAGCATATTCTGCTACAGCCAAAACAAAATAATTTTTTTACGCGTCTCCAAATCCTTGCAAACCTATCATTCTCAGAACGAATCGGATACTATTGTTGCCTTAGCAACGGCAGTGGGCAAAGGCGCTATTGCGATAGTGCGGTTATCCGGCGCCCAAGCTATTTCTATTGCAGATCATATTTTTTACGGAAAAAAACTAACCGAACAAGCTTCTCATACGCTACACTTTGGTACCATCCGGGACGAAAACAAGATTATTGATGAAGTAGTAGTTTCCTTGTTTAAAGCGCCCCATTCTTATACAAAAGAAAACGTAGTCGAAATTTCGTGCCACGGTTCCGATTATATAGTAAAACAAATAATAAAATTAACCCTGAAAAACGGTGCCCGCCTGGCCCAGGCCGGGGAATTTACCAAAAGGGCTTTTTTAAACGGCCAACTGGATTTGGCGCAGGCCGAAGCCGTAGCTGATTTAATTGCTTCTGATTCCCGTTTATCGCACGAAGTAGCCATGAAGCAAATGCGCGGGGGCTTTTCGCAGGAAATAAAAAGCTTGCGGGCACAGCTGATTCACTTTGCCTCCCTGATTGAACTGGAACTGGATTTCGGCGAAGAAGACGTGGAGTTTGCTGACCGCCCGGCTTTACAAACCCTGATCTATCAGCTCCAGAAATTAATCCGGAATTTGCTCAAGTCATTTGAATTTGGTAATGTAATCAAACATGGCGTACCGGTGGTAATTGTGGGCAAACCCAATGCCGGTAAATCTACTTTACTCAATGTTTTATTAAATGAAGAAAAAGCCATTGTATCGGATGTAGCCGGCACCACCCGCGATATTATTGAAGACGAGATAGCCATCGAAGGCATTAGCTTTCGGTTTATTGATACGGCCGGCTTGCGCGAAACCACCGACAAAGTAGAAGCCATCGGGGTAGAACGTACCCTAAAGAAAGTGGAAGAAGCTTCTTTGGTTATTTATTTGTTTGATGTGCAAACTACCAGCCCAACTAATTTACAGCAGGAAATTAAAGCGTTGGAGCTACCAGAAAATATAACCTTGCTGGCCGTGGCAAATAAAATGGATACCCTGACCATCACCAATCCGGATGCTTACGAAGCAATTGCTGATTGCATCGCCATTTCAGCAGCAGAGAAAAAAGGGATAGAAAACCTCCGGCAAAAATTACTGGAAAAAGTAAGAGGCAACCAACTCGACACCAGCGACCAGACCATTGTGACAAATCTGCGGCATTACCAAAACTTGCAGCAAACTTACGCGGCTTTAGACGACGTACTTAACGGTATTAACCTCCGCATCACGAACGATTTTTTAGCGTCCGATATTCGCCGGGCGTTGTATGCCTTGGGTGAAATAACCGGTGAAATTACCACGGATGATCTGCTGGAAAATATTTTTAGTAAGTTTTGTATTGGCAAGTAAAATTGAAAAACAAAGGAAAGCAAAAACAAAAAAGCTCCTCAAAAATATCTTGAAAGAAAATCTGATTTGTTTAAAATACATTCAGGTGCTAACGCCTGACTGGGCAAAAAAGCCACTGATTTAAGAGGCCTTTTTATACTTTACTTAGCTTTTAAAGCAGGTTTTCTAAATGTTCTCTCGCTGTAGAAATGATTTGAGAAGCTTCTTTCATTTTATTAAGATCAGATTTATGCTGCTCTCTTTGTTCTTCAGGTATGTCTTTGCTGATTAATGTAGACAAGTTTACTTGTTCTGCTTGCCAAAGTGTTTCTAAATCACGAAGTATTTCAATATCATTACTAATTCTTTGTTGTGTCCCGTTCATATAATCTATGTTAAATAATTACAATAAACGGCAGTTGGTAATACTAAGTTTTGAATCATATTAATACTTAATAATAGTGGCAAATCAACCTTCTCCTCTTCCGGTACTTCCCTCCCCAGCGTTCCATGAACAGTCACTTCAGCATGCCATAAAGCAGGAAGTCAGCTAGGGGTAGGCCAATAATAAGCTTTAGTATGCCCTGCCAGGTCAATGCTTATGTTATGGTCATGTGATTACCAATTCGTTAATTCATCATTGTTTTCAAAAGATTTTGCATTAGTTATCTTTGTAAAATATTTCAAAGCAACATCATAATCTAACATTAGTCCTGTAGTAATTAATTTATTTGTAACTGAAAAATGCTCAATACTATTTAGAGGATTGTTTTTCGTATCATCTAATTCTATATCTAATTCTCCGCTTGTAGGAAGTAAATCTTCAACTTCGAGTTTACGAATCTTAAAGTTAACTAAAGAAGGAATTTTACTTTTAATTAAATTAAATACTGTCTCTAAAGCATAGTTACTTTCAATAAACACTAATATAGTATTATTATTTTCTTTCCTTATTTTATAAAATACCCTACTAATTTCAGGGCCAAAATACTTAGCAAAATAATTACTTATTACTGGATTATCATTAATAGATTTTAATTCCGTAATATTCTCATTTGTAAAAACGATTCTAAATTTTTTGGTAAAAGTTAAAGCAACTCTTTCTTTGTAATCAGTTTCAGAAATATAGTCAAAGTCTTTATAATTATTTAGGGTATAATTTTTAAAATCCTCTAAAAACCAAAATAATATTGTAGACTCAAATGCTTTTGGGTCTAACTCATAAAATATATCTAATAGGTTTGCAAATCTTATATTTCTATTGTTTTGGTATATTTTTCGCAGAATACTCTCTTGCTTTTCTTTCGCATCAATCCAGATGAATTTGGCCGCAAAATAATCCTGAAGTGATTTATGGCTCCACTTATAATTATTGCTTTCTTCTTTAAATAAAGGAACAGTTTCTAATAAATCTTTTAAAAAGTCGCTTGCTTTAAAATCTAAATCTGAGAGGTAGTTTTTGGCCCTATCAATGATACTAATTATAGTATTCTTATCATATTCAACTTTATTCTCAATAGCTGTTAAATAACCTATATATCTTAGTACCCTTTCAAAGTCATCGGAATGAAGATTGCTATTTTTTTCCCTTTTTAAATAACCTTCTTTTGATAAATCATGAGCCGAAAAAAGTGCATCATATACTTGTTGATAGAATTGATTCTTTTTAACAGGTATTTCTTTTTTGTAATCGTAGGATTTATATAATAATGAAACCAAAAAAGGATTAGTCAAGTACTCTGTTAAACTAGAATCATTGGTTTCTTCTAAATTCTTAATTAAATCTTCTGCAATAGGTTTATAGCTATAAACATCGTATTTTCTTATTAAATCATATGCTTCATGCCTCTCAAGTGGGCGAATATTAGTTTTTTGAAAATCACCAAAAGAGGCCAAAGGCTCTTCTTGTCTGGAGGTTATTAGAAAATAATTGTCTTTAGCTTTTTTAATAAAATTATGCATTTCTTTAATAACAAATCCTTTATTTGTTAAAGGTATTTCATCAAAACCATCTAGCAAAAAAATAAAATCTCCGGCCTCAAGAAATTTCAATAGCAAAGATTGACTAAATTTCTTTCCAATTGGTGAGAGCTGGTTTTGAATTTCTGTAAGAAAATCATTATTAACATTTATATGCCTTAATTCTATTAATATGGGAACACCTGCCTTTTCCTCTATAGCTGATAAAAAAAGCATTCTGCTTATGGTTGATTTACCCATTCCAGCGGTATCTTCTATTATTACTCTATAGAATTCTGGAAGTAACTTTTTATGAAACTTATTGATTTTGACTTCTCTATTTTCTTCTACAATAAGGGAAGAGTGAATTATTAAAGTAAGCGGTTGATAAAGCCGTTTAAACATTGTCTGTTTATTAGCAAACACCAATGTATCAATTGTTAATAAATCAGTATATCTGTCAGTAAGGTATTTTTGAAAATCCTCAGATGCTTTCTGTTCAGTAATACTGAAAGACTTGTCACCGAATATTTTTTCAATTTTAGGCTTTATTAAATCTTTAAGTATTGGTAAAATCAATCCTGTTACTAACGATTCATCAATATTATTAGCTAAATCAGACATAAATTTAAATATTCCCCCGCGATAACTCAATACTATTTTTCATGTGGTGATTTTTGGTTACCTGGAACGCGTGTAAAGTATAGTTGCTTTATCTCCGTCCTGGTCCGAACCTGGTTGATCTATAATATACTCCCGATACAGAACTAGTTTTTTAAGAGTTAATTCTTTGTTCTCCCATTTAATGAGATCAGATCCTCCATTAATTTCAAAAACAATATGCTTTCCATCAAGTACTTTAAAGGGTGAAGTATACACCTTTTGATCAGACAAGAATTCAGAACGCTCCGCATTGGTATATTCATCGACAAATTAAGAAATACATTTTACATTTATAGTCTTAAGCATTTAAAGATTTACACAAATTCTACCTTATTTGTACCTTAAATTCATATGGTGTTGATTACTAAATTACTTTCTGTATTGGCAAGTAACTACTAAAATCTTCTATGATACTTAAAAACAAAAGTTGTAATATTGAAAATCCAATATAAATAGAACGGAATTATTCTAACTTGTTTCATGTATATCAAAAACATAGTATGAATAGGTCAGAAACATACCCGGTTAAAAGCATGCAGAATTATAAAGATCATCAGGTAGATTTATCTAATTGCGATTCAGAACCTATCCATATTATTGGCCGCATACAACCCCACGGTTTTTTGTTGGTAATTGATGCTACTACCCAAAAAATAGAGCAGGTTAGTCAGAATCTGCAAACTTTCCTGGAGATAGCTCCGGATGTTATTTTGGGTAAAAACTTGCAGGAACTGGTTACGCCCGAAGAATATGCCACCCTGCTCGATCTGCTGCAACCCGCACAGCCTGTTTCGCCGCAATTAATTTCGTGGCAGGGCCATCCTTTTTTCTGCTTTATCCATCAATCCGAAAACAAAATTATCCTCGAAGGTGAATCTTATACAGCTAGTCCGGACCAAGAAAAATTAAAATATAATAATTTACTTTCCGGCCTAAACCAGCGCCTTAGTGTCCTGGATAACCTGCAACCTGCCGCCGAAGCAGTAGCCGAAGCTTATTTAACCATGCTGAACTACGACCGGGTAGAAGTAATTCAGTTTGATCCGGATTGGAATTCCGAAGTAATTGCCGAAGCCCGGACGGCCCGCTTAAACTCTTACCTGGGGCACCATTTCCCGGCCAGCGATATTCCGGCCCAGGCCCGTGACTTGCTCGTAAAAAAGCACATCCGGCAAATACCTAATGTACACGCCAAGGCCGTTGATATTATCCCGTATTATAATCCTACTACCGGTGCCCCTACCAATATTATCCAATCCGAATTGCGTAATCCTTCGGAAATTCACCTGGAGTATGTAAAAAACATGGGTGTAGCCGCTACCATTTCGTTTTCTATTCTGGTAAAAGGGAAATTGTGGGGACTTATATCGTGCCATAACGTGGCTCCGATTTTTATAACGGTTTGGCAAAGACAAATTGGCGATTTAATTGCTAAATCTTTTGCCAATATTATTCAATCAATGCAGGAAAAGCGGAATGTACAGCAGTATAATCAATTTCGCCGCACCGAGGAAATGCTGATAAAGCAGGTTAATAACTACCGCGATATCCGAAAAGGATTATTTAACCCCGAACTAAATATTTTGCAGATTACGGAAAGCACAGGTGCGGCTCTTTTTCTGGATAATGAACTAACCTTATTTGGAAATACCCCTGCCTACCAGGAAGTAGAAGCAATTATAGAATGGCTTACCGAGCAAAACACTGACCGAATATTTTGTACCCGCGAACTAACCAGGAGCATACACAGTGCTAGCGCTTACCGCAAGGTAGCCAGTGGCCTTATTGCCTTAGAAATATCCCGGTACAACAAAGAATACCTGATGTTTTTTAAACCCGAGATAAAGGAAACCCGCATTTGGGCCGGTAATCCCGAGAAACCCACCCTGCACCAAGATAACTATTTACACCCGCGCCTTTCTTTTGCCAAGTGGGAAGAAGTTATTAAAGGCAAATCGCTGCCCTGGACCCTGAACGAACAGGAAATTACCCAATTGCTTTTAAAAGATGTTGTTGCCATCCGGCTCCGCAACCAGGCCACCCAAATGGAAACCCTGAATAAGGAACTACACGTTGCTACCGAGACGCTGCAGGTTAAAAATAAGCAACTCGAAGATTTTGCGCATATTATGTCGCATAATTTACGTTCGCCGTTAGTTACCATTGATGGCTTGCACGAATTTTATACGGAGGAGCCCAACCCGGAAAATGCGGCTTTTGCCATGGAACGGATAAAACTGGTAAGTATTAACATGGCCGAAACCATTGATGATCTGAACGTAATATTAAAAACCCGTCTTGATCAGCAAATACCGGTTACAAAAGTATTGCTGGCCGAAGTAATTGAAAAGGAAATACAAAATCTGGCCGCCGTAATTGCCCAAACGCAAGCCGACATCCAATTAGATTTGCAGGTAGCAGCTGTTATGCTGCCTAAAATTTACGTGGAAAGTATATTACATAATTTCATATCTAACGCGCTTAAATATTATTCGCCTAACCGCACACCTATTATTGTTATTAGGTCCTGGTTAGAGCAAAATCAAGTACATATTTCGGTGATTGATAATGGTTTAGGTATGGATTTAAAGAAAATGGGCCATAAGCTTTTCGGCTTATACAAAACCTTTCACTGGAAAGAAAATGCCAAAGGATTAGGTTTGTATCTAACTAAATTACAGGTAGATGCATTAGGCGGGAGTATTAAGGTAGTCAGTGAACCCGGTCAAGGCACCACGTTTACGGTTTCATTTCCTGTTGTAGAGGTTTATTAATATTACCTCCGTTTAATACGGTTTAGGTAAATCTTATCAAATCACTTTTAGGTAATTTTTAGAAAGAAAATGCCTGATAAGTTGAAATTTAAACTATCAGGCATTTTCTTTCTAATTTGATATTTAAGTGTTTCTGTTCTGTACTTAACGGCTGAAAATTTATAAACTGCTTCTAAAAAGCAGGCAGGTAAACATAGTTACCTAAATACATTTTCCCTTCTAAGATCTACCGCAAGGACTTACGAATCATCAATATCTAGCCCCGTTGTAAATAGGTAAGTACATAACATTAATGTAGTTATATATCAACTTTAAATACCAACTTGCGCCAATGCTAAAATTTAAGTTATTACTGAATATAAAGAATTTAATTGTTTTGTTATTTCAAACCATTTAATAATTAGATTGTTATATCTACTCTTTAAGTATTATAACTACATCGTGTAGCGGCGTAGTTATAATACTTAAAGAATTATTAATTAACCCTTTATCATTTAGCAAATAAGTAAACAGACTGAAATAATAAACCTTTGAACTAATTGTAAACTACTGTTGGTACCGGTAATGATGCAGGCGCAATTTATGTTAATTCAGGTGGCCATTAATTGCTGTGCTTAGTATAATCCATCTTAATTGTTGCTTTAAATATAAAGCATACATTAATTTTCAATAAAATGCTGTTTTTGGAAATAAATATTAGATTTTAAATCGACCAAAAATCTATTTAAGAGTATATTGATTAAACATATATAGGTTTCATTATGGAATTAACTTCTATCCTTTTAAATGAATACGCCTTTGTAGAAACGAATATAGAGAATAAGTATATTCAGGTAACCTGGTTAACTCAGCCAAAGAGCGAAGGTTTTCGGGAAACCCACCAAAATGCTCTACAATATGCTTTACAACACGACCTTACCATGTGGCTCTGCGATATGCGGGAAATGTTATACCTGGAAATTGCGGATCAGAACTGGTTGGTGCGGCAAATTTTCAGTTCTTTTGATCCTAATTACAGCCATGGTGTAGCCTTTGTGGTAAGTACTGCTGGTTTAGAATTAATGACCAGCTTACGAATTCATGAAATGGTAAAAGAAGACCCGGAATTGCAAAAGCTGGTAAAAGTAGAAATTTTCTTTCAGAAGCAAATGGCCCAGCAATGGCTTTCTGAAATGAAAGAGCTTTCTGAACAATAAGGTCGGCAAATAAAGGTAAGATTGAACCGCTAAAAAAATGGTATATTTATATTTACGCAATTAACTTTTTTATTGGTAAACGGGCCGATATTAGCCAGCCGCTTCAAGCTTCTCACTCTTTTATAGTCTGCTTTATAGCCCTTTTCCGCCATTACAGGGTACTTTGACCGCACCCCGGCAATTGTTTTTTTCCACTATACAAGTATCCATCAACTGCATTGTTTGAAGGCTTACAACCTATTTTCTCATTTATTAGTTTTTTTACTTAACAATCTGCTTAGTCTTCATGCGTATGGCTTCAGCAATCATTTACCCGGATATTGAAACCATTATAATTTTAAAGGGTAAAAATAGACAGAACTTATAAAAAGACTATGAAAATTCTAAAGTTTAAAACCAATATAAACACCGAAGCAGATGTAGCAAAGCTCGCTCCCCTTTTAGATAAAGAAGAGAGCATTTCCAAATGGGACGTAGATACCGATAGCGAAGAAAAAGTACTTAGTGTATCTGGGGAGAACTTATTAATCCAAAAGGTAGAAAATGCTATTCAGGAAGCAGGCTTTGAGGCAGAAACGCTCCGCGTTTTAGGTATAGGCGGCGAAGATTTATAAACTAGCCACAGGAATTAAATTCAGTTTAACTAAAGTAAGCAGGGCTAATCACTCGAAATAATTATTCATCACTTCTTGCTACGCAAGAGAAAAAACGGGCATTTTCTGGCCGTGGCTATTCATTGGTCAGGAAACTCGTTTGTATTCTGTGAGCAAGTTTCCTGCCCAATCACAGCATCAAACTCCTTAAACTTACTTTATCCTTAGCTTACCTTTTATTTACATTTTTTCTTTTAAGATAAACCTCTACTGCAGAAAATAATAAACGTTATGTAGTAAATGCGTATATATCAGCATTGAGGCATGTACTATTATTATAGAGTTAGCTATTTTGTACACTAAATGCTTTTAAAGCTAATATTTTAATTTAAAAACTAAAACCATGATGCATAAAACCCTTTACTTAAAAAAAATCGCTACTTATCTTAGTATCTTTCTCTTACCTCTACTTATTAGCAGTTGTTCTGCTTTTTCGGGCGGATCTTCTTCTAACGATCCCGCAGTTATAGCCCAGCGGCAGCAGGTAGAAATACTTGAGAGTGAAGTTAGAGCCCAAAAACAAAGAAGAGATGAAGCAGAAGGCCTTTACAAAAGAGAAGATAATCTGCTCGATGCGAAGCAAAGTGAATTAAAAGCGGCCAAGCAATTACTTAAAGTTTATAAAAACCAATCGAATCAATAATAAACAAGGCGTTTTGATCCTTTGTTATTTAAATACTGATTGATGTTAGGTGAAGGTGGTAATTTTACCTCTTTTATTAATTCGATCTAATCTTTAAAAAATATATTTAGTACGTATTTAAATAAGTACTTTCAGGAATCTGGATTCCCGGAAAGACCAAAATAGGATTAATACTGCTAAAATAACTTTTTCGTAAATAGCTTGTCTAATATTTAGTTGATTATTAGAGTTACGCTAAGCAAATTCTTAAATTCTTTTAAGCTCACTTTTGTCATCTTGTGCAGACATACCGGATGACAAAAGTGAGCTTAACCAAGTTTAATTACTTTTTTTATGGAAGTTAAACTATTTAACACACTTGCCGAAATTAGTTAAAGTAAGAATGTCTGTTCCCGACGCTTATCAGATAAATATACCAAGTATAAGAATGTATCTTGCTAAATACCGGAAGAACTTCGACCAGCATAAGCCATTAAAACTTTTGCGATTAATATACAAGAGCCAGCTCATTCCAGCTTTTTGTGGTATTTAGTGTAAAAAATTACAGGATTAAGCGCATGACTTATTTCATATTAGTATTAGGTTCTGCGGAATAGATAAAATGAATAAAACTTTGTATTTGCTAAACCCAATTAGCCATTAATGTACTTATGATAATATACCAGGATGCCAAGCTCACGTTAGATTTGTTTGAAACAGATCAGATTTTATTTGCTTCTTGGCCTGGCTACGAAAACTCTGCCGATTTTGAATTTGCCATACAAGCTTTGCTCGAATGCCTGCAAGTTCACAGTATCCCGAAGCTCTTGATGGATGCTCGCTTTTATCAAGTGACAACGCCAGTAGCAACGGGTTGGATGGAAGATTTGCTAATTAATATTTTCCCGCAAACCCAACTCCGGAAAATAGCCCGGCTTTCTTTTCCCGACACTGCTTTGGAAAACGCCATTCAGCAAGTTATCTCTTCTAACCAAGATCAGAAGTTTATCCACTTCGAACTAGGTACCTTTCAAGAAATCGCCAGTGCATTTGCCTGGCTGCGCCGCTAGTTTAATAACACCTTCATCAAGCATGAATTCAATCGAGTCAATCTCCATAATCATTACGTTAGCGGCTTTGCTGGCCTATATCAATATAAAATTTTTAAAGCTTCCTTCTACCATTGGTTTAATGGTGCTGGCTTTGCTTTTGTCGCTGGTTATTTTGCTAACCAGCAGCATCGCCCCGGCCTGGACATCTTTTGCTCGTACGTCCTTGACCCGGTTAAATTTTTCGAATTTACTGCTCGATTTCATGTTAGGATTTCTCCTTTTTGCCGGTGCCCTGCATACGGATATTGAGAAGCTGCGCCGCGCCAAAGGACCAATCTTTGTTTTTGCCACCATCGGGACCCTTATTTCTACTTTCCTGGTGGGAGGTCTGCTTTATTTAGTTCTGCCTTTGCTGTATCAGCCGGTAAATTTTATTTATTGCCTTTTATTCGGTGCCTTAATTTCGCCCACAGACCCAATTGCTGTTTTATCAATTTTAAAGAAAGCCGGTATTTCCGAATCAATAGAAACCAGCATAACAGGGGAATCTTTATTTAACGATGGTGTGGGCGTAGTTATATTTCTTACTATTTTTAGTTTGGCCCGGGGCGGAGCGGGCGAGATAGAAGTACCCGAAATTTTAGAATTACTAACGGTAGAAATTGGCGGCGGCATTTTATTGGGTTTGCTCACTGGTTATATAGCTTTCCAGATGCTGAAATCAATTGATCATTACCAAACCGAAGTATTAATTACGCTTGCTTTGGTAATGGGTGGTACAGCTTTAGCCTCGCTCTTTCATTTTTCAGGCCCTTTAGCCATGGTAATAGCCGGTTTATTTATTGGTAACAAAGGTAGCCTGGAAGCTATGTCGAAAACCACGAATGATTATATGCATAAATTCTGGGAAATGATAGATGAAATTCTGAACGCGATTTTGTTTGTACTTATTGGTCTGGAACTGGTGCTGATTCCGGTAAGTCGCAGTTATTTGTACGTGGGCTTACTAGCTATAGTCATTATTGTTTTAGTACGGTTTATATCTTTAGCTATACCCTCCTATGCTTTTAGATTTAACCAAAGATTTAGAAAAAGAACGCTCCTGATTATGACCTGGGGCGGCTTGCGGGGCGGTATCTCCATTGCCTTGGCCTTATCTTTAGAAGCAACCATGGAACGTAATCTGCTGGTATCCATCACTTATATTGTAGTTTTATTTTCTATAATTGTGCAAGGCTTAACGTTGGGTAGAGTAGTAAAAAAACTAGCTTAAACTTACTTGTTAGTTACCCTGGCAGGTAAGAGTAATATCTTTAATGAATTTTACCCGATCCTACAGCAATATTATTTATTTTATCCGCTAGCAATAATATTGAAGTTGGTACAAGTTCATCATATTCCAATAAACATTTCAGCTGCTCCCGATAGTTGATATGTTTCCTCTTTAAATTTCTTTTCTTCCGGTTTGTTTTGGAAAGTGAATTCCTGTTTTCAATTGCTACTGCATCTTAGATTAATAAGTCGCTGATGTAACAGAATGCGTTGTGGAAAATTGTCAACTCCGGATTTATCTCTATTGCGGGCTTAAGTATTTATCAGTACAGTATCCGTATTAACCCTGATTAAACTTTGGCATGGAATTAGAAAATAATTAAGCAGGAAATTTTAAATGTATATCATTATAATCTCTGCTAAAATTTATTTCTTAACCTAAACTATCACTTTATGAGACTAACAACGAAGTTGCATAATGATGTTCAGCAGGCATTCCATCAACCGAAACAATTTAATAAAGAAGTAGTTGAAGAACCGTGGTTTAATATTTTAACTGCGCCTATATCTAAACAACCTTATATTTTATGCTTTGCTTGTGGTTCCCGCAGTTTTAATCCGAAGGATATCGAACAGAAATATTGCGGCACTTGCCGGATATATCACGATTAATGGTTAAATATTTATCTAAAACAAGTATTTACTTTGCGGAATTATGCTACAAACTGTAGATTTTTACCCCAAAAAAAACTTATTAATTTAAATTTTAACCAAAAAATAACTTTGCCATAATATTATTTTTTATTGATTAAATCTCTCAAGGATAATTCTTCTATTAAAAGAAATAAACCATCAATATAAGAGATCATTAGCCTAAAAGATAATTGCTGGTTAATGCCCGGCAATTATCCTTCGGTTTATTGAGCCAACCTATTCTCCCTACACCTATCAAGGAAACTTTGGCTCCCATCCAATAAAGTTTTTCTTGATGACTGATTAAAATTCAAAAATATTATTCCAGAATCGTCTCGATGAGCATTCCTGCTTCTAAAGAACGTTGCACCGGACAGCGAGAAGATATATCCTCCAGTCGCTTAATCTGTTCAGGATTTAAGTCACCTATCAACTTTAACTTCTTTCTGATTCTAAATCGCCGGTCTTTTTCTAGTTCGTTATTTATACTTTTTTCAGGTTTTATTTCCTCCAACTGTACCTCGGCCCTTTCCAAAGGCCATTTCTTACGTTCGGCATACATCTGTAACGTAATAACCGTGCAAGATCCTAAGGCACTTAAAATATAATCGTAGGGATTAGGACCAGTATTAATGCCCGTCCCTAAACCGGACTCATCTATCTGAAAATGTTCCTGGCCCATCTCCACATGCGCAATCATAGGATTTGCTTTTTCTGCACTTACTACTACACCTTTCATCTTAAAGTATTTTTTAAATAAATTGTAAGAAACTTTTGGCTTACTAAAAAATAGCCTTTTAATCGCTAACTAACCGGAGCAACATACTTGTTTAATAGATTAACAAATTAGTTGGCTAATATGGTTTTATAGTTTGCTGTTTTTAAATGAAGTTTGCTCAAATATTTAAGCTCATCTTTATATACCAGGTCCAGGAGTAAGATTGTATCATTTATTTAACCATCAACTTTTAAAACTTGGATTTTTTCATGGCTTACGTTATTCTTTCAATATAAGTATAGGAACAGCCGTAGACCAATATTATTTCGCAGCTTTTTAAGCCGTAAGCTGACAAAATGGTATTTAGGTTTTAATACAAATAATTTATCTAATTATTCATGGAAAATAGAAATAGGGCAACCTATCTACTCCTCAGCGATATCACATTTCACCTATGAGTTCTGCAAACAAACAATAGCATAAGCCAGTTATACAATTAGTCCGTATACAGAGTACATAAGAGCTTTTATTAACAACTATGAAAAAATTAAATTTATTTTACAGTTTAATGATTGCAGCAGCTTGTTTAGCAAGTTGTAATTCAAACCAAAAAGCAGAAAAGACCAACGAAAAAACGGCCGCGGCTACACCCGATATGAGCGGTGCTTTACCACCTCCCGATACGACGCACCAGGCAAAAAAATTCAGTAAGGTGATTGGCTGGCCGGAGGGCAAAACACCTACAGCTCCGGCTGGTTTTAAAGTCACAAAATTTGCCGAAAAATTACGTAATCCCCGCTGGATTTATGTAGGCCCCAATGGCGATATATTTGTAGCGGAGGCCAGCACTACTTTAGATGTAAAAGAAACGGTAGCGGCAGAAATTTCCGGAAAAGATGATTCGCAGAATCTAAATAACAGCGCGAACCGCATTACCCTGTTCCGGGATACCAATAAAGATGGGGTGCCGGAAATGCAACAAGTATTTTTAACCGGTTTAAAGCAACCCTTAGGCATGCTTATTTTAAATAACTACTTCTACGTAGCGGCTACCGATGGCTTGTGGCGTTTTCCTTACCAGCCGGGCCAGACCAATATTTCGGACAAAGCGGAGAAAGTATTGCAATTACCGGCGGGTGGCTATAACAATCACTGGACCCGGAACATTATCTCGAATGCCGATGGTTCTAAGATTTACATATCGGTTGGATCAGGCAGTAATGTGGGGGAAAACGGTATGGAACACGAAGTACGCCGCGCCAATATCCTGGAAATAAATCCGGATGGTTCCGGCGAACAAATCTATGCGGCCGGCTTACGCAATCCGGTGGGCATGGATTGGGCTCCCGGCACCAACACCTTGTGGACAGCCGTAAATGAACGCGATGAATTGGGAGATGATTTGGTGCCGGATTACTTAACGAGTGTACAAAAGGGTAAATTTTACGGATGGCCTTATGCTTACTGGGGTCAGCACGAAGACCCGCGCATGCAGGGAAAAAGACCTGATTTGGTAAAAAATACCATTGTGCCTGATGTTAATCTGGGGTCGCATACGGCTTCGTTGGGTTTAGCTTTTTACGATCAGAAAGCTTTCCCGGCTAAATATCAGAATGGCGCTTTTATCGGGCAGCACGGCTCCTGGAACCGTTCGGAACTGGTAGGTTATAAAGTTGTTTATGTGCCATTCAAAGCTGGCAAACCCACCGGAAAGCCCGAAGATTTTTTAACCGGCTTTATTTCGGATCTGGAAAAAGGAGAAGTTTACGGCCGACCCGTTGGCATTACCGTTTTACCGGATGGCTCTATGTTAGTAGCCGATGATGCGGCCAATACAATCTGGCGGGTTAGCGCTACTTAATTAACTGCTGTTATACGTTAAAAGAGAAATACCTTTATTTTTGGTATATATCTCTCAAATCCGTCATTCCAGAAAATCTTATGAGCAAACAGTACATAAGATTCTTCTGGAATGATTGGTTTAGCTGAAAAGAACTTAATTTTTTGGCAATATTAGTTACATATTTCTGTGAAAGATTTCCCTGGCAAGCAAATAAAAAGTACAAATCACACACTCTTGCAGGGTTTATCTTTCCGGTTATTTACCTTTTTGCAATGCGTCCGCTACTGCCTGACGAAAAGGTTCATCTAAATGCTGGTTCGCGGCAGTATCTCCTTTTTCGATAGCTTTAGCCATATCCGAAGCAAATTGCGTGGCTACTTCGGGCGTAAAAGGTACAATTTCCGGATCAGTCACGGCATCAATTACCACCGGGCGATCAGCGCGTAATGCCGCTTCCCAGGCCGGTATAACTTGCTCTGGCTTTTCCACCCTGATTCCTATGAACCCCAAAGACTCGGCGTAACTAGCATAATTAAAACTTGGCAGCACTTGCGAAGCATTAAATTTCGGTTCGCCCTGCATCAGGCGTTGCTCCCAGGTTACAAAGTTTAAATCCTGATTATTCAGCACCAGCACAATCAGTCGCGGGTCAACCCATTGTTGCCAGTATTTCTGAATAGTTAAGAGTTCATCGTTACCGCCCATCTGCATGGCGCCGTCACCGGCAAAAGCAAAAACCACCTGCTCGGGGTAAGCAAATTTAGCTGCAACCGCATACGGTACGGCACAGCCCATAGTAGCCAATGTACCGGAAACTGAAAACTGCATTCCTTCCCGAATGCGGATATGTTGGGCGGTCCAGCTGGAAGAAGAACCGGAATCAGAAGCCATAATAGCATTATCCGGGAGCCGCGGCGAAAGTTCTTCAAAAAGCAAGCGTGGGTTGAGCGGATTGGCTTCTGTTTTAGCCCTTTCTCCTACCAGGTGCCACCAATCTTTTACGTTTTGTTCTATTTCCTGCTGCCATGCCCGGTCAGATTTCCGCGTCAAGAAAGGAATTAAAGCTTGTAAAGTTTCAGCACTGTCGCCGGACAAGTTAACTTCCATGGGATAGCGAATACTTTGCATCCGCCCGTCTAATTCTATCTGCACCCCGCGGGCTTTTCCCTCTTCGGGCAGGAATTCGGCGTACGGAAAACTGGAACCAATCATAAATAAAGTATCGCAGTCTTGCATCATTTTGTGCGAAGCATTCGTGCCAAAAAAGCCAATAGCTCCAGTTACATAAGGCAAATGGTCGGGTAAAACGGTTTTACCCAGAAAGGCTTTCGCCACCCCGGCTCCTAATAAATCGGCTACCTGCATTACTTCCGGGGCGGCGTTTAAAGCTCCGGCTCCAACCAAAATAGCTACCCGTTGGCCGGCATTAAGAATAGCGGCTGCTTTCTGTAAATCTGTTTCCTGCGGAATAACCCGGGGCGCAGAATAACCTAAACCAGAGTGAATGGTTTGGTGCTCGTGTTTGGGGTCTTCGTAGTCTTCTGTTTGTAAATCGTTGGGGATGATAATGCAGGTTACGGTACGTTGCGATATCGCAATTCGGAAAGCCCGGTCAATGAGGTGCCGGATCTGGGCCGGACTAGTTGCCATTTGTATATATTCAGAAGCGACATCTTTGTATAAAGACATTAAATCAACTTCCTGCTGGCTGTTTCCACCTAATGATTTCCGCGCTTTTTGCCCCACAATGGCCACGACCGGCTGGTGATCGAGCTTGGCATCGTATAAGCCATTTAGTAAGTGTATGGCGCCTGGGCCCGATGTAGCCAGGCAAACGCCTACTTGTTTAGTAAATTTTGCGTGCGCGCACGCCATGAGAGAAGCCATTTCTTCGTGGCGGGTCTGAATAAATTTAATTTTATCTGCAGCCCGGTTTAAAGCTCCCATTATACCGTTGATGCCGTCGCCGGGATAGCCAAATATACGGTTTACCCCCCAAGCCGACATGCGGCTAACCAAATAATCACTTACGTTCTCTTTCATCTTTTATGCAGGTAGTAAAATTGTTTTGAACGTAAACGCCAGACAACGTGACTAAAATAGATCTCAATAATTTTAAAAACTCTTATTCACAAAGTATTTAAGTTTCTATTTATTAACCTTGGCAATGCTTGTTAAGAAGTTAGGAGTAGCCCGTTTTTAGTTATTTGCCGGAAAGCAAAATAGATAGATAATTAAAGGCTCCGATTAAAATTGATGATTACTTGGAATAAAAGATTGTAAGCAGGCTCTTAGATAAAAGATGCCGATATTATTTTAATTTAATCCTTTTCTGCGCTTCTTTGTTATAAACTCTTAGTCTCCATCTTTCCGAATCAAAATGCATTTTATTATTATTGGTAATGGCGTTACAGGTATTACGGCTGCTATCACCATCCGTAAAATTTCGGCTACGCACCAAATAACCGTTATTTCGTCAGAATCCGAGCATTTTTATTCGCGCACTGCCCTCATGTATTTATATATGGGGCACATGCAATACCAGCACATAAAACCTTACGAAGATTGGTTCTGGCGGGAAAACAATATTACGCTGCTCCAGGCGCACGTTATCCGGATTGATTTTGAAGTAAAGCAAGTTATACTACAAGATGAAACGGCACTTACTTACGATAAACTATTAATCGCAACCGGTTCTGTACCCAATAAACCCCATGTACCGGGTCAGGATTTGCCCGGGGTGCAGGGATTTTACAACTTAAACGATTTAGAGAGTTTAGAAGCCAATACCGGTAATATAAACCGCGCCGTAATTGTTGGCGGCGGCTTAATTGGTATTGAGCTGGCCGAAATGTTTCATACCCGCTGTATACCGGTTACTTTCCTGGTGCGGGAAAAAAGTTATTGGGGCAGTGTACTCCCTCCCGAAGAAGGAACCCTGATTGCCGCCCATATTCGGGAACATGGTATTGACCTCCGGCTGCAAACGCAATTGCAAGAAGTTACCGGTGATGCCAACGGACGGGTAAACGGGGTAAAGACCAGTACGGACGAATTTATTCCTTGCTCATTGGTGGGCATGGCAATCGGCGTTTCGCCTAACATAGCATTTCTCCAAAATACGGCTTTAAAGGTAAACCGGGGCGTAGAAGTAAATAAATATCTGGAAACCAATATACCCGATGTTTATGCTGCCGGCGATTGTGCCGAACTTAAAATCGAAGATCTAAAAAGGTCTTTTGTGGAGCAGTTATGGTATACGGGCCGGATGCAGGGCGAAACCGTGGCGTATACCATGTGCGGGCAGCGCACCGAGTACAAACGCGGTATCTGGTTTAACTCGGCCAAGTTTTTTGATATTGAATATCAAACTTACGGGCGGGTTCCGGTGGAACTTCCTACTGGCGAAGAAACGCTTTATTGGCAACATCCAAAGGGTAAAAAAAGCCTCCGCATTAACTTTAATACCCATACAGGCCAGGTACTGGGTTTTAATTTACTCGGTATCCGGTACCGCCACGAAGTATGCACCCGTTGGATTAAAGAAGAAAAGCCTATCTCTTACGTGCTGCAACACCTGCGCGAAGCAAACTTTGATCCTGAGTTTTACCGGCGCTACGAAAAAGAAGTTGCGGGATATTTCACCCAGCTTTTATCTTCTAAGTTATCCGAAAAGTAGGCTAATCTATTTACATTATCTAGCTGTTAAGTGTACATCTGGTTTTCGTTTTTTAATCCGGAAACTTACCCATCTGCCCATTTTCGAAATCCGCAATTGCCTGAACTAACTCCTGGTTCGTGTTCATCACAAAAGGACCGTAAGTTGCCAAAGGCTCCTCAATGGGCTCTCCCGCTAAAACCAGTAAAGCCGTGTCTTCCTCAAAAGCTAGATCAATAGTGGACTGATCCCAGCCAAATACCACCAACTGTTTGGTACCGGAACTTTTATTACCGTTTAAGGTTACTTTGCCTTTAACCACATATATACCAACATTGTAAGCTACAGGTAATTGCAGTTGTAATTTTTCACCTTGCTTAAACTGAATGTCCAGGATTGTGATTGGGGAAAAAGTTTCGGCCGAACCTTGTTGATCGTTATACTTTCCGGAAATAACCCGGATGATTCCTGCACTATCGGGACTGTTAATGACCGGGATGGTAGCCTGACGCAATTCCTGGTAGCGGGGCGGCGCCATTTTATTTTTCTTAGGCACATTCACCCACAACTGAATCAATTCCAGGACGCCACCGGTTTTAGAAAATTCTTTTTCGTGTCTTTCTTCGTGCAGTAAACCTGCTCCGGCGGTCATCCATTGCACATCTCCCGGTCCTATTTTACCACTATAACCAGCAGTGTCGCGGTGGGCCAAGTAACCCTGATACACGATAGTTACGGTTTCAAAGCCCCGATGCGGATGCGGATCAGCTCCTAAAGGATGATCGGTGGGTTTAATAAGCATCGGACCAGTATGATCTATGAGTAAAAACGGACTTAACTGGCGGATGCGGGAACCCGGCATGGGACTGGTCACTTCAAAGCCATCGCCCACCTTTTTCTCCACGCCATCAATTACCTGAAATATTCTTCTGTAAGCGGTATCCATTCTAGTCGGTTTATAAATTTAATTGATTGAAGATTTGCAGTTTTAGATTTCAGATGTTAGATTCTTTAAACTAAAACCGGTAAATTTTAAAGGCAAGCTGAAATTATTTTTCTGAGTAAACTTATCTTTTTAAATCTACTTAAAGATAAGCTGTTTTAAACTTTCCCGGATTGTAAAAACTGGTAAATAGCGGACATATCTTCCGGACCGAAGCCTTGTTCCTTGGCCTGGGCGTACAGTTCTTTGGTAGTCTGGAGGGCGGGTAAAGCAACATTTTGTTCATAAGCGGTAATACTGGCCAGGTGCAAATCTTTATGCAACCACTCCAGCGGAAATTCCGGCGAAAAATCGCGCTGCATCAGTTTCGGCTGTTTCGATTTGAGAAAAGAAGCTGCCGCCGGACCATTCAGTAACGTTTGGCATAACATTTCTTCTGATATTCCCAAAGCGGTACCTAGTCGCAGGGCTTCCGCAAAGGCCGTCATGGCATGAGCCAGCAGCATGTTATTAACCATTTTCATGCTGCTGCCCTGCCCGGTTTCGCCCACATGTACAACGGCTTTGCCCATTATGTCGAGCAATTCCTGCACTTGCGTTAAATCGGTTTCCTCTCCGCCCACCAAAAAAATCAGTTCACCTTTCTCAGCGGGGACCAAAGAACCAGATACGGGCGCATCTAAATAACGATGCCCCAGGTTAGTAGTGGCTTGGGCCATTTTTATCGCAAACGAAGGATTTACCGTACTGCAATTTACCCAAAGTGCATTATCGGGTAAGCGGTTTAAAAAGCCCTGTTTACCTAAAGCTACTGCTTCTACCGCTTCGGGCGTAGAAAGCATGGTAAAAACCAGATTGCTCTTCTGCGCCAAGGCTTCCGGCGAAGGAGCTAACTCTGCTCCCTGATCCACAAGAGTTGCTGCTTTCTCCGGCGTTCGGTTATAAACCGTTAATGCATGACCTGCCCGTTGTAAGTTAGCGGCCATGCGGCTGCCCATAATTCCTAAACCTATAAACCCGATTTCCATGCTGAATCTAATATAAAAAATGACGGTTATGATAAAGTTAATTTTTACTCCGATTTATCTTGCCGGGTTTAGAAAATCATAGGTGTTTACCGTAGCTCATCAAAACTATACTGCGCATCACTCCAAAATTGATCTAAAGCAATAATGCGAGGTTTAAAAAAACTTATTAAGGTGGGCCAATCTTCCTGGTTGAAAACATTTACCGGGCTTAATTCTTTATAAATACGGCTGATGGTTTGGTTATTTTCGTCAGTAGTATGTAAAGTCCACTCCCATTCTTCACCAGTCGCATCTTCCAGGATAATTTTTAAAGCCTTTAATTGTTCGAAAAACATTTGCTGAATTTCGATATCCGGATGGGTAAGCGTAATTGCAATTGAAGCAATTCGCTTATCTGCTTGCATCCGGAAGAAAACATTTTTCAAATTGGTTTTATAATTAAGCCAATTTATTTTTAAGCCTTCAGCCGAAGGTATGGGTGCTAAGTATTGGCCTAAAGTAGTCCAAAATACCTGCCGCAATTGGGAAGCCTGTTCTCGCGTATACATAATCTTCTTACTTTTTACGCACAAATTGCCCTAAATAGTCGAAAAAATTTATTCAGATCTTTACCCAGGATAAACTGTTCCGCTCAAGAAAACAGATCCAAAATCAAGTATTTCAAGCCAAGAATTACAGTAAAGGCTAACCTATAATGATAGGTGTAAACCGTTTAAAATAAAAAAAGAACAGCGGGCTAATAAGATTATTAACCCGCTGTTCTTTTTTTAATACTAAAAAACTATTGATTAAAAGCAGTATCTTTTAAGAACCATTCTAACATAGGAATGTCCACAAACATGAGCACAATCAGCAAAATGGAAAATAATACTACATACGTCATGAAATACTTGCGGGTATAAAGTTTCTCGGAACCTTGTACGGGAGAGTCTTTTAACAAACCAATTCTTAAATACCAGGAAAATAACAAGGCAAAGAAAGGAAAGCTAATTAACAATTCTAATCGGTTTTTTAGCAAGAAGATACCTAAGAAAAACGCACAGGTAATGGCATAAAAGAACATAGAAATTAGAATACTATGTTCGGTATAAAACTTAAATGATCGGCGATAGAGACCGGCCAGTTCCGGGTTGTTTATTAAACGGTATTCAGCAAAACGTTTGGTTGCCATTAAAAAAGCCCCGCCCATCCAGTAAGCCACAATAATACTGGTAGGAGGAAAAGTAAGCCAGGTAGCATTGAAAACGCTGTCTGGCAGGGCCACTACCGGCGTAAATATAAACCAACCCAACGCAAAGCGAATAGGGTTGTTAATAGATTCTGATAATACATCGAGGTAAACCCGTTCTTTAGAGCGAAAAGGCCGCACATTATAAATAACGCCCATTACCAGCAACAGGGTAGATATAACTAAAAACTGTAATGAAATATAATAAGCTAAACCCAAACCAATAGCCGCCAGCAGAATATATTCGAAGTAAACCAAAGGTGGGTTTACCACCCTTACAACCGACGTTCTTTTCTTCTTTAATGGATGGAATTTATCAAATTCGGCATCTAGATATTCGTTAATAACGTAATTGGCCGAAGCAACTAGACAAGTACTTATTACCCCGATTACAATTCTATAAAACAGATTTATATCCAAAGGCACCTGGTACACCACGTAGGCAAAGAGCATCCCCGGCACCATAAAGACATTCTTGGCCCAGTTATCGGGGCGGGCAATGGCTACATAATCTTTGAAAGAAGCCGGGATGAGAATTGGTTCCTGATTAAGCGCTGCTGATTCAGGGTAAGTAGAATTGGGCATCATACTAATTGAGATTTGTTTTCGGTAAGTTGTTTTGTTAGTATTTGGTAATTATCAAATTCAGCATAAGGCTTTTTATCAATGATCAGGTACGGCATGCCGGCCTTTAAAGCACAATCTCCATCCATTTCCTGCCGGTCGCCAATAAATAAACATTCGTCTGTCGTAACACCGGCTTTTTTAACCAAATAAAGTAATCCCTGGGGATCAGGCTTTAAGCGGTCAACTTCCGGATCAGTAGAAGCAACAACATAATCAGCCGATAAATTCATGGCTTTCAGTTTATCATGCGCTTTATAATCGGAGTAAATGCCAATTTTAATGTTATTTCGGCGTAAAGCTTGAAAAAAATCATTTGTTCCCGGATAGGTACATTCGGGTAAATATTGGTTCGGAAAATTAAATATCCATTTCTCTACCACCTGTTTAATCTTAGGTATAGCATAACCGCCTCTCTCGGCACACCATGCATATTGTAAATTATCTAAATCCGGACCGATGGCTCCTGCTTTTTTCTCTCTTTCGGAGCGGAAGTGCGCCAGAATACGCATTTCATTTATGCGCCACGGCCGCAGCATATAATATTGCAGTAAGGCAAATAACATTTTTTTTCTCAATTTAGATTGATCGTAAAGGGTACCATCTACATCAAATATTACCAGCTTTACTTTTCCCCAATCTATACTATTTGTCTTTGCCATGTATTTACTACGTTCTAATTCGAAATTTTTTTTCTTAAATCTATTGTGGCTTACGCGTTAACTCTTATTAATTTATATTAATATTGATCTTTGAAATTATTAATCAAACATGATGTTTAACACGATAAAAATCAATCTAATGATAAAAGTAATCAAATTTTTACAATAATATAGCGATTAATATTAATTTTATATTAAATATATTTATTCTTGCAATTAGATATTAAACAAAAGTTAACCTACTGATAATTAAGCCATTTAAAGTATTCGTTAAGCTGTATGAATGGTTGTACTTCAGCCTGAATCAATTAATGTTTGTAACGAGAATTACAAATTATTTAAATAAGTTTAAATTTCACATTTTAACTTATTTATTAGCAAAATATACTGTGCATCAATTTAATACTTTATTAGAATAGATCAGAATAGGCATTATAATTTATTGAACGAATCTGTAAATATTTAAAAAAGTAAATATATACCTTTGTTTAATATTTCTTTACACCAAATCATTTTTATTTTATCTAAGAAACACCTAACCTTTCCAACTTTACTCTAATATCACCAGATGAATACACCCAATCAGCATGCTATGCTTCAATCGGAGGTAAATTCGCCTTACTTAGACTTTTCAAAAACATCGGTTTGGCGCATCATACTCGGATTAATCTTTTGTATAGGCATTTTATTTAGACTGTTTCATTATTTTAATAACCGATCTCTTTGGATTGATGAGGCTTATTTATCTATTAGTTTAATAAAAATGGGGTTTGTGGAATTGGCAACTCCGCCCTTAGAATATGAACAAAAGGCTCCCATTGGTTTTTTATGGTCCGTTAAAGCAATGGTGCTTTTATTTGGCAAAAAAGAAATGGCCCTCCGGTTATTTCCTTTGCTCTGCGGCCTGGCTGCACTCTTTGTTTTCTTGCCGGTGGCCCGTTATTTTCTAAAGTCAGTAGGTATTCTAACTGCATTAGGAATTATATGTTTTGCCCCGCCTTTAGTTTACCACGCAGTGGAAATAAAACAGTACGGTTCCGAAATGCTGGCGACAATTTTATGCCTTTACCTGTACATTCGTTATCAGGGGAAAATGGACTTTGGCAATTTACTTGCCTGGGGTTTTTGGGGTGCGCTTATTCTTTGGTTTTCTTATTCCGCTATATTTATACTGGCCGGTATGGCTTTTGGTATCTGCCTTGTTTATTTATTCAGAAAAGAATGGAAAAACTTATTTAGCTCGGTTATTCCCTTTTCTATGTGGTTATTTTCTTTTGCCGTTAACTTTTTTCTTTTTACCTATAAACACGCGGATTCGGAATGGCTAACTACCTGGTTTAACATGCGGGGAGGTTTTATGCCTTTCCCTCCTACTTCCCTTTCCGATATTAAATGGTTTTTTCAGGCAATATATCGCTTCCTGGATTTTCCATTAGGGATTTTATGGAATTTTGATCCTACTCATAGCTCTATATTTACAACCCTAATTAAAGCGGGAATGGCCTTTGTTGCTTTAATTTTATGGTGCCTAGGTATGTTTGCTTTTTTTAGAGAAGATAAAAAAGTATTTTGGATTTTATTTTTACCAATATTATTAGCTCTGGTAGCTTCCGGACTTCAGCTTTATCCATTTTATGAGCGGCTGCTGGTTTTTCTGGCCCCGTTAGTTATTCTCTTTATCGCCAGAGGTTGTATGTTGGTGAGTGGCTTGTTTCCTGCTAAAAGTTTACTCCAATACTTGCTGCCAGTATTATTGATAATATGGCCTTTTTTTACTTCGGCAAACCAGGTTATAAATCCTCATCTTTTTGGCGGCAAAAAAAATGCGGCCGAAAGAGACGCTTTATTCTATATTAAAGACCGGTATAAAGAAGGTGATGTGGTGTATATCTACTGGAATTTTCTGCATACTTATTTGTACTACAAAGACGCCTACGGCATTACCTTTGCAAAAACCATTGAAGGAAGTGATAAAAAACTTCAAGCTGCAAATGCTGCCGACTTTTTTGCAAAAATGAAACCGGAGTTTGATGCCGTAGCCGCCAATAAGCGGGTTTGGTTTATTCATAACAGGATGCTGAAATTAAACATCGGTGATTTTGACGAACAACCCGCCTGGTATTTTGCCCGGGAAAAAGAAGCCGGAACCATGTTTGAAAACAAATTTTCTACCATGGGTAAATTAATAGATGTGTACCAAAATCCTTATTTACGGGTTAGCCTTTATAATTTGAAATCTCAATAAAACCGGCAGCTACCATTATTTGTTTAAACCGTATAATTTAAGTTTACCGATATAAATACTAACAGGCATCCTTTAAGTTGGCCAGAAGCTTTTGATTAAGTTACCTATGTTTTTCTGAAATTGTAGTGACTTAATCTAACGCACAGCATACATTTATTTTTGTATTTAAGTAGTACCTAGGCACTTTACCAGAATTAATCAGCGGTTAATATGGAAAAGGTGCCTTTTGTGCGTTATTGGTACGCGCTAAACCCGTAACTTTGTATTATGAATTACCTTTCAGCAGAATCAATTTCCAAATCATACGGCGATAAGCCTCTTTTTCAAGACTTAAATTTTGGCGTTAACCAGGGCCAGCGAATTGCTTTAGTTGGAATTAACGGTTCGGGCAAATCTACTTTATTGCAAATTTTGGCGGGCAAAATCCCCCCCGATACTGGTTCGGTGAGCGTACGAAAAGGCATAACCATTGGCTTTTTGGGTCAGCAACCCGTCTTCGACGAAAACTTAACTGTAGAACAAACCATTTTTGCCACCGGCAATCCTACCCTCGAAGCCATTCAGGAATACGAACACTGCTTAACGGACGCCCAAACCAGTGACGAGCGCATGCAAGCCATTATGGAAAAAATGGATGAGCTGAAAGCCTGGGATTATGAAATTAAGATAAAACAGATATTATCTAAACTGGGCATTACCAACCTCGATAGCCGCATCAGTCACTTATCGGGAGGGCAACGCAAGCGAGTGGCCATGGCCCGGGTATTAATTGATGAGCCGGATTTACTTATTTTTGATGAGCCTACCAACCACCTGGATTTAGACACCATTGAATGGCTCGAAGGACTTTTATCTACCTCCCAAAGAACTTTACTGATGGTTACCCACGATCGCTATTTCCTGGATAAAGTAGCCACCGAAATTGCCGAACTGGAACGCGGACAAGTTTATTCTTACAAAGGAAATTACAGCTATTTTGTAGAGAAAAAAGCTGAGCGGGAGCTACAGCAGGACGCCGAAATAGAAAAGGCCAAAAACCTGATGCGGAAAGAACTGGATTGGATGCGGCGGCAACCCAAAGCGCGGGGCACCAAATCTAAATCCCGGATTGATGCTTTTTACGATTTAAAAGATAAAGCCAATTCCAAAGTAACCACTGCTAACCTGGAATTATCCGTTAAAACTACGCGCCAAGGCGGCAAAATCATTGAAGTAGATCATATATCCAAGCGTTTCGGGGAGAAAACCGTTATCTCAGATTTTTCTTATGTATTTAAAAAGAAAGATCGCATCGGCATTATCGGACCAAACGGAGCCGGGAAAACGACGCTTTTAAATATGCTGACGGGTAAACTACAACCCGATAGTGGCGAAATAGCGGCCGGCGAAACTACGGTGTTTGGTTATTATACCCAAAATGAACTAACCTTCCGCGACGACCAGCGGGTAATTGATGTAGTAAAAGAAATAGCCGAAGTAGTAGAAACCGGCAAGGGCGAAACCATTACCGCAGCCCAGTTTCTGCAACACTTCCAGTTTAGTCCGGCCATGCAGTATACTTTTGTGAGTAAACTTAGTGGTGGCGAAAAAAGGCGCTTGCAATTATTACGGGTACTCATTAAAAATCCTAATTTTCTCATTCTGGATGAGCCTACCAACGATCTGGATATTATCACCCTGAATATTCTGGAAGATTTTCTTTTAAATTTTGGAGGCTGTTTGCTTATTGTTTCGCACGACCGGTATTTTATGGACCAATTAGTGGAGCACATCTTTGTTTTTGAAGGAGAAGGCAAGATTAAAAACTTCCCGGGAAACTATACCGATTACCGCGAATATTTAGCCGAGCAGGAACAGGCTGAAAAACAAACGGCTAAAGCTGCCCCAATGCCGGCGGCAGCAACTATTGCTTCCACTACGGCAGAAGCACCCGCAAAGCGCAAAGCCTCCTTTAAAGAGAAGCAGGAGTTCGATAGCTTAGAGCAGGCGATTAAAGGCTTGGAAGAGAAAAAAGCAACTTTGCTGACGGAAATAAGCCAGGAAAATGTAGATCACGTCAAAGTTATGGAAAATACGGCCGCTCTAAAAAAGATAGAAGCCGAACTGGAAGTTAAAACTGAACGTTGGCTGGAACTTTCCGAAATAATAGATTGATAGCCTTCCCCGTGTTACACGTTCTGCTCGAAACTGAAGCTAAAGCCCAGCTTTTGGCCCCGGCTTACCTGTTGATTTTCCATTTTTTGTTTAACGGTTATTTTCCGGATATCTTCGATATCCGGGGCCATTAAATCGTTGTTTACGGAGGCAATCATGGCACTTTCAATAAACAAGCGCAAAGCCTCTTCATTTATAACATTCGAGGCGATATCGTTATATGGTAAGTCGAGTTGGGTAACTCCTTCCAGGTAAAAACGATTTTCGAAGTTAATCAGCAGGCGGGCTACCAGATAACCCGGATCGTTCATGCGGCCGTATTTGATAGAATCGGCCATAAAGTTATAAGCCATGATGTGCCCAAAAAACCGGCGGCGGAAATCTTCTTCCACGTAGTCAGAAGTCATCAAATCATTTTCCTCCGGAAAAGTAACTACATTGGAATGCATCACAAAAACCAGTAAATCACCGGAAAACTTAATCTGAAATTCCAGGTCATTAATATTGCGGTATTCTATAATTACCGAAGAGTCAACTTCCGTTATTTTCTTACTTAATCTATCTACAATTTCTGCGGCACAAATTCGTAACTGGTCAAATGTTTCCTTGGTATTGCGGTATATAGTTTGTTTGGTGGTTGATTTTTGTTTTAACCCCTCAAAAATACCCTCTAATTTATCATCCATATGCTCACTTCCTATTTAGTAAAAGTAAAATGCAGGAGTGCAACCATTGCCCCTTATCTGAATACTTTTACTTTTTATTTTATCTTACTACTTGTTTATAACCGTTTTCTTTATAGGTTTTAATCCAAAGCCGCTAAAGCTTCTTCGTTTAACTCTATGTTATGGTATACTTGCTGCACATCATCATCGTCTTCCAATACCTCGATAAACTTCATTACCTTCTTTAAGGCTTCTATATCTAAGGCCACCGTTGTATTAGGAATACGCTGCACTTCGGCATTTTCTACCTCTAATTTCAGTTCTTCCATTTTTTTCTGCATGGCCCCAAAATCTTCCAATGAGGTATATACCGTTACATAATCTTCCTCAAATAAAATATCTTCGGCCCCGGCATCAATCATTTCCAGGGTAAAATCATCCTCGTTTAAAGTCAGATTATCACTCAGCAAAATTGTAAATACCCCTTTCCGGTCGAAGATAAATTCTAAAGAGCCATTGGTACCTAAACTACCCCCGTGCTTGTTAAAAGCAGAGCGAATATTTTGCACCGTCCGGTTAAGATTATCGGTTAAACATTCGATAAAAACAGCCACGCCGTTGGTTGCATAACCTTCGTAGGTTACTTCGGTATAAGTTGCCCCATCGGCCCCGCTTCCTTTTTTTATGGCCCGTTCTACATTATCTTTCGGCATATTTGCTGCCTTGCTGTTCTGGATGGCAAGCCGTAAACGCGGATTACCCGCCGGATCAGGGCCACCTTCCCGTACCGCAACCGTAATTTCTTTTATTATTTTGGTAAATATCTTGGAACGTTTGGCATCCAAAGCTCCTTTTTTTCGCTTAATCGTCGACCACTTGCTATGCCCTGACATAAAATACCGCTATCTCTTTATGGTGTCATACTAAATTGATGCAATTTAATCAATTTTATTTTGAAAAGTAACCCGGTTAAGTTTCAGCTATAATTTCGTTTAATAATCTAAATAAAAAAGGAACCGGGGGTAAAGCGGTTCCTTTTTTATTTAAATTCTAAAGCGGCCTGACCCTTAGCAGTACCCACATTATAATCTACCCATTAAAAGCTTTATTATCGAATAATTATTTTTGTGGTATACAAGCCGGTAGTTGACCTAACCGATAGCAGGTATACACCGTTGTGCAGCTGCAACTGAGTAGCATTCAAATTTAATGCTTGCCGGCCGGCGGCTACGGTTTGAGAATGCACCAGATTACCATTCAGGTTTGAAATTTGTAATTGGGTAGTTTCACCGGCATTCAGCATAATGGTAAATTGGCTACTTGTTACCGGGTTTGGTGCTACCACCAAAGTCATAGCATTATCAGGCTGGCTTTTATCTACCACAATTACTTTGCTGTAAGTAAATTTACCGTCTTCATCTACTTGTTTAAGACGATAATAATTAATGCCCCGAACGGCTTTGGCATCCCGTACCGAATAAGTGTTTTTAACCAAGCTGGTACCGTGCCCTTTTACTTCCCCAAACTTTACAAATACTTGACCATTGGAACTACGTTCTATTTCAAAACGATCGTTGTTTTTCTCGCTTGCGGTAAGCCATTCTAACAAAACTTCCGACTTAATTACTTTCGCGGTAAAATTAACAAGCTCTACCGGCAGTACAATCGGAACTTCCCTATCCGGAATAGTGCCGTAACATTTTTCGTTTACAAACACTTGCTGCTGATTGGCAAATTTTTGCTGACAAGTATTTTTCACCTCTACCCTTACCACTCCCGATTGCGCACTTAACGAGTCTTCTTCCGACCCTATTCGTACCTGTATGGTATTGTTTAGCTGGTAGGAGATTTCCCAACCAATAGGTAGTGTCCATGTATACGTTAAACCTTTGGAGCTTCCGGATACATTTGCGGTGTAGGTAGCCAATCCGTTTTGATAAGCACATACCGTAACCGGACCCGTTACGGCTACCTCCAGGGCTGGGCAAACTGTTGTGTTGTTTCCGCAATCTGCATCCACATTCACTGGCAAACTAATATTTTCTTCTGTACTACAGAAGCCGGTGCTGCGTCCTACTCCATTGCCGGCGTTAGCTGGTCCGGCATTACTGCCGACCAAACTTACTTTAACGTTTATAATGCCGCCTTTAAAAGTTGCATCTGCTTTCACCTTAATAGCAGCAGCATTAGCCTGATCATTAACAACAGTTAAGCCCGCCGGTAATTCCCAGGTAAAAGTAAAATCTTCCACTTCTACTTTCTGATTATTTTTCAGACCTTTATTCAGGTTGTCGATATTAACCCGAAATACCTGTTCTGTACCGATGCATAAAAGTGTTGGACCAGAAATGCTTAGTTTTAAAGGTTGAGACGGATGAACAGGAAAGTTGATGGTATTACTGGCTCCCGGATCAGGTTTCATTTTTATCGTACCCGGCTTTTCGCCTACCCGAACGGTTACTTGGGCATAATCAGCGGAATAAGATATAATCTCCCAACCGGTAGGAGGATCACCGGCGTGCGCCCTGGGTTCTTCCCACTCCCATTCCCAAGTATTTAAATTAGTTTTCGGATTTGGGATAATCGTATATGTTTCGATTGATCCCACACAAGGAAGCTGATTACCTTCAATTCTAAATTTAGTAACACGGCCATTCTCCCCAATTTCACCAGTACTTTTTTGAGCAAGGCCGGGTTTACTTAAAGATAAACATGTTAAAAAGCTAAATAAGTAAAGTAGTTGTATTTTCATTACTATTTAAAATATAAATTATGCTACTATAAATCTTTAATATTGATTTATAACAATAAATTATTAATATATTCAATTAAACGAATATAGTAGTTTTAGGTTGTACTATTATCATTTATAAAAAATATTTTTTTTGTTATATACTTAAATAGTACAATTTAAACTTAATATTAAATTATTTTAATATTTGATATACCTCTTTCTTTTCCGGACTGTATCAATAGCTAAAAAGAAAATAAGAAAAAGGGAAAACTGGGTGCGAATGGAATGGTTTAGAATAGTATAATTTAGCAAGAGGGGAAATCAAGTTTATATAGCAACTTGTTAGAAGCTGTAGCTAATTAACTGTTTATTAAAAGACACACAACACATATAGCCTTGCTATTATATCTTCATTCTGGTGTCTTTTTACTTATTTAAGTTCTGCTTATCTTGTAAATAGAGAGATTTAGGTATCGGAGTTAATAGAAAGTAAAAAAAAACCGTATTTTTACAGATATTAACCATTATTGATAGCCTAATATTCTGCATGACAGACGTTGATTTTAACTCATTTCAATTACACGATGATATAATGGCAGGTATCCAGGCCATGGGATACAAAGCGCCAACTCCTATTCAGACCCAAGCCATTCCGGTTATATTAGAGAACAAGGATTTAATTGCCTGTGCGCAGACGGGTACCGGTAAAACCGCGGCTTTCCTGTTGCCGCTGCTAAACAAAATTTCGCACGCCAATCACGATCATACAAGCACCTTAATTTTAGTTCCTACCCGGGAACTGGCCAAGCAAATAGATGACCAGGTAGAAGGTTTTGCTTATTTTGTTTCGGCTACTTCTATTGCCATTTACGGCGGTAATAAAGGTGAAAGCTGGGACCAGCAGAAAAAAGCCTTAACTAGCGGCGCCGACATTATTATTGCTACGCCCGGGCGTTTAATAGCCCACATGAATATGGGTTACGTAAAATTAGATAAGTTAGAATACCTGGTACTGGACGAAGCCGATAAAATGCTGGACATGGGCTTTATGGATAATATTGTTCGCATCGTTAGGGAATTACCTCAGAACCGGCAAACATTAATGTTCTCGGCTACCATGCCGCCCAAAATACGGGATTTAGCCCGCAAATTATTACAGGATCCCGCCGAAATTAGTTTAGCAATTTCCAAACCGGCGGCCGGTATCGACCAACGCAGTTACTTGGTTTACGATAACCAGAAACTACCTTTGCTGCAGCACCTCATCCAAGAGTTGGAGGTAATCAGCATGGTAATATTTACCTCCCGCAAATCGGCGGTAAATGATATTGTAAAGGCATTGCACAAAATGGGCCATTCCGCCGAAGGTATTATGTCGGACCGGACCCAGGAAGAGCGCGAAGCAACCATGCAGGGTTTCCGGAACCGGAAGTTTAAAATCCTGGTCGCTACTGATATTTTGTCGCGCGGCATTGATGTAGACAATATCAGCCATATTATTAACTTTGATGTACCGCAGGATGCCGAAGATTATGTGCACCGTATTGGCCGCACCGCCCGGGCCGCTACTACCGGTACTGCTATTACCTTTATCAGTGACAAAGAACAATACCGCATTGCCCGCATTGAAAAGTTAATCGAAAAAGAATTACCGAAGCTTCCTTTACCGGAAGGTTTTGAACCGGGCCCGGAATATAATGCCGCCGCTAAAAAGCCAGCCGACAACCGTAATAAAAAGCGTCAGAAGCCACGTAATTCAGAAAACAAGAAAAATATTGCTGCAAAACCAAGCAGGGACCAGAACCCCAAAAGAGCGCCTCAAGAGAAAAAGCCGGTGGATAATAACCGACCAATTGCCCCGGCCAAACCAAGAATTAAACCTAGTACGGATAAACCACAAGGCACAGAATAAAGTTTTTTTAAGCTAAAATAAATTTGCAGTAGCAAGCATCCGGCATATTTAAAAAAACGCTGCCTTTAATTAGTTTTATCATTAGATCAAAAGCAGCGTTTTTTATCTTCTTAATTCATATTCTCCTAAGGGATAAAGCTTAGATCAAAAATATTTATAAGTAGTATTGGAGATTCTTATAAGTGACTTATAATACTATTTACAATAAAAAGCCAATGCCGAAAAGTAACACAAAAAGCAAAGTGCTTAAAGCCATTTGCTTCAGATAAGGATCAATTTCTTCGGGATTTTGCCGGTACCAAACCTGACGGGCATTATGGAAAAATAACGGTAACGTTAATAAAAACAAGTAATTCTGCACCGAAGCTTTTTGGAGAATGGCAAAAACAATTGCGCAAAACATTCCCAGAACTAACAAGCACACATGATACATCCGGGCTTTCCGAGGCCCCAGTCTTACCGGTACGGAATATTTGCCGGCTAACTTATCAGATTGAATATCCCGGATATTATTGATATTTAAAACACCAATCGAGAAAAAGCCCAAAGCCGCCGCCGGCAGTAATACCGGCCACTGCACCTGTTGCGTTTGCAGAAAATAAGTACCCGTAACGCCTACTAAGCCAAAAAATATAAAAACCGAAATATCGCCCAATCCGGCATAACCGTATGGTTTAGCGCCGGCGGTATAATTTATAGCGGCCCAAATAGCGGCCAAACCTAAAACAAAAAATAACAGGAACAGATAAATACCTTCCTGCCCAAAAGCTACCCACAGCAGTATTAAACCCGATAGTAAAGACAACAAGGTAAAAAGGAGCATGCCGGTTTTCATCTGGTCCGGCGTAATTAAACCGGCTTGCACCGCCCGTTGCGGCCCTTTCCGATTTATGCTGTCGGCGCCGTGTTTGGTATCGCCGTAATCGTTAGCCAGATTAGACAAGATTTGCAGAAACAAGGTAGTGAGCGCGCTCCAGGCCACTACGCTGCCCCGAAACTGCTGATCGGCCGCAGCTAAAAAACTACCCATCCCGATGCTGGCCAAAGCCAAAGGCAAGGTGCGCAAACGAAAAGCAGAAATCCAGGCTTTTACTTTACTGGGCGTACGAGAAATCTGTAAGTCAGCCAACCGGTTTAAATTTGCTTAAGAATTAATTGCCGAAACTATTTCTTCGCTGAGCGGCTTTACTTTAGAAGGAAAAAACTTTACTACTTTACCTTTCTCATCAATTAAGTATTTACAGAAATTCCAGGTGGGTTTTTCGTCGGTTACGCCGTTCACAGACTTATCCGAGAGATATTGGAAAAGCGGATGGGCATCGGAACCAACCACCGATACTTTTTCCATTACCGGGAATTTAACGCCATAGTTTTTTTCACAGAATGTTGCTATCTCTTGGTTAGAGCCCGGTTCTTGCCCGCCGAAGTTATTGGCCGGGAAGCCCAAAACTACCACTTTGCTGCTGTATTTATCGTATAGTTCCTGCAATTCTTTGTACTGCGGGGTATATCCGCATTCGGAAGCGGTGTTTACAATCAGCATTTTCCGCCCTTTAAACTCATTCATGACAATTTTTTGTCCGTCTAAAGTTGTAAATTCAAAATTATAGATGGAAGAAGGTTTAGCAGTATTTTCCCCATTTGTATGCGCAGCAGTTGTTTCCATAGTTTTATTTTGTTCGGAGTTATTCTGGGAGCGACAAGCCAGCATAGCCAGCATTACTCCGGTAAATAGATATGTTTTCATCATAGCTATCAAATACGCTTAAATCTTTTTTTTGTATATATACGCAGGCTTAATATCCGGAAAACCTTTTTACATCCGGTCCGGAACATCGATTCCTAACAAGCGCATGGCTCTCTTAATTTTTTGCGCTACCTGGCCCGATAAAGCTACCCGGAAGTGTAAAGCCTGCGGATTGGTTTCCTGGAAAATAGAAACTTCGGTATAAAAACGGTTATAAGCTTTGGCCAGTTCATAAGCATACTGCCCAATAACGGAAGGCGCATACAAATGAGCCGCCTCGGCCACTACTTTATCAAAACCGGCCAGCGCTGCTACCACCTCGCTTTCGGTTTCGTGCAGTTGTTTCAGGTCGGCAAAAGCAACTGCATCACCTACTAAGGTCATCTCTGCGGCTTTTCGCATTATAGAGGCAATCCGCGCGTGCGTATACTGGATAAAAGGCCCGGTGTTGCCTTGGAAATTAATAGATTCTTCCGGGTTAAAGAGCATGCGCTTCTTCGGATCTACTTTAAGCAAAAAGTATTTGAGAGCCCCTATGGCCAAGGTGTGGTAAAGTTGTTGTAACTCCGTTGACGATAAGCCTTCTATTTTACCTAATTCTTCGGTGCGCTGGCGCGCCGTTTCGATCATGTCCGCAACCAGTTCGTCGGCATCTACCACGGTACCTTCCCGCGATTTCATTTTACCCGAAGGTAAATCAACCATGCCGTAAGATAAATGAATGATGCCTTGGGCGTACGGTTTATTTAGCTTTTGCAGAATAGCTTTTAAAACCTGCATGTGGTAATTCTGCTCATCCGCAATAACATAAATAGAGCGGTCGTAAGTAAAATCCTGGTATTTTAAATCGGCCGTGCCTAAATCCTGGGTAATATAAACCGAAGTACCATCGGCCCGTAGCACCAATTTTTCGTCTAATCCTTCCTGAGTTAAATCTACCCAAACAGAGCCGTCCAATTTTTGGTAAAATACGCCGCTGGCTAAACCTTCGGCTACAAAATCTTTACCTAATAAATAGGTCTTTGATTCGTAGTAATATTTATCGAAGTCAACCCCGATATTTTGGTAAGTTTCCGCAAAACCGTCGTACACCCAGCCGTTCATTTGTTTCCATAAAGCCAGGGTTTCTGCATCGCCCTGCTCCCACTGGCGCAACATATCCTGGGCGGCCAGCATAACCGGTGCTTCTTTTTTAGCTTTTTCCGTATCAGTTCCCTGCGCCACCAACGCTGCTATTTGTTCTTTATATAACTTATCGAAATCCACGTAATATTTACCGGCCAAATGGTCGCCTTTTATGCCGGCGGAATCCGGCGTTTCGCCGTTGCCCAGCAATTGGTAAGCCACCATGGATTTGCAGATATGAATACCCCGGTCGTTAACCAGATTTACCTTAAATACTTCGTTCCCGTTAGCTTTTAAAATTTCAGCTACCGAATAGCCCAAAAAATTATTGCGTAAATGGCCCAGGTGCAAAGGTTTATTCGTATTGGGAGAGGAATATTCTACTACTACTTTTTCTTTTTTCTGGTCAGTAACCGCCTTTTTTTCCGTAATAAGGTCCTGCATTACTTCAATCCAGGTCTGGTCGCTCACTACTAAATTTAAGAAACCTTTCACCACATTATAAGCCGAAACTTCCGGTAAATGCAATTGCAAATATTCGCCAATAGCTTGCCCTATTTGTTCGGGGCCCTTACCGGCGGGTTTGGTATAAGGAAACGTAACAAACGTATACGTACCGGCAAATTCTTTCCGGGTTGGTTGCAGCGATAGTTGACCTAACTCGGTGGTAATAGAAAATAATTCCTGTAAAGCCTGGCCAATGCCCTTAATTAATATAGTTTCTAATGCTATCATAATATAAAGCCCGTTACGAGCTTAAAACGGTATTTCTTCTCTTGCAATTAGCTGAACAATAATGAATTATTGCTGCAGTTTATTGTTTATAAAATGGATATAAAATCTGCTGTTTTAACCTCCTTTAAGCTGTTGTTTATGGTACTGCTAAAGATCTGAATTGCTTCAGTCGGCACAGAAATTTTCCTCAGCTAAAACAAACTTTTGCAAAGATGGTAAAATACAAACAATTTTACACGACTAGTATAGACTAAACACCAAATATGGATAAATACATAGATCTGATTAATCAGACTTTTGACTTCCCAACCGAAGAATTTCACGTAGAAAACAACGAAATGATTTTTAACGGTATTCCTTTAAAAGAAATTATTGAGGAATACGGTACCCCGCTTAAACTTACTTATTTACCTAAGATCAGTTCCCAGATTCAGAAGGCGAAAATGCTTTTCAAAGAGTCGATGGAGAAGCTTAATTACCAAGGTTCTTATACGTACGCTTACTGCACCAAGTCGTCGCATTTTTCTTTTGTGCTGAAAGAAGCTTTGAAGAACAATATTCATATTGAAACTTCTTCTTCTTACGATATTCCGATTATCCGGGCGCTTTATGAAAATGGCAGTCTTACCAAAGATACTTACATTATTTGCAACGGCTACAAAAGAGAACTGTACCGCCGCTATATAACCGAATTAATAAATAGTGGTTTTTATAACTGTACGCCTATTCTGGACAACCTGGATGAGATTGATTACTACAAAGAACACGTAACGCAACCTAAAGTACGGGTGGGCATCCGGGTGGCTTCGGACGAAGAACCAAAATTTGAATTTTATACATCGCGTTTGGGTATCCGGTATAACGACGTAGAATCCTTATACCTTGATAAAATTAAAGGCGACGACCGGTTTGAGTTGAAGATGTTGCATTACTTTATTAACAGCGGTATTAAAGACACCAGTTATTACTGGAGTGAGTTAAGCCGTTTTGTGCATAAATATTGCGAACTGAAGAAAGTATGTCCCGAACTGGATTCGATTGATATTGGCGGCGGCTTTCCGATAAAAACTTCTATTCAGTTCGATTACAATTACCGGTACATGATCGAGGAAATACTCCGCACAATCCAACGCATTTGCCAGGAACATGGCGTGCCCGAACCAAATATCTTTACCGAATTCGGAATATATACCGTAGGTGAAAGTGGCGCTAATATTTATTCTATCTTGGATTTAAAACTGCAAAACGACAAAGAGTTGTGGTACATGATAGATGGTTCTTTTATAACCAATATGCCGGATACCTGGGCTTTAAGTCAACGATATATTTTATTGGCTATCAACCACCTGAATAAGCCTTATCAGCGTACTCAGATTGGCGGCTTAACTTGCGACAGCCAGGATTATTATAACTCCGAAACGCATTCTTTCCAGGTGTTTTTACCCAAAATTACCCGGCAGGATGAAGAACCATTGTACATTGGTTTTTTCCATACCGGCGCTTACCAGGAATCATTGAGTGGTTACGGCGGCATTAAACATTGTTTGATTCCGGCTCCTAAACACGTTATAATTGACCGGGACGAAACCGGCAAATTGAAAACCTGGCTGTTCGCAGAAGAGCAAAGCAGTGAATCGATGATGAAAATATTAGGGTATGCCTAAAATATTTAAGGTACTTTACTTTAATAATTATTAATTAAATTATATTTTTGGTGTAATTATAAATCAACCTCATGAAAATATTAACCTTAATTGCAGCGGTTTGCCTCTTAGGAATAACGTCTTGCTCCCAAAAAACCTGTCCGGCTTATTCCAAATCCGCTCCGGTGAAGCAGGTACAACACTCATAAGCGGTTAAGTTTGCCGGAATGCGTAGCTTCTTTCTTTTTTTAAGAAGTGATATATGTTAAATAAAAATAAGAGCCGGCTCTCCGGGCGGTTCTTATTTTTGTATAATTAAATGCGCCGCTCTTAATAAATTGGCAGCATATAGAATGCCTACGGGTGCTGGTTCAGCTCCCACCAGGATTCCTTTTACCCCTACTTTTTTTCCTGCTTCTAAATCACGAAGCCGATCACCTACCAGCCAGGATTGGTTTGGATCGATATTAAAGCGGGCTATCGCCCTTTCCAGCATCAGGGAATCGGGTTTGCGCGCTAATGAATTGGATATTACCGGATGTTGGGGCGCGTAGTAAATAGCGTTTAGTATGTAATTTGTTTCTTGATGCAGTTTCTCGTGGCAGGCATCCATATCTTGCTTCGTATACAAGCCTTTGGCAATGCCGGCCTGGTTTGTAACCACTACCAATAAATAATCTGCTGCCTTTAATAATTGCAAAGCTTCTATTACGCCGGGTACTAAAACAAAATCATCAATTTCATAGGTATAATCCCCCCTTTCCTCGTTCAGAACCCCATCCCGGTCCAGGAAAACACATTTATTTTGCTGCATCTTATCATTATTTATTGAAGCTTCAAAATTAGAAAACAACCTCCTATTCCTATCTGATTTTTTTATAAATTCCGGAATTCATACTATTGCTTGGCACAATTAATTTAAATAGAAAATTTCTTATATATTTTTGATTTCCCGCAATACCGTGGTAAGCAGATTTAAAGACAAATTCCTATCTTTGAGCCATGAATGACTCCCTTGTAGTAATCCCGACCTACAACGAAAGAGAAAATGCACCTGATATTATCCGCAAGGTATTTTCCTTACCAGTTCCTTTTGATATTTTGATTATTGACGATAGTTCTCCCGATGGCACCGCCGCCGCGGTACGGGAACTGCAACAAGAATTCCCGAACCGTTTGCACCTGGAAGAAAGAAAAGGTAAACTGGGTTTAGGCACGGCTTATATCCATGGTTTTAAATATGCATTGCGCCTGGGTTATAGCTATATCATAGAAATGGACGCTGACTTTTCCCATAACCCGGAAGATTTGGTGCGCTTGCGGGCCGCCTGCGCCGATGAAAGTTACGACCTGGCCATTGGGAGCCGGTACATTGGCGGCGTAAACGTGGTAAACTGGCCCATGAACCGGGTATTAATGTCCTATTTTGCGAGTTATTACGTTCGGTTGGTAACCGGCATGCCTATACAGGATGCAACAGCTGGTTTTAAATGTTACACCCGGCAGGTATTAGAGACTATACCCCTGGATGAAATCCGGTTTATTGGTTATGCTTTCCAGATCGAAATGAAATTCCTCACTTATAAATACGGATTTAAAATAAAAGAAGTACCCATCATATTTACCGAAAGAGCAAAAGGTCAATCCAAAATGAGCAAAGGGATTATAAAAGAAGCTTTTTACGGCGTACTCAAAATGAAGATTAACAGTTATTTCCGGCATTTTACCCGCTAATTATATCTATTTATTTCTTTACTTCTGCCCGATAAACAACATCATATTTATTTTCTTCTGTTCAAAGTATTAATTTTAGTAAAAAGCATTTATAAACTTTAAGGTAAATACTTACTATATTGGTTTGTGAAAATACTTGCTTGTTTACTAAACTACTATCATTAAGTGTTTAGTTACGTTTATACCTAAAGAATATATTACCGCCAGCTGCAAAAGCTGATATTATCAGGATAGTATGGAAGTTAACCTTTATTTCTGGATTATATTTAATGCTTTTGTGCTTTTGTTACTGGGTTTGGATCTTTTGGTATTTCACCGCAAATCGCACGCAGTAAGTATAAAAGAAGCCCTGCTCTGGAGTTTTTTCTGGATAGCTCTTTCGCTTAGCTTCAATGCGCTAATCTATTTTGAGATGGGATCTCAGGCGGCCATTGAATTTCTAACTGCGTACCTGATTGAAAAATCATTAAGTGTCGATAATTTATTTGTCTTCCTGATGATATTTAATTATTTCCGGGTACCGCTACAATTTCAGCACAAGATTTTATTTTGGGGCGTATTGGGAGCGCTGGTCTTTCGAGCCCTATTTATATTGGCTGGTGTCGCCCTGCTGCAGAAATTCCATTTTATAAGCTACTTGCTCGGGGCTTTTTTAGTTTACACGGGTATAAAAATGTTTTCTACCCAACAAGAAGAGATCGATCCGCAAGCCAACCCGGTAATTAAATACATTAGTCGTTTTATTCCGGTTACTAATATGCTGGTAGGCGATAAATTTTTCATCAGGAAAGATAAAACAACGTTTGCCACGCCGCTTTTCCTGGTGCTAATAATGGTAGAAACGACTGATATTGTTTTTGCAGCAGATTCTATACCGGCTATTCTGGCTGTTTCCAGCGATTCTTTTATTGTGTATACTTCTAATGTATTTGCCCTATTGGGTTTGCGCGCTTTATATTTTGCTTTAGCCGGCGTAATGAAATTATTTCATTACCTGCATTATGGTTTATCGCTGATTTTAGTTTTTATCGGAGGCAAGTTATTAACTACCGGTATTTTTCATATCGATATGGTATACGCCTTGTTTGTAGTGGCTTTCATTCTGATCTCATCCGTAGTGCTTTCGGTACTGTTTCCCTTAAAAGAAAAAGATGAAAGTAGCTAAAATATGTTAAGCTGTTAGTTATTGGCTTTTTACTATTAGTAAAAGCCGGCTTATTATTCTATCGGATGTCTTTATCTGAACGTTAATCTACACCATCAAAGCTTTTTATTAAAAGCTTCATCTAACACCAAAGCCGGTTTTAAACCGGCTTTGGTGTTAGATCATATAAGAAAGCTATAAATTAATCCAGCAAATCAATCGGGGCATCCAGATCGAGGTTTAGATCCGGATTTATAATTAAGGAATCGGACACCGTGGTATCTATTGGAGTAGCGGTCACGATAATGTCCCGGGCCCTACCCTGCAAGTTAACGGCCGGGTACATACCATGATATACATCTTCCGAAATTAAGCCCTTCCTACGCATAATGCCTGCTATCAACCGGAAGTAATACCTTGATCGGCTCCTTAAATTGCCGTAAGAATCGAAAGAATATTTATAAGCTTTTGGCTTCGGTATGATACTGGTGAGGTATAAACTTTCGGCCAGGTTGAGTTGGCTCGGATGCTTGGCAAAGAAAAAGCGGGCGGCTTCTTTTATTCCGTATACATTAGGCCCCCATTCAATAATATTCAGGTAAACTTCATACATTCTTTGCTTTGAAATTATCCGGTTATTTTCCATTAGCCAAACAATTAATATTTCTTCTGCTTTCCGAGCAATGGTTTTTTTCCGGGTTAGAAACACATTCTTTACTAATTGCATCGAAATGGTACTGCCACCGCGCACAAAGCTGTTTTCTTTTAAGTTGGTAATTAGCGAGTGCCGGAATGCGCCTTCGTGAAAACCTTTGTGCGTCATAAAACGGGGATCTTCGGAAGTAAGAATGGCATTTTTCAGAAAAGGAGAAATTTCGTTAAAAGGCGTAAAATTCGGATTCTCCGGCCCCACCGTAAACGTGCGTAAAGGCTGGCCGTACTCGTAAACGGTATGCTGAAAAGGTTGGTTTATTTTCCGGAAATCCGTTTTACCATACTGCAGGATATTAAAATACTTGGCATCCAGACCCGAGTCAAACTTTAAGCTATCTATCTGGGCCATATCAACAAAGAAATTCATGTTGTAGGTTAAATAACCCTGGGCCTTCATACCTTCAAAGGATTCAAACATGCCTTCGGGCAATGATTGAAAAAAATCATTTGCTTCGGTTTGGGCAGATTTTACTTTAAGGGATATCTGATTGGAAGGCTTGGTTACCAGCGAAGCCTGCGGATACAACACCATTTTATTTACCGTAACTTTAGAAAGCGTGTCTAAAGAATAATAGTTTTCGCCTAAAGTAATAATGTAATCAATGGCACCGCTTTTTACCCGGACATCCTCATCGGCTATTTTCGGCTGATTAATTTCCAGGTTATTTACCTTTGCCGATCCCGAAACAGTTAACCGCTCGTTGCGAAATTTTTTATTTTTTAAACTTACGTGGAGGGTATCAAAAGATAACTTCGCGTCGAATTTTTTCTGAATATACGGTAACCGGATTCCTGCTGCGTCCGTGGTATACAAACTAGCCGAAATATTATAATCATCCGGATCAATAAAACCACTCAGCCTTAATTTATTAATTAAAGTATCAGTTTGTACCGAAATATTGGTTTGTATATTACCGTCCTCAATCGTTAATTCCGGCATTAACACGTTGATATTCCGATTGTCGCTATCGTACATAGCCTGGAAATTCCGGAAGTTTAAGGCGTCTGGTACGTTCTCAAAAGCGGTTTCTATTACACGGTTTAATAATTCCCCGTAGTTGCGGGCCTTGGTGGTGTCGCGGGGCTGCGCCGGCGCTTTCTTGTTCAGCAGAAAAGAATAATTATCTTTTCCGTTGTGTTTACGCGCCGTGAGAAAAGCATTTTCAATAATTAATTCATTAATAACCGGGCGCATTAAGAAAATAGATTTTAAGCTGATATCGGCATTAATGTTACGAATTTGCATCAGGGTATCACCACCAATTGGCACCAAGGCAACTTTCTCCATGCGAACCGTACTAAAGTTGCTGAAATTAGCCGATTGGATGGTCAAATCAACGGGATATTTAGTTTCTACTTTGCTTATTACCTGGTTTACAACCAGCTTCAGAATGCGCGCCCGGAAAGCAAAAATAACAACCGCAAAAACTATAAATATAGCAAAAGTTATAAGAGCGGCCTTTTTCCAATTTTTTTTAATAAAATTCTTCCAGTTCAAGATTTCCAAATCGAATAATAACGCGAATTAAAAGAATATACTGCAATTAACCGCATCAATCGTTAAAAATAACTAGTTATAAATACTTAAGAGACTGTAAATTATTTAAAATCAGTCGCCGCCGGATACTAACAAATACAATGCCTTTTTCAGTTTTAATACAAGAACTTAAACTATTTAGCGTTTAATCTTTTTTTCCGGCCCTAATTAGGCATACGGATTAAAGAGATTATTACTATTTTTGAAAAAAAACAAGTATATGGATTTGAATACCCTCACGGCCATTTCTCCGGTAGATGGCCGTTATCGTACGCAATTGCAGGAGCTGGCTCCTTATTTTTCGGAATTTGGTTTAATTCATTACCGCGTACGGGTAGAAATAGAATATTTTATTTCCCTCTGCCAATTACCTTTACCACAACTAAAAGAGATTAAACCCGCAGTTTACGAGCAGTTGCAGCAGATTTATATTAATTTCTCACTGGAAGATGCCTTAGCCATAAAAGAATTAGAGAAAACCACCAATCACGACGTAAAGGCGGTAGAGTATTTTATAAAACAGAAATTTGAAGATGTCGGTTTGCCGGCTTACAAAGAATTTATTCACTTCGGCCTGACTTCCCAGGATATTAACAATACGGCTATTCCTTTATCTTTAAAAGAAGCTTCCGAAAATATAATTATACCAATTTACGAGCAGTTAGTGCAGCAATTAACTGTCCATGCGCAAGAATGGCAGGATATTTCTTTGTTAGCTAAAACGCACGGTCAACCGGCATCTCCTACCCGCTTAGGAAAAGAAATAATGGTTTTTGTAGAGCGCTTGCAGGCGCAGCTAAATCTATTAAAACAGGTTCCTTTTTCGGCTAAATTTGGGGGGGCCACCGGTAACTTTAATGCCCATTTTGTGGCATACCCCCATATTAACTGGCAGGAATTCGGAGATAAATTCGTAAACGAAAGCTTACGTTTAAAGCGCAGTAAGTTTACAACCCAAATCGAACATTATGACAATCTGGCGGCTTATTGCGATGGCTTAAAGCGCTTAAATACCATCCTGATTGATTTTGCCCGGGATGTATGGCAGTATATTGCGATGGGTTATTTCAAACAAAAAATAAAAGCCGGCGAAGTAGGATCCTCCGCTATGCCCCACAAAGTAAATCCCATCGATTTTGAAAATGCCGAAGGAAATCTAAGTATGGCTAATGCTTTATTAGAGTTTCTGGCGGCTAAATTACCAATCTCGCGCTTACAACGCGACCTGACCGATTCTACGGTACTGCGCAATCTGGGCATGCCTTTGGCCCATAGTTTACTGGCGCTGAAATCCCTGCAGAAAGGCATCAAAAAATTAGAATTAAATACAGAAGCAATCAACCGCGATTTAGAAGATAACTGGGCGGTAGTAGCAGAAGGCATCCAAACGGTTTTACGGCGTGAAGGTTACCCGGAGCCCTACGAAGCATTAAAAGCGCTTACCCGCACGAACCAAAAAATAACGGCTACTACTATGGCTGATTTTATCCAGACTTTAGCCGTAAACGAAGAAGTAAAAGCCGAATTAAAATCTATTACGCCTTTTAATTATACCGGTATTAAGATGAATTGAAAATTAGAAATAAATTTCTCTTTATAAGATTTCTAATTCATTATTACAAATTATAAAGTTCATGCCTCATATCAACGGAGAATTAGTAAATACCGATTGTTTACACTTCCGGGGTGATGTTCCGTGTAAACCGAATAAGGAAGAAGGCTATCATTGTGCGGGCTGCCCGGTTTATACGCCTATTCAGAAAAGAATACTGATCATAAAACTAGGTGCCATTGGCGATGTTATCCGGACTACTCCGCTCATTCGTAAGATTAGGCAGGAATATCCCCAGGCGAAGATTACCTGGCTTACCCATACTCCGGCTATTTTGCCGAAAAACGCCGTTGATGAAATATTAAAATTTGATCTGTCGTCCTTAATTTACCTGCAGCATACCACTTTTGACATATTATACAACCTGGACAAAGACAAAGAAGCCTGTGCGCTGCACGATACTATCCGGGCCGACGAGAAATTTGGTTATACGTTAGAGAATGGTGTTGCTTTCCCTTCTAATCAATTAGCTAATCATAAGTACTTAACCGGCGTTTTTGATGATATTAGCTTGGTGAATAAAAAATCTTATGTAGCAGAAATTTTTGAAATATGCGGCTGGCAGTTTAACGGGGAAGACTATATTTTTGATAACCACGAGGACAAAGGTTACCAATGGCCTTTTAACCACAATAAATCACTAATAGGGCTAAATACCGGTTGCGGTGACCGTTGGACGACCCGGCTTTGGTCGGATGAAAAATGGATTGCTTTGATAAACCTTGTGCAGCAGCAGCATTACGAAGTGGTGCTATTAGGTGGTGAACAGGAAGATGCCCGTAACCAAAACTTAAGCGGCCAAACCGGCGCTACTTATCTGGGTTACTTCAAGCTGGAAAAATTTATTAACCTGATGTACCAGATGGACGTGATTGTGACCCAGGTGACCATGGCCATGCACATTGCTATTGCTCTCCGGAAGAAATTGGTATTGATGAACAATATATTTAATGCTCACGAATTTGAATTGTACGGCCGCGGCTATATTGTGCAACCCGATAAATCCTGCAGTTGCTTTTACCGGGGCACCTGCAAATTTGGGGTATCGTGTATGGAAGACTTACCGGCAAAGAAAGTTTTCGAAAATATAGTAGCTTGTCTGGATCCGGTTAAAGCTCCCGGGCCAGTTGCCGGATAGTGGCAGTCATACTTTCCCAGGAAAACTGCTTTTTTATCTCGGGTATGTGCGCGATGAATGCTGTTTCCCGGTTATGTTCATAAAAATCAACCAGCGCCAAGGCAATGGCTTCCGGGTCGGGAGGCGTTACATATCCTACTTTGCCATCCGGAATTAATTCGGCTAAGCCACCCACATTAGTTACCAGCATGGGCTTATCGAAATGATAGGCAATTTGGGAAACGCCGCTTTGGGTAGCATGTTTATAGGGCTGCACTACTATGTCGGCGGCACAAAAATAATGCACCACCTGGCTATTTGGAATAAATTCGGTAGCGCGTACAATACGGTTTTCTAAAGCATACTCCCGGATTAAATTTTCGTAAGGCTGGGCATCTTCATAAAACTCTCCCGCAATAATTAATTTAACCGGCAATTCTTTTAAGCGGTGGTTCGTAAACGCTTTTAAAAGTAAATCCAAACCTTTATAAGCCCGGATAAAACCAAAGAACAAGATATATTGATAGCTGGCAGATAATCCGAGTGCCTGCAGCGCTACTGCTTTCGGTTCTGAAGCGCCAAAATTATCGTATAAAGGATGCGGATGGTAAATTTTTAGTTTTTCGGGCACGAATTTCTCCAGGTCCTGCAAAACCGAGCGGGACATTGTAACAAAACCCTGACAAGCCGATAAAAAGTATTTTGTTAAAGGCAGATCCCCTATCCGGCTTTCGTGCGGAATAACATTATCCGTAATAGCCACTACTTTAGTACGCTTGTTTTGCCGGGCCAATCGACCAATCGTGCCCAAAGCCGGTCCCATAAAAGGTAACCAGAAACGAAAGATAACTAAATCTGGTTTACGCTTCTTTAAATAAAGCCCGGTTCTAAGCCAGGATATGGGATTTATGGAGTTGATAAGTACTTTAATGCTTAAATGGCTGGGAGCAGGATCTGTGGAATACTGCGTTTGACCGGGAAACAAAAAACCAGGATATTGTAAACTAAAAGTTATGATTTCTACGGTATCGCCTTGTTCCTGGAAAGCTAAAGCCAAACGTTCGTTGTAAGTAGCTAAACCGCCCCGTAAAGGGTAAGCCGGACCAATAATAACAATATGCGCCATAATGTTAGAGCCCTACCCGATCCCGAATCAAGTATTCATTTTTTCGATTACCCGCCAAGGATATCATCTCGGCTAAAAAGCCCGCCAGAAAGAGCTGTACACCAATAATAACCGCCACTAAAGCCAGGAAAAATAAAGGTTGGTCTACCACACCGCGCACCCGCTGGTTTTGAAATACCGAATAATAAATTTTTTCGACAATCAGGTACATTGTAATAAGAAATCCCGCCAGGAAAGAAAGGGTACCCATGGTGCCAAAAAAGTGCATGGGCCTTTTTTTAAACCGCGATACAAAGGTAATAGAAAGCAAATCCAGGAAACCATACACAAAACGTTCCAGCCCGAACTTAGTAACGCCATACTTCCGTTCCTGGTGCTTGACTTCTTTCTCGCCTATTTTGCTAAAACCGTTCCACTTAGCAATTACGGGTATGTACCGGTGCATTTCGCCGTATAAATCAATGCTTTTTACTACCCGCTGGTCGTAGGCTTTCAGGCCACAGTTAAAATCGTGGAGCTGAATCCGGGATATTCTTCGGGTAACAGCATTAAATAATTTGGTGGGGATGGTTTTGGTAAGCGGATCGTATCGCTTCTTTTTCCAGCCCGAAACCAGATCATATCCCTCATCTTTAATCATACGGTACAATTCGGGAATTTCGTCGGGCGAATCCTGCAAGTCAGCGTCCATGGTGATCACGACATTCCCAATACTTTGCCGGAAACCAATATGCAAGGCTGCCGATTTGCCGTAATTCCGATTGAACCGGATACCTTTCAGGTGCGTGTTCATAGCAGAAAGTTGCTGAATAATCTGCCACGACTGATCGGTACTGCCATCATCAATTAAAATAACTTCATAAGAAAAGCCGTGCGTTTCCATCACACGGCTAATCCATTGGGTAAGTTCCGGCAGCGATTCGGCTTCATTTAGAAGCGGTATCACTACCGATATATCAAGAAATTTATTATTCATTTATATTTATTCGTACTCCGGGCGACTTTTCTTGGTGAAAGCCGCGATAATCAAAGCTAAAATTAAACCTCCTACGATACTACTAGTTACCGAATTTTTAAAAAAGTTGAAGGCGGTGGTATCCGCTTCGATTTTAGCAATGGCTTCATCCATCTGGTCTTCGGGTAAATCTACGTTAAAAGCTTCCATAATTTTTTCAGCGGCCGCTATTTGTGCTTCTTTCATGGCTTCCAACGCCGATGGATCAATAAATTGTAAATACACAAAACTAACTAATCCACTTATTATGCCGCCTATCACAATGCTGACAAAACTAATTTTGAAGCCCTCGCCATACGACATAAAACCATTGTTTGCATTCTTATAAGCTTTATTTGCCATTACTACCACTATTATGGAAATAATTAAGCTAATGATGGAAATAAGGTAGTTGCCCGATGAATTTGAAATAATAGTTATCAAACTAATTATGGCCGAGATCAATCCCAGAATTATCCCATATTTAACGGCAATTGATATCCATGATGGCTTTAGATCTTGTATTGTAACATTTTCTTCATTCATTGTTATTTAATAAATAGTTAAAATAATTATTTTCGAAAAAAGACTGCTGCCACAATTGATACTAAAAAACCTATTCCGGTCTTTTTAAAGAAATCATCTCCGGCCAGGTCGTATGGCGATGTTTTCTCTAAATTCTTTAAAGCCAAATCATAATTCTCCTGCCCTACTGCCTTAATGCTGAGCGCTTTTGTTTGGGGTTCCGCCATAATTGCTTTCATTTCGGCAATGTGCCTTTGGATGGATTCTACCCCGGCAAACGTCGAAAAAATAAACAGGAGCATAGCCGAACACAGCGCCGAAAAAAAAGTGATAGTTAAAGCTACCCGAAATGCTTTTAAAAAACCAATATTCTGGTCGTTATATTTTTTAAAATAAGAACATCCCCAAAAAATAAATATGGGAATAAACAGCACCGAAAACATGCTATTATGGCCATAGGGATTAATATCGGCGAAATATAAAACTAACGTAACTACAAAACTTGCTAATGCACACAACACTCCATACCGGATTCCGGTTCGCATTACAGCCTGATCAAACATTTAAGTTGGTGATTAAAATTTTATTTAAATTAAAATTCGTTATTGCGGATAAACTGTTCTTTGTAAATAATTCCCATCACCTGCCCTCTTAAAGTAGTACCAAAGAATGGGCTATTATACGATCTGGATAAATTATTTTGGATTTGTGGAGTCCATTCTTTATTTGGGGCAAAAATAGTAAGATTTGCTAGTTCGCCTTCTTTTATAGTATAATCAGGTAAGCCTAGTATTTTCCGGGGCTCCCGGGTAAATTTACTTACAATTTGCTCCGTTTTTAATTTAGGTGCCAGGAAAGTATTAGCGACGGCATAAGCGGTTTCCAGATTAATAATGCCAAACTCGGCCAGGTCAAACTCCAGCTTTTTAGATTCGGTATCCTGCGGTTTGTGGTTCGAAACCAACACATCAATGGTTCCATCCCGTAAACCTTCCAGAATAGCTTCTTTATCTTGCTTTGAGCGGTAAGGCGGATCTACTTTAAAGTTAGTATCAAATTGGATTACTTGTTCATCGGTAAAGGCCACCTGGTAAGCGGCCACATCACACGTAACCGGCAAACCAGATGCTTTCGCCTCTCTAATCAGATTTACACTGCCAGCCGTTGATAATAAAGAAAAATGCAGTTTCCCGCCGGTATACGCTAATAATAGTAAATCACGCGCCACCATTATTTCTTCGGCAATTGCCGGTATCCCTTTTAATCCTAGTTGGGTACTGGTAATGCCTTCATGCATTAAACCATGTTGGCTTATCTTATTATCCTGCGGGCGCTGCATAATTAAACCTTTAAAATACTGCACGTATTGCAAGGCCTTTATTAACAAATCTCCGCCCTGAATACCTTGGTCCCCATCGGTAAAAGCAACAGCACCGGCCTTGTAAAGATCAATCATTTCGGTTAAATCTTTCCCCAGCGCATCCATACTAACGGCGGCCGTTGCTAAAAAATTTACGGGTTGTAGCTTAGATTTACTTTGGATATAAGCAATCGCATTTTTGGTTTGGTGCACGGGCTGTACATCGGGCATGCAAACTACCTGCGTAAATCCGCCTTTGGCAGCGGCGGCGGCGGCTGAATCAAAATCTTCTTTATACTCTAATCCCGGATCACCCACCCAACAGCGCATATCTATCCAACCGGAGGAAACGCATAGCCCTTCTTCTGCTATGAGTAGATCATAATCTTTTTCTTCCGGACCGATATATACAATCTGGTCCTGCTGAACTAAAATATTAAGGGTAAGCTGATGATAATCTGATTTCGGGTCAATTATTTGAATGCCTCGTAGCAGGATACGCATATTACATGAATCTGATTAACAGAATTTCGGATAAAGCAAAAAGCAGACACAATATTAGGCAATATTTCCAAAGTTGTGTACCTATATTTCCTCCGGAGATTATTTTTTTCATTCCTATTTCATCCGATACGTCTAAGATATGTACATTGCTGGCTCCTTGGGTTAATTCTTTTAATTCTTCCGCGGAATAAAAGTTTAATTCAGATTCGTGTTTGGGTAAGTTAAAAGCAAAGTTGGCCAGTGTAGTTTTTCCGGAAGTTAATCGGTAAAAACCGGCATCTTTCATTTCCGGTGGTATAGAAAAAATTAAGTTGCCTTCTCTAAATTGCTGTTCCGGTATGTACGTAATGCTATCTTTCGTCAGCTTAAATACTTCTTTATTATTCTGGGCTACCGGATAATTAATGTTCCGCTGGCCTAGTTCATAAGCCATACTTTGATTATGCTGATAACTCTGCATAGCCATTTTATACATAACCGGTACAAACAAAGCATGGTTAGCGAAAGTAGAATACTCTTCTTTTAAGGGAGCCGCGAAGAGATAAACTTTTCCTTTTTTCCGGTTAAATTGCGAAAGAAACTTATTATTATCTCTGAATTTTAAAATATCTACGGAAGCTCTGGACCAAGTGAAAAGCCGGGCCGCCTTTGGCATAACCATATTAGGTGTTTCTTTTTCGAAAATATTCCGAAAAAAAGGATTATTGCGATCCGGTAAGGCTAAATCGAACTGACTGGGTGCTGTTGTAGTAGCCGGCATGTTTTGCCCCCCATTTATACCAAACTTTTGCAGTAGTTGCTCCAGACCTTTACCTGAAGCCGTACCACTGGGAAGTATTATAAGGCTGCCGCCATTATTTACATATAGACTAAGATTTTCGCCGAAAGCAGGTGATAATTCAGCAATTGAATTCAGTATAACCAGGTTTGCTTCTTTTAACAGCATATAATTAAACTGAGTGGGCGTTACCTGACTATAACTAAAGATAGGCTCATTGGTGAAAAGGCGCTGGGTAGGCGTATTAACCTCATCAGAAACAGCAACAATCTTAATGGCCGGAGAAGCTTGTAAGGTAAAATAGTAATTGTTATCAAAGTCTAAAGGATAATCCTGGAGCACAATCCGGCAGTTCTTGGGAGTAGTATCCGATAAGCGGTAGTTAAGCGTAAAAGTAGTGGTTTGCCTGGCGGGCACATCAATACTTAAAGCCGATACTTGCTCTTGTCCGATATAGAATTTAACATTACAATTATTTATATTTTTACTGCCACTATTCCGCACCTTTACCTGGATTTGGTTTAGTTGATTAACTCTAATAAACTCATCCTCTAAGTAAACACTGTCAACAAAAGCATTTTTATCTGCTGCTCCCTGGCCTTTAATAAAGTAATATTGATTTTGCTTATCTATACTTTGAAAGCTTTTTGCATTGCCGGTAGATTTCTGAAAATCAGAATAGATTAAGGCAGTATAAGGCAAATCTGAACTAGTCCCGAAATCATAGAACACGTTACCAAATGATTTCTGCGCGTTAGCCAATTTCACCTGGTTTAATGTCTCATTAAGTTTAGGAGCCGAATAATCAGTATAAATATTAGATAATCCGGAATGATCCAGATAACTAAAGCGGCCGTTTACACCTATGTCCCGAACCACATTCTTTATATTCGCTACAGCGGCATCTAACAGGTTAGAGCCGGAAACAGTTGACTCATTCTGCATACTCAACGAATTATCTAAGAAAATTTTAACGTTCTCCGAGTTTTGTAACGTTTGCTTTTGTGCTGGTAAAAAAGGTTGCGCAAAAAGCAAAACCAAAAAAAGTAGAAAGCCAATTCGGCAAAGTAAAATTAAAATTTGTTTGAGGTGCCGGTGGTTAGAGGTTATATTTTTTACTTCGTTGATAAAGGCAACATTGGTAAATATTACTTTACGTGCTTTTCTTAGCTCTACTAAATGAATAATGATGGGTATAGCAAGGCTAGTTAACCCGTAGAGGAAAAAAGGTGCTGCAAAATTCATGTAAGCAATTAACAAAAAGATATCTTGATTAAAAAGAATCCTATCTAAAAGGATTTCTTATGATAACTTAAATTCTGCATTGATATTGCTACAGATGAGGTTAAACCTAAAAATATAAGAATAAAGTTAGTTAAAATACAAGCTATGTAAAACGCCTTCGAATGTAATAGTTTTAAAGATGTAAATGAAAACATTCATTTATCTTCACTACCCTTCAATCCTCCTCATTCTCCATTAAAGCAAAAAAGCCCCGATCTATATATAGAAGGGGGCTTTGTGAATAAGGGGATTGGCGGCTACCTACTCTCCCGCGTGTGACGGCAGTACCATTGGCGCTACG
>Ga0210040_10000181_pt1 | contig 114969 bp, 90 predicted proteins | sample CryGeyCG12114_NA_FD_185462 | JGI IMG/M metagenome (GOLD analysis project Ga0210040, IMG submission 185462) | Groundwater microbial communities from aquifer - Crystal Geyser CG19_WC_8/21/14_NA (SPAdes) (version 2) | ecosystem: Environmental > Aquatic > Deep subsurface > Groundwater | place...
CGGTATTTAAATCTGCTACTTCTAAAGAATACGAGCGGGTAAAACCGGCAGCTTGCAACTTTTTGTCGCATTTATCCAGCATTTCCTGCGCATCATCTATGCCCACAAAATGAATATCGGGTGAAATTAAGGTGTCCATGCCGATCATGGTAGTACCCGTAGAGCAGCCTAAATCATACACGCTGGTGCCGGGCTGCACAAAATCGGCGGCCAGCTCGGCGGTCATGCGCTGAATTTCGCCGTAAAACGGAACCGACCGGTTTACCATATCGTCGAATACCTGGGCTACCTTTTTACTAAATTTAAAATCAGAAGCTTTATTAATTTCTTCTTTAAATACTTCGTCCTGATTTGGTTCTAATGCCGTTTCCATAATTTACAATACCTGTTTTTCTATTATCAATATATTGCCCTTAACTAAGATATCAATTTAAGATCAAAGATATGGCTTGAAATAGATCTTTTATAAATTTTATTGCACCACATTGATCAATTTCCGGACGGCCCTACCGGTAGCTTTTCTGTTTTGCTTTAGAAACCAGCTAAATACATTGTAACCAATTAAAGTAGGGTAATAAAAACTTCTGTAATGCGGCCGTATAGTTACACTAAAGTATCAGCACAAACATGCTAAAAAACAGATATTTTTTTATTTATGGAATAATACGCCGGGTTGCAGCCTTTAAACTGCCTGGCTCTCTTCCAATCAAATCGACATATAAAACATTAGGAACCCAAAAAGTACCGCCCTGAATGCGGACAAATACCCGGTTTAGCATAGCTTGCTTTTGATTGAATTGGGTATATACATGGTATTTCCCATCCGTTCCTTTTTGTAAATACAGAGGTAATTTCGAATATGAAACAAACTTTAACTCATATTTTTCCGGGCTTAATTTCTTTGTTTCCAAGCCATAAGCAAATTTTCGCTGGATAAAGCTTAAATCTTTCCGCTCCCCCTTTTCGGCATACCGGATCCAGTAAATTTTAACGGGTTCCTTTTCATTCAGTACACCCTGCGCATTTACATTCAGTTCATACACTACAGTATTAATATTCGGATCGCGTTGCACATAGAAGAGTAAGTTTTTAATGCCTTTAGGTACCGGTAAGGTATCTTGCGGCACTTGCGTAGGTGCTATGCTGCCGCCTACAAAAGCATGTACCTGTTTTGGATTGATGGATAACCATAAAATTGCTATAACCAGAATAAGAAGATTTCTCATGCGTTTTTACGGGGATATATTCCCAACTAAATTTTTATTTTGCCTTCAGGGCTTTCTTGGCGTCAAATGGTTATTTGACGCCAAGAAAGCCCGAATACTAATCGGCGCAGTAAAAATAGACACTGTTTTAAAAACATGAAACGGAATACCCGGTATATATAGTTTATAATTGACACCAATAAATTTAACACTGCCGCATCACACAATTATTAATCAGGTAATTATATCTTTTTAACTTAATGGTGTATATGTTCGCTTAATTAAAAATCCAATTTGAATTGAGTTATTCATGCAAATAAATGTTTTTGTTTAGAGCGAAATCTTACTCAAAATCAAGTATAGTTATTCTGGTGCTTAATAAACTATAGATTGTCGGGCAGTAGAATAACTAATAATTTGTTTCAGGTGAAAACACACTGAAACGGCGATCAGGATTTCCGACAAACAAACCTTTATGGAGTACTAGTGCCAATTCTTTTCTATTCAAATAAGATTGATTTTAATATTAATTAAAGCTGTAGCGTAAACAAATTCAGTTAAGATATTTGTTCTGAAGAAGTAAATCTATATAAAAACAAACGCCTTTAGTATTAATACCGCGGCGTTTAGTGGTTAGTTTATTTGTTCAGATTAAGGTTATTGCCGCATAATAAATAGGAATTAGGTGCCACTTTTAGAGACCAGGCGTACCAGGTACAAACCGACAAACGTTTTTTCATCTGTCCATGGTTTCTGAATTAGGGAATTAGCGGCAGCTTTACCCGCTTTAAACATTTTTACCAAAATGCCATTTGCATTATAAATCATCAGTTTATATTCTTCCTCCTGCGCAAAAGCAAACTTTAAAGTAACCTGCTGCGTGAAGGAGTTAGGATAACTCCGGAATATGTTTTCGGTACTTACGTTATTTGCTTTTACGTCGGGCTTGCTGCTGGATAAAATAGCAGCCGTTCTGCTGGTACTGGTAACCGGAGAAAGCACGGAGCCCGGAATAACCGTAATGGAGGAAGAACCAGGCGTTACCCAGCCTACTACTAAGTGATCTTCTCTGTTTCCTTCTTTATAGAGGGCTTTTAGGTAGTATTTGGTGTTTCCTGCAGCTACTGCTCCTGTAAAATGGTATCGGTTGCGGTGCAAAAAGCAAAGCAGAATTTAAAAAACCTGTTTTATCCTAAGTTTTATCTGTTCTACTTCTCTATGCTTCCTGAAAAAGAAATTATCCGGTTAAGTAAGTTTTTAAGTTTGGTGCTCCGGCATCAACCGGAAAAGATTGGTATTGTCCTGGATGAAAACGGCTGGACAAATGTGAACGCCCTGATTTGGCAGAGCAATAAAAACGGGGTAAAGCTTACGCCGGATACTTTATCCCAGGTAGTAGAAACAAATAATAAGAAAAGGTTTTCTTTTAACCTTGATAAAACTGAGATCCGGGCCAATCAAGGGCATTCGGTAAGTATTGATTTAGGTTATCAGCCCCAGCAACCACCGGTAATTTTATACCACGGCACAGGTGAAAAAGCAATAACTTCTATTCTTAAAACCGGATTAGATAAAAGAAAAAGACACCACGTGCATCTTTCTACCAATATCGAAACAGCGTTGGAAGTAGGAAAGCGGCACGGCAAACCAGTTGTTTTTATAGTAGAGGCAGCTGCTATGCACCAAGATGGATTAGCATTTTACTTATCGGAAAACAACGTTTGGCTAACTGATATGGTACCCGCCATGTATTTGCGACTACATAATCAGTAGGCAATCATAGCAGCTACTTACCAGCAGAAACTTCTGCCAGGAAATAGCAACCCAATTTAGCTAAGTTATTTATTTACCAGGACTTAAGTATTGGTTTTACGGGGAACGTTGAACAGATTTGAGGTAATAATAGGTACAATAAATATCAAAACGGTAATCAAGGAAGTGGCCCAATCGGCGCCGTGGCTGGTTAAAAAAATACTGAAGGCATCGCGCGGGCGAAAATGCTCATATACTGATAAAAACAATTTTAAGCCTAAAAACCCAATAACAATAAAAGCGGCGGGTTCCAGAAAAGGATAGCGTCCCATGAGCTGCACAAACCATTGCGCTACAAACCGCATAGCCAGAATACCAATAAAAACTCCGATCCAGATTAAAACGATATTTTCAGTAAAAGCTACTACGGCAAATACATTATCAATGGAAAAAGCCAAATCCATAATTTCTACCAACGCTACGGTGGCCCAGAATTGGTTCATCCATCCTATGGTAGCCCGGTAAAGCCAGTGTTGATTTTTATCCAGGATATCATCTTCTTTTTGGGGCGTAGATTTACTCCGGAAATAATTGTAAGTCAGGAAAAGTAAATAAATACCGCCTAAAGGTTTTAACCACCAGATCTGAATGAGGTAAGTAGCAAAAAGGAGGCACAAACCCCGGAATACATACGCCCCGATGATACCGTACCGCAAAGCTTTCTGGCGTTGCGCTTTAGGTAAATCCATTACCATAGTCGCCAGCACCGCGGCATTATCCACGGAAAGCAGACTTTCTATAATAATCAGGTTGCCGATGATAAACAGGGAAGAAACCGGGTTTTGAATTATATTTTGAAATTGTTCGTACATATTAATAAAATTCCGCTTGCTTTATTTGCTTCTGGTTACAATTAATCTGGTAAGAAATAAGCAAATAAATACGCCTTCTTACCTGGTGGTAACCTGTTCTTAGCTTTCAAAATTACTAATAGAATCGGAGGCATTCACATAAAATGTATTCTATTTTTAAAGGGTTTTTTTCTATCCTGAGCACTACTAAGTTAGTGTTATCAATCTTAAATAAGCCGGCCATGCGCAGGTTCGCAGAAAAAGTATCATTCATAAATATTTTATAAAAATTAAGCCCCGCAGATATTATCATCTACGGGGCTTAATTATAGAAATAAGATGATCACCTATTTATCGGTTCCCTGCTGTCTTTGGCTTTGCGGTTGGCTCTGCGTACGGTTTTGCTGCATCGGGTTTGGTCCGGTAGAGGCACCCCGTATGCTTTGCTGCTGTTTAAATAACTCAAACTTAGAAGGCACATAGTTACGGGGCCAGCTGTTGTTGTTTTCGTCGATGTCGGCAGTTTCGCGGTAAGGATCTAAGCGCACGGCGGTTACTTCTTTGGCTTTGGCAAATACTTTGGTTACTTTTTCCTCGTCTTTCCGCCAGATATAAGCCGAAATCCGTTCTACTTCTTTGGTGCCGTCGGCGTAAGTCCATTCCAGAATAAGCGGCATTACCAATCCACCTACATTCGAAAAATCTATTTCGTAGAAGTTGGTTTTACTGCCGTAAAACTTTTGCTCTTCGGGGCTTAACGATTTGTAAAAGGCTTCGAAATCGGCACGGGAAGCGGCAGTAGTCTCAAAACGATTATATTTGTTATAGAAGTCCTGCAAAGAAGTATCCTGCTCCACGGCAAATTTAATTCCTTCGGCGCGGTTACGCTCGCGGCCAATATTATATTCATTGCGCTCGCGGGTTTTCCGGGCTTCTACATTTTCTAATTCGGGGTTTTTGGTATCCATCCGGAACGATTTTACATTGTCGATAGCAATATCTACCGGATCGGTGCCGAAGAACCAGCCCCGCCAGAACCAATCTAAATCAACGGCCGAAGCATCTTCCATGGTACGGAAAAGATCAGCCGGCGTAGGATGTTTGAAAGCCCAGCGTTGCGCGTATTGTTTAAAGGCAAAATCGAATAACTCGCGGCCCATTACGGTTTCGCGCAAAACATTTAAAGCGGTTGCCGGTTTGGCGTAAGCATTCGGACCAAAACCAATAATATTTTCGGAGTTCGTCATGATGGGCTCCAGTTGGTTTTTCGGCAGTTTCATGTAATCCACAATCTTGTGGGCCGGCCCGCGTTGCGACGGATAATTGTTATCCCACTCCTGCTCCGCTAAATACTGTAAAAAGGTATTCAGACCTTCGTCCATCCAGGTCCACTGGCGTTCGTCGGAGTTTACAATCATCGGGAAGAAGTTATGGCCTACTTCGTGAATAATTACCCCGATCATGCCGTATTTGGTAGCTTCCGAATAAGTACCGTCTTTTTCGGCGCGACCATAGTTAAAGCAAATCATGGGATATTCCATGCCATTGGCGGCTTCCACCGAAATAGCTACCGGGTACGGATAAGCGATGGAATGTTTGGAGTACGATTTTAAAGTATGGGCTACTACTTTAGTAGAGTACCGGTTGTACAAAGGATATGCTTCGGGACCGTAATACGACATGGCCATGGTTTTTTTACCTTCTACATTCGTACCCATCGCATCCCACACCAAACGGCGCGAAGAAACAAAGGCAAAATCGCGCACATTTTTCGCTACGTACGTCCAGGTTTTCTTTTTTGAAGCTTTGGCTTTCATGCTTTGCCGGGCTTCATCCAGGGTTACCACTTCTACGGGTGCTTTTGCGGTTTGGGCCTGGTTCCAGCGTCGCATTTGGGCCGCACTTAATACCTGGCTGTAATTCTGGCATTCGCCGGTAGCACCCACTACGTGGTCGGCCGGTACGGTAATATCAACTTTAAAATCGCCAAAAACCAAAGCAAATTCGCCGCGACCGGTAAATTGTTTGTTTTGCCAGCCTTGGAAATCGGAGTAAACCGCTAAGCGTGGATACCACTGCGCAATGGTGTACAGGTAATTCTGGTCTTCGGCAAAATATTCGTAACCACCCCGGCCCCCAATTTTCATGCGGTCGGAGATATTGTAATTCCAGCTTACATTAAAACGGAAACGCTCGCCCGGACTTAAAGTATTCGGCAGGTCGATGCGCATCATGGTTTCGTTAATGGTATATTTCAGGGCTTTGCCGTTGGCGTCGGTTAGTTTCACTATTTTCACACCCAGATCTTCGTTATGCCCCATAATGCCTTGAATGTCCCGGATCGACATTTTTTCTTTCATGTGGCTTTCGTCGAACTTCTGGTTCTCGCCTTGCGGCCGGTGCTCGTTTTCGTCTAACTGCAACCAGATATAAGAAAGCGGATCGGGTGAATTGTTGTAATAAGTAACCGATTCGGAGCCGGTAATGCGTTGTTTCGCATCGTCTAACTCCACATCAATGTTGTAATCGGCCCGTTGCTGCCAGTAACGCGGACCGGGCGCGCCGGAAGCCGAGCGGTACACGTTGGGCGTCTGGATCATGGTGCCCAACTGTTCGAACTTATTGCCATGATTTGATCCTGGGTTGTTATTGTTTTGCGCCACCGCGCCGGTGGTAAAACTTATGCCCAAAATGAAGGTTAATAAATGCTTCTTCATGAAAAACGAATATATATTAAAATGGTAGGCGCTCCAGCGCCATGGTAAAAGCTATGCCAAAAATTGCCGAAGATAAAAACAAGTTCCACTCCCGCTGCTGTACTTTAAACCGGGAAACAATGAGCCAGGAAAGAAATAAAACTACCAGTACAATTACTAACTGACCGGCCTCCAAGCCCAAGTTAAAACTAAAAAGCTCCAGCATAATATTACTACTCCGGCCCAGTAAACTCTTCAGGTAATTAGAAAAACCCATGCCGTGAATCAGGCCAAAAAATAAAGCCATGCTGTAAGAAACTTTAGCGGCGGATGGTTTGGGCTTTTTATTTATGATATTGAACAATGCTGTAATCAGAATGGTTACCGGTATAAGAAACTCAACCAAGGCCGTAGAAACACGAATTTGATCGAAGACGCTTAAAGCTAAGGTAAGCGAATGCCCCATGGTAAAAGCCGTAACCGACCAGAGTACGCGTTTCCAGTTTTGTAAAGAATATATACCACAGAAAGCCGTTACAAAGAGGATGTGATCGTAACCTTGCCAATCCAGGATATGTTCCCAGCCTAATAAAAAATATAAAAAAAAGTCCTGCAAAAACTGCTTTTAGTAATTTGCGTCTAAATTAATCTATTTTTAAAAGAATACCATATAAAATAATGTTATTTCTAATAATATTTCATATTTTCCGGGTGTTTCACCCTTTTTTTGTTAGTGTTACCGAAATAAAACATAATGACAAAGCTAAAACCCTGGAGATTAGTTGTAAAGTATTCTTTAATGATTTTGAAGCTGCGTTGGAAAGAAAATACAATAAGCAACTTGATATTTTAAAACCCACGGAAAAACCTCGGATAACCCCCCTGATACAGGATTATTTAACCAAACATTTACAAGTTAATGTAAATGGCAAATCCGTGCCGCTGCAGTTAATCGGCTACGAAATTGAAGAAGATGCGGTATGGTGTTACCTGGAAGGCAGTAAAATTAACCAAGTGAAGAAAGTAGTAGTACGGGATGATGTTTTATTTGATGAACACGATTCTCAGACGAATATGCTGCACTTTACCGTTAAAGGCCATCGCCAAAGCACCAAACTAGATAACCCCAACGGCACCGCGGCATTTACTTTTAAATAGCCTAAGGGTACTTATTTTTGTTTACAACTAATTTCGTTTTAGTATTACCTTTTACCCGAACTTATATTACGCTATTTTGGATAATATTTTAGATATTCTGATTATTGGTGCCGGCCCCATTGGCCTGGCTTGCGGCATAGAGGCAAAAAGAGCAGGCCTCTCCTACCTGATTGTAGAAAAAGGCTGCCTGGTAAATTCCCTTTATTATTACCCGCTTAATATGACCTTTTTCTCTACCTCCGATAGGTTAGAAATTGGCCAAATCCCTTTTACTTCTATCCAGGCCAAACCAAACCGGCCCGAAGCTTTGGAATATTACCGTCGGGTAACCGATGCGGAGAAACTGAATATCCGCTTATTTGAAGAAGTAACGCATATCGAACCACAAGTTGATAATTATTATATAGTCAGCACCAACAAAAAACAATATACCTGCCGGCACGTAATTGTGGCCATTGGTTTTTATGATGTGCCTAACCTGTTAAATGTTCCGGGCGAAGACTTACCCAAGGTAAGACATTACTATTTTGATCCTCATTTTTATTATAAGCAAAAAGTTCTGGTTATCGGCGCCAACAACTCGGCAGCGGATGTGGCCCTGGAAACCTGGCGCAAAGGAGCCGAAGTAACCTTGGTAGTGCGTGAACCCAGCCTGGGTCGCATTAAGTACTGGACCAAACCCGATCTGGAAAACCGTTTGGCCGAAGGTTCCATTACTGGTTATTTCGACTCGCGAATTACGGCTATCCGCGAAAACGAAGTAGATATTCTGACGGCTACGGGCTCCGTTACCATTGCCAACGATTACGTGATGGCCATGACGGGTTACCAGCCCAATTTTAGTTTTTTGGAAAAAGTAGGTATTCAGTTGGCCGACGAAAGAAAACATCCAGTTTATAATCCAGAAACCATGGAAACCAACTTACCCGGAGTTTACCTGGCCGGCGTTATTTGCGGCGGATTAGATACCCACATCTGGTTTATCGAAAATTCCCGCATCCACGCCGAAAAAATTGTTCGGCATATATTAAGTTTAGAAGCCTGAAAACACCTATAAAATAAACTCTTCTGGATAAGCTTTGGTAAGCTTGGTATTTTAAAAATTTAAATGTACTTTGTACAATATCCATAACAACCCGAAGCAGGAAAGCTAAGTAAAAAGAAAAGGCTATTAAAATTGATTTCTTAGGTAACCTGAACCGGTTAAACTTTTTTAATTTTAGATTTTAAAAAATAGATAAAAAAAGATTACATTTTATCTTTATCCTTTTTTACCTAAATTTCGCTTTTAATAGATAAACTACTTTATACTTAAGATACTTAAATATGTCTGATTCCGCTGAACTTATAATTGATGGTAAGTCTTACACACTGCCTTTTGTAGTAGGTACTGAGAACGAAAAAGCAATTGATATTTCTTCGCTGAGAGCACAAACCGGTTACGTAACCTTAGATTCGGGTTATAAAAACACGGGTGCTACTAAAAGTGCCATTACTTTTTTAGATGGAGAAGAAGGCATTTTACATTACCGCGGCTACCCGATAGAACAATTAGCCGAACAATCTACCTTTATAGAAGTGGCTTATTTGTTGATTTATGGTAAACTTCCGTCTCAGTCCGAACTAGATCAATTCAGCAAGCAGATACAACAAAACACCCAGGTACCGGAAGGTATCCGGAATATATTAGCCGGATTTCCGGCTACGGCCCACCCCATGGGTATTATGTCGGCTTTAGTAAGTTCGCTTACCGCTTTTTACCCGGAATCGCTTAATCCGAACCTATCCACAGAAGAAACAAACTTAAATATTGTGCGCCTGCTGGGCCAGGTATCTACAATAGCCGCCTGGGCTTATAAACACGGGCAACAACAGCCGGTAGCAGAACCAAACACAAACCTGGATTATTGCTCCAACTTTTTGCAGATGATGTTCTCGCAGGAAGGCCAGGATTACCAGGTAAACCCGGTAGTAGTAGATGCTTTGAATAAATTACTGATTCTGCACGCCGATCACGAACAAAATTGTTCTACATCTACCGTACGTTTGGTGGGTTCTTCGCACGCTAGTTTATATTCTTCTATTTCGGCCGGCATTAGCGCTTTATGGGGGCCTTTGCACGGCGGCGCCAACCAGGAAGTAATTGAAATGCTGGAAGCCATTAAAGCCGATGGCGGCAATTCGCAGAAATGGCTGGCTAAGGCTAAAGATAAAAACGATCCTTTCCGTTTGATGGGTTTTGGGCACCGGGTTTATAAAAACTTTGATCCGCGCGCTAAAATTATAAAAGCAGCCTGCGATAATATCCTGAAGAATTTAGGCGTGAACGACCCAATTCTGAATATTGCCAAAGAACTGGAAGAAGCCGCCTTACAAGATCCTTACTTTGTGGACCGGAAGCTTTATCCGAACGTAGATTTTTATTCCGGTATTATTTACAAAGCCATCGGCTTACCCAACGAAATGTTTACGGTAATGTTTATTCTGGGCCGTTTACCGGGCTGGATTGCCCAATGGAAAGAATTACGCGAAAACAAAGAACCAATAGGCCGGCCGCGCCAGATTTATACTGGTGCTACCGATCAGGATTATACTCCTATTGCTTCGCGGTAATAAAAATACAATTTCAGCATAACAAAAGAGCCGGCTTAAACCGGCTCTTTTGTTATATATTGATAGTATAAGCTGATTTAGCTTTATTGTATCTATAAAATACTAAGTTCTATCCGCCGGTTTAACTGACGGTTTTCGGCAGAGGTATTAGACTGTACCGGCTTGGTTTCACCGTAGCCTACGGCTTCTAAACGATTGCGAGAAATACCTTGTTGCGTTAAAAAATCAATTACCGATTGGGCCCTTTTGCGCGATAACTCCAGGTTCGATTTATTTTCGCCCACATTATCGGTATGGCCCGAAATCTGGATGCGCACGCTTTTATTTAAGTTTAAAAACTGCACCAGTTTGTTTAATTCAGTTTTCGATTTCGGATCCAGGTTATATTTATTGGTAGGAAAAAACAAGTTATTCAGTACCACATTGGCCCCGGCCCGCATGGGCTCTAAGTATACATCCAAGGTCAGCGGGTTAAAATCTTTACCGGCAGTATAATCAAAACTTAAGCTCTTCAGCAAATACTTATCTGCCGAAACGTACATGGCGTATTGCCGGCCTTCTACCAAAACAATGGTATAATCGCCGGACTGCTGGTCGCTTTGTACTTGCTGAATCAGATTATCGGTGGTTACATCGTACAATTGTACCAATGCACCCACAGGTTTTTTGGTTTGCGCATCATACACATTGCCTTGGGCAAACGTGCTTTCTTCTTTGCTTTTCCATTGGTCCGGTACGTCAAACTGAAACAAGTTAATGGTAGCGCCGCTTTCACCTCCCGATTGCTGCCGGGCATAATAACCGGTTTTGTTATCGGTGGTAATAAAAATAGAACTTTCGTTTTCGTAGGTATTCAGCGGGTAACCTAAGTTTTGGGGTTGCTCCCACTCGCCGTTATTATTAAGCGTTACTTTAAATATATCGGAACCACCTAAGCCTAAATGCCCATCGCTGGAGAAATACAAAGTAGAACCACTGGAATGAATAAAAGGTGAATTGTCGTTACCGGAAGTATTTACCGTTTTGCCAAGATTTTCCGGCACCGACCAGGTATTATCTGCCTGCAAATGCGTTACGTAAATATCTTCCCGGCCCTGACCGCCGGCCCGGACCGAAGAAAAATAAAGCGTCCGGCCATCCGCCGATAAACACGGTTGTGAATCCCAGCCTTTGGCATTTACTGTTTCTCCTAAATTTACCGGTTTGCTCCAGATTTCGCCGGTGCGGTAAGAAATATACAAATCGCAGGAGCCAAAAGAACCGGGGCGGTCGCAGGAAGCAAAAACCAAGGTTTTACCGTCGCCCGAAATACTACCGGCGCCTTCGTTTAAGCGACTGTTAATTTCCGGCGAAATAGATACCGGTTCCGTCCAGCCATCTTCGCGCCGCACCGAAACAAATAAATTTTCGTCATGTTCCGGACGGATGCCGTTACGGGCCGTAAATAAAATATGCTTTTGGTTTGCCGTAATGGCCGGAAAATACTGCAGCACAAAATTGTTGAGCGGCAACGGCAACCGAGTAGGATTGAAACTGACCGGGCTCCGGATGGCTTCTTCGGCAAAGGCAATACTTTTTAATTTTTCCTGCGCCTGCTGCACAGCTTTGGCATTTTTAGGAGTAGTTTGGATAAACTTTTCGTAATACCTCCGGGCTAAACCATAATGCCCTACTTTCAAACTCAGATCAGCAAAATTCAGATACTCTGACTGCAACGCCGGACTAAATGGTATCAAGTGTAAGGCTTGCCGGTAGTTCTGAAAAGAAGCTTCTTTATTGCCCATTACTTTATACAAACCCGCCAGTTTCAGGTAAGCTTCCCCAAAAGTCGAGTCCTTTTGTTTGGCATTGTTTAAAGCTTCTATTGCTTTGTTGAAATTCCGCGCTTTTAAATATTCATCGGCTTTGCCGTACAATTCGGCCGCTTTTTTAGAAGTAGTAGAAAGCTTGGTTTGCTGGGCCAGAACTGCTATAGGCCCCAGGAAAAGGCCGAGCAGAAAAAGAAGTAAAAAACGCTTCATTACGGAATATCCATGTACTTGTGGGTTTGCAAGGAAATTTGCCATTGCGGATGTTGTTTTACATATTCCACAATTAAGGGCAATAGTTCAGCGTGCCGGCTCCACTCCGGTTGCAGAAAAAGCTTGGTATGGCTTCCTACCTGGGCGGCATAAGTTTCGGCCCAGGCAAAATCACTTTTATGAAATATAATTACTTTCAGTTCGTGGGTTAAAGGCAATATTTCCGGCACCGGTGCCTTAAATTTTTTTGGCGATACGCATACCCAATCCAGACTACCCGATAAAGGATAAGCCCCGGATGTTTCGATATTAATTTGAAATCCGGCGGCTTTTAATTTTTGGGTGAGCGGGCCTAAATTATAGATTAAAGGTTCGCCGCCCGTAATTACTACTTTACGGCCGGGATAAGCCAAAGCGCCCGCCACGATATCGTCCAGAGGAGTTAAAGGGTGCAAAGCAGCATCCCACGATTCTTTTACATCGCACCAATGGCAACCTACATCGCAGCCGCCCAGCCGGATAAAATAAGCCGCGTGCCCCGAGTAAAAGCCTTCGCCCTGAATGGTGTAAAAAGCTTCCATTACGGGCAAAATGCTGCCATCTTTCGGCACCGAATGAATAGAGGCTTGCGCGATATCTTTAAGTAATTCCAATTTATTTTATTGCTGATTGTTAATTGTTGATCGCTAATTGAAGACTAATCACTAATCACTAATTATTAACTTTCAACCTTTAACCTTTAATTATTGGTAAACTTCTTTCTTGGCCGACTTCAAGGTATTTTTCAATAGCATCATGCGGGTTAATGGTCCTACTCCACCTGGCACCGGAGTTATATAACTACATTTAGGTGCTACCGCCTCAAAATCTACGTCGCCTTTTAATTTATAACCCGATTTGGTAACACTACTTTTCACCCGGGTAGTTCCTACATCAATCACCACAGCACCTTCTTTTACCATATCTTCGGTAATTAAGCCTGGTATGCCCACGGCCACCACCAAAATATCGGCCTGCAGGGTATATTGCTTTAAATTTTCGGTATACCGGTGGCACAATGTTACGGTACAATTGCCGGGAGTGGCATTTTTAGATAATAAAATACTTACCGGCGAACCTACAATATTGCTGCGACCCACCACTACGCAATGCTTCGCAAACGTATCAATATTATAGCGCCGGATTAACTCCACAATACCGGCCGGCGTGGCCGGTAAAAAAGTAGGTAATCCTACAGCCATGCGGCCCACATTGCTGGGATGGAACCCATCGACATCTTTATGCGGGTTAATGGCTTCTAACACTTTCTCTGCATCTATATGTTTGGGTAAAGGTAATTGCACAATTAATCCGTCGATATCCGGATCGTGGTTAATATCGTGTACTTTATTCAAAAGGAACTCTTCGGTAATATCGTCTTCATAATGAAACAAAGAAGACCGGAAACCTACGTGCTGGCAATCGGCAACTTTATGATTGACATACGTAATGCTACCACCATCGTGGCCCACCAGTATAGCCGCTAAATGGGGCACTTTGCCGCCGTTGGCATGAATTTGTTTTACCTCAGCTGCAATTTCTTCTTTAATCTGTTCGGATATTTTTTTACCGTCGATGAGTTCCACGCGTTAATTTTGAATTATAAATTATGAGTTAGAAATGAGGGACTGATAGGCATTAGCTTTCGTATTTATAAAAGCTCGAAAAGTTTAAACTAAAAGTCCACAGTCTATAGACCATGGACTAAAATTAATCTAATTTAAGAACGGCTAAGAAAGCTTCCTGCGGAATTTCAACGTTACCCACCTGGCGCATCCGTTTCTTTCCTTTTTTCTGTTTCTCGAGCAGTTTACGCTTCCGCGAAATATCGCCGCCGTAACATTTAGCCAGTACGTTTTTCCGCATGGCTTTTACAGTTTCACGGGATATAATTTTTTGTCCGATTGCTGCCTGAATCGCAATTTCAAACATCTGACGTGGCAGCAATTCGCGAAGTTTTTCGCAGAGGCGCTTGCCCCATTCGTACGCTTTATCGCGGTGTACAATGGCACTTAAGGCATCTACTTTTTCGCCGTTAAGCATTATATCCAGTTTTACCAGATGCGATGTACGGAAACCAATCAATTCATAATCAAGCGAGGCATAACCGCGGGAAATAGTTTTTAATTTATCGAAAAAGTCGAACACGATTTCGGCCAGTGGCATTTCAAATACCAATTCCACTCGGTCCGAGGTCAGATAAGTCTGGTTCATAATCATACCGCGCTTTTCCATACAAAGCGAAATGATTGACCCTACGTAATCTGATTTGGAAATAATCTGGGCTTTTATAAATGGTTCTTCAATGCGGTCGATGTAATTCGGCTCCGGCATTTCGGAAGGCGCATTTACTATAATTTCTTCCCCTTTTGTAGAAAAAACTTTAAACTGAACGCTTGGCACGGTAGTTATTACCGTCATGTCGAATTCCCGCTCGAGGCGTTCCTGCACAATTTCCATGTGCAACATACCCAAAAACCCGCAACGGAAGCCAAAACCTAAAGCAGCGGAGCTCTCTGGTTCCCACACCAAGGAGGCATCGTTAAGCTGCAGTTTTTCCATGGCGGTCCGGAGTTCTTCAAACTCACTCGTTTCTACGGGATAAATGCCCGCAAATACCATTGGTTTTACCTCCTCAAAACCTTGTATTACTTCGGTGGTCGGGTTTTCAACCGTGGTAATGGTATCGCCTACTTTAACTTCTTTGGCTTCTTTAATCCCGGAAATGAGGTAACCTACATTACCGGCACCCATGGTATCGCGCGGCTCCTGGTTTAATTTTAATACGCCAATTTCATCGGCATTATATATTTTGCCCGTGTTTACAAACTTCACCCGTTCGCCTTTACGCAAAGTACCGTTCATAATCCGGAAATATACCTCGATACCCCGGTAAGAGTTAAAAACGGAATCGAAAATGAGAGCTTGTAAAGGCGCTTCCGGGTTGCCTTTAGGCGCCGGAATACGGTCGCAAATGGCGTTCAGGATATCTTCTACGCCAATGCCTTCTTTGCCCGATGCGTGAATAATATCTTCGCGGTCGCACCCGATTAGATCTATAATCTGGTCCGACACCTCTTCGGGCATGGCGTGGGGTAAATCTATTTTATTCAGAACCGGGATAATTTCCAGGTCGTTGCCAATAGCTAAATATAAGTTCGAAATAGTTTGGGCTTCAATGCCCTGCGAAGCATCCACAATCAGCAACGCACCTTCGCAAGCCGCAATCGACCGGGAAACCTCGTATGAAAAGTCAACGTGGCCCGGGGTATCAATTAAGTTCAGCACATACGTTTCGCCTTTATACTGGTAGTTCATCTGGATGGCGTGGCTCTTAATGGTAATGCCCCGCTCCCGCTCCAAATCCATGTTATCCAATAATTGGTCCTGCATTTCCCGTTCGGCCACCGTAGAGGTAAACTCCAGTAACCGGTCAGCCAGCGTGCTTTTACCATGGTCGATGTGCGCAATAATGCAAAAATTACGAATGTTCTTCATACAAGCTTTAAACAAAGTACAAAGATAAACATTATGCTGGTATTAATAGCATTTAATCTGCAGCGGATGTGCGGTTAGATCGGGAAAAATCAGTTTTTCCGCCAGCTAAAACGCAATAGTTTTTATGTCTTTTTGCAACAATTTAAAGCAATGGTTTATGGCATAATCAATCCTGATCGGTTATGTTGTCTTAATCATACAAACAAATCTTCAAATAGTATTTTAAACAAAGCCCGCATTTATATTAATCCATGATAATCCGGAATCGGAAGTTTGATAATTTCCGTATATGACGCTAAGCACATTTTTATGAATAATCAAGATATCAAAACTACCCAGCACAATACGGGTGGCCACATGGCCCAGATTGTAGAACGTAATATTCAGGCTTTATTAAAACGCAAACAAAACGAAGACCAACAAAAAACAACCGAGGGCCGCATAGCTGATGTTGTAACCCGATTTACCGGTAGTATGGCTTTCGTATATATTCATTTATGCTTATTTGGCTTTTGGATTTTATGGAATAGCGGCGTTTTGGGTTTTAAACCCTTCGATCCTTCGTTTGTAGTACTAGCCATGTTTGCCTCGGTAGAAGCAATTTTTCTGTCGACGTTTGTTTTGATCAGCCAGAACCGCATGGCTGCCCTGGCCGATAAACGGGCCGATTTGGATTTACAGGTAAGTTTATTGGCCGAGCACGAAGTAACGCAATTGATTACCCTGGTAAGGGCTATGGCGCAAAAAATGGATATAAAGGAAGCTGCCGATCCCGAAATAGATGAATTGGCCAAAGACGTGCAACCGGAAAAAGTACTGGACACGATGGAGAAATACCAGGAAAAGTTTGCACAAGAAGCGCAGCAGGGCGGATAAAAATTAAACTTCCGCCGATTTTACCCGGATTTAAGCAAGTTTCGGTTTGGCTTGCCTCTTTTTTATATAATTACCTTAACCAATTAGGTAAATTTTCTGCTTTTACTTACGCCTCATACTTGCTTTTTACTCTTAATTGCAGGAAGACTGCTTCTTATTACAGGTAAATAGAATCTTTCTAAACTAATTTTTGTATTTTTGTAGAGCAATTAAATTTTGCTGACAAACAGATGGCTATAACGCAAGAAGATATATTAAAAGCTTTAAGTTATGTGGAGGAACCGGATCTGGGCAAGGACCTGGTAACCTTAAACATGATTGAAAATATACAGATAAACGGTAAAGATATTTCGTTTACCGTTATTCTTACCACGCCGGCCTGTCCCCTGAAAGAACTTATTCAGAATGCCTGCATCAGGGCCATTCATACCATGGTAGCTGCGGATGCGAACGTAACCGTAAACCTGACTTCGCGGGTAACCACCGCCCGGGCAGGAAATGCGGCTATTTTAAAAAACGTAAAAAATATTATTGCCATTGCTTCGGGCAAAGGCGGCGTAGGCAAATCTACCGTTACCTCTAACTTGGCTATTGCCTTGGCCCAGTCGGGGGCTAAAGTGGGCTTGGTAGATGCCGATATATCCGGCCCTTCTATTCCGGTTATGTTCGATACCGAAGACGAACGGCCGCACGTATTCCAAACACCCGATGGCCGTAACCTGATCGAGCCGATTGAACGCTACGGCATTAAAATGATGTCGATTGGTTTTTTAGCGCCGGCCGAAAATGCAGTAGTTTGGCGCGGCCCCATGGCCAGTTCGGCTTTAAAACAGTTTATTTCGGATTGCGACTGGGGCGAACTGGATTATTTGTTGATTGATTTACCACCCGGCACCAGCGATATTCACCTGACCTTGGTACAAACAGTACCCGTAACGGGTGCCATTATTGTAACCACGCCCCAGAAAGTGGCTTTAGCCGATGCCCAGAAAGGTTTGCAAATGTTCCGTCAGCCCCAAATAAACGTTCCGGTACTGGGAATAATCGAAAATATGGCTTATTTTACACCTGCTGAGTTGCCGCAAAATAAATATTACATCTTTGGCGAAGGCGGTGGTGAGCAATTATCAAAAAAATGGAACGTTCCTTTACTCGGACAGGTTCCTTTGGTACAGAGCATCCGCGAAAGCGGCGATTACGGCAAGCCAGAAGTTTTAAAACCCGATTCTCCGGCCGGCAAAATATTTGAAGAATTAGCCCAGGCACTAGCTCAGCAGGTTTCTGTCCGGAATGCTGGTTTGGAAAGAACAAAAGTTGTACAGATAAACAGGTAATAGATAGTATGGTAGAAACGCACACCGATCATCTTCTTTTGGAGCGTATTGAAAAAGCGCTGAACCAGATTCGGCCTTATTTGCAAGCCGACGGCGGAAACGTTAAAGTATTGGAGGTAACCGAAGACATGATAGTCAAACTTGAATTATTGGGCGCTTGCGGCTATTGCTCTATGTCCACGATGACCATGAAAGCCGGGGTAGAACAAGCTATAAAACGGGAAGTACCCGAAATACATTCGGTTTATGCCGTAAACCTGACTTTGCCCGAAGTACTATAAGCAGATTTATAAAAGATAAAACAAAAAAGCCGGAGGTCTCGAAAGATTTCTCCGGCTTTTTTGTTTTTAATAATTAGACTAAACAATCAAATTAGTATTTATACTTCTTGAAAAGCTTAATCAATTAAAATATAGGCTTAATTGCGCACGGCAATCATTAAACTTAGCTCTTTGTAGCGCATGTTAAACTTCTTGGCAATAGTGGCATTGGTTAAACTGCCCCGGTAAATATATACGCCGCTGCGGTAATGCTCATGGGTAAATAATATTTCGTTTATGCCGCCGTGTTTGGCAATGTCCATAAAAATAGGCGTAAAAATATTGCTTAAAGCATTGGTAGCGGTGCGAGGTACGCGGGAGGCAATGTTGGGTACGCAATAATGGATAATATCGTAGCGGCGGTAAACAGGACGGCTTAGCGTAGTTAACTCCGACGTCTCAAAACACCCTCCCTGGTCGATGGTAACATCAATAATAATAGAACCCGGATTCATTTGAGCCACAATATTTTCGGGAATCATAATCCGCGAAGAATCATTCTGAATAGATAAAGCCCCGATTACCACATCGGCTAACTTTAGCTCTTGTTTCAGCAAAGCACCGTCCATGGTGGAGGTAAACAAATGTGGGCCAATGCTTTGTTTCAGGCGGCGGAGCTTGTAAATATGATCGTCGAATACTTTTACTTCGGCTCCCAAGCCAATTGCGGAACGGGTAGCGTACTCGGCCACGGTACCGGCGCCCAAAATTACCACCCGCGAAGGCGGCACGCCTGTAATACCGCCCAGAATAATACCTTTACCTTCGCTGCTAGAACTTAAATACTCCGCGGCAATCAGCATAACGGTACTGCCGGCAATCTCGCTCATGGCGCGCACCACGGGTTTGGTATCGGAGCGGTCTTTTAATAATTCAAAAGAAATAGCATTTATTTTCTTGCGGCACAGCGCTCCTATGTAATCGCCGGTAAGGCTGCCCATTTGTAAAGCCGAAATAAGCGTTTGGCCCGCTCTAAAGTATTCTATTTCCTCGTAGGTAGGAGGCGCTATCTTTAAAATAATATCGGCTTCGTAAACTTCCTTTGTGGAGTAAACAATGTGGGCCCCGGCCTCCGAAAATTCATGGTCGGCGTACTTGGAGGGACCGCCGGCGCCGGCCTCTATCCATATTTCGTGACCATTGTCGGTCAGAACCCGTACAGCTTCCGGAGTTAGGCCAATGCGGTTTTCCTGAAACGACGATTCTTTGGGAATGCCGATAAAAAGGCGCTTTTTGCGCGTTTCAACCGCTAACATTGATTCTTTCGGAAAAAGCGCCCGGCTCGTAGCGGCCAGCGATTCAAAACCCGAAGGAACTTTCTCAGTCATATATATTTTTTTTCAGCGTAATGGTACGGGCCTCTCCAATACCTTTATCTATATTTACCTGTACAAATTTTTGGGGCAGTAAGTTCTCAATTTGCGAAGGCCATTCAATCAAACATTTATTACCGGAAGCGAAATACTCCAGAACCCCAATATCCCAGGCTTCTTCTTCGCTGTTTATACGGTAAAAATCAAAATGATACAGCACTTCACCGTACTTACTTTGGTACTCGTGCACCAGCGCATAAGTAGGGCTGCTTACCGGTTCTTCTACCCCAGCCTGCCGGCAAATTTCTTTTATAAGCGTAGTTTTACCAGCCGCCATTTCGCCCCGAAATAATAAAATCGTCTCGTCTTTTGCAAAATCGAGTATCGTAATGGCGGCCCGGGACAAATCCGATAAAGAAGCAACTGCTACTACTTTTTCTTCCATCCGGCGGCATCAGGCATTTTTAGAATGCAAAGTTACAAACGGAATAATAATTTCTTCTAACGAAATACCGCCGTGCTGAAAAGTATCTTTATAGTAGTTAACATAATAATTGAAATTGTTCGGGTAAGCGAAGAAGTAATCTTCCTGCGCAAATACATAAGCGGTAGAGATATTTTCTTTGGGCAGGAAAATACGCTCCGGTTTACGCACCACGTACACATCTTTTTCGGTAAAGCCCAGGTTGCGGCCGTGTTTGTAGCGCAGGTTGGTATTGGTATTGCGATCGCCAATAATTTTAAACGGACGCTTACACCGGATGGTGCCGTGGTCGGTGGTGATAATTAAACGGCCTTTTTTCTCCGAAATCAACTTTAAGGTATCAAAAAGCGGCGAATGCAAAAACCACGAACGCGTAATAGAACGGTAAGCCGATTCGTCGGGTGCTAATTCCCGCACCATGTTACTGTCGGTACGGGCGTGCGAAAGCATATCCACGAAATTATAGACAATTACGTTAAGCTTGTTATTTTCCAGGTTGCTGAATTTATTTACCAGATCCCGGCCCAGGGTATTGTTGGTAATTTTATTGTAACTGAACTTATCGTTGATCCGGTTTTGCTGCAACAGCATTTGCAGAAAATCCTGCTCGTGTAAGTTTTTGCCTTCTTCGTCTTCGTCGGATACCCACATTTTCGGGTATTTCTTCTGAATTTCGGACGGCAGCAAACCCGAGAAAATAGCATTACGGGCATAAGCCGTAGTGGTAGGCAGAATAGAATAAAACAATTCCTCGTTATCTACAGTAAAATATTCCGAAATTATGGGTTCCAGAATTTTCCACTGATCGTAGCGCAAGTTATCAATCAACACAAAATATAAAGGTGTAGCGGCTTCTTTCATCATCGGAAACACGCGCTCTTTCATAATTTCGTGCGACATGAGCGGACGGTCGTCGGCTTCGTCGTTAATCCAATCTTCGTAATTATCAATAATAAACCGCGCAAAATTAGAGTTGGCCTCGTCTTTTTGCATGTTAATCACATCGGCCATGCTTTTGCCCTCGGTTTCGTCTATTTCCAGCTCCCAGCGCACCAGCTTTTTGTAGTTTTCGGCCCATTCCTGGTAACTCAGGCGCTCGCCGAATGCCATACCCAAGGTCCGAAAATCGCGCTGGTAAGAAGAATTGGTTTTCTCCGATACCAATCGTTTATTGTCCAGTATTTTTTTAACCGACAATAATATTTGGTTCGGATTAAGTGGTTTAATCAGGTAATCGGCTATTTTAGAACCAATGGCTTCTTCCATAATATGTTCTTCTTCGCTTTTGGTAATCATGACCACGGGCGTAGCCGGACGCACGGTTTTTATTTCGTTCAGGGTTTCCAGCCCCGAAATACCGGGCATGTTTTCGTCCAGGAAAACAACATCAAAATTATTCTCCTGAAATTTTTCGATGGCATCGGCGCCGCTGCAAACCGGGGTGATGTCGTAGCCTTTTTCTTCTAAAAACAGAATATGAGGTTTCAGCAGATCAATTTCATCATCGGCCCATAAAATATTATATCTTTGCATAGTTTAAGTTCTGTAGCTTTTAAATTATCGATTAAAACTGGTCGTAAATTATAACACCAACCGCCAAATAATAAATTTATTTTATCCGGCGCGGAGGGTTGTTTATTTATGCTCCCTCAAAAAAATTATTTCAAATCTGAGGCAAGTTTAGTTTAATCTATCTACGGACAACGGACAAAGGACAACTAAGTTATATCTTGAATAAGAAAAAAATCTTCAACGATCCCGTTTACGGCTTTATCACCATCCCTTCCGAGCTGCTGTTCGATATTATTGAGCATCCTTATTTTCAGCGGCTTCGCCGGATAAAACAGTTGGGCCTGACGGATTTTGTTTATCCCGGCGCCCTGCATACCCGTTTTCATCATGCCCTGGGCGCCATGCACTTAATGGAAAGCGCCCTTAATACTTTACGCAGTAAAAACACGCAAATATCCGATAAAGAATGTGAATCATCACTGCTGGCTATTTTGCTCCACGATATCGGCCACGGACCTTTTTCGCACGCATTAGAAAATTCTATTTTTACCGATGTGCACCACGAAGAATTATCGTTGTTTTTGATGAACAAATTAAACGATGATTTCGGGAACCGACTGGAATTAGCCATTAAGATATTTACCGGCGAGTACGAGCGTCCTTTTTTTCACCAACTGGTTTCGAGCCAGCTGGATGTTGATCGCCTGGATTATTTGAACCGCGACAGTTTTTATACCGGCGTAACCGAAGGCAAAATCGGTGCCAACCGCTTGCTTAAAATGATTAATGTAGCCGATGATAAACTGGTTGTAGAAGAAAAAGCCATTTACAGCATCGAAAGTTTTCTGGTGTCGCGGCGGCTCATGTACTGGCAGGTTTACCTGCACAAAACCGTTATCAGTGCCGAAAACATGCTGATCCGGCTCATAGAACGGGCCCGGGAACTGGTACAGGCCGGCGTTACCGTAGAAACCAATGCAGCTTTGCATTATTTTTTACAAAACAATATTTCTATCGACGATTTTCACCAGGACGATAAAATACTGGAACGCTTTACTTCGCTGGATGATTATGATATTTGGAACGGTATTAAAACCTGGTGCCGGCACCCCGACCGGATACTTTCTTTTTTGGCCAATGCCATGCTGCAGCGCAAATTATTTAAAGTGATTATTTCGGCTAAACCGCCCGAAATGGAATTTTTATTAGGTATTTCGGAATTGGTGCAGGATTATTTTAACATACCGGAAAAAGAAGTAAAATACCTGATGATTACGGGAAAAATCAGCAACAATGCCTACGAAGCTTCCGGCGCAGCCATCGACGTGCTAACCAAAAGCGGCCATATTATTGATGTAGCCGAAGCCTCTGATTTGCCTAATATCCGGGCATTGAGTAATAAAGTGGAAAAGTATTATGTTTGCTATCCCAAAGAAATCACCGTTTAAAGAAATTGTTTACTAATTTTACCGCATGGAATTTACGGTCGGACAAATAGCTGAATTGCTGGGTGGACAAATAGAAGGTAATGCAGCTGGCAAAATCCGGGCATTAGCCAAAATTGAAGATGCCGGAGCAGGTTCCCTGGCTTTTTTATCTAATTTAAAGTACGAACATTTTTTATATAAAACCGGAGCTACGGCCGTTATTGTGGCCCAAGACCTGGTTTTAAAAGAACCCGTTACCCCTGCCCTCATTCGGGTAGAGGACCCTTATTCCAGTTTTACCCGCTTGCTGGAAGAATACCAAAAAGCCTTGGCCGCGGCTAAAATTGGTGTAGAACAACCGTGCTTCCTCGGCGAACATTCTACTATCGGCGATCAGCATTACCGGGGTGCTTTCTCCTATATCGGTCATAATTGTAAAATCGGCCAAAACGTAAAAATATATCCGCAGGTATACCTTGGCGATAACGTGCAAATCGGGGATAATACCACGCTGTATGCCGGCGCGCGCATTTACGCCCAAACCATAATCGGCAGTAATTGTACCATTCATGCCGGCGCGGTTATTGGTAGCCCTGGTTTTGGCTTTGCGCCCCAGAAAGACGGCACGTACCGCGATATACCCCAAACCGGCAACGTTATCCTGGAAGATAATGTTAACATTGGCGCTAATACTACCATCGATTGCGCTACGCTGGGCTCCACCATTATTAAAGCAGGTACCAAAATAGATAACCTGGTGCAAATTGCCCATAATGTAGAAGTAGGCCGGCATACGGTGATCGCTTCTCAAAGCGGCATTTCGGGTTCCACTAAAATCGGCGATCATTGTGTAATAGCGGGTCAGGTAGGTATTGTGGGGCATATTTCCATTGCCGATAAAACCACTATTGGCGCGCAATCGGGCGTTTCGAAAACAATTACTCAACCCGGCACCATTATTCAGGGTTCGCCGGCTTTCGATTACAAACAAAACCTGCGCTCGATGGCGGTGTTCCGGAAATTACCCGAATTGCAAAAACAAGTAGACGAACTGAAAGAAAAGAAATAAATTTGCCTCGCTAATAAAGTTAAAGCATGAACGACAAACAACAAACCATCCAATCGCCGGTAACCGTTTCGGGTATTGGCCTGCATACCGGCGTGATGGCGAATATGACTTTTTTACCGGCTCCTCCCAACCACGGTTATAAGTTTCAGCGCATAGATTTGCCGGGCCAGCCGTTGGTAGATGCCGATGTAGATAACGTAGTTGATTTATCCCGCGGCACCACCATCGAACAAAATGGCGCCCGCATTAATACCGTAGAGCATACTTTAGCGGCTTTGGTGGGTTTGCAAATAGATAATGTACTCATCCAACTCGACGGGCCCGAACCCCCGATTATGGATGGTTCTTCCATAGAATTTGTAAAAGCCTTGCAGGCCGTTGGCTTTCAGGAACAAAATGCCCTGCGCAATTATTTTGAAATACCCCAGGGCATTCATTACCGCGATCAGGCCCGGGAAGTAGAAATGGCCGCTTTGCCTTTAGACGATTACCGGGTTACCGTAATGGTAGATTACCAGTCGCCAGTTTTGGGCAGCCAGCACGCTTCTATTACCGACATTAACCAGTTTCCGGACGAAATTGCCGCCTGCCGCACTTTTTGCTTTTTACACGAACTGGAAACCCTTTACAAACAAAACCTGATTAAAGGTGGCGACTTAAACAATGCTATTGTGGTAGTAGACCGCGTTGTTTCGGAAGAAGAATTATCGGATTTAGCTACTTTATTAAGAAAACCCAAAGTAGAAGTAAAAAAAGAAGGTATTCTGAATAACGTAGATCTGCGTTATAAAAATGAGCCGGCCCGGCATAAATTACTCGATCTAATTGGTGATTTAGCTTTGGTAGGACGCCCCTTGAAAGGCCAGATTCTGGCAGCCCGTCCGGGCCATGCTGCCAACGTGGCTTTCGCTAAAAAAATTAAGAAAGTAATGCAGGAAGCGGCCATCCAGAACGTACCTGTTTACGACCCCAAAAAAGAACCGGTAATGGATATCAATAAAATCCTGCAAACCTTACCGCACCGTTTCCCTTTTGTTCTGATCGATAAAATTATCTACCTGGACGAAAATACAGTAATCGGGGTTAAAAACGTTAGCATGAATGAATCGCAGTTCCAGGGGCATTTTCCGGGTAACCCCGTTTATCCGGGCGTTTACCAAATCGAATCGATGGCGCAAACCGGCGGTATTCTGGTTTTGAGTACCGTGCCGGATCCGGAAAACTACTGGACTTACTTTTTAGGCGTAGATAAATGCCGGTTCCGGCGAAAAGTAATTCCGGGCGATACTATTATTTTTAAATGCTGGCTTTTGGCTCCGATTAAAAGAGGGATTGCGAAAATGCAGGGCCAGGCTTTTGTAAACGGCAAAGTAGTAATGGAAGCCGAAATGTCGGCCAGTATCGTTCGAAAAGATAACGTATAATATTAATTATGAATTAGAAATTATGAATTAGAAATTATTAGCCTTGCCCGGAACGTGCATCTTTTAATTACCTAATTCGGTAGCAGCCATTTAATTTTATCATTCTAAAATTTAGTGCTGTTTAAATAATTTCTAATTTTTAATTCATAATTTCTAATTCAAAGAAAAAATGAATCAACCTTTAGCCTATATACACCCGGAAGCTAAAATTGCCCAGAATGTTGTTATTGAGCCTTTTACTACTATTTCTAAAAATGTAGTAATTGCCGAAGGCACCTGGATTGGCCCGAACGTAACCATTATGGAAGGCGCCCGCATAGGTAAAAACTGTAAAATATATCCGGGTGCTGTTATTTCGGCCGCTCCCCAGGATTTAAAATACAAAGGCGAACCATCAACCGTTACCATTGGCGATAATTCGGTTATCCGGGAATGCGTAACCATTAACCGGGGCACGGCTTTAGATAAAAACGACACCAAAATTGGCGATAATTGCTTAGTAATGGCTTACGTGCACATTGCTCACGATTGCATTATCGGCAATAATGTAATTATTGCCAATGCCGTGCAATTAGCCGGTCATATAGAAGTACAGGATCACGTTTTTATTGGCGGTACTACGGCGGTGCAGCAATTTGTGAAAATTGGTGCCCATGTGATGATTTCGGGAGGTACTTTGGTTCGGAAAGATATTCCGCCTTTTGTGAAAGCCGCCCGCGAACCGCTGGCTTATGCCGGCGTTAATTCCATTGGCTTACGCCGCCGCGGCTTCACCAACGAAAAGATTGCGGAAATACAGGAAATTTACCGTACTTTATTTTTAAGTGGTCTTAATTATACCGCTGCGCTGGATAAAATAGAATTGGTAATGGCACCCAGCGCAGAACGCGACGATATTCTTAATTTTTTCCGGACCTCCGAGCGCGGCGTAATCAAAGGCTATTCGGCAAAAGATGCAGATTAAGGTTACGGGCCTGGGTAAACGTTATCATTACGAATGGATTTTCCGGCACCTGAATTACCAGTTTGAGGCTAATAAATCGTATGCTATTTTGGGGCATAATGGTTCTGGAAAATCCACGCTGGTAAATATTCTTTCGGGCTATTTATCTCCCAACGAAGGAACCATCCAATACACCTACCAGGGAAAAGCCATTGCTACCGATCACTTATTTCGTTACCTGGCTTATACAGCGCCTTACCTGGAGTTAATTGAAGAATTTACGTTGTTGGAATTAATTCAATATCACGCCCGTTTTAAAAAGCTGGCCGTAAAAAGTGCCGACGCGCTCATTCAAAAGCTATATTTGGAAAAAGCCAAACACAAATTTGTAAAAGACTTTTCCTCGGGCATGAAGCAGCGGCTTAAACTTGGTTTAGCCATTTACACCGACGCTCCGCTTTTACTGCTGGATGAACCCACTACCAACCTGGACCAGGAAGGCGTAAACTGGTATCTGGATAACGTGCAGCAAAACCGCCAAGACCGTTTGGTACTAATTTCTTCTAATGTTCCGCAGGAATACAGCTTCTGCGAAGAAATTATCCGCATCACCGATTATCATCCCGCCTCAAAATAAAAAGCAGGCTCCTTATCAGCAACCTGCTTTTGCAAAAATATCTTTATACTTTTGGAAACTGTTTTAAAACCTAATTGATAGGGAATTTCTCTTTTTAATAAGTGCTTAAACTGCTGAAAAAACGACTATTCCTTTTTATATAATAGGCCTTCTATACCTTTTAAAACAGTTTCTTATAAGAACGCTCTTTTATTGTTTCGCGAATACGCGTTTTAACAGTTCGGTGGTACGGGCAATGGGATTTTCGCGGATATTGGCTTCTTCCTGGGCTACCAGCACAAACAATCCATCAATAGCTTTTTGCGTGGCATAACCGGTTAAATCCGGGTTTACTTTCTGAACTAAAGGCAGTTTATTGTACGTACCCATTACATCCGAATAATATTTGGTAGCATTGGTTTTATCCAGAGAAGCCTGTATTTTAGGTGTGAAAGCTACCATTAACTGGTCGCTAGTGGTCCGTTTTAAATATTGGGTGGCCGCCTCTTTGCCGCCAGTTAAAATACCCCAGACATCTCTAATGGTTAATTGTTTAATGGCACTCAAGAATATCGGCTTGGCACTGGTCGCGGCATCTTCGGCGGCCCGGTTCAGCGACAATACAAAATCATCTACCAGGCTGCCCATACCAATGGTACGCAAAGAAGTTTCTACTTTTTTTACTTCCGTAGGAAAAGGTATACGAATTAAGGAATTTTTATAATAGCCATCGGTTTGGGCCGCAGTAGTGGCACCTTTGGTAATACCCACCGATAAAGCTTCTTTCAGGCCACTGGCTACTTCGGTTTCAGTGAGAGGCCGGTTGGCATTTATTACCTCCGAAACTCCCTGCGAAACACTTCCCAACTGCGAAGAAGTACAGGAAGCAAATCCTAAAGAAAAAACAAACAAAGCGGGAATTGTGTAGTTCTTCATAAAAAATGAACGTATTAACTTTAAGCGAATAAATTACTTATTTGCATAAATCAGACCAAAAAATGAATATTCAGTTAGCAGATATAATTACCATTGGCGATGAAATTCTTTACGGGCAAATCGTGGATACCAATTCTGCCTGGCTAGGCACCGAATTAACCAAAATCGGTTTGAAAGTGCGGCAAATTACATCAATTTCCGATAACCCCGAACACATTATGCAAACTTTAGATGAGGTAAAGCAAAAAACAGCGGTTATTTTTATTACCGGCGGTCTTGGCCCTACTAAAGACGATTTAACCAAACATACCTTATGCCGGTATTTTAACACCGAATTAATTTTACACGAACCTTCACTGGTGCACATTACCGAATTATTTAAGCGCTACGGCCGGGAAATGACGGAACTGAACCGGCAACAAGCTTTTTTACCCGCCAATTGTACGCCGGTTCCGAATCCCTTGGGCACCGCGCCGGGCATGTGGTTTGAGCAGGATGGTGTCATTTTCGTTTCGATGCCGGGCGTACCTTTCGAAATGAAGCGGATTATGACGGACACGGTATTGCCTAAACTGAAAGAAAAATTCCAGGATTTGCAAATTCAGCACCGGGTTATCCAAACCATTGGTTTAGGCGAATCTTTTCTGGCCGATAAAATTGCCGATTGGGAAGACAACTTACCGCCGAATATAAAGTTAGCTTATTTACCTAATTTAAGCGGCGTCCGGCTGCGGCTTACCGGTTTTTACAATGGTCAGGATAACCTGGAAACCCAACTGGATACCGAATCGGAAAAACTACAGCAACTTATTCCGGAGTATATTTTTGCCCTCGGCGAAATATCCATAGAAGCGGCAATGGGGCAGCTTTTAAAAGAAAAAGGCTTTACCATTGCTACCGCCGAAAGCTGTACGGGTGGGCACCTGGCACATAAGCTCACCAGCGTGGCCGGTTCTTCCGAATATTTTATCGGAAGCATTCTGGCTTATCATAATAATGTAAAAATAAACCAACTGGGCATTAGCCTCGACGATTTGAGCCAACACGGCGCGGTAAGTGAAGAAGTAGTGAGCCAAATGGCGGCTAACGTGCGTACTTTACTTAATACCGATATTGGTTTGGCGACCAGCGGCATTGCCGGACCGGGCGGCGGCACTCCCGATAAACCCGTTGGCACCATCTGGATTGCTTATGCTGATGCTGAAAAAACCGTAGCCCGGCAGCTTTCTTATAACAAAGACCGACTGCTGAATATTGAATATACCACGTACGCGGCTTTGAATTTATTACGCCAGCAACTTAAGCCAGCCTAGGCCGGTTTTATAAATTTTTATACCTTTGATTAACTTTTAGGCCCAAATAACGCATGAATTAGCTTTTAAGTCTAAACCGAGGTTTTATTTTGTACTGAATTTAAAGATATTGTTGGCTTCACGCTTCATTATACTTAAATCGCATATAACCCCCTATTTACTACATGGCACTTGTTGAAATGTTGATGCCCAAAATGGGTGAAAGTATCATAGAAGGTACCGTTTTAAAATGGCTGAAAAACATCGGCGACCGGATAGAAGAAGATGAATCGGTGCTGGAAGTAGCTACCGATAAAGTAGATACCGAAATTCCGGCCCTGGAAGCCGGTATACTGCGGGAAATATTGGCCCATGAAGGCGAAGTAGTGGCCGTAGGCAAAGCAATTGCAATTATTGATACCGCAGGTAGCAGTAATGAACCCGAAACGTTAACTACGCCTAACCAGGTTGTTCCTCCTCCGCCAACACCGGCACCGGTTTCTGAACCAGTCAGCGCGCCAACTTCGGCGGTTACCAGCACCAGTACGGCTACCGAAGGCCGGTTTTATTCGCCTTTGGTCATGAACATTGCCCGCCAGGAAAATATTCCGATGGCCGAGTTAGATCAGGTTCCAGGCACCGGATTAGAAGGCCGCGTCACGAAGAAAGATATATTTGCTTACCTGGAAAACCGCAATTCAGCAGAGACTAATTCTTCCATCAATACCGCACCTGCCGCAACTCCAACTCAGCCAGTAATGCAGGCACCCGCTACCGAAAAACCAACTCCGGCCAACAGCAAGCCAAGTGCATCGGTTAGTGGTACGAACGAAATAATAGAAATGGACCGGATGCGCAAGATGATAGCGCAACGCATGGTTGATAGCAAGCGTATATCGCCGCACGTTACCTCTTTTGTGGAAGCCGACGTTACCAACCTGGTAAACTGGCGCAATAAAATGAAAGATGCTTACAAAAAGCGGGAAGGCGAAAACCTGACTTTCACTCCTATTTTTCTGGAAGCGGTGGCCAAAGCTATCCGGGATTTCCCGATGATTAATGTTTCGGTGGAAGGTGATACCATTATTAAAAAGCGGGATATAAACATTGGCCTGGCGGTGGCGCTACCCACCGGCAACCTGATTGTGCCGGTTATTAAAAATGCCGACCAAATGAACCTGAATGGCCTGACTAAAAAAGTGAACGATCTGGCCAACCGGGCGCGCATTAATAAACTCAGCCCCGATGATCTTTCGGACGGTACCTACACCATTTCGAATGTTGGTTCTTTTGGCAATATCATGGGTACGCCTATTATTAATCAGCCGCAAGTTGCCATATTGGCCTTAGGCGCTATTAAAAAGAAACCGGCAGTTATCGAAACGCCTGAAGGCGATTTAATCGGCATCCGGCATTTTATGTTCTTATCGCATTCTTACGACCACCGGGTAGTTGATGGTTCTTTGGGCGGCATGTTTGTAAAGCGGGTAGCCGATTACCTGGAAGGTTTTGATATAAATACTATCATCTAAAAACTCTGGTATTAACAATACAATATTTTTTAACTGCACTTATTAATAGATATTACGCAATTATGGGATATAACTTTCATGAGCCTGTTTATATCGTCTTAGAAGTATTCTGGGATGCAAGGGTTAGCTAAGTTTTACCTTTAATAACTGCTGTTAGGCACAAACCTCACCCTAAATCCCTCTCCCGGGTGGAAATCTCCTGAAAAAGGAGAGGGACTTTGATTACCCATCTGATAAATGATGGGGCAATCGTACCTTTTAATAAAAGCCTTTTTAAAAGAAGCATTTCCGGAGTTCCCCTTCACTTTCAGGAGAAGGAATTGGGAAATGAGATGCTTCTATTTTGCGCTATTATTTTGCGTAATATAAGCTGTAATGAAAAAGCATATTGCGGGTTGGCAGTATACTTTTTTGTTTTTTCCCTTCTTCTTATTCGATACCCAATATTAAGATAACTTATTTTTGGTTTATTTTTCTAAACTGCTTTACCTACAAAGCAAGTTTATAAACCTAACAATTTACCAGCTATTAATTATAAAGTAATTGCTGGTAAGCAGATACAATTGGTTAATCTTGTTTTGCAGCTTACAACCCAAAACCTCTTTAATCAACTTTACGCTTTCAGGCGAGTTAAGCTTGATAGCAGATTAACTAAGACTTAACTTCCCAGAAAATCTATTCCATATATTTTGCATTAGAAACCAAAACCAGGATGTTAAACCCGAATACCATTGGTTAAGCCCTCCTTTTATTGCTTCTTATAACCATTTGTTAATAGCTAATCTTAAACCTTCTACAAAACTCCTTATTTTCTCCTGAGCTTAAATTTAATTAGAAGCTATTTAAACGATAACAAATATTCAACATTTTAAATATTACAAAAAGCATATTAATATCAAAAATATTTAAAATATAATTTATTAAAGAACTTTTTAAAACAGTATATATTAAATTAATACAAACTATATTTAAAATAAAAATTTATGTAGCTTTATATATGGAAATACTATAATATCTTATTAATTATACTATTGATTAATATTTATAATAATACAGGCAATAAAACCCTTATTAGGACTATAGCATTTCTTAAAATACAAGTTTTAATCGAAGCAATTATTTGGTTATTCCTAAATATACCTTTTATACTTTGTTAGATTATTTACATTATATATTTTGTTAATTATTGATATAATTTTACATTATACTTATACATGTTGCTGCGTAACATTTTTACAATAAGTTTTTTGATTTTACTATTTCACTCTTTTTCTCAGAAGAGTCTGGCGCAATCCGGGGTTAGTTGTGTAGCTACTATTTCACCAACCGGCGAAGTAAGTTACTGTCCGGGCGGGTACATAACCTTATCGGCAAATAGCGGCACTAACCTAAGCTATCAATGGTATCGCAACGATGTTTTAATTGAGGATGCCACCCAAATTACGTATCAGGCTGGTGTAGCCGGTATTTATAAAGTAAAAGTGAGTAGTAAAGCTACTCCGGCGGCCTGCACCTTTGCTTTTTCGCCGGAAGTAAACGTGTCGCAGGGTAATTTACCGGCCGTACCCAACTTCTCTATATTACCGGCAACCGCACAATGCAGTGGTACACCCATTAATTTAGCGGTTGGCCAACCAATAACCGGGCTAACTTATACGTGGGATTTTGGCGATGGCTCCACTGCTACCGGATCTTCTGTTACCCACGCTTTTTATTCTCAGGATTTAACTGGTCAGGATTTTAATGTTAGGCTAACTGCTACAAACGGTATTGGTTGTACCAGTACCAGTCAACCGCAAATAATAACGGTACAACCTGGTCCGGTTATTAACCTGACAAATAATAATAATTTCCGGAATTGCGGCGGCGGTACTTTTAATTTATTAGTTTTTGATCAATCCGAAATAGCTCCGGAGCAAATTGTATCCTATAAAATTAATTGGGGGGATGGTTCGGCTATTTACACCAGCAACACCGCACCGGCAGGTATCAATCATCCTTACCCGGTTGGAGCATATATTTTAACTTACACCCTCGAAACAACTGATGGATGTAGTGTTACGAAAGAATATAGCGTCTACAATATATCAAACCCAGGCATAACGGTACGTGGTACTGGTAATACTATTGGCTGCGGCCCGCTAACGATTGATTTTCCGCTGGAAGGCTTTGCCAGCAACCACCCCTCTACTACTTACACCGTTGATTTTGGTGATGGAACGGCCAAAAAGATTTTTACCCACCAGCAATTATTGGCTAACCCCATAATAAGCCATATATACGAAAAAACTTCCTGTGGTAATCCGGGCGGATCTGGATTTGCCGCTGATGCTTTCCGCTTTTTAATTGAAGCAACTAACAGTTGCGGCAGTACACCTTTTGCCGTGGGTGGTATTCGGGTATATTCTAAATCTGAAGCTAATTTCACTATGAAGACCGAAAAGGCCTGTGTGGGATTAGTTACAGAATTTATAAATACTACCCAGGCCGGTATGAATGCCGACTGCAACCATAATACGAATTATTACTGGAATTTTGGGGACGGTTCATCGGAGATAGCTACTCCCAATCTGTCAACAATACCTAAACATACTTACGCCGCTCCGGGCTTTTATACTGTTACTTTAAGAGCAGAAAATAACTGCGAACCAGATATTTTTTCCAAAGAAATTGAGGTAATTCATCCTCCCGTTGCCCGCTTTTCAACTACCGCTGACCCCAGTACGGCTTGTATAGATGCTACTATCAGCACTAATAACCAATCTACGGGTGGCCTGGTAAACTACCGGTGGCAGATTAAGCCTAATACGGGGTATACTTTAGTCAATGGTAGTAGCCTTACCTCCGCAAACCCGGTTTTTCAGTTTGAAACGCCTGGCATTTACCGGATTATGCTCACTGCTTTTAACGCCTGCAAAGAAGATACTACCTCCCAGCGTATTGTTATTAAAGGCCGTCCAACGGTAAGTTTACCAGCGGGTAAAACGTACTGCGGCCCGCAAACCTTAACTTTTGGTTCGGAACCCGGAAACCACACGGTGTTTTATGAGGCAAATTATGGAACCATCTCTGCTTACAACTGGACAGTAAATGGCCCCGGCAGCATTACATTCGAGAGCGGCACTACCGCCAGTTCACCTTATCCGGTCATCGGTTTTACTGAAGTCGGAATCTATACGGTTGTAGCCACCGTTAGCAACGAATGCGGCGATTCTGAATCTGCTTCCCAAACCGTAACTATTAATCCTATACCAGTAGTATCCGAAATTCCTCCGGTAACTATTTGCTACAATACCCAGGCAACTTTTATGCTTCCGGAGATAAACGGTACTTATAAATGGTATTCATCGCCGGATGCCACAACGCCTTTAAACAATGGTACTAACGATGCTACCGGCCGGAATTTTATAACTGATGTTTTAACCAGCAACCAAACCTATTATATAGAGATTACCAGTCCGGAAAATTGTATTAGTGCCCGCGTACCGGCGCAGGTAATTGTTACACCAGTAATTACCAACAATACAATTAAAGGAGCCCAAACACTTTGCTTAGGAGCTGTACCCGCCTCCATAACAGGTTCAGTACCAACCGGTGGGGGAGCTACTACTTTTGTTTGGGAAACCAGTTTGGATAATGTAAACTACACCCCCGACCCGGACATTACGACGCAAGATTATACTTTTAATACACCACTAACCCAAACTACCTGGTTCCGGCGCACAGTCGTTTCAGCATCCTGCCCGGCGGTTACCACCCCGGCGGTCCTGATAGAAATTCAAAAACCTATTACGCTTAACACCATCTCCGCCGCCCAGGTTATTTGCGACGGTGAAAAACCAGTGAAGTTAACGGGCTCTACTCCCGAAGGAGGCAAAAAACTTTATAGCTACCAATGGCAATACAGCACCGACAATGTAAATTTTACCGATATTACACTTAATGGTGCAAACCAGAATTATGAACCGGTTGCTTTAAAGAACACCACTTGGTTCCGGCGTAAGGTTTCAGGCGGTGTATGTTCACCAGATATTAGTACCGCTATAGAAATAACAGTTAATCCTTTACCCCAAATACCAACCAGTAGTAATCTTACCATTTGTGCTAATAATACAGCCGAACTTACGGCCAGTGCACCCAGCGGGGTTATTCAATGGTTTACTTCCGCCACTGGCGGTACTGCTGTAGGTACCGGCAATACCTATACCACGCCGGTTCTCACCCAAACCACTACTTATTATATCCAGGCCGTAGAAAATAATTGCCCTAGTGCCCGCAAAGCCGTAACAGTTACGGTTAAACCAGTACCGGTAGCAACAGCCACACCTGCCAGTTTAGAAATTTGTAATAACGGTACCCCTAATATTAAATTAACCGCTAATTTGGCCGGAACCACTTTTGCCTGGCAGCCCAGAAGCACCGTAATACAGGGTGCCACTTCGGGTACAGGTGCGGTAATTGCCCAGCCACTTACGAATAACAGTAACGTCCCGGCTTCGGTTACTTATTTGGTTACCCCTACTTTAAACGGTTGCGATGGACCTACTATTGAGATTACCATAACGGTAAATCCTAATCTGGATAATAACAGCATTAGTGCTGCGCAAACCATTTGCCATGGCAGCCAGCCCGCTAAGCTTATTGGCAGCGTACCCAATGGTGGCAGTACCCGTTATGAATACCGCTGGGAAATAAGTTTAACCGGCAATCCTGATAGCTTTGGGGCGGCTCCGGGCGGCAGCGAAGCTGATTACCAACCGGGCACACTTACCGATAATACCTGGTTCCGGCGCACCATTTCTTCCGGCGGCTGTTTCAGTACTTCCGAAATAATTAAAATTAGTGTATTACCGGCTATAACTAATTATAATGTTTCAGCAAATCAGGTTATATGCGCTGGTTCGGTACCGGCTCCAATTGTGGGTGAATCGCCCACCGGCGGTATAGGAACATTTTCGTATGTCTGGGAAATAAGTCTGAATGGGACTGATTTCAACATTATTACAAATGCGACCGGTAAAGATTACGCTCCGGGTGCTGTCTTTGATCCAACCTGGTTCCGGCGCATTACTATTTCCGGCGATTGCCAGGAAATTAGCCCGGCCATGCAGATCATTATTCAACAACCTATAACCAATAACAACATAACGGCTGAACAAGTTATTTGCGCCGCACAAGCACCAAATTCTTTATCCGGATCGTTACCGGCTAATGGTAACGGAGATTATAAATACCAATGGCAAAGCAGTCCCGATGGCATTAATTTTCAGGATATATTGGTTAGCTCTTCGGATATAAACCGGAATGGTAAAGGTAAAGACTTTCAACCACCTGTATTAAATACGCCGGGCGCTATTTGGTACCGCCGTTTGGTAACAGCCGGCGTTTGCGCCACTTCGGTTAGTAACGTTATCAAAATAATTGTTAACCCGGCCATTGAAAATAATATTATTATGAGTTTGCCCGAAACTATTTGCGAGGGCAGCGAACCTAAACTTATTACTGCCGGCGCACTGAAAGGCGGCGATAATAATTATGAATACAGATGGGAGTCCAGCCTTAATCCGGCAGCCACCATCTTTACCCCGGCTGCGGGCACCAATACCAATCCGGATTATGCGGCGGGCATTTTAACCGAAACTACCTGGTTCCGGAGAGTCGTTAAATCGGGCGGCTGCGAGGTAATTAGCGAGCCCATAAAAATTACGGTTAATAAACCTATTACTAATAACGCTATCCTTACCGAAAACCCCATCATTATCTGTTCGGGTAATGCAGCCCCTCTTATAAGCGCTACTACACCTAGTAATGGTAATGGTACCTATACTTATATCTGGCAAAAACGAACCGACCTTGCAACGGAATTTGAGGATATTACCACTAACGGTAACCAAAAAGATTATAACCCGGGTATTCTAACCCAAACCACCTGGTTCCGGCGGGTAGTTATATCCGCACCTTGCGGCAGATCGGAAAGTTTACCGATAAAAGTACAGGTAAACGAAGTTATTTCGAACAATAAATTGTTAACGGGTGCGCAAACTATTTGTGCGGGTAGCCAGCCTGGCATTATAACCGGAACCATACCAATGGGAGGAAGTGGCACCTACAACTATATCTGGGAAAGCAGCATTACCAGTGCTACGGCTGGTTTTTCTACCATCACATCGGCGCCCGATCATGAAAACTATTTACCCGGGCCTTTAAACCGAACTACCTGGTTCCGGCGGAAAGTTGTTTCTGATCCTTGCTCTGCCTTGTTAAGCGAAAATGTAATTGAAATTACGGTTACTCCTACCGTTATAAATCGGCTAGTTTCAACCGGTCGCGCTACTTGCTCGGGCACCGCGGGTGGCTTACTGGAAGCAGAAAACCCCAGCGGCGGCACCGGAACTTTTACAATTGTTTGGGAAAGTCACACCGAAGGTTCTGTTTATGGCCCGGCCGAAGGTAACAACAGCAGCAGCAATTATAATGTGGGTATACTGACGCAGGATATCTGGTTCCGGCGTAAAGTAAGTTCCGGTGCTTGCGTAGATTGGTCGGAAGAAATTAAAATAACTGTTTACCCGGTCATCAGCAACAATATTTTAGATGGCGATCAGGATTTATGCGCCCGCTCTACGCCGGACATCATTATTGGCAGCAACCCAAAGGGAGGCAACGGCCAATACCTATATTTATGGGAAAGCAGCACCGATAATAAAACTTTTACGGCAGCTGCTGGTAAAAATAACGCCCGCGATTATCAGTCAGGTGAAATATTAGTAAATACCTGGTTCCGGCGGCGCGTAAGTGCCGGCAACTGCGAACCGGTTGTGAGTGATGCAATCCGGATAACCGTTTCGCCGGGAGTAACGAATAATAACATCGGGGTGGCCCAACGCATCTGTATCGGTACTACTGCCGCGCCTTTAGTTGGCTCTACCCCGGTTACCGGCAATAATGAACTTACCTATGTATGGGAAGTAAGCACGTTTAGTTCATCGGCCGGATTTGAAGCTGCGCCGGGTATAAATAATACCAAAGATTACCAACCCCGCGATCTTACCCGCACCAGTTGGTTCCGGCGTACTATTATTTCGGGTGGCTGTAACAGCACCTCGCGGGTGGTACAGATTACGGTTGATAAAAACATCGACAATAATATTATTACCTCGGCCCAAACCATTTGTACCCAAACAGCTCCGGCAACTTTAATTGGCAGCACGCATACCGGCGGTAATGAAAACTACACGTACGAGTGGGAAATGAGCACTGATGGCATCCGGTACGTTGCAGCACTAGGAGTTAATACTGAGAAAAATTATTCGCCGCCGGTGCTTACAAAGTCTACCTGGTACCGCCGGGTTATTTATGCTACTCCATGTGGTGCCAGCGAAAGTGAGCCGATCCGGATTACTGTACTTGCGGTTATAACCGAAAACAGTATTCAACAAGACCAGGAGATATGCAGTGGTACAACTCCCGGCACTATTAGGGGCAGCCTGCCTAAAGGTGGTAGCGGCACTTATACTTACCTGTGGGAAATGAGTACGGATAACAAAGCGGGTTCTTTTAGTCCGGCTCCGGGCAAAAATAATGAGGCTGATTATTCGCCCATCGCACTTACCGCTACTACCTTTTTCCGACGCATTGTGTATGCCGCACCTTGCCAGCAAACGATCAGCAATAGTGTTATAATACACGTAAACCCGATACCTTCCGTGCCAACGGTAGCCGATGTTGTCACCTGCCTAGGTGAATCCGCAACCTTAACTGCATCCGGTACGGCCATTACTTTTGCCTGGTATACCGAAGCAACCGGAGGCGCACCAGTACACGTTGGCAAAACATTTGTTACGCCGGCTATAACGGGTAAAACAATATTTTATGCCGAAAGTCAAAGCGCTACTTGCGCCAGTGCCCGCGTACCGGTAACAGTAACGACCTATAGTACCGTAGCCGATGCCGGCCCGGATGTAACCATAATAAAAGGCACAACCGTGCTTCTAAAAGCTTCGGGTGGTACAAAGTACACCTGGTCGCCGGCAGAAAGCCTATCCAATGCCGATATAGTCAATCCAGTGGCTTCACCGCAGGTAACCACCACTTACCGCGTAACCGTGCAAACCCCGGAAGGCTGTACTTCTTCGGATGAAGTAACCGTAACGGTTATACCCAAGATTATTCCTGCTAATGGCATTACCCCTAACGGCGACGGGGCTAATGACACTTGGGTAATCAAGAATATTGAATATTATCCCGAAGCCGAAATCGAAATATTTAACCGCTGGGGAAATAAAATATTTTCTTCTAAAGGATATAAAACGCCTTGGGATGGTACCCTCAACGGACAACCACTACCGGTAGCTGCTTATTATTATATTATTAAACTAACCAAGGATGAAGCCCCAATTTCCGGCAACATTACTTTAATCCGATAATGAAAATTTAAATAATAGAATCCTAAAAATTAATAAAACTGCTTATGCGAGTAATTCTAACGCTGGCCTTATTCTTTTCTTGCGGTTTTCTTTTTGCGCAGCAACGGGCCCAGTACAGCCAGTTTGCGCTCAATAATTACCTGCAAAATCCGGCTATAACGGGTATTGAAGATTATACCGATGTACGCCTCGGTTTCCGAAACCAATGGGTAGGCATAGAAGGCGCACCCCGTTCGTTATACCTGAGTGCCCACATGCCGGTAAACAAAAAAAACATTAGTACCCAAGTAAATTACCGGATGCGCAATGGCCATAAGGTAAAATCTATTGTAAAGAAGGAGGATAATAATAAAAGCCACAAGATAAAACCGCATCAGGGAGTAGGTTTCCTGGTTGAATCGGATAAGAGCGCCGCTATTAGCCGCACTGGTTTTAACCTGACTTATGCTTATCATTTACCGGTATCGCGCACCGTAAAAGTTGCCGGTGGGGCTTCGGCTGGTATATTAAATTATAGTATCAATACCCAAAGTCTGAACATGGATAATACCCAAGACCCGGCATTAGCCGGAAATGGACTGAACAGTACCCAGTTTGATTTGGGATTGGGGATCTGGGTTTATTCTAAAAACTTTTTTGGCGGCATATCTACTTCGCAACTGGCTTCTAAAAAGCAAAACTTTATACAAGATATGAGCATCCCGCAACAAAATGGTTTGCAGCCGCATTATTACTTTTCGGGCGGTTACCGGTTAAACGTATCTCCCTTTATAGCTCTAATACCTTCTTTTTTAACGAAACTGGCTCAACCCAGCCCCGCTTCTACTGATTTTAACTTAAAAGCTTTATACAATGACCGGATTTATATTGGCGGAACGTATCGGAAAGACGATGCTTTTTCGGTTATAACGGGTTTTAACATTAATTCTATTATTGGTTTTGGGTATGCCTACGACGCAACTACCTCCGAATTAAATTATTTCAGCCAGGGTAGTCACGAAGTAGTGCTCAACATAAAACTTTTAAATAAAAATAAAGCTATCTGCCCTAATTGGTTATGGTAAAGCAGTAACTGCCGTTCAAATATCCTGTACTGAAGCTTTAAATCTGAGCCAATATTTTACCTTTTCGTATATGCAAATATTTTGCTTTAATCACTTTTGATCTGATTATATATGAAAAATGTATTATTCCTGATTTTCGTGGCGGCCTCTTTGTTTCTGGCTATTTTCTTTTACCGGAGATATAAGGCGACCCAAGTGGAACTGGAACTAGCTAATCGCCGCATCATGGATCGGGATACAGAAATTTACCGGTTGCAAAAACTAATAATACCCAGTAAAACTTTACCCCTGGCTCCTACCGAAAAAGTAACTCCGGTTTCCAGCTCTTTGGGCCAGCTCAGCGCAGCGGAAATAAGCCGCTTGCAGCAAAAAGGTTTACAAAATCCGGAAGGAGATCTAAAAGCAAATTTTACTACAAACCAGAAAACAATATTTGCTCCGAACGAAAACCAAAATAATAACCGGGTACTGCGGGACATCCAGATTTTAAATGAACATTTTGCTTTAGCTTATTTTGAAGAAAACCAGCGGGGTGGTTATGTGGTGTTGCGCTATAATGTTCGATCGGGAGACCAAATAGATTGGCAGGTATTGGATGCGTACAGCCTGTAGTAAAAGCTGACTTCTTACATATTTAATTAATACCACAAATAAGATTTGAAAACAAAAAGCGGACATTTTAAGATATCCGCTTTTTGTTTTTATAACGCTAATTATAGGTTGAGAATACGAGGTTATTGGTCTTTAGGTAACCAAAACAAAGCTTTATCCAATAGCGGCAATACTTTGTTCTAAAGCTTTTATTTTACCTTCCGCATCGGCTTTTTTCTGCCATTCTTTTTCCAGTACCTGCGCCGGAGCGCCTTTTACAAATCGCTCATTACTCAATTTTTTATCTACCGAATTTAAAAAACCGCGGGTATATTCCAGTTCTTTCACCAACCGTTCGCGCTCGGCTGCCATATCCACGGCCCCTTCCATCGGAATGAAGAATTCGCTGCCGCCTATTACAAAGTTAATAGCTCCTTCCGGATTACTTTCTACATAATTAAACGCCTCTACATTAGCCAGTTTTTTAATCAGGTCTACAAAAGGATTCAGAACCGATTGCTCCAGGGTTTTTACCGATAAACTTAAAGCTTTGGTTTGCGGAATGTTTTTAGAGTTTCGTACATTCCGGATTCCCGCAATAATATCCAGGGCTTTTTCCATCCGCTCCAGTAAAATAATATCGACGGTTTCGGTTTTGGGCCAAGGTGCTACAATTAAATAATCTTTAGCGCTCCGTTCTTTTATATCCTGCCATATTTCCTCGGTAATAAAAGGCATAAACGGGTGCAACACTTTCAAGATATTTTCCAGGAAACCAATGGTTGCATTCAGCGTGGCTTTATCAATTGGCTGCTGGTAAGCGGGTTTTATCATTTCGAGGTACGACGAACAGAAATCATCCCAAGTTAGTTTATACACCGTCATCAGGGCATCCGAAATCCGGAATTTACCGAAATGATCTTCCATTTGTTCGAAGGCACTGTTAAACTTAGAGGCAAACCAGCTTATCGCCAGTTCATTCGGATTAGTTAAATTTTCGTCTACTTCCCAACCCTTAATGAGCCGGTACGCATTCCAGAGTTTATTACTGAAGTTCCGGCCCTGTTCGCACAGCTTTTCGTCGAAAGGTAAATCGTTGCCGGCCGGCGAACTAAACAGCATACCGGTCCTAACACCATCAGCGCCGTATTGATCAATCAAGGCCAAAGGATCGGGGGAATTACCTAAAGATTTAGACATTTTCCGGCCCAGTTTATCCCGCACAATACCGGTCAAATATACATTGCGGAACGGTACTTCTTTGCGGTATTCCAAGCCGGCCATAATCATGCGGGCCACCCAGAAAAACAAGATTTCGGGTGCGGTTACCAGGTCGTTGGTCGGGTAATAATAATTAATATCGGCATTATCCGGATCTTTAAAGCCATCGAAAACCGATATCGGCCATAACCACGACGAAAACCAGGTATCCAGCACATCTTCGTCCTGGCGTAAATCGGCGGCGGTTAAATTTTGGTTGCCGGATTTTTCCTGGGCCAGTGCCACCGCTTCTTCTAGGCTGGGCGCTACTACGTAAGAATTATCAGGCAGATAATAAGCTGGTATGCGTTGCCCCCACCAGAGCTGCCGCGAAATACACCAATCGTGAACGTTTTCCATCCAGGAACGGTACATATTTTTAAACTTTGGCGGATGCAGTTTTATCTGATCTTCCATTACCACGCGTAAAGCCGGCTCACTAATTTTTTCCATGCGGCAGAACCACTGCATAGAAAGCTTGGGCTCAATAACCGCATCGGTCCGCTCCGAAAAACCAACGTTATTGGTAATATCTTCGGTTTTTTGCAGCTGGCCTTTTTCTTCTAATTCTTTCGCAATTTTTTTCCGGACTACAAACCGGTCTTCACCTACGTAAAGCTTGGCTTTGGCATTTAGCGTGCCATCATCGTTCAGGATATCGATACTAGGCAAGTTATGACGCTGCCCTAATTCGTAGTCGTTTAAGTCGTGCGCCGGGGTAACTTTTAAGCAGCCGGTACCAAACTCCATGTCTACGTATTCATCAAAAATTACCGGTATAGCCCGGTTTTGCAGCGGTACCAGTACGCTTTTGCCGCGCAGGTGCTGGTAGCGCGCATCGTTCGGGTTAATACAAATAGCCGTATCGCCCAGAATGGTTTCAGGTCGCGTAGTGGCAACGGTAATAATGTTATTCGTAGTTCGTTGTTCGTTGTTCAGCTGGCCATTTACATCATCAACAATGTGGTAATTAATATAATAGAGTTTGGAGTTTACTTGTTTGTAAACCACTTCTTCGTCGGATAAAGCGGTTTTTCCCTGCGGGTCCCAGTTTACCATGCGAATGCCGCGGTATATCTGGCCTTTGTGGTGTAAATCTACAAATACTTTTATTACGGCATTGGTCAGTTCATCTTCCATGGTAAAGCGGGTGCGTTCCCAATCGCAGGAGGCGCCCAACTTTTTTAACTGGTCCAGGATAATGCCGCCGTATTTTTCTTTCCATTCCCAGGCATGCTGTAAAAATTCTTCGCGGGTAATATCAGCCTTGTTAATGCCTTTTTCTTTTAACATGGCTACCACCCGGGCCTCGGTAGCAATAGAGGCATGGTCGGTGCCAGGCACCCAGCATGCTTCTTTGCCCTGCATCCGGGCCCGCCGCACCAGAATATCCTGAATGGTATTATTAAGCATGTGCCCCATGTGCAAAACCCCGGTTACATTGGGTGGCGGAATAACCACGGTGTAAGGTTCTTTGCGCGGGTTAGGCTGGGAGCGGAAAAAGCCTTTCTCCTGCCAATTGGTGTACCATTTTTCTTCTACTTCTTGCGGATTATAGGTTTTGGATATTGCCATATGGGGTTGAAACTAATTGCCAGCAAAAATAAGGAATAAAGCCGGGCTTAGCAAAATAGTACTCCCGGCGGAAAAAAATACGGCGTATGGCTATCATACATATAGCTATACGCCGTTTGCGTCATTATTTATTTTAGCTAAACTCCGGTTTAATACAGGCTATAACTAAAACTAAAAGCTACTCACTTTTAACTTGCACCGGTAAATCTTCTAATTGGGCATAACTTAATTTCCAGGCACCATCGGCTCCTTTTTTCCAAAGTAATATAAAATTACCTTCTCCGGTTCCTTGCACTTCATCGGGCCCGGCCGGCAAAACATCTACCGAAAAAGTACCAGCTTCGTACGCTGTTTGGTTATCGTTGCCGGAACTTGCCACGTATAATTTTAAGTCTTTAATCGTAGAAGCAGTTTCTTTTACCCACTTATCCCCTACTTCCGATTTACCTTTAAAATGCGTTTCTCCCTGCAAAAATTGCACATCGTCGGCTAAATAAGAAATTACTTTTTCTGTTTCTTTATTATTCCAGGCATTTATAAATTGTTTGTTTAGTTCCTGAACGTTGGCCATTTCTTCCGTTTTAGAGCAGGAAGAGAAAAGAAAGATAAAAAGCAAACTAAATAAAAAGGGTTTCATAATACGTGTTTATAGGTGAAAGAAATTAAAAAAAACAGATTGATGGAGGGATTTACTTAAGCAATTAGTTATGAAAAACCCAGGCTGTATAAAGTCTGGGTTTAAAGGTTTGGGTATAAATGTTACCAGCTTTTTCTCCGGTATTCAAATTCTGAATAAGGTTTAGAACGATCGCCGTAAGAAGGGTTAGGCAAATAAGCAGCATTTGCTAATTTTGGCAAGGAATTATTAATTAAACCATTAGGCTGGGAGTTGCTAAAGCTATTATAAGCAACTGTGGCCGGTTTGTTATTAGCTACCGTTTTGGCCGGAGCTGTTTTGTTGGTGGTAGCTACCCGGTTTTCTTCTGCCCGGTTAGCAGCAGTTCTTTCGGCGGCGGCTCTTTCGGCGGCGGCCTGATTAGCAGCGGCTACCCGCGCGGCTTCTTTGTTTTTGTTGTCTTTCCTTTTACCAATGGCATAACCGGTGGCACCACCTACTACACCACCCACTACACCACCTGCTACGCGGTTGCGTTTGTTAATAATAGCACCCGCGGCGGCTCCGGCACCGGTACCAATAACAGTTCCTTTAGCCTGCGGACTCCAGCGTTTCTTTTCCTGGGCCTGCACATTTTGGGTCAAAAACAAAGACACTATAAAAACCAGACTTAAAAAATAACTTAGCTTTTTCATAACGAAAATTTTATAATTTTAAAAACATATTCCTCATAATTTCTTCGATTCCAATTTCCGTGCCATTTACAAAAAACACATATTTTCGAAATTGATTCTATTATGAAAGACACATACGGATGTTACAGAAAAAGGATAGAAAAAATCATATATATTTAAGTATTCTTATTTAAAGCAATATTAAGCTACTCTGAATAAGATATTAAATGATGATGAAAATAATAAGCTAATCAGTGCAATACCCAAATAATTTTAATTTTATTTTTAGTATATTACCTCAACTTAGCTTTAGAGTAAAATGATAATCAATAGAAAATACCATTATAAATAATGATCCATCATGCAAAAACTTTTACTTTTCCTGCTCGCAAGCCTGCTTTATGGTAGTACCGCAACAGCCCAGATTAAAACCACGGCTAATAACCGGTTTTTACAAACCAAGGCCGGCCAGCCGTTTTTCTGGCTGGGCGATACTGCCTGGGAATTATTTCACCGTCTTACCCGGGAAGAAGCCGAAGATTACCTGGAAATCAGAAGAAAGCAAGGATTTAATTTGATTCAGGCAGTAGCTTTAGCCGAATTTAACGGAATAAGAGAACCTAACCGCTACGGCGATTTGCCCTTGGTAAACGAAGATCCAACTCAACTGGCCGTTACACCAGGCGTCGATCCGGCAAACCCCGACCAATACGATTATTGGGATCACGTGGACTTTGTAATTAAGAAAGCGGCCGAGAAAGGTTTGTACATTGGCTTACTACCAAGCTGGGGCGATAAAGTGGCGCACCTGTGGGGCGATGGCCCGATTATATTTAACCCGGAAAACGCCGAAAAATATGCTGCTCTGCTAGCCGAAAGATACCAGAAGCAAAGCAATGTGGTATGGATATTGGGCGGAGACCGTCCGGTTACTTACAAATCGGATAAAGAAGGAACTACCAAAGAATACAATGACTTAGCGGTTTGGCGGGCAATGGCCAAAGGCATTGAGCGTGTGTTAGGAAAAGAAGCTTTTATTACCTACCATATTGCCGGTGGTTCTCATTCAACTTCCCAGCAAATCCATAATGAAGATTGGCTGGATATGAATTCATTTCAGTCGGGGCACGGCTCTCGGGAAGCAGAGGCGTGGAATTGGGTGTTGCGGGATTTGGCGCTAACCCCCCGAAAGCCTACTCTGGATATGGAGCCTTGCTATGAAGATCATCCGGTAAATCCGTGGGATGGCAAATGGACCCGTCAACGCGGTTACTTTACAGCTTACGATGTGCGGGCTCGCATTTACCGCGGTGTTTTTGCGGGCGGTGCCGTGGTTACGTACGGACACCATCATATCTGGCAATTCTCTAATACCGAATTGTATAAACCAATTAATGTAGGCGATACTTTAATGAACTGGCGCCAGGCAGCCCAGGCGCCGGCTGCCGGTCAGATGCAGTATCTGAAAAATCTGATGCTGTCGCGGCCTTACGAATCAAGAATTGCCGATCAAAGCCTGATTTTATCGGATAAAGGCCAGGACTACCGGGATTTAGTTTTTGCTACGCGAGATGAGGCCGGAACTTACGCCATGGTTTATTTACCCCAAAACAAACCGGTAACCATAGATTTAAGTAAAATCTCCGGCAGCACCAAAAATAGCTGGTGGTATAATCCTACTAATGGCGAAGCAATCCGCAATAAACCGGTCAAAACTACCGCCAAGCATAATTTTATACCGCCCCAAACCGGTAAAGACTGGGTTTTAGTAATTGATGATGCTTCCCGTAAGTTTAAAGCACCAGGAAAATAAAGGTATTGAACTTATTATTGCGCAAAATCAATAAAAATGCAAGCTAAATGAGCTAACTACTATCATCCCAGAAGAAATTATTCTGTTTACTGCAAAATAGATCTTTCCAAGATGACAGAAATAGGCTCATGAACATTAATTCATTAAATTTCTATAGTTGCGTAACATCAATTATCTTACCTTAAAATTAAAATTACTTGTCCCGGAATGCCGGTTGTTTGTATTCTAAAACATAACCCAATCATTTAATGTAAATATATATTGTAATCTAGTGCTCCATAAAGATTAGTTTGTCGGGAATCCTGGCCGCCGTTTCAGTGTGTTTTCACCTGAAACAAATTATCAGTTATTCCACTACCCGACAAGCTATAGTGTATCAAGCACTAGCTTTAGCTTGATTGAACCTTGTTGCGCTTACAACTCCTTCGCTGTTGCATTAAAGTGATTGTATTTGCTTATATTTGCGCCGCACAAAAAAAGAGTGGTAACACTCCGCATCCATGACGGAATTTGACAACTTAAATCTAAGCCTGGAAGAAGGCATTTTAACCATAACCATCAGCCGGGTTTCTAAACTGAATGCGCTTAACATTGAAACCGTTCAGGAAATTGGTACGGCCATGCAGGAAGCTTTCGACAACGACGAAGTAAAAGGCATTATTTTTACCGGTGAAGGCGATAAGGCCTTTGTGGCCGGAGCCGATATTGCCGAGATTGCCGAATTAAACGAGTTAGTAGGCCGCCGTTTTTCCGAAAAAGGCCAGGATATTTTCAGCATGATCGAAGAATCGCCGAAGCCCGTAATTGCCGCCGTAAATGGTTTCGCGCTGGGCGGCGGCTGTGAACTGGCTATGGCCTGCCACATTCGGGTAGCGAGCGAAAATGCGCAGTTTGGTCAACCGGAAGTAAAATTAGGCTTAATACCGGGTTATGGGGGCACCCAGCGTTTAACCCAGTTAGTAGGTAAAGGCAAAGCCATGGAGCTGATGATGACCGGCGATATGATTTCGGCCCAGGAAGCTTTGCGCCTGCGCCTGGTAAACCACGTTACTACCTTTGCCGACCTGATGCCCCGCACCCGCGAAATGATGCGAAAAATTGTTTCGAAGGCGCCGCTGGCCATTGGCCTGATTGTAGATTGCGTAAATGCCTGGTTCGATAAAGAAGAACATGGTTACCAAACCGAAGCCAACGCCTTTAGCCGCTGCTGTGGTTCGGATGATTTCGTAGAAGGTACGCACGCTTTCCTGGAAAAAAGAAAACCGGTTTTCCACGGGCAATAATTCAGGTTGATCTTTTCTTCTTCTCAGGGCCTGTTTTCCCGGTTTAAATTCTGCGCATGAGTATTGCTAAAAAATTGCTGGGCCAAACCGCAGCTTACGGTATCAGCAGCATTGTGGGGCGCTTGCTCAATTACCTGCTGGTACCCCTGCACACATTAATATTCGATAAAGAAGCCTACGGCATCATTGGCGGTTTATACGCGTACGTAGGCTTTTTTAATGTGCTGTATATTTTTGGTCTGGAAACTGCCTTTTTCCGGTTTGCCAATCGCCCTGATGCCAACCGAACGAAATTATATAACGAAGTTCTTTCTTTTCTGATTGTTTCCAGTATTTTTCTGACGGGGTTAATCCTGATTTTTCTGGATCCAATTTCCAAACTCATTAATTTCCCTAACCAAAAACTTTACATAGCCTGGCTGGCTATCATTCTGGCGATTGATGCTATAACGGCCGTGCCATTTGCCCGTCTGCGCCTGGAGAATAAGCCGCTTAAATTTGCGGGCATTAAAATGGCTAATATCTTATTAGTGGTAGGGGCTAACCTTTTTATTTTTTTGTTTTGCCATCAGGTATATCAGGGCAAACTTTGGCCCGAGCTTAAACCTATTATCGCTAAAATTTATTTTCCGGAATGGGGAGTCGGTTATATTTTCCTGATTAATCTCCTGGCCAATTTTCTGCTTCTGCCCATGCTCTGGCAAGAATTCAAATCTTTTAGGTTTGAACTAAACTTTTCCTCTATCAAGCCCCTGCTACGATACGGTTATCCTATTATGCTCATGGGTTTTGCCGGTATGGTAAATGAACTAATCGACCGGATTTTGCTCCTCGAACTGTTGCCTCCTGATTTTTACCCGGGCACTTCCGTGAAAGGAGCTTTGGGAATTTACAATGCCTGCTATAAACTGGCCATGTTTATGACTATCACCATTCAGGCCTTCCGGTATGCCGGCGAACCGTTTTTCTTTTCGCAGGCTAAAGAAAAAGACTCCACCCGCACCTTTGCTTTTGTGATGAAATGGTTTGTTGTGGTTTGTACCTTTATATTTCTTTTTGTGAGCCTGAACCTGGACATATTTAAACTTTTCATTCGCCGGGCAGAATACTACCAGGGCTTAGGCGTAGTACCTATTCTGTTAATGGCCAATTTATTTTTGGGCGTTTATTATAATCTTTCGGCCTGGTTTAAACTCACCGATAAAACCTATTATGGCACGTTTATTAGTTTTGGCGGCGCGGCTGTTACCATTATTTTAAATATTATTTTAATTCCGCGGCTGGGTTATATGGGTTGTGCCTGGGCTACTTTGGCCTGCTATTTTAGTATGGCCGCCGCTTGTTATTTGCTAGGCCAAAAATACTATCCTGTACCCTACCCGGTTACTACTATATTGGCTTACTTAGGTCTGGCGGTAGCGCTGGTATTTCTGGGGGCAAATGTTTTGATAACAGATGTAATCTTACGCCATACTTTTCACTTGGGGCTTTGCCTGGCTTTCCTGATCGTTATCTGGATCGTAGAAAAACCACGCTTTATTAAAATGTAATGTTTATCTTTACTCAGCCGACTCTTTAAAATATTGCGGTAGTAAAACTTACCGCTGCCGAAAATTTCATGAGATCCCGAATAAAAGAGCGTACTTTTTATGAAAATAAATATTATCAACCAGTCTAAGCACGCGCTGCCTTCTTACCAAACCAGTTCTTCGGCCGGTATGGATTTACGGGCTAACCTGGAAAAAAGTGTTATTCTAAATCCTTTACAAAGAGCGCTTATTCCTACGGGTCTTTACCTGGAACTGCCCATTGGCTACGAAGCGCAAATACGGCCACGGAGCGGGTTGGCTTATAAACACGGTATTTCCATTGTAAACAGCCCCGGCACTATTGATGCCGATTACCGGGGCGAAATAAAAGTATTGCTGGTCAATTTATCGGACCAAAGTTTTACCGTAGATGACGGCGAACGCATTGCCCAAATGGTAATTGCCAAACACGAAACCGTAGAATGGCAGGAAGCTACTGTTTTATCGGCCACCGAACGAGGAGCCGGCGGCTATGGCAGCACCGGCGTAAAATAACCTGCGCATTACACATTAAAATATTATTAAAATCATACGCCGGATTTTAAAAATTTACGTTAAAGTACATCTAAAACCAGTTTGATTATTATGAATTTTATAATAATCAATTTATTATACTAACCCACATAACATAAAAAACTATGAGAATTATCGTACCTATGGCCGGAATGGGCAAACGCATGCGTCCGCATACGCTTACTGTACCAAAACCGCTTGTACCTATTGCCGGGAAACCAATTGTGCAACGTTTGGTAGAAGATATCGCGAAGGTTTGTAACGAACCCATTGAAGAAGTTGCTTTTATAATCGGAAACTTCGGCGAAGCCGTAGAAAAAAGCCTGATTAAAATTGCAGAATCGGTTGGCGCCAAGGGTACTATAACGTATCAGGATGAACCGCTGGGCACGGCTCATGCTATTTTATGCGCCAAAGAATCGCTGCGGGGCAATGTAGTAGTAGCTTTCGCCGATACTTTGTTTAAAGCTGATTTCACTTTAGATACCTCGGCCGACGGCACGATTTGGGTGCAAGAAGTAGAAGATCCGCGACCTTTTGGCGTAGTAAAACTAGATGATCAGGGTAATATCACCGATTTTGTAGAGAAACCCGAAACTTTTGTTTCTAATCTGGCCATTATTGGTATTTACTATTTCAAAGACGGCGAATACCTGCGCAATGAACTGCAATACCTCCTGGACAACAATATCAAAGATAAAGGTGAGTTCCAGCTGACAAATGCCCTGGAAAACATGAAAAACAAGGGCACTCGTTTTATACCCGGCAAAATATCCGAATGGTTAGATTGCGGTAATAAAGACGCCACTGTTTACACCAATCAGCGCTATCTGGAGTATATCAAAGATCAGCCCGATTTAGTATCGCCCACAGCTAAAGTAACCAATTCAGTTATTATTCCGCCGGTTTATGTGGGAGAAAATGCCGTGCTGAACAATGCCGTGGTAGGTCCTTACGTTTCTATTGGTAATAACACCCAAGTGTCGGATGCCGTTGTGAGCAACTCCATTGTGCAGGAAAACACCGTTATTAAATTTGCCAACATTACCAATTCTATGTTAGGTAGTTTTGTTACTTTCCAGGGCAAACAATCTGACCTGAGCGTAGGCGATTACAACGTACTGAAGGAATAATATTTTTTGAATGACCTTAATTAAAAAAGTTTTACTGGTTGGGCTAAGCCTGGTTCTGCTCGGAACCGGGCCCGGCTACAGCCAAGGCAAGCGAAAGAAAAACAAAAAATCTGCACCGGCGCTAACCAGCCAGCTTGTTCCTGCTGCTTCTATAAATATAAGTCCCCACGATCAGCAAGCCAGCGAAATGCTTTTTATCGAAGGCATGAAATTTATGATGCTGGAAGATTACCCCAAAGCCCTGGAGCAATTTCAACGGGCTTACGTTATAAACCCTGCCAATCCGGGCCTGAACTATAAACTGGCCGAGACCATTATGCTGCTGGGCCGCTCGAACGAAGCCATTCCTTTTGCCCAACTGGCGGTACAATCAGAAGATAAAAACCCGTATTATTATTTATTACTGGCCCAGTTATACAGCGGCCAGCAACGCTACGAAGAAGCCACCAAAATTCTTACCCAACTTACCCGGGGAATTCCGAATACCGAACAATATTTATTTAACCTGGCCGAATTATATCTGGCTCAGAATAAATACGATGATGCTCTGAAGACCTACGACCAGATTGAAAAACAATACGGTTTTGTAGAAGAGCTTTCTTATAAAAAACAGCAGATATACCTGCGGCAAAACAACCTGAATAAAGCTTTGCTGGAAGGTGAAAATCTGATCAACAGCGATCCGACGGAGATCCGGTACATTCTGGCGCAAGCCGAAATGCTGGCCAATAACAAAAGAATTGACGAAGCAATTGCTTTACTGAACAAAGGCATAAATACAGATCCGGGCAATGCGCAGGCCCACCTCCTGCTTGCCGATTTGTACCGGCAAAAAGGAGAATCGGCTCCTTCCGAAAAACATTTAAAAACCGCTTTTTCTTTTCCGGGCCTGGACATAGATACACGGGTAAAAATAGTAGTAGATTATATCCGTCAATTTCCGGTACCGCCGGCCACCCCTGATCCGGCACTGCAAAACATAGCCTTGGAACTAGCCGAAGCTACCATCAAAGCCTATCCGCAGGAAGCCAAGGCCTACGCTGTAGCCGGTGATGTACAAGCTTTGATTCAGAAGCGGGAAGATGCTCGTACCAATTATTTGAAAGCCGTTCGGCTGGATAACTCCCATTATAAAATCTGGCAGCAAATTGTATTTATTGATGCAGAACTGATGCAGCCCGATTCGCTCCAGAACCATACTGAAAAAGCTTTGGAATTATTCCCGAACCAGGCCATGATGTGGTTTTATAACGGCACCGCTTATTTGCTGAAGAAAAATCCGGCCAAAGCAGTAAAATCTTTGGAATACGGTAAAAAGCTGGCCGCCAGCGATCCTGAAATGCAAACGCAGTTTAACCTGCAACTCGGCGATACCTACCAGTCGCTGAAAGAATACACCAAATCGGATGCAGCCTACGAAAGTGTTTTGGTAACCGATCCGGATAATGCCCACGTACTCAATAATTACAGCTATTACCTTTCTTTGCGTAATCAAAATTTAAATAAAGCCAAAAGCATGGCCGAACGCCTGGTAAAAGCCAACCCCCAAGAAGCCACTTACCTGGATACTTACGGCTGGGTGTTGTATAAATTAAAAGATTATGCCGGCGCCCGTAAATACCTGGAAGCAGCCCTGAATCTGAAGAAAGACGCGGACGTGCTGGAACATTACGGCGATGTATTGTACCAAATAGGTGAGAAAGATGCCGCCCTGCAACAATGGCAAAAAGCCAAACAAACCGGTAAAGCCTCCGATCTGATCGACAAAAAAATAAAAGACAAAAAATTATATGAATAACCTCCGCCTTTTATGCTGGGCTTTAAGTTTTGTTATATTCTTTTCTTCCTGCAAAAAAAATACGGTTCCGCTTACTTCTTCTACTTCTGAAACACCGGCCAGCCAAACCAAGAACCTGAACTTTCAGTATTTTTCGGCTAAAGGCAAAATGCAGTTAGAAGAAGAAGATGGCAAAGTAAGTTCCGGCGTTACCGTCCGGATGTTGCGAGACAGTGTTATCTGGATATCGGTAGTACCGGGTTTTGGCATTGAAGCGGCCCGCTTAAAAATAACTACCGACTCGGTGTATATGTTAAACCGCCTGCAGCGCAATTATTTTGTCGGCGACTATACTTTAATAAAAGATAAGTTTAAAGTTGATGTTAATTTTAAGCTGGTGCAGGCTATTTTGTTGGGTAATTATTTGCCCAGCGCTACCGGAAACGAAAAAAAACTAGCCGATTCGCCTTTACAGCACCTGCGCCAGGAACAGGAAAATTTGCTTATCGATCAGTTTTTAGATGCTTCTACTTCTAAACTGAAGAAATTAACCATCAAAGATCAGCAAACTAAAAACTCCATTAACGTAGATTATGCGCAGTTTGAGCAGGTAAACGATCAGCCGTTTGCCAAAAATTCGCTTATTGTAGTGCAGCAAAGCCAGGGCGAAAAAAATGCCGGGGCAATAGTTTCGATCGAGTACAATAAAGTAAATTTAGATGAGGAAATATTAGACTTCCCGTTTTCTGTGCCTTCGGGTTATACCCGCAAGTAATTTTAAAATTTATAGGTTAGCCCTTTTGGTTGGCAATTAGATTTTTCATATTTGTAAAATCTTACCAGCGGCGATTTCGAGTATTAATGCGTAGTTTTTTCAAATACTTTCTTTTCTTATTCTTATTTTCTTCGTGCCTGTTGGCTGCCGGCCAGAAACGCAGCACCAAGAAACCTAAATCCAAGGGCCAACTGGAGCGCGAACGGAAAGAAAACCTGAACCGGATTAAAGAAGCCAACCGCATACTGGAGCAAACCAAACAAAAAAAAGAAGCTTCCATTGGTCAGCTCAACGCCATTAAAGAGAAAATAACGGTACAAAAAGGCGTTATCACCAATATCTCATCGGAGTTAAATTATATTGAATCAGATATGCAGAAGACAGAAACAACGGTTTCTTCGCTCCGCACCGATTTGGATAAGCTAAAAGCCGAGTACGCGGCCATGGTGTACGCAACCGCCAAAACGGCCAACAGTTATAATAAAATGATGTTTCTGTTCGCCTCCGAATCGTTTAACAACTTTGTGATGCGGCTCCGGTATTTGCGCCAGTACTCCGAGGCCCGCAAGAAACAGGTAGAACAAATAACGCACGTATCAACTTCGCTGGAACAAAAAATAAATGTTCTCAGCACCAAAAAACAGCAGAAAGAAAGTTTGCTGAACAAACGCTTAAGTGAGAACAAAAACCTGCTTAACCTGCGCAACGAACAAAACCAGGTTATTACGCAGCTAAGCCGGCAAGAACAAGATTTACAACAGGAAGTAGAAAGGCGCCAGCAGGCTGTACGAAAACTGGATAACTTAATTGCCGAAATGGTACGGGAAGAAATTGCCCGCTCGGCCCGCCTGGCCCGCGAAAAAGCAGCAGCCAGTGGTTCCGGTACGGCCACAACCCGATCAGCGGCTAATAAAGTAACCTTAACGCCCGAAGCCGCTTTATTATCTTCTTCCTTTAGCGGTAACAAAGGCCGTTTTTCCTGGCCGGTGGCCCGGGGTTTTATTTCGCAGCGATTCGGCGTTCACCCGCACCCGGTATTAAAAGGCGTACAAACTCAGAATAACGGCATTGATATTCAGACCAACAGCGGCCAGCAGGCCCGGGCAATTTTTAACGGCAAAGTTACTTTAGTGGCCAATATACCGGGCCAGGGCAACGCCGTTATGTTGCAGCACGGCGAATACTTTACGGTTTATGCCAAATTAAAATCGGTAAATGTGGCGGAAGGCCAGCAGGTAGCGGCCCACGAAGCACTAGGCACCATCCAAACCAACTCCGAAGGAACTACCGAATTACAATTCCAAATCTGGCGAAATCAGAACAAGCTCAATCCGGAGCCCTGGCTTCTTCGTAAATAAAAACAAATTTCTACGGGAAAATAAAATAAAGCGGCCAAGCCGCGTTTTATAATTACAGTTGCCGGTTTATTTGCTTTATAATATCATTACCGGCTTTTGTATAAATTTTCCAACTGTTTTTAAACTTTAAAAACTTCTTTTACCTTATATAAAAAATAAAGCTATTTTTGTATTCATAACCTTAACATTTAAAATTATGGTAGTTAATAATGTTCTTGCCTTCCTGGGTGGCTTAGGCACCTCCGAAGTTTTGGTAATCATGGTCGTGATTCTGATTTTCTTCGGTGCGAAACGCATCCCGGAATTAGCGCGAGGCCTGGGTAAAGGTATCCGGGAATTTAAAGATGCCACCAGAGAAATAAAAGATGATATTGAGAACGCCGGCAACGACGATCGTTTAAACAAATAAGGCTATATGTTGGTTAACCAGCTTGCCTTCTTGAGTGCAGGCGAAGCTATACTAATTATTGCCATTATTTTGCTTTTCTTTGGCGCCACCCGCATTCCGGTTATTGCCCGTAATTTAGGCAAAAGTGTACGGGAGTTTAAAGATGCGTCTAAAGACAAAGATTCCCCAAGAGAATAAATACTTACCAAAGCCCCACTTTCATTTTGAAGCGTTATAATAGTCTGGAAGAAGTTCATCAGGATTTAAAGGCAGGTACGGTTACCTGCCGCAGCCTGGTAACTTATTATCTGCAAAATATAAAGCAAAAACAACACCTGAATGCTTACCTCGAAGTATTTGAGGCCGAAGCATTAACCCAGGCCGATACGGTAGACGGTAAACTGGCAGCTGGTACCGCCGGCCGCCTGGCCGGTATGGTAATCGGTATTAAAGATGTACTCGCTTATAAAGATCACGCCCTGCAATCTTCCAGCAATATTTTGCAAGGCTTTAAATCTTTGTATACGGCCACGGCCGTGCAACGCTTACTCGACGAAGACGCCATTATTATAGGACGGCAGAACTGCGATGAATTTGCGATGGGCGCTTCGAACGAAACCTCGGCTTTTGGACCGGTGCTGAACGATGCCGACAATAGTCGCGTGCCCGGGGGCTCTTCCGGCGGCTCGGCCGTAGCCGTACAAGCCGATCTTTGTTTAGCTTCTATTGGCTCGGATACCGGTGGTTCCGTCCGTCAGCCCGCGGCTTTCTGCGATATTATTGGTTTTAAGCCTACTTATTCCCGTATTTCGCGCTATGGCCTGGTGGCTTATGCTTCTTCTTTCGACCAGATTGGCACTTTAACCCGCAGTGTGGAAGATGCTGCCCTGCTGCTGGAAGTAATGGCCGGCGCCGACGATTACGACAGCACCGCCAGTCACCGCCCGGTACCCGCTTATTCGGAGCAGTTAGAAACAAATAAAAAATACCGCATTGGTTATATCCGCGATTCTTTCGAAAACGAAGCGCTGCAACCGGAAATTAAGGAGGCAATGGCCGGCGTAGTAGACCGGTTAAAAGCCGATGGCCATACCATTGAAGCCGTTGATTTCCATTACCTCGATTATATTGTACCTACTTATTATATCCTGACGACCGCCGAGGCCAGCTCTAATTTATCCCGTTTCGATGGCGTGAAATATGGCTATCGCAGCCCGGATGCCACAGACCTGCTTTCGATGTACAAAAAAACCCGCTCGCAGGGTTTTGGCCACGAAGTGCAGAAACGCATTATGCTGGGTACTTTTGTTTTAAGCGCCGATTATTACGATGCTTATTATACCAAAGCCCAACAGGTACGCCGGATTATAAAAGAGAAAACCGAAGAACTGCTGCGGGAATACGATTTCCTGATTTTACCTACTACACCAACTACTGCTTTTCCGCTGGGTGGTAACGATGCCGATCCTTTAGCGATTTACCTGGCTGATATTTTTACCGTGCAGGCTTCGCTGGCGGGCGTACCGGCCATATCGGTGCCGGTAGGGTACGATGATCAGGGCTTAGCCATTGGATTGCAGGTTTTAGCCCAACCTTTTGCCGAATCACCATTATTTTCTTTTTCAAAATTAATTACCCAAAAAATTTTAACTGCCTAGACCGGATGAAAAGACATTTAAAATTACTTTTAACCTGCTTTATTTTTATCACGGCTCCCCTAGCGGCAGCTATAGCCCAGACAAATTCCCAGGCTGGTTTTGAAGAAAGTTTTTTAAGTGATTCTATTTTTACGGTTGAGCCCGATACCATTCCTTTTACCGTTTTTCCCATTATCGTTCCGCTGGATTCAGTTCCGGTTATTCCCGACGCTTTGGTAAGAGACCGGCTAGCTTGCCTGGAACGCACCATTCCCTTGCATTACAACACCTATGTACAAGGGTTTGTTAATTATTTTACCATCCGTAACCGGAAGTATATCCGTCGTATTTTAGAGCGGGAACAGGTTTATTTTCCTTTATTCGAAAAATACTTAGCCAAATACGATTTACCATCCGAACTCAAATATTTATCGGTGGTCGAATCGGCTTTAAACCCCAAAGCAGTTTCGTGGGCCAAAGCGGTGGGCTTGTGGCAGTTTATGGCCCCAACAGCCAGCGACTACCGCCTGAAAATAAACGAATACCTGGACGAACGCATGGACCCGGAAAAATCAACGGAAGCAGCCTGTAAGTTCCTGAAACAATTACATAAGACGTTTGGCTCCTGGGAAATGGCTTTAGCCGCTTACAATTGCGGCCCGGGTAACGTAAAGAAGGCAATTGCCCGCTCTGGTGGTAAAAAAACCTTCTACGAAGTGTTCCCTTATCTACCTAAAGAAACCCGGAGCTACGTTCCTTCTTTTGCGGCTATTATTTATACCATGAACCACGCGGATTCGCACGAAATTATACCGGACACCATGTTATTCGCCGTGGAAACTGATACCATTCTGATAAACCAATCTCTGGATTTAAGTAAATTGGCTTTACAACTAAATTTACCAGCGGAGGAAATTCAAAGACTAAATCCGGCCGTAAGAAAAGGCTATTTACCCGAAACCATCCGGAATTATCCTTTAAAAGTTCCGGTACCGCAACGGGAGGTATTAGCTTATAACCGGGTTGCCATCCTGGATTCCTGCAAACTGCCCATCATCGCTAAACCGGAACCAACCCTTATGCTGGCCTCTTCTACAACCGTAAAATTAGCCGCTCTCGCTCCTGTTGTGCCGGCTCCTTCCGATTCTGTTAAAACCGATTCTATACAGAAAATAGAATATATTGTAGCAAAAGGCGATTACCTGTATAAAATTGCGCAACAACACCAGGTTACACCTACCCAACTTAAAGAGTGGAATAATTTAAAAAGCGGCACTTTAGTTTTGGGGCAAAAAATAGTGGTGTATACTGCTAACCCGATAGTAACAGCAGATCAGGCCGAAACGGTAGCCGTTGTAGAAACGGATAAAAACCAAGCCGAAAAAATAACTGCCGCCATTCATTATCCGGCAAAATCCGGTAAAACCAAAAAAATAGCCCAGGATGTAAAACTGATCCATGCCGTGCAACCCGGCGATACCCTTTGGAACATTTCCCGGAAGTACAATAATATCCCGGTAGAGCAGATCAAAAAAATGAATAAACTGAAAACAAACGAATTAAAGCCGGGACAAAAACTGGTTATCAGCTAAAACTAATTGTACCTTTACTTAAACAAAACAAAGATCTCAGGCAGGCCACCTGAGTTTTTTGTTTTAATAACTACTTACCACCACTAAGAGAAAGGCAGAGATGATTAAGATAAATAGACAAGAAGCTTTAAATTATCACCAACAAGGGCAGCCGGGCAAAATAGAAGTGGTGCCCACGAAAATGCTAAGTAACCAATACGATTTGGCTATGGCTTATTCGCCCGGCGTAGCCGAACCTTGCAAAGAAATAGCGGCTAACCCTGATGATGTTTATAAATACACGGCTAAAGGAAATTTGGTGGGCGTTATTTCTAACGGTACAGCGGTGCTGGGCTTAGGCAACATTGGTCCGGACGCCTCTAAGCCGGTAATGGAAGGAAAAGGCGTATTATTTAAAAAGTTTGCCGGTATCGATGTTTTTGATATTGAAATAGACTGCACCGACCCCGAAGAATTTATTCGGATTGTACGGTCGTTGGAGCCAACTTTTGGCGGTATTAACCTGGAAGATATTAAAGCGCCGGAATGTTTTGAAATAGAAAAAGCGCTCCGGGAGCAAATGAACATTCCGCTCATGCACGACGATCAGCACGGCACGGCTATTATTTCGAGTGCGGCTTTAATAAACGCCCTCGAAATAGTAAATAAAGATATCCGGGAGATAAAGATGGTGATGAATGGCGCGGGCGCAGCCGCCATATCGTGCCTTAAATTATACGTTTCGCTGGGCTTAGACCTGAACAATCTGGTGGTTTTCGATAAAGACGGGATTATAAATGCGCACCGCTACGACTTGGATATTTATCGGGCTCCGTTTGTTACCGACCGCAAAATTAATACACTGGAAGAAGCGATGGCCGGAGCCGATGTATTTATCGGGCTTTCGGCGGGTAATGTTTTGCCGCCCGAGTACGTAAAGTTAATGGCCGCAGACCCAATTATTTTTGCCTTAGCCAACCCTGATCCCGAAATCAATTATGACTTAGCAATGTCGGTGCGGGAAGACCTGATTATGGCTACCGGACGATCCGACCATCCTAATCAGGTAAACAACGTTTTGGGCTTTCCTTATATTTTTCGGGGCGCTTTAGATGTGCGGGCCACCGAAATAAACGAAGAAATGAAACTGGCGGCCGTTAAGGCTTTAGCCGAACTGGCCAAAGAACCGGTTCCGGATATTGTAAATAAAGCTTACGGCAATAACACCATTATTTTTGGCCGGGATTACCTGATACCTAAACCATTGGATACCCGGTTGATTACCTGCATCAGTCCGGCAGTAGCAAAAGCGGCAATAGCTTCGGGGGTGGCCCGGCAACCCATCGAGAACTGGGATAAATATGATCAGCAATTGCAAGAGCGCATTGGCATTGATCAGAAAATAATGAACCGTATCCTGAGCCAGGCCAAAAAGAATCCCAAAACCATTGTTTTTGCCGAGGCTGAACATTACAAAATATTAAAAGCGGCCGAAACAGTTATCGACCAGAAAATTGCCCGCCCTATTTTACTCGGCAATCACGAACGCATTCAGGCCATTATTGATAAAAACGGCTTAAACCTTGCTGATACCCAAATCATTGATCCGGTTAAAGAAAACGAAAAGCGGGCCCAATACGCCGAGGTGCTTTATCAGAAACGCCAACGCAAAGGCATGACCTTATTCGACGCCGAAAAATTAATGAAGTCTCGGAATTACTTTGGCAGTATGATGGTAGAAATGGGCGAAGCGGATGCTTTGGTTTCGGGTCTGACGAAAGACTACTCCAAAACTATTTTGCCGGCTCTGCATGTGATTGGCGTAGAAGAAGGCCTAAATAGAGTAGCGGGCATGTACATTATCCAGAACCGCAAAGAGCCTTATTTTTTAGCCGATACAACCGTTAATGTAGACCCAAACGCCGAAGAATTGTGCGAGATAATTGGATTAACAGCGCGTGCTGTCCGGTTTTTTGATCATGAGCCGCGCATGGCAGTTTTGTCTTATTCTAACTTTGGTTCGAGCCGCGGGCCTATTCCTTCCAAAGCGCTGGAAGCAGTACGTTTAGCCAAAAAGCGTTATCCTAACCTGATTATTGATGGCGAAATGCAAGCCAATACGGCGGTAAACAAAAACTTGCTGCAGGAACATTACCCATTTAGCGATTTGGCCGGAAATGGTGCCAATACCCTTATTTTCCCGGACCTGAATTCCGGTAATATTGCTTATAAATTATTGCAGGAAATAGGTGGGGCCGAAACCATCGGACCGCTGCTGATGGGGATGCGCAAACCCGTGCATATTCTGCAGTTAGGCTCTTCTACCCGCGAAATTGTAAATATTGTGGCTATTGCCGTGGTAGATGCCCAGAACTACAACAAGGAGTTATAAATATAAAATTGAAGAGGTCGGGATAACTCAATTTTTAAAGTTGCCCGGCCCTTTAATTTTATAGCGGTACCAAAATGCAACTACTAAGAATTAGTAATTTCGGTATATGGCAGCAGTACACAATTTCCTTTAACCCTTAAAAGATTTAAATTTACAAATATAATTAATTTGATTTTACTATATAGTAAAATATTGAGATAGAATCGCTTATCTTCACCTTCTCAATTCATAAATACGGTTTTAAATGATCGCCTATATCGACGGCAAACTGACACACAAAGATCCTACTTACGTTATTATTGATGTGAACGGGATTGGGTACCAGATTAAAATATCCCTGAATACTTACGCCAGACTAACAGAAGGCGAACGCTGTAAACTGCATACTTTCTTGCACATAAAAGAAGATGCCCATACGCTTTATGGCTTTAGCGACATCGCCGAGAAAAATGTATTTCTGCACTTGATTTCAATTTCGGGAGTAGGTCCGGGCACCGGCTTAATGATCGTATCTTCCCTGTCGGTGAGCGAAATACAACAGGCCATCGTGCGCGAAGATGTGCGTACTATTCAGAATATTAAAGGTATCGGGGCTAAAACGGCACAACGTATTATCCTGGAATTAAAAGATAAATTCAAGAAAGATACCTTTATCGATGTAGGTAATAATACGGTAGCAGCGCACAATACTAATCGCAACGAAGCGTTATCTGCATTAATTACGCTGGGTTTTGTACGTACCGTGGCAGAAAAAACACTTGACGCTATTGTTAAACGCGAAGGTAATAACCTGAGCGTGGAAGAACTGATAAAGTTTGCTTTAAAATCTTCGTAGTAACCAACTGAATACGCTTGAACCAGAAAAAATATCTCCTGTTTTTTTCTTCAGTTTTATCAATATCTTTCCTGGCCTGGATAGCGGATGCTAAGTCCTCATCTAAGGCGGGCAGGTTATCTTTTACGGGTAACTTGAGATTTTTGTTACAGGACACCGTACCGCAAGATACAGTTATTGATCCTACTTATAAAAAATCTACCCGTCCTACTTATCAGCCTAAAGACCGGCTGAGTGATCCGTTTTCGGACCAGACTAGTCCTTCTCCCCTTTTACTGGAAACCCCCGAGAATGTAAACCTGCAGGTAGATTATAACGACAGCCTAAAACGCTACGATATTACCGAACAGGTAGGTGATTTGGATTTCCGGAATCCGACCACCATGACGTTCGAGGAATATTCACGGTATCAGCAGCAACACGCCATCCGGAATTACTGGCGGGCAAAATCGGAAGGGGGTATTGCGGGTGAAAGCGGTACCGGACCTGCCCGCCTCATCCCAAAAATAAGCGTTATGAGTCCGGCTTTCGGGCGTATTTTTGGTGGCAATGCCGTAGATATACAAACCAACGGTAATGTGGGGCTTAAATTTGGTGCCCGTTTTAACCGTAATTTTAATCCTTCCCTACCTTTCCGGCAACAGCGTACCGGCGATTTTGATTTTGACCAGAACCTGGCTTTTAACATTGTAGGTAAGGTAGGCGAAAAATTAAAAATTAATTTTAATTACGATACCAAAGCTAATTTTGCTTTTGAGAATAACATTAAACTGGATTATACCGGCTACGAAGAAGAAATTATCCGCAAGGTAGAAGCGGGTAATGTTAGTCTGCCGCTTAATAACAGCCTGATTACGGGCGGACAAAACCTGTTCGGGGTAAAAGCACAACTGCAGTTCGGTAAGTTAGCGGTTACGACTATTGCCTCCAGCGTGCAGGGACGCAACGATGAAATTAACATCCAGAACGGATCGCAAAGCCGCGACTTTGAATTAAATGCCAGCCAGTACGAACGCGACCGGCATTTCTTTTTGTCGCATTACTTCCGCGATCGCTACGACCAGGCCCTGAAAAAATTACCGCTGGTTCAATCCGGGGTTACTATCCGGCGGCTGGAAGTATACATTACCAACGATAACCGCACTACCCAAAACCTGCGCAATGTGGTAGCTTTTATGGATTTAGGTGAAGCCAATCCGGAAAATGTATACCGCGATCAATTTTTGCCGGCCAGCACCAATCCGCTTACTCCTACCACTAATCAGAATAACACTATTTATAGTCAGGTAACTTCCAGTGCCGGCAACCGGCAGAATAACCAGATAGATGATTTTCTGGAAGGCCGGGGCATGCAAAAAACTATTGATTACGAGCACATAGGTACGGCCCGCCGCCTCGATGCGCAGGAATATACGTTTAACGCTCAGTTAGGCTACATTTCTTTAAATACGACTTTGCTGCCCGAGCAAACCTTAGCGGTATCTTACGAATATACCGTGAACGGTAAAACTTACCAGGTAGGTGAGTTGCAGGAAGATTACCAGAACGTAGAAGAAAATCAGGCTATTTTCATGAAAATGCTGCGTTCTACCAATGCGGCACCGTTAGATTTACCAATCTGGGATTTAATGATGAAAAACATTTACTCGTTAAACGCCAGCCAGATTACCCGCGAGAATTTCCAGTTACGGATTATTTATAAAGACGATGAAACCGGGGTTGATATTCCAAGCCTCAAAGAAGGCGGAAAGCTCCAGGATATTCCGCTCGTAGAAGTTTTTAACCTGGATAATGTAAACACCAACAACGATCCGCCGCGCGATGGCAACTTCGACTTTATATCCGGTATTACCATCGACCCCGATAATGGCCGTATTATTTTCCCGCTTGTAGAGCCATTTGGCACTTACCTCAACAGTCAGTTCACCGATGCTGAAACCAATCTGCGGGAAAAATATGTATTCGAGGAGCTCTATAATTTAACCCAGACCGATGCCCAGCAATTTACCGATAAAGATAAGTTTTATATAAAAGGCCGTTATCAGGCCAGCGCCACCGACGAAATTACTTTACCGGGCATCCAGATTGCCGAAGGTTCGGTTTCGGTTTATTCGGGCGGCACCCGCTTAACCGAAGGCGTAGATTACCAAGTAGATTATAACCTGGGTCGGGTAAAAATATTAAACCCCAGTTACCTGAATTCGGCGAGCAACTTAAAAGTAAATTACGAAAGAGCTGAGCTTATAAATCCGCAGCCGCGGGCCATGGTAGGTGCCCGCTTCGATTACCGCCTCAACCGCGATATAAACCTGGGAGGCACCATTTTGCACCTCGGCGAAACGCCCTATAATAATAACCGGGTAAGTATAGGCGAAGAACCCAGCAATAATACCATTTACGGGTTAGATATAAACTTGCGGCGCGACTCACGGCTTTTAACAAAGCTAGCCGATATGTTGCCGTTTATCCAAACCAAAGAGCCTTCTACTATTACCTTCAACGCTGAATTTGCGCAGTTACTTCCGGCTAAATCTAAATTATTAGGCGAAGACGGCGTATCGTATATCGACGATTTTGAAAGTTCGGAATCGGCTTATGGTTTGTCCAGCAGCATTAACTCCAATACCTGGCGCCTGGCAACAACCCCCGCTCCTTTAATTACGGGCATTGCCGGCGATCAGAAATCTTATGCTTATAACCGGGCCAAAATTGCCTGGTACACCATCGATCAGGGTATTTATTACCGCACCGGCCAACGTCCGGATAATATCACGAACGATGATTTAAAAAACCATTATATCCGACCTATTGGGCGGCAGGAAGTTTTTCCGAACCGCGACCTGGATGCGACAACCAGTTACGAGTATCCGTTTGATGTGGCCTACTTCCCGCGCGAACGCGGCCAGTATAATTATAACCCCGATGTAACCGGCGAAAACGGTAAATTCCTGGTAAGCGATCCGCGCAATAATTACGGTGGTATCAGCCGTGAAATAACCTTCGACAACGATTTTGATAATGCCAATATTGAGTACGTGGAGTTCTGGCTCATGGACCCATTTATCAACCGTACGAATAGTAGCCCCAACAACCCCAATGGCCTTATTATTGATGATGAAAATGATCCCGTAGCCAATACTACCGGGGGTGAACTGATATTAAACCTGGGTAACGTTTCGGAAGACTTAATGAAAGACCAGAATCAATACGAATTTGAAAATGGTTTACCTACCGATAATACTGATATAAACGTACAGGCGCAAAACAAGCCCGATACCGAAAAAACGCCCTGGGGTTTTGTAACGCAACTGCAATTTTTAACGGATGCTTTTTCGAGCGAGGAAAACAGCCGTCCGCGCCAGGATATTGGCTTAGATGGCTTAAACGACAGTGAAGAACAAGCTTTCTTTTCGGGTATTTACAGTTCCTTTTCCGATCCTTCCGCCGATAATTTCCGTCATCATTTAAGTGAAGAAAACAACAACCGGAAAGTTTTGGGCCGTTACAAAAACTTCAACGGCATGGAAGGCAACTCCCCCGAAAACAGCAATCTGTCGTCGTATGTATTTCCAGATAAAGAAGACTTAAATAAAGATAACATAATTAGCGATGTAGAGCGCTATTACGAATACCGCATCCGCTTACGTCCCGAAGACATGCAAGTAGGCCAGAATTACATTGTAGATAAGGTAGTACACGACGGTTCAAATGGTAATAATACCATAAATGGTGATGTGGTTACCTGGTATCAGTTCCGGGTACCGGTACGGCAGCCTACCGGCAACGTTGGCGGTATTAGCGGGTTTAAATCTATCCGGTTTATGCGCATGTACCTGACCCAGTTCGAACAACCAGTGGTACTTCGCTTTATCGGTCTCCAGTTTGTAGCTAACCAATGGCGCAAATATTTATTATCCATCTCGGATGGTGGTACCCCCTGCGTGGGCGATTGCGATACCGATGTAGATAACTTTACGGTTTCTACCGTTAACATCGAAGAAAATGGTACAGAAGTGGCGGGCAGCATTCCGTACACCATTCCTCCGGGCGTTATCCGGCAGCGGGATTATAACTCAACTTTGCAAAACCGGCGCCAGAATGAGCAATCTTTGCAGGTATGCGTAGAAAACCTGAAAGACTCTTTTGGCAAAGCGGTGTACAAAAACGTATCGATGGATATGTTGATTTACAAACGGCTGAAAATGTTTATTCACGCCGAAAGCCAGGATAACAGTACCCGTACCGGCGACGTGCGGGCCTTTGTCCGGATCGGAACCGATTACAACCAAAACTACTACGAATATTCTAAACCCCTTACCATTACCCCTAATAATGCCATTAATCAGAGTGATATCTGGCCTACAGAAAATATGGTAGACCTGGCATTTGCAGATTTAGTAAACACCAAAGCTGAGCGAAACCAGCAACCGGGTACTATTAATATTTTTCAGCCTTACAGCAAAACCTTTAATGCCGGTACCGATCAGGAATTTACCATAACAGTGGTTGGTAACCCCGATTTAAGTGCCGTACAAGGCGCGATGATAGGTATACTTAATCCCAGAACCAACGATCGCTCCGATAAATCGGTTTGTATCTGGACCGATGAGTTGCGGGTAGCCGATTATGATAAAACAGCCGGTTGGGCTACTAATGCGCAGTTTAATGCTAAAATAGCCGATTTGGGTACTGTTACCGCTAATGGTTCTTATACTACCGTAGGTTTTGGCGGTCTGCAGGAGCGCATTGCCCAACGTGCCCGCAGCAATACCGCGCAGTTTGATGTTATTTCTAATATTGCCGCTGATAAGTTTTTACCGGCTAGTTTAGGTGTCCGCATCCCGGTTTCGGTGCAATATGGCTCTACAACCAATGTGCCCCGTTACGATCCGTTGGACCCGGACACCCCACTGGAACAATCTTTAGAAAAGTTTGACAATGCGGAAGAACGCAGTGCCTACCGCAAGGAGGTAGTAACCCAGGTTACCACCAAAAGTATAAACCTGTTAAATGTACGCAAGGAAAGAACCAACCCGGAGGCCAAAGTACGTCCTTACGACATCGAGAATCTCTCCTTCTCGTACGCCTATACCGAACGTCTGTTTACTGATATTGTTACCGACCGCGATCTAACCAAATCTTATACCGGCGGCCTGGCTTATACCTATAATGGTACGCCAAAAAACTTTACGCCATTAGCCAAATTAAAACCGCTGCAATCGTCGTACCTGAAATTTTTGCAGGAATTTAATATTACGCCGCTTCCAAGCCGCATTTCTTTCCGGGCCGACCTGGACCGCCGTTACAACGAAATATTTTTGCAGCGCCGCCTTAGCATAAACGATTTACCTACAACCTCCGGCATCGATCCTACTTTTCAGAAATACTTTTATTTTAACCGTATTTACGATATAAAATGGGATCTGACCAAGAGCCTGACCTTTGATTATACGGCCACCAACCGGGCGGTAGTAGACGAACCGGAAGGCCGTATTGATCGCGAGAACGAAGACCCGATCATCCGGGCTAAAAGCGGCGAAATCTGGAAAAACCTGAAACGCCTGGGCCGTACCACCAACTTCGATCAGTTAGTCGCGGCTACTTACCGTTTGCCCTTAGATAAGTTCCCGTTAACGGATTGGCTAAGTGCCGATGCCCGGTATGCGGCGGGCTATACCTGGACCTCCGGTTCTACGGCTCTTATCTCCGATACTTTGCAGTTAGGTAACACCATCCAGAATAACACCGAAACCAGTGTAAACGGTAAAGTAGACCTGATCCGGTTGTATAATAAAGTGAAGTTTTTACAAGCTATTAACAACGTGCCGGCACCAACACCCGGCAATGCTGCCGGTAAGAATCCGGTTTCCGGCCAAACTCCGGCCGCCGATACCACTGCCCGTCGGCCTGAACTGAAAGCCCTAAAAGCTGTTTTGCGTACGCTCATGACCGCGCGTTCGGTAAACTTTACTTTTACCCAAAACCTGGGCACTTTACTGCCCGGTTATCTGCCCCGCACCAAATTCTTTGGTTTAGACGAAGACTTTGCTGCCCCAGGTGTGGGTTTTGTATTGGGTAAACAATATGAGTTAGAAAGTTTATTCCGGCTGGCCGAAAGCAAAGGTTGGTACACCGATAGCAGCCATTTACTAAACACACCGCTCAGCAATTTAAAAACTCAGAACTTTACGGTTCGCACCGCTTTAGAACCTTTCCGGAACTTCAACATTCAGTTAGATGCCAAGCAAGACCGTTCGGAAATTGAAGAAGTTTTTTACCGTTTGGCCACCGACGATCTGGGCCAACCATTACCCAGTGCTACCGTGGAAAGACAAACCCCGATTAATACCGGCTCATTCAGTTCCTCCACTATTGCCATCCGCACTTTGTTCGAAAACCGCAATGAAGCTTTTGAATCCGAAGCATTCGAAACTTTTATGCGGAACCGGAGTGAAATTTTAAACCAACTGGAGAGTTCTAATCAGGGAACCGGTAATTTTACCCGCAATTCCCAGGATGTGCTGATGCCGGCTTTCCTGTATGCCTACCAGGGTAAAGATATTGGCAAGTACAAAGCCCAACCTTCCCGGCCTTTCGGCGCATTTCCTTTACCTAACTGGCGGCTCGATTATAATGGCTTAACTGATTTAGAAATTGTGCAGCGTTATTTCAGCTCAATAACTTTATCGCACGTGTATAGTGCCAGCTACAATATTTCTAATTTCACCACCTCTTTGGAATACCAGTCTAAACCGGGACCAAATGATTTACCTACCCAGGTAAATGAACTGGGAGAATATATTCCTTATTATGTGATCGGGCAGATAGTTATTTCGGAGCGTATGGCGCCATTATTAGGCGTTAATTTTCGGACGAAAAATAATATTTCGGGCCGCTTAGAATACCGCACCGAGCGAAACCTGGCCCTGAACATGGCTACCAGTGCCCAGGTAGTGCAGAACGGCATCCGGGATTATGTAGTGGGTATTGGCTATACTACTTCTAATTTCCGCATACCTTTTAAAATAAAAGGCGAATACAAAACCCTAAAAAATGAGTTAAATGCCCGTTTGGATTTAACCCTGCGGGATAATGAAACTATTCAGCACACCATTATTACCGAAACCGATGAGGAAGGTAATGTAACGGAAGCCAGTAGAAACGTAGTTACCAACGGTACCCTGCAAATGCAGTTAAAACCAACCATCGATTATACCCTAAACCAGCGGCTGAATATCCAGTTTTATTTTACCCGCGTTATTTCGGACCCCAAAATAGAAAGTGCTTTCCGGAACACGGTGTCAGAAGGCGGTATTCAGTTACGCTATAGTTTATCCGAATAAGTTTTAAATATTTTGACGAAAAGAATGTAATTTTGAAGCGCAAGAAAATTCAATAATCAAAATAAAAAAACAAAATGAATTTACCTCAGGAACTGAAATACACCAAAGATCATGAATGGGTCCGCATAGAAGGCAATGTAGCGTATGTGGGTATTACTGATTTTGCCCAAAGCGAATTAGGCGACATAGTTTACGTGGATATTGATACGCTGGACAAAAAAGTGAGCCGCGAAGAAGTATTTGGAACTGTAGAAGCGGTAAAAACAGTATCGGATTTATTTAGCCCCTTAACCGGCACCGTACTGGAAATTAACCCCCAGTTAGACGCTAGTCCCGAAACCGTAAACTCCGATCCTTACGGCGAAGGCTGGATGATCAGAATGTCAATTGATGATGAAAGTGAACTGGCTGAATTGCTGAGTGCCGATGATTACGCTAATCTGGTAGGGGCTTAACCGGTAAGGATTACTGCGTGTTTTTAAAATATAATATTCCTACCCTGCTGTGGGCAACAGTTATTTTATTCTTAACGCTGTTGCCCGCAGCTTCTATGCCCGAAGTTCCGGAATGGAAACTCATCTCCTTTCATACGGCTGCGCATGCGGCAGTTTTTAGTTTACTAGCCGTGCTCATGCTGTGGGGTTTTAAAAAGCAGCGCCATTATTTTTTTCTGCAGCAAAATGCCGACCGCTTCACTTTCCTGCTTTCTTTTTTATTTGGGGTACTCATAGAGTGGCTGCAAAGTACCTTAGCCTGGGGCCGCCAGGGCGATGTCTTCGATATTTTAAGCGATGTAATTGGCACTGTTGCCGGCATTATTTTTTATAATCTCTTCTCCCGCCAGCCAGCTTTTAAAAATTACTTGTAAAGATATTTAAATATATTCTTCTATGTCTTGAATGTTGATTTACCGGATTGATCATTTTGCATATCTACAAAATACAGAAAATTATACATTGTAGCTGCTGCAATGTTGGCAGTTGTGAGAACATGGCCACCCCGCTGCAGCCACACAATGCCGGCAGCAACAAATCTACAAAATTTGGTGTAGTGTACTTTAGAAAGTAAACTACCCTGGAACTTTCCCTATCCGCTTAGGGGCATTGCCCGAGAATGTTGTTCGAGAATAATAGATAAAGAATTAAAAAACAAAAGCACATAGGTAGGCGCTAGTTACTGCAATCTGCCCGGCTCTTTGCAGAGAATGCAGCGGGTGGTATTAGCAGAGATAATATTATAGAGAACGTCGTAACTTATCGGGATTAAATATTGCTGGAAAAGGTAAATAGTTCCCCGCCTAAGTTTAGGCGGGATTAGGGGCGGTTGTTTTCCTTAAATTGATTTCCGACAAGTTCTGTCGCAATCTATATTTTAAGACACTAATTCTTCCGCGTAGTCTAATAGCTCCCGGCAAATAAATTCTTTTTTATCGTAGTAAACTATCCCTTGCCCCCGGTGTATTCGGCACGGGTAACAAGGAAAACTATCCGTTGATTGATTTACTTCGAAAAGTAATTTGTAAATGTTATAGATTACGTATATGGTACCGTTGTTCACATTGCCTACCAGGAAGTAATCGGAAGGATCGTAATGTTTTTGCATTTATTGTATTTTGTCTATATAATACTTAGTATATCCTTATTCAGGCACCTTACTATGTAAATATAGAAAGAATCTAAACAACCAATCAACATTAGCCTTAATAATTTTTTAATTACCATTCTTAACTTGATATAATACAATTAGGTAGAATTTCAAAATTATTATATCCTCCTTGATAGCAGAATAGACAAATGCCTGAAAAGCATTATTAACTAACATATTAATTATTAGGCAGGCACAGGCAATCTGACAAGCTTTTATTATTGTTTAGCGCGCACTTTATTTATTTATATTACCAAACAAAAATACATACAGAAAAACGGCTATAAGAAAAAGTTAAAAATCAGGCAGTGTTAATGGCAGATAAGGTTAAAATATCTTTACTGCGGATAGCCTAAATGCGATATAGTTCTACTGCCATCTGGTGCTTATTTTTTAACAGAATATTTTGCAATAAACAGCATAACCCGGCCATAAGGCGGAATGATCAGTAACCCGAACCAAAACATTCGAAGGTAGTTTTAAAAGGCTAAAAATTGCGGCAAAAGCCCGATTGTGGTTTGCTGTTGTTCTTTATAAAAAATAAAGCCCGGAAACGGCAGATGTTAACGGGCTTTATTTTTACATCAGTAAAAAAGTAGCTGGTATAGCTTACTTAAACTACACAAATAATCCTTCTACCGATAAATACCTTTCGCCGGTATCGTAACAGAAAGTAAGAATGCGGGAACCCGCCGGAATTTCCGGCAACTTTTTATTTACCGCAGCCAAAGAAGCACCCGACGAAATACCCAGGAAAATACCTTCTTCCTGCGCGGCACGGCGGGTAAAATCAAATGCCTCCTGCTGGGTTACCTGAATGGTACCGGTTAGCAAACTGGTATCCAGAATGGCCGGTATAAAACCGGCACCAATGCCCTGGATGGGGTGCGGACCGGGCGCACCGCCACTTATAACCGGCGATAAAGCCGGCTCCACGGCAAAGGTTTGCAACTGCGGAAACTTTTCTTTTAGCACCCGTGTCACGGCCGTAATGTGGCCACCGGTTCCCACGCCGGTAATGTGGTAATCGAAGCCTTCCGGAAAATCTTCTACTATTTCCCGCGCCGTTGTTTCCAGGTGGACCTGAATGTTGGAAGGGTTTTCAAACTGCATGGGCATCCAGGCATGGGCGTTGGCAGCAACCATTTCGTTGGCCCGTTCAATGGCACCTTTCATGCCTTTCTCCCGGGGCGTTAATTCTATCTTGGCTCCGTACGCAACCATCAGCCGGCGGCGCTCAATTGTCATCGATTCGGGCATCACTAATATTAAATCATAGCCTTTTACCGCCGCCACCATGGCTAATCCCACGCCCGTATTACCCGACGTAGGCTCAATAATAATGCTGTCCTGGTGGAGCAAACCTCTGTTTTCGGCGTCTTCAATCATCGACAACGCAATACGGTCTTTTATACTCCCGCCCGGATTGGCACGTTCCAGTTTCATCCAGACTTCTACTTCCGGGCCGAAAAGCCGGTTCAGCCGCACGGTGGGCGTATTACCGATATGTTCTAAAATATTATTAATTCTCATTTTTATTTACAAAATGGTTTACAAACGATTATCTCCGAGTCACTTTTACAAACAAGTACACGGTTTAGCATTTTAATATTTTACCCGAAATTAGAAGATAAGTTGGAGTTATTTTAATTAACCACCTGCGTTTAAAATTAAGCTGATGTAAAACAAACCAGGGCAATAGATAAGTGCTGAAGATAATAATCCAGTCAATTCTAAAGCTAAGCGCCCCTACTCACAATGCCATATCCGATTTCTATGACCTAAGTTCTGCTAAATAAAAACTAAATTATAAATTAATAACTGATATTACGCAAATACATTAAAACATCTATTTTCAGCTATTGGTATTCAAATTTGTCATTCCGGGAATTCAAGAATTCCCGGAATGACACCAGTGAGTTGCTTATATTTAAATTGTTTTGACTTTTGCGTAACTTCAGATAAGATAACCAGAATAAAACAGAACTTAATTATATATTTCTATTAGTTTATATTATATGTTAAATAGCAATTAATTCAACAAATAATAATAGCTAATTGCTAACCAATATAAGCTAACTACTAAAAACTAAATCGAAAATATAATGCTGTCTTCAGGATCTTCGCTGCGGCTTACTTTTATCTGGGCTTTGTGATACAACCGCGAATAAGCCGGCACGGTTTCGGTTAACCAGACATTTCCCCCAATTACGCTGTTTCTGCCCACCACGGTATTGCCTCCCAAAATAGTAGCTCCGGCATAAATTACCACGTGGTCTTCTATGGTGGGATGCCGCTTAATATTAGCCATTTCTTTGGCAACGCTCATGGCGCCCAAAGTTACGCCTTGATAAATTTTAACATTGTTGCCAATGTGCGTGGTTTCGCCGATAACAATGCCGGTGCCGTGGTCGATGCAGAAGTAAGAACCTATTGTGGCGCCGGGGTGAATATCGATGCCGGTTTTGGCGTGGGCCGATTCGGATAAAATCCGGGGCAGCAAAGGTACCTGCAACTGGTGCAACGCATGGGCCAGCCGATGAATGGCAATGGCTAAAAAGCCCGGATAAGTCCGGATAACTTCTTCTACGTTTAAGGCCGCCGGATCTTCGTTGGCAATGGCCTCCGCATCTTTTAAAAGCAACTCGTAAATATGAGGCAACTGGCTTATAAAAGTTGCCGCCAGCAATTCGGGCACCGCGGTTGCGGGCAAAGGCATGCCCTGCAAAATTTTTTGTAAATCCTGTTCCAGCAAATTCAAATGCAGCAAAATATCTTTTTCGGAAGCGAATTTCTGTTCCGATAATTGCGGAAAAAACAGCTGCAAAATATCCTCTGTAAATTTACAGATCGCCGATTTGGGAATAGCAGCAGCACCTTGGGCATGGGCCGAAAATAATCTCTGGGCAAATTGCTCGTTCATATCAATAGCATAGCATATAAAAGTAATACCGGTTTTGCTGATGCAAAGTTAAACACCTTACGTATTATATACCGGAAGGCCGGTAATTTATCTGGTTTCCGTTTAATAAGTACAATGACAGAATGAATGATATGAGTGAATAAATTTTTTGATCGTCAGATTTTTACAAGCTTATTTAACTTAAACTAATTTTGTCCACTTACTTAACTGATTATTTTTGCCCGTTGCCATTTAGCTTCCGGCATCAGTACAACTAAAACTTTATCTCTTACGCAATAATCCATGTCCTTTTGGTCCCGCTTATTCCAGTTAACTAAACCAAATAATAACAACGGCAAGCCGCCTACTTCTTTTAAAGACCGCGTATCGGCTTTGCGCAATATTCCGGCTTTCCTGAAACTGATCTGGCAAACCAGTCCGGCAATGGCCCTCGGCAATATTTTTATCCGGATTGTCCGGGCTGCTATTCCGCTGGCCGTTTTGCAGGTAGCCCGCCTCATTATTGATGAAGTGATTTTGCTGTCGCAGCACCCCGGCTCGGATGATTATACCCGTTTGTTTTCACTGGTAAGCCTGGAATTTGGTTTGGCTATTTTATCCGATTTACTTAATCGAGCCGGAGCTTTGCTAGATAGTTTACTGGGCGATTTGCTGGCTAATAATACGTCGGTGCAGCTGATGGAACATGCCGCTACCCTGGATCTGGATCAGTTTGAAGACGCTGCTTTTTACGATAAACTGGAGCGGGCGCGCCGGCAAACCCTGAGCCGCACCGTACTGATGGCGCAAGTGCTGGGGCAAATGCAGGATGCTATTACCCTAGGATTCCTGGCTGTAGGGCTGCTCTCTTTTAATCCCTGGCTTATTCTGCTGCTGGTTTTGGCCGTCATACCGGCTTTCCTGGGCGAATCGCATTTTAACGAACGCAGCTACTCGCTGGTCCACGGCTGGACGCCCGAACGCCGGGAACTTGATTACCTGCGCCTGACCGGTGCCAGCGACGAAACTGCCAAAGAAATAAAGATATTCGGCTTATCCGGTTTCCTCATCGACCGTTTTAAAGAGCTTTCCGATCGTTTTTATTTAGATAACCGCAAATTAGCCATCCGGCGGGCTTCCTGGGGTACCTTGTTTGCCGCGTTGGGCAGCGCTGGGTATTACAGTGCTTATTTAATCATTATTATCCGGGCGGTAAACGGACAAATCAGTATTGGTGATTTAACTTTTTATTCGGGGTCATTTGCCCGGATGCGCGGGCTTCTGGAAAGTATTTTAAACCGCTTTTCCGGCATTGCCGAGGGTGCGCTTTATTTAGAAGACTTTTTTGATTTTTTCCGGATAAAACCCCATATTTTACCAGTAGCTAATGCCCGCCCTTTTCCGAAGCCTATTCGGGAAGGTTTTGTTTTTGATAAAGTTGGTTTTAAATACCTGAATGCGGAAAAATGGGCCATCCGGAACCTGAGCTTTACCTTACACGCCGGCGAAAAACTGGCGCTGGTAGGCGAAAACGGAGCCGGAAAAACCACTTTGGTAAAATTATTAGCCCGCCTCTACGACCCTACTGAAGGCCGTATTTTATTAGACGGCTATGACCTGCGTGAATATAACCCGGCTGACCTGCGGAAAGAAATTGGTGTTATATTCCAGGATTTTGTCCGGTTTCAGATGACAGCTTCGCATAATATTGCCGTGGGCCGGATAGAAGAAAAAGAAAATGCCGCCCGCATCCACAGCTCGGCTGCCCAGAGTTTAGCCGATACCGTAATCAGTAAATTACCCGAAGGTTATAACCAGATGATTGGCCGCCGGTTCTTGAAAGGCGTGGATTTATCGGGGGGCGAATGGCAAAAAATAGCTTTAGGCCGGGCTTATATGCGCGATGCTCAATTACTTATTCTGGATGAGCCCACCGCCGCCCTAGACGCCCGTGCCGAGCACGAAGTGTTTCAGCGTTTTGCCGAATTAACCCAGGGAAAAACCGCCGTGCTTATCTCCCACCGCTTTTCTACCGTTCGCATGGCCGACCGGATCTTGGTAATTGAAAACGGCACTTTATTAGAAATAGGTTCGCACCAAGAATTATTAAATCAAAATGGCCGGTATGCCGAACTATTTAGATTACAGGCCAAAGGATACCAATAAATATAATTGGTGCATGCATGTAATGCTGTAGCAAAACAAGCACAATAAACCAAGACAACAGCGGGCTTCTTACATTGGAAAATTATAATTCATTGATAATAAACTAATTTACGCAGCAAAAAAGCCAAAAATTTAAGAAAATTATATCTTCCCGAAATTATTACATTCCCTGCATTATTATAGCTGGTTCAAATCTCCATTATTTTTCATTATAAGTTTTTACATAACACGAAAGAAGCAGCCTATATTCTTTAAAACTGCTTCTTTCGTGTTATTTTCCTGTCGCCCCATTTTATACTTTCGAGGAAGGTAATCTGTCTGAATATTTAATTTATGATTAAGATCATATTCACAGGGCTTACATCTCATGTTCTATTCATGAAGGATGCGCTAGTTTTGTTCTATAAATAGTTCAAAAATAAAACACACCAAAATGAAAACAGTTATTTCCTATACTACTATGAAAATGGATTTTCTTAGAGGCTTGTTAATATTATTGGCCATACCGGGTATGCTGGTATTAACCTTAACTCCGGTACTGGGTCAAACAAATTACCGGCAAGTAGCTGGTTCCCAAATAAAAGTTACTGGTACTTCCAACCTCCACGACTGGGACATGGTAGCAACTAACTTTACCTTAGCAGCAACTATTAAAACTGCAGGCGGACAATTACAAGATCTTACAGCTCTCAGTTTTGTACTGCCGGTTAACAATCTTAAAAGCAATGAAGACCTGCTGAATACCCGCGCCTACAACGCCCTAAAAGCAGAACAATTTGATAAAATAACTTTTAAGCTGACCAAAGCCACCATTATTCCGCAGCAAAAAATTATTAAAGCTACCGGAAACCTGACCATAAGCGGCGTTACAAACCCGGTGGAACTACAAACGAATTATGTAGTAAATGCCGACGAAAGCATTACCTGCAAAGGAAGCCAAACTATTAAAATGAGCGACTACAAAATAAAGGCTCCCACCTTTATGATGGGCGCGCTTAAAACCGGCGATGTGGTTACCATAGATATGTTACTAAAACTTAAAAAAGCAGACCAGCTTTCTACGGCTAAGTAATTAGAGTAACCAGCTCTAATTTATAAATCAGCAATCTATTTATTGCCAGCCCAAAACTACTTCAATCAATCTATAAACATTATTAAACGCTAATATTATTGTTCTATTATTTACCTTCAAGATTATGAAAACTAATGTTAAGTTATTCTTTGCTGCATCTGCTTTGCTTCTTACCGGCTTAAGTTCCGGTAAAGTAAATGCTCAAACCCGGGTGACCAACCTGCGCCCTTACGATAAAACCGGCATTAATGTGTTTGAATCACCAAAAGATACCAATACCTATTTTGAAAATGTAGCAGTGAAATTCGGAGCCGGCTTTACCCAAGGTTTCCAGAATTTAAAACATGAAAATGCCGCCGGCGGCTTATATGATATGACGCCGGGCTTTAATTTGGCCAGCGCCAATTTGTTTATGGATGTACAATTAGCCGACGGCATCCGGTTAAACCTGACCAGCTATCTGGCAGCGCGGCACCACAACGAAACCTGGGTAAAAGGCGGTTACATCCAGATCGATAAGCTTCCTTTTAAAGGGCAGATCTGGGATAACATTATGAAAGTTACTACCATTAAAGTCGGCCACATGGAAATTAATTATGGCGACCAGCATTTCCGGCGCTCCGATGGTGGGCATACCCTTTATAATCCATTTATTGAGAATTATATCATGGATGCCTTTACCACCGAAATTGGCGGTGAAGTGTTGGTTCGCAAAAACGCTTTATTTGGTATGGTAGGCGTTTCGAACGGTATGATTAGAGGAAGTATTGATCCACTGGTCCCTACTCCGCAAGATTCTAATATTCATAAGTCACCATCTGTATATTTAAAAGGCGGTTTCGATAAACAATTAAATGAAGCCTTGCGGTTACGGTTATCGGCTTCTGTGTACACCAACAATAGTTCTGGTAGCAACACGCTGTATGGCGGCGACCGCACGGGTTCTAACTACAATATGGTAATGGAAAAAGCCAGCACCAGCTCCACTACCAATGCATTTTCCGGTCGGGTAAATCCTGGCTTTACCAAAGAGATACACGCTTTGCAACTAAACGGTTTTGTAAAAGCAAGAGGTTTGGAATTATTTGGCACGTACGAAGCTGCTAAAGGCAGAAGCAGAACCGAAACCGACAACAGAAAAGCAAACCAATACGCGATAGATGCGCTCTACCGGTTTGGCAAAGAAGAAAACCTGTATCTTGGGGCACGGTATAATTCGGTAAATGCGCGGTTAGCTGACGTAGCGGCAACAACAACTACCCCCGCCATAACTTATACCGAAGATATGAAAGTAGACCGCATTGCCTTTAGTGCCGGTTGGTTTGTAACCCGTAATTTATTGCTGAAAGCAGAATATGTAGACCAAGAGTATAAACAACTGCCGGTAACCGATTACCGGAATGGCGGCCAGTTTAACGGCTACGTTATTCAGGCAGTAGTAGGTTTTTAAATTACTGATATTTAAAAAAAGCAGGTTGATTCATCAACCTGCTTTTTTATGCGCTTTACCAGTTCATATTCCTTTACCAGCGGCTAACCATGCTAAAGCTTATATTATTCTTCCTGCTGCTTTTTTTATCAGGTTTTCATCAAACAATAAAAAAGCCTTATTTGGCAAAATGGGTTATTACCAAAGGCTGTTCTTTAAAAGTGGTTGGCAGCACCAACGTAAACCAATTTAGCTGTGTAATTGCCGATTACTACAAACCCGATACCTTGACTTTCTATAAAGATGCCGCTGCCGAACCTACCCGGATTACCGGCACCCTAAAGCTGGAAGTGCAAAATTTTGATTGTCAGAACCCAGTAATGACCGCGAACCTGCGCAGTACCTTAAAAGCCAAGGAGAATCCTTACCTCATTATTAAGTTTATTAATTTAAGCCGGTATCCGGCAAATTATACCCAAACCGGAGGCCTGAAAGGAGTGGTATCCATTCAACTAGCCGGGGTTACTAAACGCTATGAAGTTGATTATCGTTTTATTCCCAACGGAACTAATGCTTTAACGCTGGTAGGAACCCGGCAGGTAAATTTTTCTGATTTTGATATTATCCCACCCCGAAAAATTGGGGGCATGATTCAGACCCGCAACGAATTAGATGTCCAGTTTAGCCTGAAAGCGAAGATTTTAGATTAACGTTTAACCTATGAAAAAAATTATTATATCCGGATTTATTGCAGGCATCATTCTGTTTATTTTAAGCTACGGCAGTTTATTTTTAGCTATCCAGTTCTTCCCGGAATTATTCACGGATTATAACAATCCTTTGTTTAATTCCGATGGCAGCCGCGATATTCTTTTTTACCTGCATGCCTTTATTTTCAGTTTTGCCCTTTCCTGGTTCTGGGATCGTTTCAAAGGTTTATTTCATGGTTCTTTCGTTGTCAGAGGATTAGAATTTGGTTTGGTGTATGCCATGGTCGCCCTGCTACCGGTTATGTGGATTACCTTCAGTTCTTTAGATATTACCTTGTTTATAGTTTTTAGCTGGTTTATGTATGGCCTGATACAAGCAGTAATTGCGGGTTTAATTTTCGCTAAAATCAATGCCTGATAAGGATAATGGCAGCATTAATTAATGAGTGAGTGAGTGATTATTGGTATTAACTTTCTTGCGCCTATTTCAATCATTCCAGAAGAACGCTAAGGGCTTTTTATGATGATAAGAATGGGTTTCTTTACCCAAACTCTCCATTCATTTCCGAAACTTGAAGGAAGCCTGATCATCTAAGTAAAATAATCAGGCATTTAAATTTTCTTCCGAGCGATTATCTTGCATAAGATTATCTACCAAAACATTCTCTTCCAGGAGAGCTGCCAGCATAAAAAGCAGGTGTTCGGACATTTCAGGGTGTGCTAGTTTTTCTTTGTGCATGAGAGAAAGCACGCCAATGGTATTATTTTCCTGGTCGTTGAGGGCTACGGCCATGTAACTATGCACATTTATTGTGCGGAGGGAATCATCTAAAGGAAATAACTCTTGTAGCTTTTCGGGGTAATAATGAAAGTTATGGCCCAATACATACTCACATGGTGCATGCCGGGTATCATAAACCAAATTATCCAGCTCACTTTGTTTGTAAGTAAAAGCCAGAGTCCGAACAGTTTTTTGGTCAACGGTTACTGTTTTACCAATCGTAACATAATCGGCACCGGTTGCTTTATTAAGAAAAAAAGCAATATCCCGGTATAAATTTATTTGGGGTGGATGTTGTATTAAAAGAACAGCCTTCTCTATGTATTTCCTTTCTTCCCCTGTCCATTCTCTTAATTTTCGCTGCCCGGTAAAGTATTTCATAGCGCTCAGGAGTTGAAGATATGTAACAATATAGTAAACCGTTAATTGAAACCTTTTATTGTACTGGTTTCCTTTGCCCCCTCAACACCAGAATAGCAAAGGTTAGTACCCCAGTTTTTTTTATAATCACCTGTCCCGCCCGCCAGCTTTAAAAGTTACCTGTAAATTCAGTAAGGATTATCATTTAGTAATATTTTTATTTAACATAAATATTAAACTAATTTCCAAATAAAATTTATTTTGCTGCTTTCTGCTTTTAATAACACTGCAAACAAAAAGGTCCGGCTAATTAGCCGGACCTTTTTGTTTTATAAAATATATTGCTTAAATGCGGCTATAATCCGCGTCGTCACCTTCTTTCTCGTCGCTGTCTAAAGGTTGATCCTGCATTCGCAAACCATTATTGGTCCCGTTCATTTCGTCGTAGCTGCCTTCAAATTCAAAGCCGGGGCCTTGGGCAATCGACTCTCTGCTATCCGGATCGTTGGCGCCGTAACCGGAAACTTCACCTCCACCTATATGCAAGTTCTCCAGTTTGTCTTTCTGGTCGCTTCGTTCGGTTTTCCCGTTAAGACCTACATTGCGCTTGGCACTAGGGTCCGGATGATTGTCGTTGGTTTGTTCCCGGTAATCCTTTTCATCAATGTTATTGGTGCCTTTAGGGGTATTTTGCTGATTTTCTTCTAATATTGCCATGTTATTTATATCTAAAGTTAAAAACTTGTTTACGCAGGCTAAACGTACTTGTTGGTGTAAAACCTGATTTTGTAAAATACCACGGAAGAATTTTTGATAATTAAAATATGGCAAAACAGGCCTTAATTATCAATGCTTTAGACCGCTAAGCTTTTCGTGTTTTTCGGTTCTTACATATTATTTAAAACGTATCTACAACAAATGATAATTCTGGATTTAAACCATGTAGTCTTACACGTGCAGGATGTTGCCGTTAGTTGCCGGTTTTATGGAGAAGTACTAAACCTGCCGGCCATGGACCGACCAGCCTTCGATTTTCCGGGAGCCTGGTTCCGGTTAGGTCCGGTGCAACAGTTGCATTTAATTGGTGAGCGCGAAGCCGCTGTACATAATCATCCGCAAGGCACCCATTTTGCACTGCGCGTGGCTTCGGTGCCGGAAGCCGCCGCGGAGCTGCAGCAAAAAAACATTGCTTTTATGGGTCCGCAGCAACGGCCTGATGGTAAGTGGCAGTTGTTTATACAAGATCCGGACGGCTATGTAATTGAGTTAACCGAACTACCTGAAGAATAATTTGTTTCGGGGAAATAGCTAAAATTGATATTGAAACCGGTATTGCAAATCATCCTATATAAAAGAAATTAAAATTTCATGTTTTGTTTCGGAGGTTTTATTCTTTGTTCTAAAACTTACCATAATACTTGTAAGACCGAAACCCTGAAAAATAAGTACAGTTACAAAGCATAGTATTTAAGTTTTTGTTCTTATTTATATATCTTTACCTGGCTTGTTTTACGTTTAAAACATATAATATTGCTGTTAAATCCAATGATTTTATTCAAGCGCCTAGCGTTTACCATGCTTCTTTCTTTTTTGCTGTTTACAGTTGGCCTGGCTGCCGACAAAGGTTTAAAAGCATTAGCAAACAAAAAATACGATAAAGCTTACCAAATATTTACGGAAACCCTACAAAAAGATCCGGGTAATGTAGTTGCTTCTTATGGTATGAGTAAACTGCTCAGTATGCCAGAGTTGCCGTATTATAATGTTGAGAAAGCTTACGTTTACCTGATTAATACCCGCGAAGGCTTTAAGTTACTGGACGAGAAAGCCCGGAAAAAACTGATAAAAACGGAAGTTCAGGAAGAAAATATTCTAGCGCTCCAGCAAAAAATTGATTCGGTTTCTTTTCAGAAGGCAGTAGCCGCTAACAACCCCGATTCTTTGGAAGCTTTTGTTCAAATACACAAAACTTCCCCCCAAATAGAATCGGCTTTAACCATAAAAGAACAACTAGAATACCTGAGCACGAAGCAAGCCAATACTTATCAGGCCTACGAAGAATATATAAAAAAGCACCCGAAGTCGGATAAAGTAATAGAAGCCCGCAAAAAATACGATCAGTTATTATACGAAACATTAACTGCCGACGGCAACCTGCATTCGTACCGGAACTTTGTGGCCCAATATCCCGATAGCCCTTTTCATAAAGAAGCCGCCGAAAAGCTAGAAAAACTGGAATTTTTGGCCCTGGTAAAAGAAAACACTTTAGAGGGCTACGAAGCCTTTGTAAAAACTAATCCTGATAGTAAGTACCGGAAAATGGCCGAAGATAGTATTTACGCCCGTTTTACTTCTTTCCCTTCAGTTTCAGAATACGAAAACTTTATCCGGAAATATCCGCAAAACCGTAATATCCGGGATGCCTGGGAAAAGCTGTATGTACTTTTTAATGATAGCGGTACCCCAGAAGTTTTCGAAGCTTTCAAGGCCCGGTATCCGGAATACGCCGAACCTTACCAGTTAGATAATGACATTGAGCTTTCAAATTTTGGGGTAAAAATGTTAAACACCGGTTTCCGGGGTTTTAAAGAAGATCAGATTGATGCCTATATCCGGTTAGCGGCTCCTACCGAACAAGCCATCAGTGTTTTAAAACTCCGCATCAAACCTTTCCTGGATAAAAACCAGTACCAAAAAGCCATTGATATTTTAGAAAAATACCAGCCTTATTATCAGTATAAATCTTACCGGCTTTCCTCATGGATAGAAACCTTGCAAAGGGTAAGGGAAGCTTACTTAAGCAGCAAAAAAGTACCGGCCTATACCTTAAATTAGTTAAAAAAATATCAGGCTAGTAACGGCTAGGTAATTGGATATTATTAATAGCTGTTATAGAGAACGCCGTAACTTATCGGGATTAAATATTCCCGAAAAAGGTAAATAGTTCCCCGCCTAAGTTTAGGCGGGGTTAGGGGCGGTTGTTTTCCTTAAATTGATTTCCGACAGTTCTGTCGCGATCTATACGCAAAGCTGGTAAAAGGCTGTTTTATTACTATTTATTAATGTTATTCCCAAAACGATCTAACCAACATAGCTAATCAGATTTCTGCGGTATAACGGGTTGAGCTTAAGTTAGCAATACTTACCAGATTTTGCACGCGGTTGCTGTCGGTTAATTCAGAAGTATATTCATCTGCCTGGTTGCCCATGGCGGCTTTCGGATTGTGGTACGCCATGGCACTTTCAACCCTGGACTTAGCCGAAGCGTGAAATTCGCGCGCGCCGGTGCTTTGCAAGAGCAAGGTTAAGTTTTGTTCGTTAATGCCACTGCCGGGCATAATACTAATGCGGCCTTGCGCTTGTTCTATTAACTGCGAAATCAGGCGAATACCAGCTATTGCCGTATTTTCTCTACCCGAAGTAAGTATGCGGGCAAATCCCAGATCAATGATATCTTCTAAGGCCTGTAAAGGATCAGCACTCATATCGAAGGCCCGGTGAAAAGTAGCCGGCAAAGGCTTAGCTAATTCCAGAAGCTCCCGGCACCGTGCTTTATCTACTTGGCCGTTGGGAAGCAATATTCCGAAAACTACTCCGTCGCAGTTTAATCTTACACATTGCCGGATATCTTCTTTCATTATTTCAAATTCCAGGTCGGAATACAAAAAATCGCCGCCCCGGGGCCGGATAATTACAAACAGTTGGATGTGTAGTAACTTTCGGGCCAAAGCAATTTGTCCGATGGACGGCGTAGTGCCGCCTTCGCCCAGGTTATCGCAAAGTTCTACGCGTACCGCTCCTCCTGCCTGAGCCGCAAAGGCCGAAGCAACCGAATTGGCACAAACTTCCATATTTATCATTTTTGCTTTCGGGATAGGTATTAAAAATTAATTTATTAATAAAAGCTTTTGCCCTTAATAAGCAACCGCTGGTTTTGCGCATGGCAAACGGCGTAAGAAAAACCCTGCTGAATGGCGTAAGCGCCGTATTCGCCGTTTTTATTTAAAGCCAGAAAACCTACTTGTATCTCTTTGGCTTTTTCGGGCTTTTTCTTAATAATACGATTAACGGCTTCTCTACAAGCTTCTTCCGGCGAATACCCCTGGCGCATAAGTTCTACTACCAGGAAACTACCCACATTGCGTATTACTTCTTCGCCTACGCCGGTAGAGGTAGCGCCGCCCACTTCGTTATCTACAAAAAGCCCAGCACCAATAATCGGGCTATCTCCTACCCGGCCGTGCATTTTAAAAGCCATGCCGCTGGTAGTACAAGCGCCTGATAAATTACCTTTCGCATCCAGGGCCAGCATACCAATGGTATCGTGGTTGTACTGGTTGCCGGGCAATTTATTCGGGCTATAAGACTTATTTTCGATATTAATAGTTGGTTTATATTTGGCATCTTTCAACCATTCTTTCCAGGCTTTTTCCGATTCCGGGGTTAACAATTTCTTTTTCTGATAACCATTTTCCATCGCAAACTGCATGGCTCCTTCTCCTACCAGCATCACGTGGGGCGTTTTTTCCATTACCAGCCGGGCCACCGATACAGGATGCTCGATGTCTTCCAGGGCCGCTACCGCTCCGCAATTACCAAGTTCGTCCATAATGCAGGCATCTAAAGTTACATGGCCGTCGCGGTCGGGATAACCGGCCTGGCCTACGCTGTGGTTATTTAAATCAGCCTCCGGTATTCTGGCTCCGGCTTCTACGGCATCCAGCGCCCTTCCGCCCTTAGATAAAACCTGCCAGGCAGCCTGGTTAGCGGCAATGCCAAAATCCCAGGTAGAGATAACAATTGGGTTTGCCGGCGCTGCTTGCGGAACGGGAGTACTAGCAGCCATTGCCGGTGGATTTAAGGCGGCGTAGGATAAACCTAAAGCGGAGGCTTTTAAAAATTTACGACGGTTTTGCATATCTATTTATTAAGGCGCCAGGGCCGGACCGGTTAAAATAATGTGAAAAAGATATTCGGGTTAAACCCAATTGATAGAATGATAAATCTACGCAGATTTAAAATTCAGCAGCAAGAAAATAAATTCTTTTGAAGAAAAGATTATTTCGCTCAGAAAAACAATCATTAACAAGTACTAGCAATATTGCTTTTGTACACCCGGAAGCCGAAAATTTTAATTTACCGGTTTATAAATCTTTTGCCCTTAAGCATGCATTATAGCAGAACCGTCGGCCGCATTTAGCGTTAGCGGATTTATTTGTTATACACTTTAAACCATTCTTATCTATGCCCAAGCCAGAACCCGAAATTATTTATTTTAAAGATGACGGCGTAATACCAAACAGTAAATATCCACTTTTGCTTTACCGTCAGGCTTTTCACGCAAGCGGAATTACCGGTGCCGAATGGCTGGAACAAAAGTTTGCGGCACATAACTGGACAAATTCCTGGCGTTGGGGCGTGTATCCGTTTCATCATTACCACAGCAATACCCACGAAGTATTGGGAGTATTCAGCGGCAAGGCTTTGCTGCAGTTGGGTGGCGACAAAGGTCAACAAATAAACGTGCAAGCTGGTGATATCATAGTTATTCCGGCGGGCGTTGGTCATAAAAATCTGGGTAGCAGTCCCGATTTTACCGTAGTAGGCGCTTACCCTGAAGGTAGAAATGCAGATTTAAAGAAAGGTGAACCCGGAGACAGGCCGCAAGCCGATAAAAATATGGCGGCGGTACCAATTCCGGCAGCCGATCCTTTGCTGGGCAATCAGGATGGTTTACGAAAATTATGGGTGTAAATGACCCGAGCTGGTTTCCGGGCATTTTGTTTATAGAAAAGAAAACTAACACGAAAGAGTAAGTTTAACCGGTAAGTTCCGGAACTCTTGCTTATTCTGATAAGTAAAACCCAGTAGTACATTACTTGCTTTTCATTACCGCAAGAATTATTCGTTTATAATAAAATAAAAAAAGCAAATGGAACACAGACAATTAGGTGCCTCCGGATTATTTGTGCCGGTTTTAAGTTTTGGGACAGCCACTTTTGGCGGCGGCAACGAATTCTTTAAAGCCTGGGGCAGCACCCAGGTAGACGAAGCTACCCGCATGGTTGATTTATGCCTGGATGCCGGCGTAAACTTTTTTGATACCGCCGATATTTACTCAGATGGTTTAGCCGAAGAAATTTTGGGGCAGGCTATAAGCGGGCGGCGTGATAAAGTACTCATTTCCACTAAAGGAACTTTTCCTTTTGGTAAAGGCCCCAACAACCAGGGCTCATCGCGCTTTCATTTGCTAAAACAAGTAGAGGGCAGCTTAAAACGCCTGCAAACCGATTATATAGATATTTACCACATGCACGGGTTCGATGGCAATACACCAGTAGAAGAAACTTTGCGTACGCTCGACGATCTGATACAAAGCGGCAAAATCCGCTATATCGCCTGTTCTAATTTTTCGGGCTGGCACCTGATGAAATCATTATCGGTTTCCGAAAGATATGGCTGGAATAAATACGTGGCGCATCAAGTTTATTATTCGCTGGCCAACCGAGAATTTGAATGGGAACTAATGCCTTTAGCCATTGACCAAAACGTGGGTAGTATTATCTGGAGCCCTTTAGCTGCCGGACGGCTGGGGGGTAAATACGGGCGCAATAAACCTATGCCGGCCGATAGCCGGGTAGCCCAGGGCGGCAGTCCGGTACCGGAAGCCGTTGTAAACGAAGCAGTTTTTTACAACATAACTGATACCTTAGATGAGGTTGCTGAAGAAACCGGCAAAAGTGTAGCGCAAGTAGCGCTTAACTGGCTTTTACAACGCCCTACTGTAGCCAACATTATTATTGGCGCCCGCAACGAAGAGCAGCTAAAACAAAATTTAGACGCTGTTGGCTGGAACTTAACGATAGAACAGGTAAAAAAACTAGACAAGGCCAGTGATGTACCTACCATTTACCCTTACTGGCACCAACGGCAAAACCTGAAATTAAACCCAATACCGGATTTTTATCACAAACAAAAGTAAAAAGTAACTTCTGGCAATTAGTTTAAAATAAAAAAGAGGCTGTCTTTTTAGAGCCTCTTTTTTTATTTATACGTCCACAAAAAACTTTTTTCCTTCATCCTACGCAAGATTTAATTTTCCTTGCTGAATCAATTGTTCTTCCGCCAAATGGTTGCGCACTTCTTTCGATAGTAATTCAATTTTAGACTTTTTAGTTATCGGTACCTGTACACTCTCCCCATTAGGTAAATGAAAAACTACTTCTAAACTACCATCAGCCGGTATAAATTGGGTTAATTGTTGTCGCACTTTTTTAATTTCATCAACATCCATCGATGAAAAATCTACTTGTTCTTGGTTATTCATAATAAACATAATATAATAATTTCTACAAATATACAGCAAATATGCTACCAAAAATACTGTTTTCAGGTATTTCTAATAAATAAATATTAATATTATTGCAAATAACTTGCAAAAAGCATAATTGTAAAATTCTGATTAATTTTTAAATTCATGTATAAAAATAAAATTATTATAGCCATAAGTTAATCCTTAATGAATGAATCAGAAATAGAAAAAGCTGGTTAGGAACTTGGATGAAAAAAGGTAAGCAGCATGAATTAAATTCCTAATTCTTTTTCCAAATTAAGAATCAGAAATTATGAATTAGACATAATAGCTATTTCACTTCAGCTTCCTTTTACAGGTAATTGGAATTTTAAGAATTAGTTTGTTCGTGCACTAGTGCTCCATAAAGATTAGTTTGTTGGGAATCCTGGCCGCCGTTTCAGTGTGTTTTCACCTGAAACTAATTATCAGTTATTCCTCTACCCGACAATCTATAGTTTATCAAGCGCTAGATATTATACCCGAAATACTTAATTAGTCCGCTTACCCAGAACAAGATCATCCTTCCTCAAAAGAAGAAATTATTTTTTGTAGCGGCGTGGCAGTGCCACGCCGCTACTACATAAGCGAAAAATCTGTTTGATTGCTATTATTAATCAACCGCTGGTAACGCTATTTTAAATATATTGAACTCCAATTCGGAAATATCGCCTTCCATTTCGTGAATGCGGGAAGTAGTAAAATAAAAATTATCCTGTTCATCAATGGTAAAAGTATCGGGCCATTTAATCTGGGAGTCCTGCACAAAAATCTTTGATTCTCCCTCCGGATTGCGGCACATAATGGCATTTTTTTCCAGGTCGCCCAAATACAGGTTGCCCCGACGGTCAAACATCATACCGTCCGGTGCCGATGTTTCTCCTAAACTTTCTACCTGTTCGGCTAGCGCCCGCTCGTCTAAGGCTTCGTTATTTAATGCCTGGGTGGGCACGCGATAAAGCCCATAACCGGTAAGGGCATGATAATATAAATAAGCTTTATCGTTAGATAAGGCAATGCCATCGGCGTGCATTTGTGGTTTCTGACCTTCTTTTACCCACTTCTCTCCTTCTACCGTGAGCCAGATATCTTCGGACTTGGTGGAATAGTGCTGATCTAATAAACGGCGGGGTTTACCCGTATTTAAATCCAAAACTATAATGGCACCCACTCCCGATTCAGTAATATAAATTTTACCGGCTTCCCGGTCAATGCGTAAATCGTTGAGGTAAGATTTTCCGGGGGCTATTTCTTTATCAAAGGTCCATTTGTTAAGTAGCTCATCGGTTGTTAAATCAAACTCATACAAAATGGCATTACCAACCACGCCTTTCATCATGGGGCTGGCGGGGTCCAGTACAAACAAAGAATTTTCGTGCGCCACAACCGATTGCACACAGGTAAATTTGCTTTCCTCCGGCTGTCCGTTCCAGGTATTCCAGGCTTCGTTGGGGTAAGGTTTGTATTCTCCATTCAGCATTACTTCCACTACCGAAAATGGCAGGTTTTCGTGCCAACGCGGAAAATTGGCAAATAACCGGCCACTATGGCTAATGGTAACCCCGGTAACCTGAATTCCTTTAAACGAAGCAACTTTGGTAATTTCTTTTGCAGACATAGAATTTAATATTGGTTGTTTGTATTTTACTAAAAGAGTAAGAATTTGTTTTGCTCTCCAACTCCAAGACTACCCAGCCTGTCATTAAAAAAACTTCTTTATGATAAGAGAAACTTCCGGAGAACAATATTTTAAGTGCCTGCATCAATTTCTGTAAGAATATCATATTCAGTGAATTATATTTAATTCAAGCTTTTATTTTATTCCGGATGCGCGGTATAACAAGTAATGCTCCGATGAGGCAGCAATATTTCCTGCTGAGAATTTAAAGTTGCGGGCAAAAGCTAGTGCTTCGCCAAATTAAAAATTAGAAATTATGAATTAAAAATTATGGTTATTTATTCTGTAAACTTTAATTTATAGGTAATTGGATTTCTAAAAATTATTTTGGCCGTGCACTAGTAGTATACAAAGGTAGCACCGATGCTGGTCATGCATTATTGCCGGGAAAAGAATCGCTAGTGATTTTGCATAATTTTGCTGAAAAATTACACGAAGCAAACTTGAATTTGCAGCAAAAAAAGATGAGAAGCTAACGGACTTTCTCGCCAAAAAACAAAGTTTGACCGATGAAAAAGGCAATCATAAAATAACCTTGGATGCCTACGGTTATCTTTGGCTCAAAGCCCAGCATAGTTAATGTATATCCCAACAATATTATTACTTTATGGGGGCGGCAAATCAGTATAAAGTTTAATAGGGGTTGGCATAAGAGCAGAACCGATATTTACCGGATGGCACTGCCCACCCGGAACCAATTATAACCGTAACCAGCCAGGCTTACCTTAAAAACGCCGTTGGCTGCCGTTAATTTATTATTTTTTATCAGGCTGAATATTTCTTTATCGGTATTGGCTTGCGCCGGAATTTGGATTTGCTTCGGCTCTTTGCTGAAATTGTGCACCATCATTACCGATTTGCCCTGGTAATTATACCGGATAGCCAGCACTTCCGGCACACCTACTTCTACAATTTGCCAATCGCCTAAACCAATTTCGGGACATTCTTTGCGGATACGAATCATGTTTGCCGTCCAGTTTAGCAACGAATGCGGATCCTGGCGTTCGGCGGCGGCATTTATTTTTTGATAACCAAATTCTCCTTCGCTGATAATTGGCCGGAAAGGCTTTTCGGCGGCAGTGAAACCGGCATTTTTCTCGTTGGTCCATTGCATGGGGGTGCGTACGGCAATGCGTTCCGGCAAGCGCAAATCATCGCCCATTCCCAGCTCATCGCCGTAGCGGATTACCGGCGTTCCGGGTAAAGAAAACACCAGGCTGTAAGCCATTTCCAGGCGTTGCCGATTGTTGCCCAGCATAGGCGCCAACCGCCGGCGAATTCCCCGGTCATAAAGTTGCATGTTTTCTTCGGGCCCGAAAGCCTGGTATACTTTGTTACGTTGTTCTTCGGTTAGGCGGCCCAGGTCTATTTCGTCGTGGTTGCGCAAAAAATAAGCCCACTGGGCGGTGCCGGGATTTTTTTTGGTATCGGTTAAAGCTTTTTTAAAAGGTTCTACTTCGCCGGTGGCCAACCCATAAAACAAATACTGATTGGCGTAAAAGTTAAACATGGTATGCATGCGGTCGCCGTTTTCGCCAAAATATTCTTTGTTCTCGTCGGGCATTACGTTAGCTTCGCCTAAGATCAAAGCATCGCCCTGGCGCCACTGCACAAACCGGCGGAATTCCGATATTAGCTCGTACATGTGTTCAGGCTTTTCGGCGCCGGTTTTGGGTAAATCAATAATAAACGGTACTGCATCCAGCCGAAAACCGCTTACCCCCTGGTTTAGCCAAAATCCCAGAATACGTTGTGCTTCGTTCCGTACATCGGGGTTTTCAAAATTCAAATCGGGCTGGAACTTATAAAACCGATGAAAATAATAGGCACTAGCTTTTTTATCGTAGGTCCAGGTTTCTTTTTGCACGCCCGGGAAAGCCATGCCTTTATTCCAGTCCTGGGGCCGCTCTTCCGACCAAACGTACCAGTTGCGATAACGGGAGTTTTTATCAGTGCGGGCTTGTTTAAACCACGGGTGCTGGTCGGAAGTATGGTTTAATACCAGATCCATGATTACCCGGATATTATGTTTCCGGGCCTGGTACATAAATTCGGCAAAATCGCCGGGGCTGCCGTATTGCGGATCTACATCGTAATAATTGGCTACGTCATAGCCATCGTCCAGCTTCGGCGAAGATTGAAAAGGCGCCAGCCAGATAGCATCAATACCCAAGGCATCTAAATAACTGAGCTGGCCGGTCAGGCCTTCAAAATCGCCGGTGCCATCGCCGTTACTGTCGCGAAAGGTGCCGACTTCCAGGCTGTAAATCACGCAGTTTTTATACCAGAGTTCTTCGTTTATGTCGGGCGCGGTGTTTTGCGCCAAGACCTGGGTAATAAGAGAAAAAAAGAAAAAGCAACAAGATAGTCTTTTCATCAGGAAAAGCTTGGTGGTTAAAGGCAAACCGCTCCTATTAATAGTTATTTTTCGGCTTTGTATTAAAAGAATAGGAGATGGTTACAGGTGTTTTGGTTAACTGCTTAATGATTGCTGGAGGATATCTGCCCAACGTTATTTATTTAGGCATAAACTTAAGTATTTGCCCGACCATCTTTTCAGCGGTGCTGGCATATTCTTCCTTATATTTTTGCATGAGTTCTTCGGGGCTGGTTTTAATTCCTTTCGCCTGCTTTTCCCATAAAACCGATAGAGTGGCATAAGGAGGCAGGAAAATGCCAATGGCATTAAAGAAATTGCTGAAATTGGCAATAACATGCTGGGCACCGTCTGAGTCGCCGGTAATTACAATACCGCCCATTTTGCCGTCCAGCCGCGATGGTTTACCGGCTAGGATTTCGTCATGAAGTTCATCGAGACGTTCTATTACTTTTTGTATTTCGGAAGATTGATTATTCCACCAGATTGGGGTCGCAAATATAATAATATTGGCGGCCAGCAGTTGTTGCAAAACACCGGGCCAGTCATCACCGGAACCCATATCACTATAGGTGCCGGGTAGTATATTAAAATTAACCAACTTTATAATGGTGCATTCAATTTGCTTTTGCTGTAAAACGCCCGCTAAAAATTCTGATAAGACTTCGGTATTAGAAACGCCCTCTTTTTTTAAAGTACCCAGTAGTATAATAGCTTTCATATAATATTTTTATAAGGTTCCTATCTGTAATAAAGAGACTGCTTTTCACTTATTTTCAATCGGCTAGCAAGAATATTTAAGACCAATTTATAAGGTATAGCTTAATGTTTAAAGCTTAACTAACAATATCCTGTTTGGTTTAGAAGATTAATTTAAAGTCTTATTACTGAGGAACGTGTCGATACTCTCCAAATCGGCCTGAACCAATTAAGAAAGTATTGCAATGCTCACCTGCCAAGTGATTGGATAAGAGTTGTTACGCAAAAGCTGCAGGGAATATTACCACCCCTGCCCCTCCTAAAACAGGAGGGGCGCTTTCCGGCTATTTTCAAATCTACAGTGGTCTTGGCATTTGGCTATTATTTTGTTTAAAAAATATTAGGTAAATTATTTACTGAGTGTATGACACCCGGTAAATAACGCCGTTGGTATCATCAGAAACCAGCAAAGAGCCATCTTGCGCTACGGCTACTCCTACTAAGCGGGCAAAATGGGCGCTGTTGTTACCCACCAAAAAACCCGATAGAAAATCATCGAAACGCACGGGCTGGCCATTTTCGAAGTGCAGGCGTACTACTTTATATCCTACGGGCGCACTCCGGTTCCAGGAACCCCGCATGGCTACAAAGGCATCGTTTTGATATTCGGCGGGAAAAGTTTTTGCCGCGCCGGTTGCTGAGGCCGTATAAAAGGCCATTTGCATCGGAGCCGAATGTGCCTGGTAAGTTAAAGTAGGCAGGGTAGTTTTGGCCAGGTATTGGGCATAAGTAGTATCTCCCTCGGGCCGGTCGCTGGGGTTGTACTTGCCTTCGCCGTATATATAAGGCCAGCCGTAATGTTTGCCCGGCAACAATTTATTTACTTCTTCTTTTTGTTCATCGTCGCCTAACCAGTCAATGCCGTGGTCCATGCCCCACATTTCATTTGTAGTAGGATGCCAGCCAAATCCAATGGTATTGCGTAAACCTTTGGCTAACTTCATCCGATTGGTTCCATCGGCGTTGGCAACCACCATGGTGGCATTTTCCGGATTATCTTCCGGACAGGAATTACAGGTACTGCCAATAGAAATGTACAACTTCCCATCAGGGCCGAAGGCAATGGTCCGGTTAGGGTGCTGGCCGGCATCTGGCAAGTCGTTTATTAACAGGCGCGGCGTACCCAGAGTGCCATCCATATTCATATCGGCCACATACAATTCTTTTATAGCAATCATGTACAATTGAGCCCCTCTAATGGCCAGGCCATGCACATCTTTAATGGTGGCAACCGTAGTTTTACTATCGGCCATGCCATCACCATTATTATCGCGTAACATCATTACAACTCCGGCTTGCCGGTCGGTAACATACACGTGGCCCGTGCTGCTTACCGCCAAAATACGGGGCTTACCTAAATCTTCGGCAAATTTATTAACGCTGAAGCCGGCGGGTACTTTTAGTTGCTGCACATTTTGGTCGGTGGCCGGAACCAACGCCGGATAAAATACATAGCCATTCACCATCCAGGTAGTAGGTTTCGCATCCGTCTCCGGAATAGAGTTTTCAAAATCATCTTCATCGTTGCTGCAGCTAGCTACAAAACCGGTAAGAGCAACAAACAACAGCAGTAATTTAAAGCCGGGCTTCTTTTTAAGTAAATAAGTCATCATCTTGCAAGCTTAAATTGGAGTTGAAAAACATTTTACATTTTACAACGGCTGGTAAATAGTCAGGGTTGTCATAGTGTTCATTCTACCAATGATTTGTTAGATTGAAAGATTAGCTATCTACCGCCTTCCTCGTGTCAAGTTCTGCTTTATTTCCGTTGCTTACAGTGTGCTTCTTTTAACTTCGGCTTATAAAAATCGTTTAAACCTTGCAGTAAGCAGAAAGCTAGCATTCATTAAGTTATATTCCGGACGTTACTCGTGCCCGGCCCTGTAATGCAAATAATATGAGATACACCTTATTTTACTTAATCTTATTCTTTTGTTTTAGCGGTTGTAATAATTTTCCGAAAGACCCGGAAAAAACTTTGGAGCAGGTAAAGAACGGAACTTTAGTGGTAGGATACTCCGAAAACCCACCGTGGGTGGTAAAAACCGAGAGCATTCCGACGGGCATAGAGCCTGACCTGGTAAAAGCATTTGCCAAAACTTTGCATGCTACAATAAAATGGGAAAATGATACGGAGCAGAACCTGGTAGAAGACCTGGAGAAGAAAAAAGTGCATTTGGTAATTGCCGGCTTAACCGATAAGAGTCCCTGGAAAAACAAAGCAGGCTTTACCAGATCGTTTGCAACGGAAGGCAAGCAAAAGCATGTTATGGCGGCTATTAATGGGGAAAATGCTTTTATCGTACAATTAGAAAAATTTTTACACGAACAGGAGCCACAAATTAAAGCTCGGGTACAACCATGAAAGAATTAGATAAATTTGAATTTCCGGAAGAGCTTAAGCCTGACTTTGAAAAAGCCAAACGCCTGGAATGGATTACCATCGCTTATCTTATTTCGACGGCGCTTACGGTTTACCTGACCATGGGCAATTCGCAAGCCATGAAAACCGCCTGGTTTGAGGACGTGCTTAGTCTTACGCCTTCCATTTCTTTTTTGATAGCTTCCCGGATTTTCATAAAGTCTCCCAATAATGAGTTTCCTTACGGCTATCACCGCGTGGTCAGCATTGCTTTTTTGTGCAGTGCCCTGGCGTTGTTCTCGGTCGGAGGATTTCTGGTTATAGATTCTATTATAACGCTAATTAAACAGGAGCATGCGACCATTGGTACGGTAGTGCTGTTCGGCCATCAGATTTGGCTCGGGTATTTAATGATTGCCGCTATGCTGTATAGCACGTATCCGGCTATGCTTTTAGGAAAAAAGAAACTTCCGATCGCTAAAAAATTGCACGAGAAAAATTTATTTACCGATGCTAACATGAACAAAGCCGACTGGATGACAGCTACCGCCAGTATTTTTGGCATTATCGGGATTGGTCTGGGCTGGTGGTGGGCAGACTCGGTAGCCGCTTTAGTTATAGCTGCCGATATTGTGCATGATGGTTATAAAAACCTAAGGCAAGCCATTTTAGATCTCATGGACCAGGTGCCTAAAACGGTAGACAATCAGCAAACTGATCCTTTAATAGATGAAATAAAAGCTACTTTAGCAAAGCAGGACTGGATTAAGGACTTTAATATCCGTTTGCGCGAGGAGGGGCATATTTACCTGGGCGAAGGATTTGTAATTCCGGCCCGGGAAGAAAACCTGACCCAATTAATTGAAAATACCTCCCAGGCAGTAGAAAAGCTGAACTGGCGCATACAAGAGTTTCTTATTGTGCCGGTTAAAAATTTACCGGAAGATGAAAAAGTTTAGCAGCTGCTGATTATTTACTGATATTAAGCAAGAAACAGAAGCATATTAATCTTAACTTTTTTAAGCCCACATTTGTTATCCCTCCGGAATTCTTCAAATTCTGCAGGATGACAGAAATGAGCTCATATAACCTAACTTATGGCTACCTTGTCATATAGAGAACGTCGTAACTTATCGGAATTAAACATTCCCGAAAAAGATAAATAGTTCCCCGCCTAAGTTTAGGCGGGGTTAGGGGCGGTTGTTTTCCTTTAATTAATTTCCGACAAGTGCTGTCGCGATCTATACGCAATACGAGTTATTGAAAAAGTTTCAATTCATCCTTAAGTAAGCTCATCCGGTAATATTCGGCTGGACTTAAATTTAATGCAACTTAAGCAAGACAATATCCAGGAGGTATCTGCAGTTTCTAAATAATCAATGTTGCTGAATATTGGTATATCAGCTGTTTTCTGGCTTCTTTATATTATTTTCTTTCAGGAGCTTAAAGTCATTTCACTCTGTATTTTGTCCGCTTCACTTGCATTTTAATTGAAAAACAGGCGGGTAAGCCTGAATTTTACTTCATCAAAAGCAAAATTCATCATGTTACTTAATAGCATTCCCTTATTACCGGTTTTACATTTTATTCTAAGGTGCTTTTCCGTTCGGAAGGGAATAATAAAAGAAAATATTTTGGCTGAAAAAGCTGGCTAATCCCTTTAAATCAGATCACTCCAATTCCAGTTATTTCAATATTCAGAAAAATGATTTTTCTTCGCAATTCTACTATAACCAATATCCTCCTGAGTTTTGGCATTTTCCTGGGTTTTAGTGCCTGCGATACCGAGGAAGATATAGACTTAGACCTGAGTACCGATACGGATGCTGTAATTACGTATGTAGATACATCTAGGGTAAATGTTTCCACGGTTTATCTTGACTCGGTTTTTACCTCTGGTACCGGCGTGTTACTGGTGGGCCAGGTGAACGATAATTTGGTGGGTACAACCCAGGCCAATGCTGTTTTTCAAATTGGCCTAAATTCGTCGGCTTCCTGGACTTTGAGTGCCGATGCAGTTTTTGATTCAATTAATTTAGTTTTGCCTTTATCGGGTTATACCTACGGCGATACCACCCAGAATTTATCACTCCAGGTATCCAGAATAAACCAAACGCTTACTACCCGCACCTTATCGCCTTATATAGGTACCGAAGAGCCATTCTCTTATTTTTATGGTACCCAGGGATTTTATAACCACAGCCTGGTTGCAACTTCTTCGGCTCTGGGAGCCCTTAACATCAAACTCCGGCCCTCGGTAAACGATAGTATCCTGGTGCCGCTGTCTAAAAGCTTGGGGCAGGAATGGTTGGACCTGAAAAAAGCAGATGATGCTCGTCTGACAACGGCCGCTAATTTTCTGGAATATTTTAAAGGTTTAAAAATAAGCGCTGTCAGCGGCGGCAGCATTGTTGGGTTTGATGCCACAAACGTTAAAGTCCGGATGTATTACCGTGCACCAAACGGCGAAACCACGCAAAACTACACCTACGATTTCCCTTTAACTTCCGGCGATACCCAGTATAATCAAATAGAAAATAGTGTCAATGGCACTTTACTTCAGCAGCTAACACCCGGCAGTAGTCCATTGGCCAGTACCGCCAATAACCAGATGGGGGTCATTCAGGCCGGCACCGGTTTAGTCGTTAAATTAGACTTCCCTTACCTCGATGGCCTTAAAATTTTACTTACCCCCAACCTGATAAATAAAGCTTACCTGGAAGTTACGCCGGTATCCAATACCAATATCTATCCGTTTACGCCGCCGGCTACCCTGGCTCTTTTCCAGATCGATCCGGCAAATGTACCTACGGTACCCATGTACCAGAATTACAGCACTACTGCCGAGCAGGTTGCCACTTATACGGCCAATGAAGAAAATGTGTCCAGTGCTAAATATAGTTTTGATGTTACTGAGTACTTAATCAGTCAGTTTTCCAGAACCCAGGCCGGAGAAGTAGCCTTACTGTTAAGCGTGCCCCGTAGCACCATGATGTCTTCGGTAAACCGCCTGATTATTGGCGGGCCCGGCCATGCGCAAAACCGGGTGAAACTTAAAATATACTATTCCAAACTCTAATAATCTATTTACTCAATCTAATCACAAACCAATCACATGAAAATTTATTCTTATAATTTCCGCCTGCTATTATCTTTATTGGCTTACGTAGGTGTTACGCTTTTTTTAGCCACTATTCTCTCGTCCTGCGACTCGGATGACGATTCCGAAGATATAATTGGTGACTGGACCAAAGCTTCTGATTTTTCGGGTGTGGCCCGTAGCGGAGCCGTATCCTTTTTAATTAACGATCAGGCTTATGTAGGCACCGGTTACGACGGCAAAACCCGCCTGACCGATATTTGGATGTATGATGCCAGCAAAGATTCGTGGGTAAAAAAAGCCGATTTTCCCGGCACTGCCCGCAGCGCCGCCGTTGGTTTTAGCGCCAATGGCAAAGGGTATGTAGGCTTGGGTTACGATGGCTATAATAATCTGAAAGATTTCTGGGAATACGATCCTACTACCAATACCTGGACGCAACTGGCCGATTTCCCGGGTTCTGCCCGTTATGGTGCACTTGCCTTAACTATTGATGATAAAGGCTACGTAGGTGCCGGTTATGATGGCAATTACTTAAAAGATTTCTGGCAGTTTGATCCGGCTACTAAGCAATGGACCGAAAAAACCGGTTTAGGTGGAGCAAAACGTTTAAATGCCTGGACTTTTGTACAAAATGGAAAAGCCTACGTAGGCGGTGGTGTAAACAATAATTTATACAATGATGATATTTTAGTTTATGATCCGGCCACCGACACTTGGACTAAAATGTTATCCTTAAATGAAACTGACCGGGAAGATACTGATTATCCTAGTGCCCGGGCCTCGGCTATTACTTTTATTATTAACAACAAAGTTTACCTGGTAGGCGGAACCAACGGAGCCAACTTATCTGATGTTTGGGAATACGATGTTACCTCCGATACCTGGACTTCGAAAAATGCTTTTGAAGGTTATACCCGCGAAGGTGCCGTAGGTTTTAGCATTGGCAACTACGGTTACCTAACCACCGGTAACAGTGGCGCTTCTTCCCGGTTCGATGATTTATGGCGCTTTGACCCAACCGTAGATAATGAATAAAGTTTACCGGGCTAAATTGTAAAGAATGGCGCCCGGCAAGTAAAAATATAAAAAATTATTCTTAATCTGTTTTCATGTGCACTGATGAGCCTGCCACGTAGGCAGGCTCTTCTTTACCTCTTTGTTAAACTTCCAGCAACCAGGTGTAACATCTGTTTCGCCACCAGAAAAAACAAAAAGAAGACTACATCAAAACCGAAGTAAAAAGATAAGAACAGAAAATAACAGGCATTTAATTTATTGCCTAAAGCTTTTTTTTATCTTACATCATTATACTAAATTATAGATATTTCTTTCCTTATCCGGTATCATGCGTTTTGATTATATTATAATAAAAACAAGTTATGTTGAAATCTGATTCTTACCGGAAAGGTTTATACAATATTGCGGTTATTACTTCTATCGGGTGGGGAATTATAAGCAACTTCCCGGTAGTAACGGCTCCCCGGCCCTTTCCTTTTCCCGGTATACCACGTAATCTGCCCCCCCGTAATTTTCCACAGCGGGAATCTCCTACAACAGAGAACATGCTTTTATCGGCAGCCGGTATTACCCTCCTGATGCTTTGCCTGTGGTTTATGAATATAATGCTGGACACCCGGCTGAGAAAAACCAGTTTAAGTTATAAAGCCCGGAATATATCGCGCTATTTGCTCAGTTATATTCTTACAATATTCATTTATTATGCCTGCCTGTCTATGATTAGTTTACTCGTAGCAAATGGCCGGCCCTTGTTTTTTCCTCTGATTGTGGCCTTAACCAACAATACCATTATTCTGGTTTTAATGGATCTGATCATACTGCAAAAAGCTTCGGCCGAAATAGAAGTAGAAAATACGCAACTTAAAATGAACAGCGTAATTGCGCAGCACCAGCATTTAAAACACCAGTTGCAACCGCATTTTCTGTTTAATTCCTTAACTACCTTAAAATCATTGATCAAGCGCCAGCCCGCGGATGCCGAAGAATACTTAGTGCGGCTTTCGGATTTGTTACGGGCTTCTATCTCCACCGATACCCAAAATATTATTCCTTTAAAAGATGAATTAAAGCTTTGTATTGATTACCTGGAAATGCAAAAAGTACGCTTCAAAAATTCGTTTGATTATGAAATAAGCATTCCGGAATATATTTTACAAACCGGGTCAATGCCGGTTTTCTCTTTGCAACTCCTCGTAGAAAATGCTATTAAGCACAATTTTTTTACGCCCGAAGAGCCCTTGCACATCAGAATAATGTACGATAAAAACGATTGCCTGGTGGTTTGGAATAATAAAAAGCCCAAACAGTTTATGGAAAATTCATCCGGTATCGGCCTGAAAAATTTATTGGAACGCTACCAGGTTATTGCCGGGCATGGCATTCATATAATGGAATCGGATAAATCATTTTCGGTGGAATTAAAGGTTTTAAATATATGAGAATTGTAATAATAGAAGATGAGCCTTTAACAGCCGAGGATTTGGCCGACACTTTACTGCAGGTGGAGCCAACTATCCAGATTCAGGCTATCTTACCTTCGGTAAAAACAGCCATTGCGTATTTACAGGAAAATAAATTACCGGATTTAATATTTTCGGATATTCAGTTAGGCGATGGCCTGAGCTTCGAAATTTATAAAACCATTGAAATAACCACGCCGGTGGTATTTTGCACGGCTTACGACGAATATGCCCTGGATGCTTTCCGGGCCAATGGCATTGACTATGTTTTAAAACCGTTTACCACGGCTACTATTGCCAGCACCATTTATAAGTACAAACAACTACAACAAAACTTAACGCCCGCAAAAGACCAGTACAACGGCCTCTACGAACTATTGCAGAATCGCTTGTTTCCGAAGCGCAGTTCGGTACTGGTATACTTGCGCGATAAAATTATACCCTTATCCGTCTCGGATATTGCGGTTTGCTATTCGCAAAATTTGATTACCCACGTCCTTACTTTCGATCAGAAATCTTATACGGTAAACCATACTTTAGAAGAATTAGAAGTTATTTGCGGTTCCGAGTTTTTCCGGGCCAACCGGCAGTTTTTAATCAATCACAAGGCCGTAAAAGATGCTTCCCAGTATTTTGGCCGTAAGCTTTCTGTTTCCTTAAACATTCCTTTTACCGAAGAAATTATTATCAGCAAAGCCAAAAATCCGGTTTTTCTGGATTGGCTGGCTCATAAATAATTTCGTTCCTAAACCTGTTTTAAAGTATAAAAACTATTAAAACCTCAAAGCTATGCAAGATGCCCTGATACTTAAGCTGGAAAACGAAATTAAATTAAAGCAAAAGTGTATGTATTTCCCGGATTTTCGGAAATTAGATAAAAAGGTTCCGGTTATACTGCTGCAAGAAATAAAAACCCTAAAATTGCAACTAAAATTGCTAAAACAGCAGCAGATAAAGGCGGTAAAAAGAAAATTTAAAGAAGAATAAATATTACAACAGAATAAATGAGGAAGTGAGTAAAAAAAATTTAATAATAAATGCTTTCCGTTCATATTCTGCCTAAACTAATTCTGTCTGCTTACTTTATCTATTTTTTTCTGTACCAGGTAAATATGGCCTTAACCATATTTATACCAAACTTATTGCATCTTTTAAATTCATTGGTACCAACGGGCTCACTTAGGTTAAATTGTCTCCACGCCGCTGAGCCCTTTATAATTTCTTACCAGCGTCTTTCTTAATCATTTTTTCATTTCCGCGAATTTCTGTGCCCCGGATTACTGTGCCGCGCCTATTTTGTATCCATCACGGTATAAAAAAAACCAGCGTCCTGACTCTTAAGCCTTTACTTAAGGCAATTTTAATCTGGTTCCTGATAATTTCAAGTTTCATTTTGTCCGTTTCACCTATTTTAAGCTGGTATTCCAGAGCGGTTCACCCGAAATTTAATGCGTTAATTGATAAAGCAAGTTTCGGCGGGTAAGTTTTCCCGGAACCATAACCTAAAGTAATGAATCTACAGAAACTAAAAATTTCTAATATATGAAGCGTATACTGATACTCTTATTTTTTTTCATTGGTGCGTTCCGGGCTTCGGCCCAGTCGTTTTCTGTTACCGGCCAGGTAGTAGATGCTAAAGATAATACCGCTCTGCCGGGAGCAACGGTCATTTTAGTCCGCAACCTCGATTCGGAGCAACTCATTACCGTTTCGGATAATAGTGGTCTGTTTAAATTAAATGCGCCGGCTGGTAATTATTCCCTTAAGGTTTCATTTTTGGGCTACCAGACTTTAACCAAAAGCGTCGCGGTACTTAAACCCATTGATTTAGGCAAACTAACTTTAAGCGTAAACACCGAGCAACTAAAAGAAATACAAATAACCGGCAAAACCCCTACCGGCGAACAAAAAGGCGATACCACTCAGTTTAATGCCAATGCTTTTAAAACGGCTCCCGACGCCAGTGCCGAAGATTTAGTGCAGAAAATGCCGGGCATTACCGTTACCAATGGTACCATTCAGGCCCAGGGCCAGGATGTAAAACAAGTGCTGGTGGATGGAAAACGTTTTTTCGGCGATGATCCAAGTGCGGCTTTGCGTAGTTTGCCGGCCGATGTAATTGCCAATATTCAGATTTTCGATAAAAAAAGCGATCAGGCAGAGTTTAGCGGCGTGGATGATGGTAATGCGGCGAAGACCATTAACATTGTAACCAAACCCGACAAGCGGGTGGGCCAGTTCGGGAAAGCCTCCGCCGGTATAGGTACCGATAGCAAATATATGGTGGGGGTAGCGGTAAATGCCTTTAATGGCGATCAGCGGTGGACTTTTACCGGCCTTACGAATAATATAAATATGTTGGATTTTTCGGTGGGTGAAACGCCGGGGGGCGGGATGCGCGGTCGGCGGCCGCCGCCGGGGGGCGGCACCACTAGCGGTTTAATTTCTACAAATACCCTGGGTATAAATTACAGCGATATGTGGGGGAAAAAAATAGAAGTAAGCGGCAACTATAATTATACCAAACGTCAGATTACCAACAATCAGTTTAAAGTACAAAACTATACTTTACCCGCCGACTCCGGCCAGGTATACACCGAAAACCAGCTGAGTACCACTACCACAGCCGCTCACCAGTTTAACCTGCGCCTGAATTATAATATAAACGAAAATAACCGCTTACTGATTACGCCTAGTGTATCGGTGCAGGACAATCTGGCCGACAATGAAGTTACCGGTTCTACGGCTAATATTAACGGTGCCTTAAATGAAACTCAAAATAACACCAGCTCCGATAACAACAGCAATACATTTAATAATAATATTTTATACAGCCATAAATTCGGTAAAAAAGGCCGCACGGTTTCTGCAAGTTTAAATACCAGTTACAGCACCAGCTCCGGCAACAATACTTTATTAGCGAATACCAGTTACAACGAAGGCCAGACCAGCAATCAGGATTTACTAACTATTCAGAAAAGAACAGCTTTTACCTGGTTAAGCGACCTTACTTATAACGAACCAATTGGTAAAAACGGGCAATTACAAGTGCTATATAATATTGGTAACCAGCTCAACGATTCGGATAAACGGGCTTATAATTACACCACCGAAACCAATAGTTACAGCCAAATGGATACGGCCCTGAGCAATACTTTTAATAGTTCTTATTTAACCCAACGCTTCGGAACCGGCTATCAGTACAACATGGGCCCGCTACGGTTACGCGTAAATGTCCGTTACCAACAAGCCACTTTGCAAAACGATCAGGATTTTCCCAGCGATTATAACCTGACCAAAACGTTTACCAGTATTTTGCCTTCGGCCGATATAAACTATAAGTTTTCGCAAACGCAGAATTTCGATTTTAACTATACGGCGGCTACCAATGCCCCTTCGGTCGATCAGTTATCTGAAGCCATTGATAATACCAACCCGCTGCAATTATACCAGGGCAACCCGGCTTTGCGGCAAAGTTATCAGCATAGCTTCCGGACAGGCTTCCGCGATTTTAACCTGGCTACCAACCGCATATTTTTTATTGGGGTATTCGGCAACACGGTCCAGGATTATATCGCCAACAGCATTACCCGGGCCACCGACGGAGAAGTAACCTTATCCAACGGCCTGGTTTTGGAAGAAGGGCAGCAACTTACCTCGCTGGTAAACCTGGATGGCTACTGGAATGTCCGTTCTTTTTTTCACTACGGACAACCGGTTAGTTTTCTTAAGTCTAATTTTGGTTTACAAGGTTCGGTTGGCTATACCCGCACGCCTGGTTTAAACAACAACGAATTAAATTATGCCAGCTCTCCTAATGTAAGTTTAGGCGTTTCCCTGAGCAGTAATATCAGCGAGAAAATAGATTTCAATATCTCTACCAATTCTACTTATAATTTTGTCCGCAACTCCCTGCAAACCCAGCTGAACAACAATTACTTTACCCAAAACACCAACCTGAAATATAACTGGATTTTCGGGAAAGGCTTTGTGTACCGCACCGAATTAAACCATCAGATCAATTCCGGTTTATCGGCCGGGTATAACGCCAATTACCTGCTCTGGAATATGAGCATCAGTAAAAAAGTATTAAGAAACCAACAGGCCGAAATAAGTTTAAGTGTGAATGATTTGTTAAAGCAAAACGTAAGTGTGCAGCGGAACATTACCGCTCAATACGTAGAAGATGTTCAATCGAGTGTGTTGCAGCGTTTTTTTATGCTGACTTTCACCTACAACCTGCGTAATTTTACGGGCAGTGCACCGGCTAATCAGGAAAAAAACGGTGATTTTCCCGGCCCGCCGCCGGGCGGAGGCCCGCCTCCGGGTGGCATGCCGTCCGGCCCGCCGCCGCAAGGTTAAAATCAGCAAATTATAAAACTACCCGGATAGCTCACCTTATTAAAGCTATCCGGCTTCATTTTTACTAAATGCAGGCCACGCTTACTCAATAAACGTGCGTATTGTTAAATAGCAGGTTTAATTTATTAGCTCATTACCAAAGCTTACTGTACGCTCCTGTTTATAATTTCATCTATAAAACTATTGCCTTTTAAAGCAATTGCCCCAGTTTATTGATTCAATTTTATATGAAAATATACCGATACCTGCTGCTTTTTTTTCTTAGCAGTATCCATATCCCGCAACTAATTGCCCAAACAAACCAAAATGCGGCAGAGACTAATAATAACCAGCTGGTTAAAACCAACACCCAATTGCTGCAGAAAGATGCGCGGGATGCCAAGAAAGCATTTAAAAAAAACCATCGGAGCGCTTTGCGGTTTGCCCGGCAAAATAATCTGCCCGTCCGGAAAGTAGAAGCAAATGGGAAAATAACGGCGTTACAAAGCATTGATAAAACCGGCCAGCCCCGTTATTTAACCACTTTTACCGATCCGGTTAAATCGGTATCGGGCACCGAGGCCGCCATTACCACCAGTACAAACCAGGTTTGGGAAGGCGGCAGCCTTAACTTAGGCTTAAGCGGCAGCAGCTCTAATGTAACCGGTAAATTAGGTATTTGGGATGGCAGCGGCGTACTAACCACGCACCGCGAACTAAGCGGCCGGGTAACCCAACAAGACCAGCCCGAATCGGATGCAGACGGACAGGACCATGCTACCCATGTGTCGGGTATTATGATCGGGGCCGGCCTGAACCCGCGGGCTAAAGGCATGGCTTATAAAACCACCCTGAAAGCTTACGATTGGAACAACGATATATCCGAAATTACCAGTGCTGCCGCTGCCGGCTTATTATTATCTAATCATTCTTACGGATTGGGCTATATCGGTTGGGTTTATAATACCGACCGTACCGGTACTATTAAATGGGAATGGCACGGGAATACCGCTATCAGCACCACCGAAGATTACCGGTTTGGTTATTACGATGATGATGCCCGGCAAGTAGACCGGCTGGCTTTTAACGCCCCCAATATTTTAATGGTATTTGCCGCAGGCAATGACCGTACTTCCAGCGGTCCCGACGATGGTTCTGCTTACTATTTGGGTTTTACGAATCAAACCAGTACCGTGACCCGCCGGAAACAGGAAGATTATGATTTGCTGAGCTCCACCGGAGTAGCCAAAAATGTGTTAACCGTAGGTGCCGTCGCGTCGATTGCGGGGGGGTACGAAACCCCTGCTGATGTTAGTAACGCTTATTTTAGCAATTGGGGGCCGACCGACGATGGCCGGATTAAACCGGATTTGGTTGGGGATGGGGTAAATATTTTTTCTTCGGTTGCCACCGCCAACGATGCTTATGCCATTTACAGCGGTACTTCTATGGCGGCGCCCAACGTTACGGGTTCCCTCCTGCTTTTACAGGAACATTATGCCAATTTACATCAGGATACCGTTATGCGTTCGGCTACCTTAAAAGGTCTGGCCATCCACACCGCCGATGAAGCCGGCTCTGCCCCGGGGCCAGATTACAGCAATGGTTGGGGTTTATTAAATACGGCCAAAGCGGCGGCGGTTATTTCGGATTCCACGCACACCAATCTTATCACCGAACGAACCTTAACCCAGGGCGAAACCTATACCCTGCCGGTAATTGCGTCGGGCACCGAACCAATCCGGGCCACCATTAGCTGGACCGATCCGGCTGCTACTCCCCTCACGATTAATAATACGGTAACGAACAACCGGACGGCCCGGCTGATAAACGATTTGGATTTGAGTATTTCGGATACTACAAATGCCTGGCTGCCCTGGGTGCTGAATCCGGAGCAGCCACAAACAACAGCAACTACCGGCGATAATGTGGTGGATAATGTGGAACAGGTATTAGTAGCCAACCCCGTAGCCGGTGCTACTTACCAGGTAGTGGTGAAACACAAAGGAACCTTAACCAATAATAGCCAGCCCTATTCTCTGATTTTAAGCGGCATTGGCGGACAAGCTTATTGTGTTTCTGCGCCAACTCTGCAACAAGGCGCCCGCATAGCCAGTGTAAAATTTGGCACCATTAACAATACGCCCGAAAATACCTGCACTACCTACTCCGATTTTACCCGGTTATCTACGGAATTATACATTGGCAGCGACACGGGCGTGCAGCTTACTATTAAGCTGGGCACCTGTGATTATAATGTAAATAAAATTGCTAAAGTATTTATTGACTGGAATAATGATTTTGATTTTGAAGACACCAGCGAATTGGTTTATACTTCCGGGGTAATTGCTAGTGACGGCACTTTTACCACCACGGTGCTGGTGCCGGCCGGTTTAATGGCTAATACCTTTACCCGGATGCGCATTGTTTGTGTAGAAACCACGAATGCTGCCGACGTAAATGCCTGCGGTACGTACGGCAAAGGCGAAACCCAGGATTACAGCCTGCAATTAGTTAAACCGGTAACCGATGTAGGTATAACAGCTCTGGTTTCGCCTACCAGTGATAATTGTGTGGGAGCGCAAAAGGTAAAAGTCAGGCTGAAAAACTTTGGCAGTAAAGCAGTAATTAGCATTCCGGTAACTGCGGTAGTACAACAAAATAATACCCTTATCACTACTTTAACCGGAACGTACGCCGATACGCTGTCCGCTAACCGCGAAGCAGAATTAGAATTAAATGGTTCGTTTGCCGCAACTGCCGGCCTTAGCTACACCATTACCATCACCTCTAATTTACCGGCTGATGGAGTAGTTTCGAATAACTCTTTTACGGCGACCGTTACCTTATCTGCCACCGAAGCGCCCGTTGCACAAGCTGTAAACTGCGGCTCCGGCCAGGTAAGTTTACGGGCTAGTGGTGCCGGCACAGCGTATTGGTACGATGCACCTATTGGGGGTAATTTATTGGCCGTGGGTAACCAAACTACCACTACTACCATACCGGCTTCCCAAACGTACTATGCGGCTTTAAATAGTTTTTATGGCACATTGGGCCCGGCCACTAAATCAGTTTTTGGCGGAGGCACTTACGGGGGCGGATACCAGCCCATGCCACTCATTACCACTTCCGCTCCCGTTGTACTGGACAGCGCCCGCTTGTATATTGGTTATCCGGGCAAACTTACTTTTACCGTAGAAACCGCTACCGACAGCATTGTATCCAGCACTACCATTGCAGTTAAAGCCACCCGCACTACCCCAGTGGCCACCGATGCAGCCGACGATCCGAACGATCAAGGAGCGATGTATCCGTTAAAATTAGTTATTCCGCAAGCCGGCAGCTATCACATCCGCCTGACTTATGAAGATGGCGCTACCATTTTCCGCAGCAATGTAAACGTAAGCGGCTATCCGTTTACCCTATCACCGGTTATTTCCCTGACCGGCGCCCTTTACAATGGCTCTCCGATTACCAGTTCATATTATTATTTTTACAATTTAAAAGTAAAAGCGCTGGATTGCCCCAGTGAGCGCGTAGCGGTAGTAGCCCAACCCGATACCAGTTTAAATGCAACTGTTCAGGCCAGCGGCCCTACTACTATTTGCCAGGGCGATACCGTCACGTTATCGGTACCCGCCCAAAACGGCTTAACTTATCAGTGGCAAAAAGATGGCATTGTTATTCCCAATGCTACAGCCGCCGTTTACCAGGCTACGCAATCGGGTAATTATACGGTAACGTTATCCAACAATATTTGTACTGCTACCCCCGATGCCATTCAGGTTACAACTTTAACGGTGCCCAAACCTACTATCAGTCTGCAGGATAAAACCTTAACTTCCAGTGCTGCTACTGGTAACCAGTGGTATTTAAATGGCATGGCTATTGCCAACGCAACCGATACGGCGTATGTCGCCAAAAGAACCGGTGATTATACCGTTACGGTCACCCAAAATGGTTGTTCATCAACTTCTGATCCGGTAAATGTATACGTGCCGATTATTCGTGACTTAACGGTATATCCTAATCCCGCCACCGGAAATATTGTTAATATCAGGTATACTTCTCCGGGTTCTTTAGAAAACATTCAGGTTAAAGTGTTTGATATGATTGGTAAAATAATCAGCGAACCGGCTTTGGAGCAAACGGAAGAAGGACTTTACGAATACGAAATGAGTCTGACCAATTTTGCCGGCGGCATTTATATAATACGGATTACCGATGAAAATCAGGTGTTTATCGAACGATTTGTAAAATTAAAATAAGCGAAAACCTTATTTATTTTAGTTTACGCGTTTAAATATCCAGTTTATGTTTTCTTTTAAATTATGTAGAACTGCCTTTGGCATATTTCTTTTAGTTTTCTGGTTCAATAGGCCGGTACAAGCCCAATATCGGCGCGATAACCGGTCGCTGCCCCGCCGCGGCGAGAGAATAGCCGTTGCCCATTACCGGCCCGGCGTGCTGGTTGCTTACGGCGGGGTGCCCTACCATTACAATAACGGTATATTTTACCGCCCAATGGGCGCTTATTATGAGGTAGTCGCGCCTCCAGTAGGCATTCATGTGCGCATATTGCCTCCTTATTACCGGCGCATTTACCTGGGCACCAGCATCATTTTTTATTATAACGGCATATTTTACCGCCAGAATAATACCCAGGACTATGAAGTAGTGCAACCACCAATAGGCGCTGACGTTACTGACCTCCCGGCCGGCGCACAAGTTCTGGTGCTGAACGGGCAAAAAATGTACGAACTGGATGGCACTTATTACCAGGAGCAAATAAACGACGGGCAAATTTGGTATACGGTGGTCGGGAAAGATGGTGTAGTGAATTCGGAACCAACCGGCACCTTGCAGGTCGGCGATACTTTTGCCCAACTACCGGAAGGCTGCAAACCAGTGGTTATCAATAATCAAAAGTATTACGTGTCACCAAATAATATTTACTACCAGGAGATTGTTGAGGACAATAAGCTCATGTATGCAGTAGTAGGAAAGTAAATTTACCGGATTAATACAAAACATACTAGTCTAACTTCTATTTGAACAAGATACTAACCAGAAATTACATCTTCAATCAATTAAGCAGATGAGAAAAATATTTTTTATGGTTGCTTTAATAATGGCAGGCAACAGTACTTTAGCACAAATTAAAATAAGTAAAATAAAGGATACACTTTTAAACAGCCAGGTACAACTATCGACGGCAGAAGTAAGTGCCGGTTTAAAAGAAGCCTTAGAAAAAGGAGCCTCCAAAGGCTCGGATTTGGTATCGCAGGTAGATGGTTATTACCAGAATGCCGAAATCAAAATACCTTTTCCGCCGGAAATAAAAAATGTAGAAACCAGACTGCGCCAGATTGGAATGGGAAGCGAGGTAGATAAGTTTGTTCTGGCGCTTAACCGGGCCGCAGAAGACGCTGCCAAAGAAGCCAAACCGGTTTTTATATCGGCTATAAAGCAAATGACCATTCAGGATGCTTATGCAATTTTGCAGGGCGAACAGGATGCCGCCACCCAATATTTAAAACGTACTACCTCTGACCAATTAGCGGTAAAATTTAAACCCATTGTTCAGAACTCTTTAAATAAGGTAAATGCCACGCAGTATTACCATAACCTGATTACGAGTTATAATAAAATACCCTTGGTAAAAAAATTAAACCCCGATTTAGACGCTTATGCTACTGAAAAAGCAATGGATGGTTTGTTTTTGATGGTGGCAAAAGAAGAAAAGTCCATTCGCCAGGATCCCCTGGCCCGGACCTCCGATTTGCTCCGGAAAGTTTTTGGTCAGCAAAAATTATAAAACCGGAATTTACTAATAATTTTCTTTCTGATTAGAAGACTTTAAAAAATCACCATCAGAAATGGCTGCTTTACTTTAACATTTGTCCGTTTGGTTTAATTTATGGGTTTTGGCCGGTTTTATGGCATCTGCTTTGAAATATAGCAGTTATGGCAGGCAGTTAGCCTTCAAATAAAAAAGAAAAACATACCAATTAAATTAAAAGAAAATGAAAAAGTATTTAGCTATGATCGCATTCGGTTTAATGATAACCGGAACTTCTCAGGCCCAGAATGCCTCACCCAGAAACAACAGTTCTAATAACCGCTACAGCCAGGAACAGGGCGAAAGAAAAGACAATTACCAGCCAGGTGATTCCGGTCTAAACCAGAATTCGCCGGAACAGCAAGCCAACCAGCGTACTGAAATGCTAAGCCACCAATTAGGCTTAAGCAGCAAACAAAAGAAGCAGGTGCAAGCCTTAAATCTGAAATATGCCCGTCAGATGGAAAGCTCTGACAAGCAATATAGCAAAAACAAAGATTATGATAAGAAACAACAGCAGGCAGCATCCCGTATCCAGGCAAGTTGGGATAAAGAATTTAAAAGGATTTTAACCCAAAAGCAATATGCTAAATACGCGAGCGATATAAAAGAAAAACAGCCTTCGTATGGCGGTCAGTCCAATAAAACAGATAATTATAACAACCGCTCTTCTAAGTCCGGCAAATTGTAATTTAAAACCATTACAAAATTAATAGCAGAGCAAGCTTTTCGGCTTGCTCTTTTTTATGCTTTTCAAAAATGAACCAGCTGCAAATTATCAGCAATATATTTAAGTGGAATTGTTGTTTGAAATAGCTTTATTGGGGCAATCATCTTAATTAAATACTCAATTAGCACAAGGCCAAATATAGATAAGTTAATGATTCTCATGAGTTATAAATATAGAAGTCTATTTAAATCGATAAGTAAACATTAAAAAGGCGCCAGCTTTAAGTATTCTTGTTTGTACTTCATGGGAGTAGTTCCGGTAATATCTTTAAACTGCTTGTTAAAATTAGACAAAGTATTAAACCCACATTCATAACAAATTTGGGCAATGTGGCTTTTATCCCCCATTAACAGTTTACAGGCAAAGCTGATGCGCAATTCGCTTATAAAAGCAGAAAAGGTTTTGTTGGTTCTGGTTTTAAAATATCGGCTAAAAGAAGTAGGCGACATGTTGGCTATATCCGCCATTTCTTCCAGCATAATATCGCGTTTAAAATTTTTCATAATATAATCGTACACCTCCCGCATCCGGTCGTTATCCTGCTCATTACCGGCCATGGCATAACCAATACTGGAAATGCTTGCATATTCTTCCGCATCGGCCAGGCAATTGAGTATAGCCAGCAGCTGAATAATGCCTTCCACGCCTTTTAGCTCCAGCAAATCGCGCATCATTTGCGTAACTTCCAAAACCGTAGCGCCTACAAACCGCAATCCGCGTTTTGCTTTTTCAAATAATTGCTTAATGCTCCACAGCTCTTCTTTTTGAAGCAGGTTATCCCCTAACAAGTTTTCCGGAAAGTATATAACAATACCCTTCACCCGCAAATTGTTTTCCCGGTTAAAATAAAAATCATCATTCCGCCAGAGATGGGGCACGTGCGGACCGGTAAAAACTAAATCTCCTTCCTGAAAATGACTAATATTATCCCCGATAAACCGGGTACCGGTGCCGGAAAGCACGACAAATAATTGAAATTCGGAATGCGCATGCCAGTTGGTATCGAAAAACGGATCGTCGAGAAAATTAACGATATAGGCCTTAGACTCCGGAATTTCGGTTTTATGAAGGGCAGTTTTCATTTTAATATAAAAGTATCATCAAATTACCACTTTAAAACTTAAATATGACAAAAAACAGTCAGAAGCAGGCAAGAAGTAGAAAGATTTTTAAATAAATTACTAATATACTTGTACAATGATTCTACCACAACTTATATAAATCAGTATGAAAAAATTAGTGTCTTATGGGCTAATCGTGGTCGCCCTCCTGAGCAATAGTTGTACGAAGCTCTCCTCCTCTAAAACCAAGGACGGTAATATTAATTCGGGCAACGAACCCCGCCGGATTGAAGTGCTTTTTCTGGGCCACGAAAGCGAGCATCACAATTCAAACAAATATGCGCCAGGTTTGGCCACCGCTTTGTTTAGCCGGGGCATTAATATTACCTATACCACCGATCCCGCTGATCTGAATACCGAAAACTTACAAAAGTACGATGGCCTAGTTATTTATGCGAACCACAATGAGATTAAGCCGGAACAGGATAAAGCGTTAACGCAATTTGTAGAAAGCGGAAAAGGCTTTATCCCGATTCACAGTGCCTCATTCTGTTTCCAAAACTCCCCTGCTTACATTAAAATGGTAGGCGGCCAGTTTAAAACCCATAAAACCGGCACTTTTACCGCCGAAATAACCAATCCTCAACATCCCACTATGCAAGGCATTACTCCTTTCGAAACCTGGGACGAAACTTACGTGCATTCGCAACTGCAGCCCGACAACGAGGTGTTAATGGTACGGGACGAAGAAGGCCGGAAAGAACCTTATACCTGGGTAAGAACGCAAGGAAAAGGTCGGGTTTTTTATACTGCTTACGGCCACGATGAGCGCACCTGGGATAACCCATCCTTCCAGAAACTAGTAGGCAACGGTATTTTATGGGCCGTGGGCGATAAACCAAATAAATTATTGGCCAAATACGCCCCTCCTACCTTAGCGTATACCGATGCGAACAATATTCCGAATTACGAAAAACGTAATCCGGCGCCTAAATTACAAAATCCCTTATCATCGGCTGAGTCACAAAAGTTAATCCAGGTACCGGCTGGTTTTGAAGTAGAACTGTTTGCCGCCGAACCGGATATTGTAAATCCTATTTCTATGGCCTGGGACGAAAGAGGCCGGTTGTGGGTAATCGAAACCATTGACTACCCCAATGAAGTACGGGAAGAAGATGGCGTAGGCGACGACCGCATTAAAATTTGCGAAGATACTAACGGCGACGGCAAAGCCGATAAGTTTACCATTTTTGCCGATAAACTAAACATACCAACCAGTCTGGTATTTGCCAACGGTGGGGTTATTATTTCGCAGGCACCGGTATTCATGTTTTTAAAGGATACCAACGGCGATGATAAAGCCGATGTACGGCAGACGATTATAACAGGATGGGGCAAATCCGATACGCACGCCGGTCCATCAAACCTGAAATATGGTTTGGATAATAAAATATGGGGCACTGTTGGGTACGCTGCTTTTAACGGCAAAGAAGGTGATCGTAATATTCAGTTCAGCCAGGGTTTATACCGGTTTAACCCGGATGGCAAAAACCTGGAATTTTTAGCCAAAACCAGCAACAATACCTGGGGTTTAGGCTTCACCGAAAATTTTGATATTTTCCTTTCTACCGCCAATAATACCCATAGTGCCTTTTATTACATGCCCGATAAATTTACCAAAAGGTTACTAACTCCCGGAAGTGCACCCTTAGCCCAGGCCGGAAATGGACTGCCCAACACTGCCGGCCCTTCCGAGCCGGCGGCCAGACCGGTAGCCCAGGGCATTAAGAAAATTGACGGGCACTATAATATGCATACCATGACGCCTAACCTGCGCCAGGTAGATGTGCACGGTGGTTTTACTGCGGCTGCCGGTCATAACCTGTACACCGCCCGTAATTTCCCGAAAGAATACTGGAACCGCATTGCGTTTGTTTGTGAGCCTACCGGCCGTTTAATACACCAGGCTATTCTGGAACCAGATGGAGCGGGTTATACCGAAAAAGATGGCTGGAACTTCCTGGCTTCTTCTGACGAGTGGATGGGACCGGTACACGCTGAAGTTGGTCCGGACGGTGCGGTTTGGGTAGCCGATTGGTACGATTTTATTATCCAGCACAATCCTACTCCCACTGCTGACTGGGGCGGCTTTAAAGGCGAGAATGGAAAAGGCAATGCCTATATTAACCCTTTACGCGATCGCCAACGCGGCCGTATTTACCGGGTTAAATACAAAGGCGCAAAACCGTACGCTCCGGTAAAACTAGACGTAAATAAACCCGAAACCTTGGTAGCCGCGC